>Ga0180437_10000400_pt1 | contig 85255 bp, 87 predicted proteins | sample SS_ome_4_FD_132410 | JGI IMG/M metagenome (GOLD analysis project Ga0180437, IMG submission 132410) | Hypersaline lake sediment archaeal communities from the Salton Sea, California, USA - SS_3_D_1 metaG | ecosystem: Environmental > Aquatic > Non-marine Saline and Alkaline > Hypersaline >...
AGTAATCCAAATGAGTCACAAGAAAAAACAGAAGATAAATGATAATAGAAACAAATCATCAACTTCATCTTGAATTAGAGTACACTACAATATTTCACCTTATAAACCTGAAAAAATATCTCAATAACTACTTCTGCATGAGAATACCGTCACATCTAACAAACTGTCTTGGTTATGCATTTTTAAAATAATCAAGAACAAAGTATCTAGTCAGGAGTCTAAGAAATGGGCGCCAGCGAACAAATACAAAAAAGACTACCCCCCAACAGACATATGACGGTTCGAATTCCCAAAGGAATGACAGATGTCATTAAAGAGTTTCTTAACACCGAACAAGCAGCAAAGATGGGATTCCATAGTAGAGCTGACGTAGTCACGGCTGCAGTTCGAAGACTCTTAGACGAATCTGGATATTATGACGCCCTAGAGAGAGAAGAATAGAAAATAGAATTTTCAACTCTCAATTCTCACATTAAAAAAGAAGCATTTCTTTTAATGATAAATCTAAAAAACATTTTGTTCTAAATTCTAATTTGATCAATATTATTCGCTGACATAATTTGAGTAATTTTCATTTTTGAAAATATTTTCTCGACAACAAAATTTCTGCTTAAGATAATGTTTTTTAGCAGAATTCTATAGAAAATCTTTCGAGTCGGGTGAAAAGATTTATATCTACAAATAATAGTAACATGTATGACACATAGATGTAGCAAGATGTATGCACGAGTATGTATGCTATGCAGCACTCGTATCACATATTCCAAGGGGAGAGACCGTTGAAAACATCTGATCAAAGTGGGAAAAAACAAGAAGCTAAGAAGCACATGACTGTGCGGATCCCCAGAGGGATAAGTGACGCTATTGAAGATTTTCTTAAAACAGACCAAGCAGCAAGAATGGGATTTGACAGTAAAGCAGATGTAGTCACAACAGCTGTGAGAGGACTCCTCACCGATTATGGATACTATGGTTTTAAAGAACACGAGGTAAAACAAAAAAGAAAAGAAAAACAAAAAGAATCAATTAACCTAGACCTTGAATAAACGCTATTCAACAATTTGTCATAATCACAACCACGAAATTTTAAGAATAGTGATAACGTAAGAGGCGGCCAAATATTCTTTATATTAGTCAGAGTTCAAAACATGACTGATAAGTAAGTGCACCCTTCAGGTTGTGCCTAACCTAACCATGGACATTTCAAAAATGCATCCCATATTAGAAAGAAGAATACTGCTAAGAGTCTGGCTAATATTTTTAATATTTTCAACATTCGCTACAATTCCGTTTACAAATGTAAGAGCTGACCCAGGAGAACACTGGGCAATATTGATAGGCATATCAGACTATGCTCCTGTCGGACCTGGTGGTCCAGACTTGAATTATGCTGATGATGATGCAAACGACATGTACCAAGTATTAACAACTGAACATGGATGGAAAAGTAAAAATATCAAAAAACTAATCGATTCAGCAGCTACAAAAACAGAGATTCAAAATGCTATAGATGAATTTTCAAATAAGGTAAAATCACAAGATCTATTCGTCATATTCTACGCCGGTCATGGAAGCTATACGGCGGATCAACCTCCAATAGATGAGGCTGATGGATTTGATGAATACTTTCTAACTCACGATCTCGCAACAATCTTAGATGATGAATTAGAAACAATGCTGGAGAAAATCAAATCCAACAAAATAATAGTAATCATAGATGCTTGTTTCAGTGGCGGTTTCTTTAAAGTCGCCGACTTTCAAGTAAGAACTGTTCCTGGTATACCACCCGAGAGCTTAATTGATACAATAAATGGTGACCTAGCTAAACCAGGCTACATAGTTTTAACAGCAAGCGATGAAGACGAAACTTGTGTAGAATCTGCAACACTACAAAACGGTGTATTCACTTACTATTTGCTGGAAGGAATGTTCCCGAAACCATTCCTAGCGGACACCAATAATAATCACAAAGTCTCCGCTGAAGAAGCTTACACATATGCAAATCCAAGAGCAACAGCATTTAATCCTAATCAACATGCACAAATTTGGGATGCGATTCCAGGTGAGGCGGAGCTTACGATCCTATATAGAGCAGTTATTGGGGGAGTATTAATGCCCTCTAACAAGTTTTTGATAGTTACACTTTATTTTGGCTTACCAATTATTTTCGGAATTCTAACTCTAGCCCTATACAAATATCGAAAAATCTTGAACAGATGATCATCCTAGATAGCTCTCAGTGACTAGATTCTTTGTAATAAAAATCATTAATATTGAATAATGTGACTGTAAGTTATTGGATCCTTTCCTATTTTTTCAAATATCTATCATAATATCCATATTGTGTTAGTACACTTCTCACTGCTGTTGTAATCAAGTCTGATTTAGTATTGAATCCCATTTTTTCTGCTTGCCCCGTTTTAAGAAAATCTTCCATGGCGTCGTTTATTCCTTTAGGTATTTGCACAGTCACATGACGTTTCAGGCTGACCTCCCTATAGGTTTGTTCTGAGAATTCCATTGTGAATCCGTCTTTTGAAGCAATTGCAGAAATTGCTGAGAATAAATCGACGTTAATTAGACTATTAAAAAATCCGTAACATCAAACAGATCATTTTGGTAACAGTCAAAAGGATTGAAATAAATAAAATCTCTTTACATAAAGAAGCTATTTTGTTTAAGTGATAGCTATGATGTTCCTATGTCGCACCAATGTTATAGAAGTGATCAATAAAAAATAGCATTATCTTGTGATTGCTTAATCACACTATTACATTAACATTCATCCAATTCTGGTTACCTCGATATTGAGCATTTTGTTACAATTTTCTTAAGTGAACTGAAAACACCAACGTATTCAACATACAAGGAATTGGATACGCCTACTTTGGCGAGGGGAGAGTATCCAGTTCTTGATAAAAATCCCGGGTGGAATAGTTGCACAAATGGATGCAGTATATAAAAAATAAGAAAACAATAATTGCATTAACGTTAACTCTAATCTTATTTCTTCCACTTGTTTCAACTCAAGCTTCTTCAGAGCAATCCTCAATTAAATTAAAAGAGAAATACCAAAAACATATCATATTTGGAGAATTCATTGTCAAACTCAAAGATTGGGGAGACGACAATTCTCGTAGTTTAATGTTTGATCCTGAAACTGAAATCCACGCTAAAAATGAAAAAATAAAATCATTGAAAGTCAAAGTTTCAGAAAGAAGTAGAGGAAACTTTCTTCAGAAGATACGTAAACTAAAGAATGTACTATGGGCTGAACCCAATTATATAATAAATGTTGACATGACACCTAATGATCCTTCATTTGGACAGCAGTGGGGCCCTCAGAAAATTTCTGCTCCTGATGCCTGGGATCTTGAACAGGGAAGTCAGGATGTTCTTGTTGTGGTAATAGATACCGGTGTAAGCTATACCCATCCTGATCTTGCTTCAAACTATATTGTTGGTGGGTATGACTGGGTAAATGATGATGACGATCCAATGGATGACCATGGACATGGAACACATTGCGCTGGCATAATAGCAGCCTCAATAAATAATGGAAACGGGATTGCAGGATTAGCCCAAGTTAAAATTATGGCTGAGAAATTCCTAGGTTCAACAGGTTCAGGATCATCCTGGGATGCAGCTCAAGCAATCACACATGCTACTGATGTGGGAATGACAATAAGTAATAGGATAATTTTAAGCAACAGCTGGGGATCCTCAGGCAATTCCACTGCAGTTAAAGAAGCCATGGATTACGCATATCAAAATAACGTTTTGATTGTTGCAGCTGCAGGTAACGACGCTTCTTCCGCTCCATTTTATCCAGCTGCCTACCAAGAAGTAATCTCAGTTTCAGCTACAGACTCAAATGATAATCTAGCAAGTTTCAGCAACTATGGTAGCACTGTAGAACTCTCAGCACCAGGAGTATCAATCTACTCCACACATCTCAATGATGAATACAGATCTATGAGCGGAACTTCTATGGCAGCTCCACATGTATCAGGAGTAGCAGCCTTAATCTGGAGTCAACATCCAAGCTACAATAGAGATCTCATACGTATCGTTCTACAGAATAAAGTCAATGACCTAGGGCAAAACGGTTGGGACCAATACTATGGATATGGAAGAATAAACGCATACAATGCTGTACAAGGAAGTCCCCAACATGATATTAAAGTAACCACAATCCAGACACCTCCTCTAATATTCCCCAACAATTTAGTCAAAATAGTAAGTTTGATCCAAAACACTGGTACAAATACGGAAAATGAAATCTATGCCCAATTAATCGTCGATGATGAGTTAATTTCTGAAATTACTATTTCTGAAATACAATCCGGAGAAAGTTTGAATATAGAATTTGATTGGACACCAAGTCATATAGGTACTTTTAACATTACAGTATATACCGTACCTATTCCTGATGAGAGTTCAATTCTTAATAATGGATTATCAGAATCAGCATCAGTTCAGGAATCTGGAAACATACTAGTTGTCGCTGATGATGATGGAAGCTATTATAGCAATTTTGGTACTAGCAAAGATCAGATTGTATCGGTGCTAAATTCAAACGGTTACGAATTCAATGTCTGGATTGAATCTAATTTTGGCAGACCATCCCTAAGCATTCTCGAAAAATTTGGAGTAGTTATTTGGACTTGTGGAGATTATTGGCATTGGGCGGTAGATCCTACAGATGCAGACACACTGACTCAGTACCTGAATGGTGGTGGAACAATACTCCTAGAGGGAGGAGATATTGCCTTTGATCATTTTAACGACGATTTTATGACAGATATTCCTCACGCTATCTATGGAACTGATAAAGTTGGTGCAAGCAGTCTAACTGTTGTTTCTTCGTCTCATCCAATCTGTGAAGGTCTCCCAGACTCATTTGGATGGTCAACAAATCCAGGATGGGAGGATGGAGTAACCCCCAATAGTGGAGGTCAAGAAATAGTAAAGTATACAGATACAGATTATAGTGCAGTTGTCGTCTCAGGTATGGGAGGAGACTCATCAACAGTATTTCTATGTTTTCCAATCCGTTGTTTGCAACAGAGCATTCAAGAAAAAATCATTATTAATTCATTGCAATGGTTCCAACAAGACTCATGCATTGTTAGAGTCGAATCTAGAAATCCTGAACTGGCAGGCTCAAAATTTTACATCGATAAGGTTGCTTATAACATTCCAGCATCAACAGGAATTCCAGAGGGATCCTACGATTTCGCCATCACTCCATCGTGGCGTAATGAAAGTACAGAATTGATCTTTGATCACTGGGAAAATGAGAATGGACAGACAATCTCAAATGAAATTTTCTTCTCAGCAAATATTCAGAACAATAAGACATTCTACGCTTGCTTTAAAGAAGCCCCTCCCAGATGTCTTGACATATCTATTTCTGATATAGGCAATGTCACTCAAGGAGAAGAGATAGAGATCAATGTCACTGTTGTAAATACCGGTTCATGTCCTGTTAACAATATGCTCATTAAATTGATTTTATCTCAAAATGTGACTATAAGATATGATGAATCAGAACAAGTAAACATTGCATCTATTTTTCCTGGGGAATCATGCGATCTAACCTGGCATATAGTACCCAATCAAACAGGACTTTTCAGATTAATTGTTACTGCTAATGGAGACGATGAAAATGAGAATCCAGCCATTTGCCTAATGAGGTTGAATAAAGATGTCTCAGAGTAGATTAGGTTGCTATTCAAGAATTTTCGAGGAGGTGTGAGTCAATGAAATACAAAAGAATCACATGCTCTTCGATGGGTCTTTTGCTATCATTAATTCTATTGGTTACTTCTGTATCAGCTCTTGCAGTAGATGATAGTGAGGTGTTCATACTTGAATCACCAGAGAACACAGTCTACTTCATCTATTCAGATACTGTGAAAAGCTCCAAACCGCTGCGTGTAATTTGCGCATCTCCCATAGACTGGACAGCTACCGGATACATAAAAGGAATCACAAGAAATAACCAAATTGAGGGTCTTGATACAGATGGTAGCCTAGTCGATCAATCATCAGGAGCCCCCCAATTTAATGATAAAGCAGCAGTCATCAGCGGTGGACCAGTAGTCCAAGTACTTGTCAAATACTATGAATCAAACAGGATAGCACCCGTATATTTCAAGATGGATAACAAAAACTGTTATTGGTATAACAGAAACGGCACAAGGATAGATGCAACTGGTTTAAAACCAACTTCTCAGAATGACATGTTTCTTGTTGAACACTTCCTAGATGATGATGGAAACGCAATTCTGATTGTATACGGATATGGAGGACAAGGCACATTTGCGGGAGCTAAATATTTCAAGACAGTCATACATCCCAACATAAGAAGTTACACACATTCCTACTACATCTACCAATGGCTTGACACCAACAATGATTACTTCCCTGATCTAGATGAAATAGATCCAAATCCTGTTGCCTACGGAGACTAGGTTAGATCATCAAGTGCCGTGATAAAGATCATTAGCGTGAGCTTTACAGGTCTAAGAACAATCCCACGAGTCAAATTGATAAAATCTTTTTTTTATTCTTTTTTTATAATAATAAATATCAAAAGTTGAAAAAATACTAATTTGAGCAATAAGATTTCTTCTAAAAAAAGGCGGATCAAATGAAACTACTCGTAACAGGCGCCAGTGGACTTCTAGGTTCAAAAATTGTAAAATTTGCCTCTCAAGCTGGACATAATGTACTCTCAGGATACTTTAATCATCCCCCAAAAAATGGAGAACCTCTAAGACTCGATTTGAAAGACTTTAACTCAATTCTAAGCACAATTGAACAGGCAAAACCGGATATCATAATACATTGTGCAGCCCTAACTGATGTTGATACATGTGAAATCAATAGAGATTTGGCTAAGACAATAAATGCAGATGGAACAAAATTTGTAGCAAAAGCTGCCAACAACATAGGAGCATTCCTGGTATTTATCTCGACAGATTATGTATTCGATGGATTAAAGGGCAATTATACAGAAGAAGATGAACCTAAACCAGTCAACTTTTATGGCTATTCAAAACTTCTCGGGGAGAAAGCAGTAGCTGACAACACCAAAGATTACCTTATCGCAAGAGTTAGTGTAATCTATGGAGATACCCCAGCTAGTGGAAAGACAAATTTCGCTTTATGGCTAATAAAAAATTTACAGGCAAAAAAGGAAGTAAAAATACTCGTCGACCAATTTTCCTCACCTACACTAAACACCAATGCAGCTGAAATGCTTCTGGAAACATGTGAAAAAAGACTTAATGGGATATATCACATGGCAGGAGCATCAAGAATATCAAGATATGACTTTGCCATTAACCTATCAGAGAAACTAAATCTAGATACGAGTCTAATAAAACAAGCTCGAACAGAAGAGATGCAATGGAAAGCCCCCAGACCCAAAGACTCATCACTCAACATCTTAAAAGCTCAAAACACATTAAAAACAAAACCTATGAGATTGAATGAGGCATTGATAAGATTAAAGGAAGAATTGAATTTTGATTCAAGGAATAACAATTAAACCTCTAGAAACACACAATGATGAAAGAGGATTTTTTACTGAAATATTTAGCGTGAACTGGAAAGACATCTTCATAGACGATATTGTACAAGCCAACATGTCAATAACATATCCAGGCATCATAAGAGCCTGGCATAAACATGAAAGAGGACAAGTCGATTACTTCATTATAGCCAAAGGAGCCGCAAAGATATGTGTATACGATGAGAAAAAGGAAGAACTCAATGAAATAATCTCAACTGACAAAAATATTCAAGTGGTAAGAGTTCAAGGAAATTACTGGCATGGATTCAAAGCAATAAGCAATGAACCAACAACTATGATATATTTTGTAAGCAAACTATACGACCCCAAAAATCCAGACGAGATCAGAAGACCATGGAATGACCAGAAAATTATCCCTAGAAAGATAAACGATAGAATAGACGACCCAAGATGCAATAAACCTTGGGATTGGCTTTCTCCTCCATATAAGTGAAAAACATGAACTATCTGATTACAGGCGGATTAGGTTTCATAGGTGGCAACTTTATCAGATATTTACTAACAAAGGATAAAGACGCACAGATAACAAATATCGATATTATATCTCACGGAGCAAATCCTGCCAACCTAAAAGACATTGAAAAACAAAAAAATTACAAATTTTTAAAAGAAGACATATGCAACAAAGAGACTTTAAAAAAACATCTAATAAACACTGACATAGTTGTGAATTTTGCAGCGGAATCTCATGTCGATAGAAGCATATCAGATCCTCAACCGTTCTTTAAGAGCAACACTGAAGGTGTTCTAAATATTCTTGAGGTAATGAGACAGACAAATAAGAACATAAAATATTTTCAAATAGGAACAGATGAAAGTTATGGCGATATCACAAAAGGATCTTTCAAAGAAGAGGATAGACTGACACCATCTTCACCATACGCTGCCTCTAAAGCTGCAGCGGACGTATTCTGTCTTGCCTACCATAGAACTTATGGTCTTGATGTGACCTTGACAAGATGTACAAATAACTTTGGACCATTTCAATTTCCAGAAAAACTCATTCCAAAAACCATCATAAGGGCTGAAAAAAATCTAAAGGTACCAATATATGGTTCAGGAAAAAATGTTCGAGACTGGATATATGTAATAGACCATTGCGAAGCAGTAAAAACGATTATTGATAATGGAAAATCTGGTCAGATATACAACATATCAAGTGGTAACGAGTTGCAGAACACAAAGGTTGTAGAAACGATTTTGGAATTAATGGATAAACCGCCAGACTTAATGGAATTTGTTGAAGACAGACCAGGACATGATATACGCTATAGTCTAGACTCATCAAAGATAAGGAAAGAACTCGGCTGGACCCCCCGATATCAATTTGTTAAAGCGATCAAAGAGACAGTGAAATGGTATATTAATAACCTACAATGGTGGAGTTCTTTGGTCACTCCACAGATAATTCATCCTACACCATGGAAACTAAAATGGTAGTGGAAAATAATGAAGGGTCTCATATTAGCTGGCGGACACGGAACAAGACTTAGACCTCTAACATTTACAGGAAATAAACACATGCTTCCTATAGCAAATAAGCCAATGATCTTGTATGGTCTTGATCATCTCATAAAAGCAGGAATAAACGAAATTGGAGTAATATTAGGTCCAATAAAAGAAGATGTCAAGAAACTACTTGGGGACGGCTCAAAATTTGGAGTACACATCACATATATTGATCAACCAGAACCCAAAGGATTAGCCCACACAATAATAATATCAAGAGATTTTCTTGGCGACGATTCATTCGCAATGTATCTTGGAGACAACATGTTAAAACAAGGAGCTGCCCCACTAGTTAAAATATTCAAAGAGAGCACAAAAGACTGTGTTGTTGCCGTGGCAAAAGTTAAAGATCCCGCCAGTTACGGCATTGCAGTTTTCGATGGAGATGGAAAAGTTACAAGCCTCATAGAGAAGCCACAAGAACCGATAAGTGACTGGGCGCTTGTAGGCGTCTATATTTTCAATAATAAAATCCATGAAATAGTAAAGAAAATCAAACCTTCCTGGAGAGGAGAGCTGGAAATAACAGATGCAATCCAGCATCTACTCGATAGTGGCGCCAAAGTCGAATTCCAATTTGTAAAAGGATGGTGGAAAGACACAGGCAAACCTGAAGATCTATTGGAAGCAAATCAATTTGTACTCCAAGAACTTCAATCCTCAAACGAAGGCAAAATAGAAGAAAATGCAAGTATCTCTGGCATTGTGAATCTTGGAAAGAATACTATTGTTCATGGACGTTCAACAATAAGAGGCCCTGTGATTCTGGGAGAAAATTGTGAGATAGGCCCAGATGTCTATATTGGACCATATACCTCTATTGGTAATAACGTAAAAATCGAAAATAGTGAGATCGAGAACTCAATTGTGATGAATGGTGCTCGTATAGCTTGCGGTAAAAGAATCATAGATAGTCTGATTGGGATGAAAGCAAATGTCGTATGCTCTAAAGACAATATACCTAGTGGGGTTAAACTGATTCTAGGAGACATGACTTACGTAGGAATATAGAAAATTTTTCCCACTTGTTCTTGGTAAAAAATCATAAACAAATTTTAGATAAAATTGATCTGTTTATTGTGAAACGGTGAAATCCTTCTGCAGAAAACTGTGCCGAAAGTCTCCATTATGGTAATGAACTATAATGGAAAGAAGTGGCTTAAACAATGTTTGAGTAGTATTTCTGAAATATCCTATCCAAACATTGAAACATATCTGATCGATAACGCCAGCACAGATGGATCCATACAATATGTTCAAGAAAACTTCCCATGGGTACAGATAATCAAATACAATAAGAATTTTGGATTTGCAGAAGGCTATAACCGTTCAATCAAACAAATCAAAACAGACTATATCTTCCTGCTGAATAATGATACAAAAATTCTCAAATCCAATTGCCTTGACGTCATGTTGAATCAAACTCAAAAAGACTCAGAGATCGCAGCTATAGCATGCAAGATCGTCTTTATGTCAGATCCATCTATCATTAATTCAGTCGGAGGTTTAGGGATACCATATTGGCTAGGTTTCGAAGATATAGGATTTGGAGAGAAAGATTTCGGGCAGTATGATACACCTCCCGTTGAGCCATTCTCCTTTTGCGGTGGCGCCACTCTCATACAATCAGAAGTCTTTCTTGAGTTAGGAGGATTTGATGATACTTTTTTCGCTTTTTTTGAAGATACTGATCTTTCATGGAGACTTAGACTAAAAAATTACAGAATAAAGTATGTTCCAGACGTAAAAATAGCTCATCATTATTCTGGTACATATTCTGAGGGCCCTGAGAAAACTTATCTCTGTAAGCGGAATCTATTTAGGTCAATACTGAAAAATTGTGGAAATTCTACTCTGAATTGGGCTGTACGTAACTATATCCTATTTGTAATTCTTGCTTCTTTATCGTATCTTAGAGTTGAACGAGAACCACTTATGGCATGGGCACTCATTAAAAGTCTATTTTGGAACCTATGGCACCTTCGTGGAACGTACAGTAAACGCCGAATTATCCAAAAAGATAGACAAACAAGTGATGAAACAATTTTCTCAATCATGTATCCTTCAAAACTTGTTAAAAAACGAATTATGAAATCATTTGGAGATCGAATAGGAGAAAGAATCTTAGGTTCAATACCAAAGAATAGTTACTTTTAGATTAACCAGTCGCGGCGGCGCTCGTTGATATCTCATCTAAATCGACAAAACCGTCTCGATTATTGTCGATCCATCTAAACATGTAGTAGGATCCGTCATAATTGATCTTATCTGGATCAATAACAAATTTGAAGAATTTTCCTCCTGCAAAAGTTCCCTTCCAACCGTAGCCATATACGATCAGAATCTTATTTCCGTTATTGTCTGTGAATGCTTCTACTACAAACATGTCTTGACCAGAATCTATTTCTGAAAATGTCATTCTAGTCTGTTCAAGTCTAGTCCCATCGAATTCATACCAATAATTTGCACCCCCAACATTTCGATAATATACTGGGGCAATTCGGTTGTTTTCATAATATTTCACAGGAGCATTTACTATTGGTCCACCAAAAAGAACCACCGTCTTATCCAATAGCAGCACTGATCCATCACCATGGCTGATAACCAATTGGTTAGTATCGGTCGTCTCGTTTTGACGGTTCGTACACATTCCTGCAATATATCCTGCAGCAGTCCAATCACTTAACAAGGCATGTTGGACTCCTGGGGGTTTTGATCCAGTATGATCTGGATAGATGAAATTCACATCTCCTTCAGAAGAATCTACTATATTACTATCTATCTCAAATATTGAGATTCTAATTTTGTATATTGCATTTAGAGTTGCTGAACCAGAAACAGTTGCAGTAGTAGATTGAGCACGAGTATTAGATACTGATATGGCCCCAGTGGTCTCCCATCTAACAAAGCAATAATTACCACCAGGATTAAACGTGACTCCATAATTTCCTGAAGTCTGGTTTATCTCGATTGGAAGAGAATAGTTAGAATCATCAAATGTTATTGAACCTACATTAAAGGAATCGCAATTATTTTCAGCTGATTCAAACTGTATTGGATATTCTGGTACAGAAACAGATATTGCCGCAACATTGTTCTCGATATCACATTCTCCGTACGCTATTCTAAACCATCCATTTTCACCCCACCAAGTTCCCCAGCTGTTCTTACATATCCAATATCCGTTAATATCATCATAGCCGACAACAGTAATACAGTGGCCACCTTCATAACCACCAGATGTATGCTGGTATACACCTCCAGGATATGAATAGAAGTCAGTGTAAACGTCCATAGCACTCACTACTGGACCATATTGTAGATATGATTGAATACTAGTAACATCATTTGCAACCCAATTCCAATTAACCAGCTTTTGAGTTTGAGATTCCCAGTCTGGACAAGTATTAGAGCAAGGGACATCACTTGCCTGATACGGGAAACAAGTTTCCGGAGGTGCACCATTAACTTGAAGATAGTTCAAAGCCGCACTTATGTACCAGCCATAATCGCATTGTCCTCCTCCACAGGAGAAGATATGCTGTTCTGAAAGATCAAGGTTCCAGTTAGGATCATTCGTATCTATTCTAAGCATTGCTTCGAATGACCCCATTGTACCAAATGCAACGCAGCTGCCACATCCTCCTTGATTGCGTATAGGCGTCATCCAATCGACACCACTAATATCTCTCCAATCAAGATAATCTGGAAGCGGATCCCTTTCGATAATTGGTGCTTCCCGTTCTATGATATCTTCCTTCAGCCAACCTAAGCCATACTCACCCTCAATATTAGCTGAAGCTGAGTCATCTGATCCATAAACTACACTGCAAGCAATCGAAACTAGCAGTATAGAAATCATAGCGTAAGGAATAATGAACCTTTTATATTCAACATTATCAAGATCTAATTGCAAGTATTCCACCCGGGGTACTTGTTCGGATCTGGGTGATCTCCCCTCGCCGAAGGTATGGGATACCCAGGTCCATGACTTAACTAAATCATTATCGAGCTTTTTCACTTAAAACAATTGTCACACGTGATCCATGATCGTAGGTAATAAAAATCGTTTGTTTAACCTTGATATCATAAAACAATAATTCTATACGCGCGTTAACTCCACATGAAATAATAAATCACTTTAATTATATTATGTTTCCATCTTATCTCATCATTTCTTGATGTTGTAATAATTCTTTTAATCCTTAATCTCTTTGAGAATTACATATCATGCCTAAATTATTATTCAATTTAATTCAGTTTTTACTATTTTTACATTATTTATTAAAAAAATCAATATGGTATTACTGTGTACTTCTTTTATTCTTAATAATTTTATTTTTTTGATCATCATTTTTGTCTTTTAAAAAATATTTTTGTAAAAAAATATTTTAAAATTTTTTTATTAAATTAGATAACATAGATGATCTCCATTTTTGTCACTCCCAAATTTTTATGGAGTTAAAGAATCTATAAATGTGATACCTATGTAACAGAAAGTTAATCGAAAGAAAATAGTAAAAAAATGAAGGTGATATCTTTGCCAAGAACAATAAGCAGCACTTCACCATTATCAAGCAATAAGAGAGTACCTATTCGAATTCCTGGTACAATGATGAACGAAGTAGATCGAATTGTACGCGAACATCCCGAACTTGATTATAATAGACAACAATTTGTCGAATCGGCAGTAAGAGAAAAAATTGAACGTATCGTTGTACTAGCTAGTGCGAGAGCCAACAATTCTTTCATAAGAGTAGGCGACCACCTCAAACCACTATAACACTTCCATAATTCTGGTCTAAAGTGCGCGCTATAAAGTAAGGAATGGATGCAATTAGCATCCATTCATCAAGTTGAAAAAACATTAATCATAAATGATCATTAAGAATCTCTCAGCTGGCGGGAGTTTTATACCCGTCAGCTTCTCCCATCAATCAAATCTTAAAGTCTTCTAAAATATTTTGAAAATTTTCAAGATCATGTTTTTGTTCAATTACAGGTTTGTTTTCGATTTCTGGATCATGTTCTAAGTAAGTCATCCTATCTTGAGTATAGATTTTGCCAATAGGAATCCTCTCTCCCCATTCCTGAGCTTTCTGGAATGCTGAGTTTTTATCTTTTGGATCATAAGAATTGTCAATTTTGTAAACTCTCTTTCTATACCATTGATACGTATTTACACGATTGAATGTCACACATGGTTGAAGAATATCAACTAGGCTGAATCCTCTATTCTCGATAGCCTCAGAGATAAGAGTCGAGAGATGTTCTATGTCTCCTGAAAATCCACGTCCAACAAATGAGATACCTTGAGATATTGCAAGAGCAATGGGATTCAGAGGTTTAGAAAATGCACCCAATGGAGTAGTCTTAGTAACAAATCCTTCATCACTGGTAGCCGAAGCCTGACCCTTAGTCAATCCATAGATTTGATTATCATGAACGAGATAAGTGACATCAATATTTCTTCTTATCGCATGTATAAAATGATTCCCACCTTCACTATATCCATCACCATCGCCACCAACAGCAATTACTTTCAATTTTGGATTGACTATTTTTGCACCAGTTGCAACTGGAAGCGTTCTTCCATGAAGCCCATTGAAAAAATTACATTTCATATAGTGTGGAAGCTTGGCTGCTTGACCAATACCTGAGACCATAAGGACTTGATATGGCTCCAAACCTACTTTCACTAGAGCCTTCTTAACAGCTTGAAGTATGCCGAAGTTACCACATCCTGGACACCAGGCTGTCTCACCATTCTCATAATCTTTTAACGTCACCATAATGTATCACCGAATCCTCTCGAATTCTCTAACTATATACTGGGGTGTAATTGGTCTTCCATCAAATCTCAAAATCTTCTTGTCAACCTCGACTCCCGTCTCAGCCCGGATAAGATGTGCCATTTGCCCCGTGGAATTACTCTCGACAGATATCGAATTATCTGAAATCTTCAACTCATTACTCACAGCTTCAACTGGGAATGGCCATATTTCACTAAGATGAAGCATCTTCACATTAGATCCTTGATCATTCAAGATCCTCGTAGCCTCCTTTAGAGCTCCAAAAGTCGAGCCCCAACTAATCAAAAGAGTATCCGCATCTTTTAAACCATAAACAAATGGAGTTCCAATCTCTTTCCTTAAGATTTCCAATTTCCTAAAACGTTTATTCACATTTCTTATCTTAACATCTGCAAGTTCTGTAATGTGACCGTCTTCAGTGTGTTCATCACTATCTGTCACAACTAATCCTAATTTCTGACCTGGAAAGAGCCTAGGAGATATTCCCGATTCTGTAATCAGATGTCTCCTGTATTCTCCAAACTCCTTAACGTCAGATTCAGTGAAGAACTCACCTCTATCAACCTTCAAAGACGAAACATCGAATCTCTCTGTTGTAAAATACGAGTCAGCAAGATATTGGTCAGATAATATGATCACAGGTATCTGATATTTCTCCGCCAAATTGAAAGCTTTTGAAGTCAGATAGAAAGCTTGGTCAACATTTCCAGGTGCAAAGACAGCTCTTGGAAACTCTCCATGACCAGCATAAATCGCAAATTCAAGTTCTCCCTGTTCTGTTCTAGTTGGAAAACCTGTAGCAGGACCTGGTCTTTCACAAATAACAATCACTATAGGTGTCTCAGTCATCCCAGCAAGGCTTAATCCTTCAACCATTAAAGAAAAACCCCCACCTGAGGTAGCCGTCATAGACCTGGCGCCTGCAAATGAACCTCCAATGATCATATTGATAGCTGATATTTCGTCTTCAGCCTGTTCAAAAACCACACCATAATCCTTCATCTTTGATGCAAAGAATTGTTGTATAGGAGTTGAAGGACTCATAGGATAACCTGAAACAAATTTACATCCTGATAACAATGCAGCTGATGCCACAGCCTCATTTCCGTTAAGAAATAGGAAATCTTGACTATCACCAATTTTTTTAATTCTATATGGAAATTTATCAATTCCATTTTCTGAAACATAGTTAAAGCCTGCTTTTGCGGCTTGAATATTTTTACTAGAAATGTCAGCTCCTTTTGATCCAAATTCGTCCTTTAAAACACTCTCCAGAAGATCAAAATCATACCCCACTAAACTTATTGCCGCACCTATGGCAACAGAATTAGCCATCTTCGTTGAGCCTGATCTCTCTTTGGCAAGTTTCTCAAATGGGATGCTCAATAGAGTTTTTTTATCCTCTTTTGCACTGATTTTGTCTCCATCAAATATTATTACACCATCTTTGACCAATTCATCTTTATGTTCGGTAATGGTTGTTTCATCCAAAGCAATTATGACATGAATCTGCTCGGTTAAGTTCTCAACTTTATTATCACTAATTCTAATTTGATAGAAATTATGGCCACCTCTGATTCTTGATTCATTATCTTGATTTGTGAAAACATAGAGACCCCCTCGAGCCATGCTTTTGGCGAGAATGTATCCAATAGTCTGAAGTCCTTGACCGGCCTCTCCACCTATCTTAAAAGAAATGTCAATTGACATATTCATTTTAAACAAGTTAGGCTACTTAAAATCTTTAGGCGAATACGAATTAGTAAAAAGCATTTTCAAATATTCTATTTCAAACGAACAGTGAAAGTTCGGATAACATAAATCCATCCTATAATCTGCCAAAATATAGCTAAGATAAATTTCAACATTAACCTTGGAATCCTGTATGATATATCAAATTCTTTTATGAATTCAAAAGGTTTAGAAGATATCAAAAAAAACATTTGAAAAGGACTCGTATTCACAAAAGAGAATAATAGAGGCATTACCCAAACAAAATGAGCCATAGACCAATTATTATTGGAAACAGCAGTCAGTAAAACTAATGGAATAAGCAATACAATATTCTGTTCAGACACCCAACTTCTGGTCAACATTAATACAAAAAATAAAGAAGAAGTCCATCTTATCAGATCCATATAATTATCGAGTCTAGTTCTATGTAACAGAAATATTGTCAATAATAATGCTGGAATCCACAAGTAACCTAGAGCCTCTAAATTTTCAAAAAGAAAAGTTTGATCATATAATAAATCAAAGATATTGAAGAGAGTAAAACCGCCTGCTCTGATAAAATGGAAATCTGCGTTATTGAAAATTATTGAAGTATCCCAGTTGAATATTAAAAATGGGAAATATGCAAGTAGCATAAGAACTGAAAAGAAGATTGTAATGAATTTGAGATTAGATTTAAGATCATAATTCCTTTTGATAAAAATTATGAACATAGGGAGAAGAACTAATGGAAGAATCTTAAGGGATGAAGAAAGCCCTAGGAAAAATGCTGAAGAAAATAAATTGCGGTCATATAACTTGTTAAGCGCGAAAATAGTAGTCAGGATAACAAGAGAATCAAATTGACCCCAAATCGCTGAGATATAGATTATAAAAGGATTGAAAAGGAGAAAATAAAATATCTTATTGCAAGTTTCTCTCCTAATATTTTGAGTAAAAGCTAGTCTCTCAACGATGAAAGCTAATCCAATATTACTAAGTATTATTGGAAGCTTGATGGCAAGATTATAGACAAATATGTTCTTTGTTGTTTGATAGATTAGTGAGTATACTAATCCTAGATAGAGCGCCCAGGGTGGAGGGTAACCTATTCCCGGCAGTTCTTCAAAGAAAGCTGGGTTATCAAATATCATGCTTGCAGGAAAAATTCCATAAGGCGAATTTCCATTCGATACAGCATAACCTACAGTAAAGAAGATACCCATATCATAATGATGACCTAGAAATCCAGCGAGAGTAAATTGTAGAATTATACTTAGAGTTACTAGAATGAATCTACGATTTCTAATGATATTGATAGTTCTCATCCAGCCACTGAATTTCTTATTTCATTATCTTAAAAAGTAGATCAGTAATCTTTTCAAATGGTTTTCCAAATAATTTGTAGCCAATCTGTCCGAAATGTTTTCTAATTCTAAATTGTACAGTTCCCTTGAGTATTGCAAATTTTAGTTTAAATTCTGAATATTGGGATTTAAATTCAAGAGTCTGTTCAATAAGTTTTATTCTACTTTTTCTTGGTTCGATCAGATCGTCTTTTACTTTTTCGTATAAACCCGTTCCAGGTATAGGATAGGGAAGTGTGAATGATAGATAATCAAGAGGTAAAGTGGTTCCAAAATGTATGGTATTAAGAATCATTTCTTCACTCTCTCCAGGATAACCTATTATAAGAAACGCTCCAGTCTCAATTCCTGCTTTGTTAGCGTTATAAACTGCGCTTCTAGCTGTTTGTAGATCAATATCTTTTTTCATTAAATGTAAGGTTCTTTGATCCCCAGATTCTATACCAAAATATACTCTCTGACAACCTGCTTCTTTCATTTTAGTAGCCATCTCTGGGTCCATAGCATCAACCCTAGAAAGACATTGCCACTTTACATTCAATTTACGTCTAATTATTTCGTCACATATTTTTACTACTCTCTCTTTTGAAATTGTAAAGCAATCATCAGCGAACCATATCAGATCATATCCCATATCCATTATTGACTGCATCTCGTCAACTATGTTTTCATGAGATCTTGATCTGAAACCCTCTTTGAAGATCGGTCTGCTACAAAAATCACAGCGGAATGGGCACCCTCTTGAAGAGATCATGGATGTCATAGTATAACCGAATTTATTTTGGTAATATTGTTTATAGGAATCATTGTCGAATAGTTCTCTTGTAGGAAAAGGTATAGAGTCGAGATTTTCGATAGTGTTTCTTCTACCTGTATGATATGTGTTTGAACCGTCTTTGAAGATTATCCCTGGAACCGTTTTTGGGTCTTTATTTTCGAAGAAAGTTTTTGCTATCTCAAGCATTGTATTCTCACCTTCTCCGACAACCACAAGATCGAAATCGTCAAGAAAGCTTGAGGGCTTAGCTGTGGGCAGCGGTCCACCTGCAATCAGAAGATCAGTTACTTTTCTTATACTCCTTGCAAGTTCAATACTATCTTGTTCCATGGAATACATAGAATAAATTCCAACAATCCTGGGTTTTAATTCCATAATCTCCTTAAGAACACTTTTTCGATCACGAAACGTGCAATCAATTAGTTTAACTGTCAATTTCGCTTTTCGCAGAAATGAAGCTATATAGCCCATTCCTAACGGTTGAAATCTAAACGGAGATCGATCAAGTCGTGATTTAAAGAATGGATATACAAGAACAATTTCAACCAACCTGATCTCCTTATTTTATCTCTATAATATACTGATGATTTTCAACTTTTGATGAAGTTATATAACAGAATCCTGCCCAGTCCAAACGTGGTTGAAGGAGTTCACGTCCTCTATATAGCTTTGCTCCGTCAAGTTTTATTAGACAAAACGTAATTTTTGCGGATTCATTTGTTAAACATGCTTCTTGACAGTTTGTCTCTTCCCATACACCGATATTGTCTTTTCTTAATTGAGTAAAATCATCTCTATATAGATCAAAATCTGCTGATTGCTCATTGAAAATTAGTAGTTTATTGAATTTCTTGTCAAGAATTCGTGAAGTATTAACTGAAATTACCAAATTGTCTCTTGATATTGCATAGGTTATATCTACAAATCCTTTTGAACGAGTTTTCTGAGTTGATATTCTAAGTCCCAGAATTGTTATGAACTTCATTAAACCTTTTATGAGTTTCCGGTATTTTTTGTCTCTCTTGTAAATGTGACTTAACTTATTTGAAATAGTTGAATAGAACCTATCATTAATAGTGAATTTATGCATCCAAGTCTTTCTATGGGAACCATCCATGGAAAAAGATTTAACTAATGTTCCATTTTCATTCTTGATTTTCGCTGAAGTAGAGAAAATGATATTTCCTGGATATTCTAATGCAGGAACTCCAAAACCTACTCCTTCCCCACATAAAGAATTATTTTCTATAATCATCTTCAATCCTTTTTCTAGGGTTGAGGAATCACCTTGACTGTTATCAGGTCCTTTGTCAAGAATAAATTTGACACGATTATTTAGCTTAAGAAAATATTTTTCAGGTGCCAATGCCGTTCCCAATCGTCAATAGATACTAATAACCACTTTATTATCAAATTATATTTTCTTTAAAATTTCTAATAGCACACGCTATTCCATTAAGCATAATATTATACTATATTTTAGAGAGTTATTCTCCAAGTAGGATTATCGAGATCATAGGAAATATTATCATCAATATTGTCCAGCCGAATACTATCTTTGGGACACTGAAGTTTCCGATTTTCTTAACATATCTTTCCATAGCTGCAAGAGGGACTAGTATTAGTAATGTTATATTGAATATGCTTGTGGACATTTCATGTTCCACTGGCAGAAATGCAGATGTATCCGGAAGTCCCCATCTGAGTAGGAAGAAGATCAATGACATATGCGCTAATCCAATATATGCAAAATTCAGGAAATGGATTTTCTCCCAAGCTTTCAATCTAGGATTTGGTTGTAGGATTTTGAATTTTCCTGTCCTCTCCAGAAGATACAATATTATTAGGATTGCCAGAAATGCGATAGATATGTACAGTACATCAAGATACCACCACATAGCTAGGAATAATGGAACTGTAAGAAATGAAGAGATTACAGCAAAAAATTGGCATGCTAGACATCTTGAATAGTATGCAATTCCAACCGTTATGAATATAATAGGCATAACAAAATTATGACCCCACCTGATATCAGCTTCATAAAGCGGCATTGCTGGTCCTAGCCAAAAAAGGATCCACAATATTCCTAATATGAGAAGACCAGTTCCCACATTCATATATTTTGACATCTTCTCATTCAAAGAATTCACCAGAATTTCTTCTGTTAGTATATACTATAGTAATCTAAAGAGATGAAGCTTATTCTTCATATTCGTTTTTCGACATTAGCCAGAATACATTTCCAGATAAATCTTTGAATTTCGCTATGGCGCTTCCTTTTTTCTTCGAAGGTTCTTGAGTGAACTCGACACCCTTTTTCTTCAATTCTTTGCAAGTATCTTCAAGATTATCAGCTAAAAGGAGGATTCCAGTATTACCAGGTTCCAGTTCATCCATCTTACAGAGATGAATCTCAGACGCCCATCCTTTAGGTGCAACTGTAACCCAATGATCATCTCTTTCCCGAACCTCAAAACCAAGCTTTTCTTGATACCACGATATCGCTTCGTCTATATCGGAAATTATTACCGGAATACTTCTTATTTCAGTTATCACGTTTCAATCCCTACCAACATCTATTGATCTTTATCAAATAGAAATTATAATGATAATATCACATTTACTGATTTCAATATTACTCAATACAATTGATCTCTTACTGGAGAATAAAGAGCTACATTTAAGTATAGAAAAATATTCCATAAATCTCAAGGTGAAATAATATGAAGTTACCACATGTTGGACACGAAAAACACTTATGCAAAATATGGGCAGACACTTACGATGTTGATGAGGTAAAAGGAATCATAAAGGATGCCCAGTTCGTTTGCAAGGTTTGTGGAAGAGCCGCAGCAAACAAAGAAAACCTATGCGATCCTGCTCCACTTTAAATTCTAAATCATAATTCTATTTTTTTTTTTTTTGAAAAAATAATAAATGTGTACTTATTATTTCAAAAACTGAAATCTTTTCCAGTCAATTTATTCGTTGAAAGATTAAATTTACTATTTGCTTGTCTCTAAAATTTTTGTCGCTACTTCTTGAGCCCTCAAAGCATCATCCGTTGTAATATCAGGCTGTTTATTCTGAATAATAGATTGTATGAAATGTTCATCTTCTTGGTAATGCCCCCAAACTTTTGCACCGCTCTCTCTAAATATCCACATTTGTTTCTGAGGATCAGAACCGAAAATAGTCAATCTATCATTTCCTTCTGATAAAATACTATTCGCATTATCTCCAAGAACTTCCAGTCTCACCATGCTCATCGCATGTCTGACAAGTCCGCTGAATTCTAATCTCACAACTGTATTGTTAGAGAATTCAAGAACCGCAAGAGAGACGTATCCATTTGTTCCACCTAGCTCTTGGAGAATTGTGTCTTTTGAAACTGCGTGTACTTTTCTGACTTCAGCATTTAGAAGCCATCGTAAAAGATCTATAGACCACACAGATAATGTAAATGCTGGACCGCCTCCACTTTTCTCCTTATTCCATGCCCATGATGTCGGAGGCCATTGTCTTGCAAGGTCTTCAGCAGGTATAAATTCTCGATAAAAGATTGCTGCCGGTTTTCCAATTGCCCCTTTATCAATTAGCTCCTTTGTCTTAACATAATTCGGCGTAAATCTGAAATTAAGACTTGGCATTAAAATCACACCAGCTTTCTTGGCCTCATTAACTATTTCTTGAGCATCTTTCATGTTCGGTGCTAAAGGCATCTCACATAAGACATGCTTTCCAGCTTTGAGAGCATCGATAGCTATCTTCTTATGTAAAAAAGTTGGAACTGATATGACTACAGCGTTAACATTTGGATCATTGATCAGATCCTCATGAGTAGAATATGCAGACTTTATTTTTGATTTGTCTGCTGCCTTCTGCAAACGTTTCTGATCAACATCAGCTATAGCCATTAATCTAGAGCCTGATATTCTTTGAAAAGCTGATAGATGTGCCTTTTCTCCTACAAAGCCTAGACCTATAATTCCAATACCAACTTCAGTCTTAGTCAAGAATCATCAGTTATACCGGAAATATCCACATATAAAAATCTGAGGCTTTTTTAGATATGGCAAACACGAATTTCTCTCATCTACCAGCCATAACTGATTAGTGAATGCTCTTGAAAAAGCTCAAATATTAAATGACAGTTGGTAGGTAGGTAGGTAGTACTCTATCATGGTTAAACTATCCTGCCATCATTGTGGCCACTCATGGGACTATCAAGGCAAAACAAAATATTATGCAACATGTCCAAATTGCCGATATAAAGTCAGAATCCAACCAGAAAAACCCCCCAAACCAGAATTAACAAAAAGAGACTTAGAACCCCGGAAAACATTAACAAAAGATAAGAAACTAATCGGCATCGCCGCCATAGTCAACAGAGTTATTGAAAGATACCAACATGACAAGAGCATGTTAATTCAGATACTCCTTCAGCTACAAAACGACTTTGGATGGCTTCCGAGAGAAATGCTTACTGAGGTCAGCAAACAATTAGAAATACCATTAAATCGCGTATACCAGATTGCAACATTCTACAAGGCTTTTTCTCTAGCTCCTAGAGGCAGACATCTGATTAGAGTCTGTATGGGAACATCATGTAAAGTAAGAGGCGGAGATAGAATTCTAGATCAAATGAGAAAGAAATTAGGAATAGAGAAAGGAGAGAATACACCAGACAGTAGATTCACTCTTGAGACAGTCAATTGTTTAGGATGCTGCGCCCTTGGCCCCGTAATTACAATCGATGATGAATATTATGGTAACCTCAAAACAGCTGATCTAGAAAAAATCCTATCCAAATATTCATAGGTCAAAAAAATTGACAGTAAATAAAATCAATTCAGCTAAAGATCTCGTAGACTTTAGAAGAATCATCATAGAAAAAAAAGATCCACTTGAGCCTATCATTGCAGTGAACGTCAGTACATGTTCCGTTGCATTAGGCGCATTAAAAGTCTTAGAGACATTAAAAAAGGAACTTGAAAAATCAGGAATAAAAGAAAAAATAAGAATAAAAGAAGTTGGATGTGCCGGCCTTTGTGAACAAGGCCCCATGGTCATAATTTATCCAGATGAAGTGTATTACTTCAGAATTAAACCTGAAGATGTCCCTGAGATAATATCCAAGACCATCAAGCGAAAACAAATCATAGAGAGATTGCTTTACCAAGATCCTGCCACTGGAAAGAGAGTTTCACATCTGGATGAAATTCCATCATATAAACATCAGCTTAAGCTCCTTACAAAAAATAATGGAAAAATTGATCCAAAAAAGATCGAAGACTACATTTCGGTTAATGGATACACAGCTCTATCTAAAGCACTATTTGAGATGCAACCTGAACAAATCATTGAGCAAATTAAGACATCAAATCTACGTGGAAGAGGGGGAGGGGGATTTCCAACTGGAATAAAATGGGAGACTACAAGAAATGCAAAAGATGACCCCAAATATGTCATAGTAAATTGCGACGAAGGAGATCCTGGCGCCTTCATGGACAGATCTCTACTAGAGGATAATCCTCACAGTATCCTTGAAGGTCTGATAATTGGTGCATATGCAATCGGAGCGTATGAAGGTTACATATATGTGAGGGAAGAATATCCGATCGCTGCAGAAAATGTTTTCATTGCAATCACGCAAGCCAAAGATTATGGCTTGCTCGGAAAGAAAATTATGGGGTCCAACTTTAATTTCGATGTTAAAGTTCAAAGGGGCGCTGGAGCCTTTGTTTCGGGAGAATCAAGTGCATTAATGACGGCAATTGAGGGAAAAATTGGTGAGCCTAGACCAAAATATGTTCATACAGCAGTTAAAGGGCTCTGGGGTAAGCCAACCTGTCTAAATAATGTCAAAACTTGGGCAACTATACCACTGATAATAATTAAAGGTGGAGATTGGCTCAAGAGCATAGGAACTGAAGGTAGTAGTGGAACTGCAATTTTTTCACTTGTTGGCAAGATAAAAAACACAGGTCTAGTAGAAGTTCCAATGGGCATCACTCTTCGAAACCTGATCTATAAAATAGGCGGAGGCGTTAAAGACGATAAGAAGTTCAAGGCCGTTCAGACCGGAGGCCCATCTGGAGGATTCATTCCCGAAAAGTATCTTGACCTCCAAGTAGATTTTGACGAGTTAGACAGGGTCGGCTCCATGATGGGGTCCGGAGGCTTAGTCGTTATAGATGAGGATAACTGCATGGTAGATTCCGCAAGATACTTTGTGGATTTCCTGCTAGAGGAATCCTGCGGAAAATGCATTCCTTGCCGTGAGGGATTGAGAGTCCTATCTAAAACTCTTGGCAATATTTGTGAAGGAAAAGGAGAACATGATGACATAGGAACAGTTGAAGATATTGCTCTTACAATGGAGAATGCTTCATTATGTGCGTTGGGCACAACTGCCACTAACCCTGTTCTAACATCGCTGAAATATTTTAGAGAAGAATGGGATCAACATATCAAAGATAAGAGATGCATAGCAAAAGCCTGTAAATCTCTTACCGACTATTACATTGATCCAAAAGAATGCCAAGCTTGTCTAATCTGTCTTCGAGAATGTCCAACAAAAGCAATCGAAGGTGAAAAAGATCAAGTCCACTGGATCAATCAGGAAAAATGTGAGAAATGCGGAATATGTTATGAAGTATGCAAATTTGATGCCGTCAAGAAACTTTCAGGTGAACCCATTCCCTCAAAACCAGCTAATGGAATGAAACCAATCCGTAAGGGTGTAAAACAATGAAGACTCTGACCTTGAAGATCGATGGTAAAGAGATTGAAGCAGAAGAAGATATGACGATTCTCGAAGCAGCTGAGAAACTAGGTATCCAGATACCTACACTCTGCCACCATAAAAAATTAGAACCTTATGGAGCTTGCCGCATCTGCAGTGTTGAAATCGAAACAAGAGGAAAATCTCGGATTGTAGCTGCATGCTGTTATCCAGTCAAAAATGATCTGAACGTAACAACTAGATCCCCCAAAATAGACAAAATAAGAAAAACAATACTTGAACTCGCAGCTGTCACTGCTGGAGAGGATGCTATGGGAGAAATGCGTAAACTAGCAAGCGAATATAATGCTGACCTATCCCACTTACGCTCAAAAACACCAATCGAACCAACAAAATGTATACTCTGTGGCCTATGTGTACGTCGCTGTATTGAGGCCACATGGGACAGTGTAATTGGATTCATTGGAAGAGGAACAAAAAGACAGATCACACTTTATCCTGAAAAAGCATCGATATGCACGATTTGCGACTATTGCCATGATGTTTGCCCTACAGGAAAAATAACATCAACAGGACCCGATCCTCCTTTCCCCCAAATAGATGACATTCTAGCAGGAAGAGAATAATTAAAATTAAATATATTATCAACTACGATACCAGCTAAGAAAGATTTTCTATTAGGGGCATCATGAAAATTGGCAAAAGAGCGGCTTATTGAAGCATTGAATGATCTTGTAGCTGTAGAGATCGCAGCTGTAACTGAGTATCAACAACACGCCTATTTGATTGACGATCCCAAAATGATCGACCTTCTTGAAGATTTCTCTATGGATGAAATGGCTCATATCGAATATTTTTCCAGGGAAGTTGCACGTTTAGGCGGAATTCCTACAGTCATTCCAAAACAAATCAAACACACCGGAGAAACCGACAATGAATTATTGCAACGCGATGTACACGTAGAGGCTGACGCAATTAAACGTCTAACTGAATATATGAAACTCGCAGAAGAAGAAGGAGAGCCTAAAATAAAAAAACTTCTTGAAGACGTTAGAGCTGATGAAATAGTCCATCACGATATGCTTGAAGCTCAACTGAATCCGCCCAAAGATTTCTGGAATAAGATGAAGAATTCTATGGATATCGGTTCAGGCTTGATATTGACTGGATTATTTTGGTTATACTTCTGGGTATTTCAGTGGTATGTGTTCTTCTTGTTTGATGCTCGTTGGGCACACAACTTTGCTTATCCACTTATCTTACTGACTATGGGAGTAGCCTACAAAGGAAAAAAAATGTCCACAGACCTTTTAGCATCAATCTCAGCTTTCATGATAATTCCAACCGAAACTGGATTAATTTCAGGTATACATAGCACCTACATAGTTAGCATAATACTTTTGATCATAATAGTATTGCTGGTAACTGAACGAGGAAAAAAACAAGAATTACTATTCTTCCAGCACCGATCTAGGCGATGGCTCAAAAAACACCTATTGACTTTTGCTTTTCTATTCCTGTTGCATATGCCATTCCTCTACTGGGTCACTAGAGTACTCTTTGGTGAACCTGCGGAGTTAAATATGCCACCCGAGCCCCCATGGGAAAGGGCACACTGGGGTACGGCTTCATACAATATTCTAGTGATTCCATTCGCTCTCATAGGAATGGCGGAAAGGTTCAGGGGAACTCTCAGAAGACGAATATCAATGTCAAAAATTGGTTATTGGTGGTCTCTTCTCATAATAATCGCCGGAATTATCGTTATAGGTGTAGCATCTGGAGATTGGCTGAGATATTCAGCACCCCTAGTAATAGCACTAATAATACTTATAGTATCGATAGTAGCCCAAAAGAAATAGTTTCAAACTAACCTCTTCCTATTTTTTCTTTAAACACGCCCGTTTAGTAAATAGAGAAGTAACAATTGAAAAAGAAGCAATCTTTGTAATGTAGTTTAGAATTAGACTTGAAAATCCTAATAATATAGGAAAACCAATCAGTATCCAAATTACGAATCCTACGATAAAAATCATAATGGAACCATATAAAATTCTGTTTCTAGACCAAAATCCTATTCCACAAATGGGCATAATCAACCAAGAAACTCCAAGAACAATATAGTAAGGATTACCTTGAAGAATAGGATGCCCATGAACTATCAATGTAATTATACTAAATATGAATTCGAATAGGAAAGCTGCACCAAATGGACAAGCTGAAGCTATCATAAAAGAATTAAATTTAGAAGTTCTTTTGAATAGCAATAGAAGAATTATAAAAAAAGAAAAAACTGCGCTAACCCATGTAATAGGGAAGATTATATTCAAATCAGTTGTTGGACCACCGAAAAGTGATTTGAGAACAGTTGGTCCAATCCAGGAACCTGAACCTGAAAAGTTGAGGATTAGCCATTGAATCCATAATGGCACATATATTATCCATGGTTTTTTCTGAAAAAAATGGAGAACAGACAGTTTCGAATTTGCACCAAGAACATTACTAAACTAAAATTATTAAAAAAAAGAAAGTGAAACTTGTTTATCAGATTTTTTTGCCTATGAATCTACCGCGCCCGACTTTTCCTTCGTCAGCTGCTTTTACCCACATTGCTAAGCCGTCATCCGCAGCTTGAAAGAGTTCAGCCCCGTATTGTTTGAGTATTCCGTCCTTTAGGTTCTCTCGAAGCATTTTCTGGTAAATATGACAATGTTCGGCGAAATCTTTGCTCAAGTCTTCTTTCTCTAATATTTGGAACTCTGTCTTTTTCATTAGCTCTTCGTAGCCTTCTAAGGTTTCCATGTAAGGGAACGCCATGAAACTGTTAAGAGCTTCCCACTCTTCACTAGCCATGTTTCCAGTTTGAAGCCAGTCTGTGAAGGCTATGATTCCTTGAGGTTTTAAAACTCGGTGTGATTCCTGTATTAGTTTGTCTTTATCAGTGGTATAGCACCAGGCATCTTGGCCCCATACTATATCGAAGCTTTCTGCTTTGAAGGGCATATCTAAGGCATTGCCTAGTTTGTAAGTAATCGAATCAGCTAGACCTTCTTTTTCGGTTCTTTTTATTGCTTCATTAATCATCTTTTCTGTGGCGTCTAATCCTGTCACTTGACATCCATATTTTTTTACAAGGTATCGTGCTGGTCCTCCAAGAGCGCTGCAAATATCTAATACTACTTTATCTTTCGCGATTCCTGCTTTTTGTGCAAGTATATCTGTTTCTTTATCACCGCCAACGTGAATTTGTTCTCCCATTAGCATTTCCCAGAGAATACCTACAGGACCTTCATAGACTTCATTTACATCGCCAATTGTGAAGTCTAATTTTTTACCTTTTTCTAAACTCATTTTTTTTCCTTCTGTATTAATAATAATAATAAAAAAAAGAGAAATTCCTATTTTAGATTATCTGGATTTATCCAGCATCTTGGATCTGGTGCTAACATATCTCCTTTATCATAATATGCTGTTGCTCGGCATCCCCAACAAACTGAATTATGCTCACAACTGCTACAATGTCTTGGCATATTTTTCTGATTTCTCAAATGAGTTAGAAGCAATTGATCCTTACTCTCTTCAATTATTTTTTCTAGAGGTTTCTCACTAATATTGCCAAATCCTTTTCTAATTACAGAACATGGTGTTACATCACCATCTATTGTTACACAGATCATTCCACCACAGTAGAACTTATTCACGTCCATTGTGCTCATCGAAGGTTGAGATTTTGAATAGTTACTTATATCCCTTGAATCGCATGCTTCTTTTATCTCCGCAATTGTAGGGATCCATTCTGAATGTTCTTTAGCAAGACCAGTTTCACACATTTGTGTTAAGCAGGTTCTCATGCCTTTCTTTCCAAAAAAATAGTTAATCGTATTTATTACATCCTCGCCTGCAACGAGTTTGGTGAAAGTTATGCAGTTTATCATATTCTCAGGTTTTTTGCCCAGTGATTGTACATTGTTAACCCCTTTTAATATAGTCTCAATCTTCTGTCGAGCATCACCAGTATGCAGTTTTTTGTAAACATTTTCATTTAGACTATCCAAATGTACTGAAACAAATCCACCTTCAGTCACTTTAACAACTTTCTTAGCTATCTCCATATCTGCCAGTGGAAGCCCACTTGTCCAGACGTTATTTTTTAAGCCTCTTTTGGTCGCGTATTCCATTAGATCATACCAATCTTTTCTAAGTAGTGGATCTCCTCCTAACCAGTCTATAGCTCGGACTTCCATTTTCGCAGCCGAATCTAAGATGTTTATTATCTGTTCTCTTGGAAGTTCTTTCATTGGAGCATTTTCATCTGAAGTATAACAGTATAGACAGCCTTGTTGACATTGTAAAGTGGATTCCATCTGGACGCTATAGACTTTGCATTGTTTGAAATATTCTATCTCTTCAGCATAATTTGGATGAAAGCATCCGTAAACAACTACCGACTTATTTTCTGTCATGACATAGATACCTTTCCATCTGAGATATGATATTACCTTCTTACTTCGATCATGATTCGATATAAATATAACGCCGTTATGCAAATGAATTATTTAATTTTCTCCAAAATACTCATAATCTCAGCATAATTTGGTTCTACTGTGGGATCTTCCGTAATCCAAGTGTAACGCACTATACCTTTATTGTCTATAATGAAAATCGAGCGTTTCGCAGCAGTATAACCTTTTAATCCAGCAAAGTCTTCAGCTCCCACTCCATAAATGGTTACGGCTTCTCTAGCATAGTCGCTCAGAAGAGGAAAATTGAGGTTGTTTGTTTCTGAGAAAGCTTTGTTGCAGAATGGATCATTAACACTTATTCCAATCACTTGTGCCCTCAATTCATTAAGTTTTGAGAGCGAGTCTCTGAAGGCACACATTTCCTTAGTACAAACACTTGTGAATGCACCAGGATAAAATGCTAAAACAGTTTTGCAATCGAAATCCTTTAGCGATACTTTTTTTAAACCAGTATCTGTTAAAGTGAAATTTGGTGCATTCTTACCAATTTCTATTTCCACCATAATAAACACCGAATATCAATTTCTATAGCGTGAGAAATTTCATTTGAAATAGATAATCTTTACTTAGTTTTATACTGAAAATTGTTTTCAACCATTAGCAAAGACACTTCAATCATCAATGCTCGATATCCTTTTATTCATGAATTTTCGAAGAGACCTTAGGTTTTTTTCATGGGAAAAAAAGCAAGAGATATAGTAAAAATAGACACACAAGAATTACTTAAAGATCTTAATAGCTTATATGCAGATGAATGGATAGCCTTTTACTATTACACATGGGCTGCAAGCTATGCAGAAGGCCCAACTTCTCCATCAATAACAAGTGAAATTGAAAAGATATCAAAAGATGAGTTCGAACATTCATCTGAACTTGCAAATAGAATATATGAGTTGGGTGGAGAACCAGAGAGAGAACTAGAGAATCTTCAAAAAATAGCGAACTGTAAGAAAATTACATTCCCAAAAGATGAAAGAGATATCGATGGCATTCTTAATGCTCTTACTGCTGCAGAAGCATGTGCCATAGAAGGCTATAATAAACTTCTACTCAAAGTATCATCGTGTTATGCAAATGATGTACGAACATTTCACTTAATTCAACATATACTTTCAGAAGAAATCGAACATGAAGAAACTTTTGAGAATCTACTAGAAAAGAAGAGATAGTAAGAACTTAGTTTTTTTAAAATCTCTTCTTTCTTTTGTTTTTTTAGAAACAAGTAAACTGTTCCTAAAACTATTAAAAATATCAATAGTACTAATTTTTGCACGTTGATTATTTATTTAAAATTCACATCATAACCTAATATACACTAAAAAGAATGCACAGAGAACCAAACCATTACGATTAACTCGGTGTGCAAAATATTGCCTAAGAAGAAAAAACGAATTTCCAAAACTGAAATGAACATATTACAAAATAAAATAGATGGAATCCTTGATAATCTTAGAAAACATAATAAAATACTTGTCGCCATGTCTGGTGGAATAGATAGTTCCTTAGTCGCAATATTAGCAAAGAAAGCAGTGGGTAAAAATGCTTTGGCGGTAACAGTTGATTCAATAGCATTACCTAGAGAAGAAATCGAGGACGCAAAAAAAACATCAAAGAAAATTGGGATAAGACACATAACAGTGAATATGAGTGAAATTCCCAAACAAATTTTTTCTCAAAATCCACCTGACAGATGTTATTATTGCAAAAAAAGCATTATCAAAAAGCTCAAACAAATTGCAGAAAAACATGATATGAAAATCATAGCAGATGGAACAAATCTCGATGACTTAAAAACCCATAGACCAGGGGCATTAGCACTAATTGAAGAAGAAATCCTTAGTCCTCTAGCTGAAGCGGGTTTAACCAAAAACGATATCAGAGAAATTTCAAAGATTTTCAATTTACCTAATGTAGATAAACCTTCCATGGCATGTTTATTGTCTCGATTTCCGTACGGTCAAAAGATCACAAAGGAGAAAATCCATCGAGTTGCTGAAGCAGAAAAATTCATAAGAAAATTTCTTGATGCTAAAGAAATTAGAGTACGATACCATGAAGATATTGCCCGAATCGAATTAGGGAGAGACGAAAGAAAACTTATTTTCGATGAAAAAAAAATGGACACGATATACCTAAAATTGAAAAGATTAGGGTTTAACTATATAACAATCGATCTTCTGGGGTATAGAAGCGGAAGTTTAGATGAAAATCTGAAACAGAAAATTATTCCCAATAAATTAAATCCATAATATCTTGAATATCACTTAATAGAAATCATTGAATATTGATGATATTAAGTATCAATATTAAGACATTTATTCAACTAATCAAAACCTGTAGAGGTAAGAATATTTCAAATTATTAGATTATCCACCAATATGTATGCGCGATGAGGCATTATTGTTGAGAGATATTTTAGAGAGACTAATCAACGGTTCGATTTCTATAGATGATGCCGAAAAACTTCTTAGAACACAGACAATAGATGAAATTAGCAATATCGCCAAACTGGATATCAATAGAGACCTAAGAGGCGGAATACCTGAAATAATTCTCGCTGAAGGAAAGTCCAATGAAGATCTATCAGATATCATGAAAAGCATGTTGAAAGAGAAAGGAAGAACAATAATTAGTCGAGCCAATAAAGAACAACTCGAATTTGTACGAAAAACAGCTCCTAAGAATTCGATCATTAATTTACATCATAAAGCGGGAATGTGCATTCTAAAAATGAAGGATTTTCACATTTGCGCTACTGGAGGCAAGATCGGTATCTTGGCAGCCGGAACTGCCGATATTCCAATCGCAGAAGAATCAAAAATTATTTCGGAAGAGATGGGTTGTCAAACAATTACCGCTTATGATGTGGGAGTAGCTGGTATTCACAGACTTTTTCCTCCTTTGAAAAGTATGATTGAGAAGGATGTGGATGTCATTATTGTCATTGCAGGCCGGGAAGGTGCTCTGCCATCTGTTGTATCAGGTCTGGTCAACATTCCTGTAATAGGTGTACCAACCTCAGTCGGATATGGTTTTGGAGAAAAAGGAATTGCATCCCTTATGGCTATGCTTCAAGGATGCTCGCTCGGATTATCAGTTGTGAACATCAACGGGGGAGTTGCAGCTGGAGTTATTGCGGTTCTTATTGCAAATAGAGCAGCCAAATTTAGAAACAAAACTTCAAAGATGAAATAATATTTGAGCTGATATGAACTCAAAAATCGATGCTATTCAATTATATTTGAAAAACATTGCTGATAAAAGAGTAAACACTCTAAAATATAAAATAATTATTATCAAGAATTCCTATTTTTTTGTTATTCATAAAGGATATGAAGAAAAATTCTATACATCTGGACATAAAGACATTAAAGGATGGTATAGTGGAATATTATCTTTTAGTAAAGCAGAACTAGATTTATTCCATATTTTTATTTCTGACATTTATTATAATTATTTAAGTACTGAAGCTCTTTTTCTAAAAATTATATACCAAATCATGATGCATCTTAATTTTGATTTTCTAAAATTGAAATATAAAAAATCAAGAAAAAAACTGTATAATTATTTAAGAGTAAATCTTCCTAAAAACATTGAAATCAATGAGTTAACAATTGATAACCTATTAAACAACAAAGAGGATCAAACTCTATTTCACAAAGCAAAAATAATTATTCCACATATGAGCCTTTTTACGTTGTTGGATAAACTTCCTCCTTCGGATAAAGATATAATTTATCTAAATGAAATTCAGACCCATTTAGAACCATTTGAATATATGATCGAAGATCATGAAAAACACCAATTAGAACATCATCATAAAACTCACGAGCATCACTAATTATAACATGTTCAGGTATTTTATGATAAAATTGAAATTTTTATGAAAATATATGAGATCGAATCCAACTCGAATTAGGAGACAATTCTCTTGAGTAGACAACACATTACGTTTAAAGACAAAGTAGAATTGATTAGCAATAGGATGCATGAAATATTATCAGAGGAATCGATTCGTCTAAATCAGGTAGACCTAGTTGATGATCAAATAAGCACAATTGGCAAAAGATACAGACCCACCCTCCTTCTAGTAACTGGGGAAAGCACTGGGTTAGATTTGGCCGAAGTGATCGACGCAGCTGTTGGTATCGAATTAGTGCATGATTCTTCTTTAATTTTTGATGACATAATAGATGGAGAATATACGCGAAGAGAAAAACCTTCATTACATCGGAGTTATGGAACTGGATTAGCAATCGGAATAGGACTTACATTATCAGCAATTGGTATCAGATTACTATTAAGCTACGAAAAAAAAGAAATAAAAGAACTTGTCTCTCAAATGTTAGTGGATCTTTCTGAGGGAGCAACTCTTGAGAATAAGTATGATACTGAGATCGGTATAGATGATTATCTAATTATGAGTACACTGAAGAGTGGATCGCTATTTGGAATAGCAACATCAATTGCTGCTGCACTTGCCAATAAATCCTCTTACGAAACCGATAGATTTCTTGATTTAGGAAGACTCATTGGATTATCCTACCAATTGATGGACGATATTGTTGACAAAAGATTTGATAAAATAAGATTAAACTATCAATCCAAATCAAAAATACCTAATACTATTCCGATCCACTCAGAGCTTTCATACTTACTTGAATCCAATTACTCAAATTCAGGTTCGAATGATACTTCCTTAATTCTTAGAGATATGTTAAGGAGAGCACTTCAACGAATCTCAGAACTCGAAAATGAACTTATCTCGGAAAAACATCTTTATGCTTTTCGAAGTTTCACAGATTATGTTTTTAAAAAAGTAATTTGATTTTTTTATATTTCCAAGATTATAAATTCTAAAGAGATTAGAGTGAAAAAAGCGAAAAAATAAGGCACATCGGAAAATATTTTCCATATAAGATGGTTACAAGTTCAGGATAAGAATAATAATAAAATAAAAAAAAGAAGTTGTGAACATCAGATATTTAAGATGTTCACGTTGAAATATCTATATTATTTCTAATTCTTTTCCTATTCTTTCGAATCCCCCAACTGCATAATCTAATTGTTCTTTAGTATGATGGGCATTGACTATCGTTCTTATTCTATCGGTACCTTTGGGCACAACGGGATAACTTATGGCTCCGCAGAATATTTTCTCTTTCTCGTAAAGTAGTTTGCTTAATGATTGTGCTTTTTCAGGAGTTCCTACTATTACAGGAGTTATTGGTGTTTGACTGACTCCTGTATTGAAGCCCAAGTCTTGTAACGCTTTCTTGAAATATTTTGTATTATCACGTAGTCTCTCAACACGTTCTGGTTCTCGTTTGAGTATTTCTACAGCTTTCAATGCTGCTCCACATTCTCCTGGTGAAAGGAATCCCGTGGAGAAACAAAAAGGTCTTGAACGACGATAAAGGTAGTATCTTAGTTCTTCACTTCCAGCAATATATCCACCAACAGTGGCTAAAGCCTTTGACAGAGTACCCATTTGAACTTCTACTTTCCCTTCAACATTGAAATGTTCGCATGTTCCTCTTCCGTTCTTTCCGAGTACACCTGAAGCATGAGCTTCATCGATATATGTGAACGCATCATATTTTTCAGCTAATTCTATAATCTCTGGAAGAGGACAAATATCACCATCCATGCTGAAAACTGCATCAGTGATTATCATAGTTTTACCGGTCTCACGTGTTTTCGTACTTTCTTTCAGTTTCTTTTCAAGATCTTCCATATCACTATGTTTGTAGATTATGCGGTTAGTTTTTCTCGCCATTCTGCATCCGTCTATTATACTTGCATGGTTTAGTTCATCACTTACTATCGTATCGCCTTCTGCCATTACAGACCAGATTGCACCCATATTTGCTGTATAACCCGTGGGGTAAACTAATGTAGCATCAGCTGACTTAAATTCCGCTAATTTCTCTTCGAGTTCCTCATGCATATCATAAGTCATAATTTTTCTTCCAGTACCCATCCCAGCTCCATATTTTTCAATTGCAGCTATGGCAGCTTCTTTCATTTCAGGGTGATTAGCCAGTCCTAGGTAGTTGTTAGCACAAAGAATCAGAATTTCTTGGCCGTCTAGATTTGATTTAGTATCGTCTGGCCCAGCTAGAACTCTAAAATGAGGAGCGTAATTTATTCGTTTGAGTTCGTCAAATTGTTCTCTGACAAATTTTTCATATTTTTCATTTACCAATCTAGATCTACCTGTTAACCAGAAAGAAGCGTTAGGCTCTTTAAAAGATTTTTCTAGCAGTTCCATTTTTTTCAAAATTGATTGAAGCTTCTCACCAAGTCATAGTTTTCTGGTAACAAGAAATCTGACTAAAGATTGGATCGAGAGCGCACGCTATTGTAAAGTTAATCTGATAAAAAATTTGCAAACAGTTTAAGTATGAATGAAATATTCATTAAAAAACAATTCCGTTTTATAAAATACACTTTTTGTTGATTTACATGTCTGAAACTGCACATGAGATCAAAGAAGCTTTACTAACACTTAATCGTGAGAAACTAATCCAGACTACTAAAACAAGCCTTGACAAGGGTGAAAATCCCCAAGAACTTCTCTATGCGATAACAGCTGCCCTTCGCGAGGTAGGAGACAAGTTTGAGAGTGGAGAATTCTTTCTTGTAGAATTAGTTAGTGCAGGCGAAGCTGCTAAAACAGTGATATCGGAATATCTTAAACCTTTATTGGAAAAAATTGGTTCTGAAGGAAAACCCCTTGGCGTAATTGCCATAGGAACAGTAGCCGGAGACATACATGATATTGGAAAAAGTATAGTCGCTTCGATGCTTTTCACAGCCGGATTTGAAATATTGGATCTTGGTGTTGATGTTTCTGCTGAGAAATTCATCGAGACTGTAAAGAACAGTAATGTTGATGTTATCGCAATGTCAGCTTTACTAAGTACAACTTTGCCAATGCAACGAGAAACTATTGAAGCTCTTAAAAAGAAGGACCTACGCGGCAAGGTCAAAGTGATAGTTGGAGGATCACCTGTCACTGAAGAGTGGGCTAAAGAAATAGGTGCAGACGGTTTTGCAGATAATGCTTCTGAAGCTGTGAGACTTGTAAAGAAAATACTCGACATTAGTGAGCGATAAAAAATGATAGAATCGTCAAAAATTGGAATTTTCGAAATATTTTCTAAAGATGAACTTAATCGCATTCATACAGCTACTTTAGATGTACTTGAGAGAACTGGCGTTAGGGTAGAAGAGGAAAAAGCTCTAGAATTATTGAATAGTATTGGTGCTAATGTTGATTTTTCTACAAAAATCGTAAAAATACCAAAACATATCGTGGAAGATGCAATAAAATATTCTGCCAGAACAGTGCAATTTGCAGGTCGTAATAATAAATTTGATTTAAAACTTGAAGGAAAAAGAGTGAATTTTGGTCTTGGAGAAGGCGCGATAAACATTCTTGATTATAAAACTGGATCGATAAGACCTTCTACGAAGAATGACATTATTAATTCAACCAAACTTGCCGATGCACTATCCAATATAGATTTTGTAATGCCTCTCTTCACAGCCCAAGACGTACCCAAACCAGTCATGCCTTTACACGACCTTCATGCATCACTAAAGAACACAGAAAAACCAATTATGGTTGTGGACTTTGGTTTAGATGCAACTCTTTTGATTAATATGGCGGCCTCGGTAGTTGGTGGACGAGATAAACTGAAGGATAGACCAATATTAGGAATGTATAGTGAACCTATTTCACCTTTAACACATGGCAGAGAGCATACACGAAATCTGATAGAATTTGCAAAAGCAGAACTACCCATAGTATATATTCCATCACCAGCATCGTGCTCAACAGCACCCGCAACTATGGCGGGAGCTATAGTTCAATCCAACGCCGAAACTCTAAGCGGGAATGTGATTGCACAGTTCAGTAAGAAAGGCGCCCGATTCATTTATGGTGCAGATACATCAAACATGGATCAAAGAACTGGAGTTTTTTCTTATGGAGCTCCAGAATGGATGATTGTTAATTTAGCAATGGCTCAGCTCGGTAGGCATTATGAACTTCCAATTTGGAGCACAGGAGGATGTTCAGATTCTAAAGTTTTAGATGGTCAAGCCACACTAGAGGTGAGTCTAAGTCTTTTTGCAGCAGCATCTAGTGGAGCAAATTTAATACATGATGTTGGCTCTTTCCTGAATTTTGGTCTAACGGGAAGTTTAGAGCTAATCACTATATGCGACGAAATCATCTCCATGATTTCCTATATTTTAAAAGGAGTAGAGGTAACCGATGAATCACTAGCTCTAGATGTTATAGATAAAGTAGGACCTGGCGGGCAATTTATTACACAAGAACATACCTTGAAGTTCTTTAAGAAAGAACATTGGATGCCTAAACTTCTAGATAGACAAACTAGAAGCACTTGGGAGAAAACAGGATCAAAAGACTTGGCAACAAGAGCTAATGAAAGAACGAAAGAGATCTTATCAAAACATCAACCAACTCCACTTTCAAAAGATATAGAAGACGATCTTGACAAGGAATTAAGAACTGCCGAAAAGAAAATATTACAAAAATAAAAAAATAGAGCACCATGATATTCATACTGAATGTAAATCTTGGGAATACTACCACATCAGACAATAAACTTCAGCATTGTGGTGAAAAAATCGTCAAAACGTCCTAAATTAAAAAAATACAAACCAGGAACCTTCGACAAATATGTCGCCTATGGTCAACGACATAGGAAACTCATGCTTGTTTCCAAAGGAATCATTAACGGATTCCAAGTCAAATGTAAATCTGAAAAAAAAGCAACTAATCTTGCACATGCTTTCCGTACAAGACGCCCGAAAATAGAAAACAGCAAAGATGCACGTTACAAATTAATAATAAAACAAAAAGGAAATAAAATTTATGTAATTAAAAGTCATCTACTCAGAATAGAAAAAAAATAAAAATATTAACCCTAACAAAATTTAGGGAAATAGATAATATATAGATTTTATTTTAATTAATTATAATTTTATTATTTCCGTGTTCGTATTAATTGTTATCTTTCTGACCATTTGGGCATCGGATAGAGTAATTCAGCATTCTTTACTTCCGGAGGCCACACACATTTCTTTATCCCATTCTGCCATTGCATAACAGCAACTTGATGCCCAATCTGAATTCCATGTTCATCGGTTTTAAAATGGCCATAGAACCCTTTGAATTCAACCTCTTCTCGAACAGTTTCTCTAAGAGCTTTAGGATTCATTGGTTCAGCGCATTTCTCCATGGCCATTTGAATTGCTAAACCTTGAGTAAATCCAATTGCGGAACTATATTCTGGTTCATAATCATACTCATCTACAAAAGCAGCTATGTACTCATCGTGTGTAGGTCCATAGTCGACATCATAAATTACACCAATCTCCCATTGAGTATTAGTTAATATATAATCACCATATGGAGAGACCGCATCATACCATTCAGGAGTAACCGCGCCTGTACCTGGATATAGTAGTTTCAAGTTAATACCGAGTTCTTCACATTGCCTTGTTATTAGTATCGCGTCTCCGTAACCAGCACCTGCTAATAATATTGAGACATCTGGGTCAGAAGCTTTGACCTTGCTCAATAAAGGCGAGAGATCCGTTGTATCAGTATGATATTTCTCATATACGAGGAGATTTACTCCTCTCTCCTTAGCATATTCATATCCACCTACCCCAGCGGTATTACGGAAAATATCATCTCCATGAATGATCGCCATATTTTTTGCATCCAGATCAAGTTCTGGTACTACGTAATCCATAGTCATATCAATCATTGATCTTAGGTACGCGTTACCGTTCGTGCAAACGTGAACTACGTGTTCACCATATTCACTTTTCCATTGAGCTGGATCATAACTTGCTGTACCATAAAACTCAAGCTTGTTATATCTCATAACAACTGGAACTGTAGCCATACCTAGAGGGCCAGATACTGGTCCAAAGAGGTAATCCACCTTATCCTCAACAATAAGCTTCTCAAAGAGTCTTCCAACATTTTCGGGTTTGGATTCGTCATTATAATGGATTAGTTCAACTTCGTATGTGTTTCCGTCTCCAGCCTTAATTCCGCCAGCCTCATTAACCATCTTGACCCAAAGCATTGTTCCATTAAGTTCGTTTCTACCGTAGATGGCGTCTCGTCCAGTCAGCGGTCTAGTAGTTCCAATCTTAACCTTGTTTTTTTCCCCAACTGGAGTTGTTGTTGGCCGAATTTGGTCAGATGGACTGTAGTAATTAGACAAGCCATAACCAGCGGCTGCAATTGCTCCTACCGCTACTGCAGCTCCAGCATACTTGAGATAGTTCCTTCGACCAATCTTGTCATCACTCAATGAAAATAACCTCTTGATTCTTCCATATTGCCAACTAAAATACATATTAACATTAGGGAATGCTAAAATGACAATTTAAAATTTCTAATGCATTCTTATGGATATTGAACATTAGACTCTGGAAGCTTAATAATTCGCCCACTACGTTCAAGTCGAATTTCTAGAATACCAGAATATATGCGTCCACGACATTTTTGCACTCTTATCCGATCTCCGATAGCCAAAGGATCTGCTAAATCCCTCGATCGATATCTTACAAATATTTTTCCGGATCCATCATCTAAAAGAATCATGAAAGCATTCATGTCTACAATCTTTCCTTGAATACTAACATTTCGAATACCATCGCTGATGTCTTTGATCTTCACTTTTACTCCACCAAATTTCAACAAATTATGAAAGTAATCACTAATCATTTACAAGATATTTTTGTGACTTTGAAGATGGAACAATGTTCCTATTAATGATATAGCTCACTTTCCAATTAAATCTGTTTAAAAAGTATTTCTCTGACACATTCTCCCTCTAAATAGAGTCCACACTATTTCTGTTGAACTAAAAGTATTTGCATAAAGAGATTGGAGAAGCATAGTATTTTTTTTACCTGTTTGGTGATCCGGATTTTTGAGCTGCGATTGTTGTTACAATTAGCCTATTCTGTTTAACTCCTCTTTTTTTCATTATTTCTTCAGATAACTTCCTTGCTAATTTCGCATCACCCTTTACAGCAATAATTTCTAGACAATGGTGTTTATCAAGATGAAGATGAGTCGTTGAGCTGATTATGTTATGGTAAATATGTTGAATATCAGTGAGACCCTCTTCCAATCCTCTAACGTCGTGGTCATAGATTATTACTAATCCACCCGCAACGTCCTCTTTGACATCATGACTCAATTTATAATCATCTAGAAAACTTCTCATCGCTGTCTGTATAGCTTTTGATCTATCATAACCAATTTTCTTGATAGTAGTATCAAACTCCTCAACAAGTTTTTGTGGAGCAGAGACGCTGAATCTAAAGACGTTCTCGGATCCCATATCGATTACCTGAACACATTATTAATGCTGATAAACCTTTAATACTGCTATTATTACTAATTTGAAAAAAAGTATTACTGATGGGGCATCTATGCACATACCTGACGGATTTCTCGACATTACCACTGCATCTGTTACGTACATCATATTCATCGTGTTTGGATACTATGCACTTAGAAAAAGCAGAAGAATGATGGAATCTGACATGATCTCTTTCGTATCTATCCTAGCAGCAGGAATCTTTGCCGCACAAATGTTGAATTGGCCACTTCCAGGAGGAACAAGTCTGCATTTTGTTGGAGGAGCATTAGCTGGGATCTTATTAGGACCATGGCTCGGATTCCTAACAATATGCTCAGTTGTAATTGTACAGGCCTTGATATTTCATGATGGTGGAATAACTACCCTCGGAGCAAATGCACTTAATATGGCCATAATCGCCGTCCTCATCGGACATTCCAGTTATGAATTTCTAATTAGAAATTTTGGGAATCGAGATTCTATTCGTTTTCTTGGAGCTTTCCTAGCCGGATGGTTAAGCATAATAATTGCTGGAGCCGCGGCAGCCATTCAGATAGGTTACTCACAATCATTTCCATACGGATTTGCCATCACTATTCCAGTCATGGTTGGATGGCATGCAGTACTTGGAATAATTGAGGGAATCATAACAGCATTTAGTATCATCTACCTATCGCGAAGAGCACCTCAATTACTATCAGTAGAAGGAGGCGTCAAATAATTTTTCTCAAATTGAAAACTCTGATTTTTCTGGTAACCATAATTCTTGTTAGCCCAATTTTTGGAGTCATACTGGCTGACATAGTAGGATTCCATGAACCCCTTAATATTGCAGCTGAAAAAATTGAACTTCATGATTTGTCTAAAGACATGAATTGGACACCGCTCTTCGATTATACTATACCTGGTCTTTCACCAGAAATAGGATACATAATTTCTGGATTATTAGGAATTACCATAATATTAGGCGTAGGTCTTTTTTTCAAAGGGCGTGGGAAACAAAACTGAAAATAAAAACACTCACCATCAAATTTCTTGAAGGTTTGGCAGAAACAATTGACTCATTAAACACTGAGGCGAGAGTTCCTCTAAATAGACCTTTAGCGACAGCTTCTGCTTTGATTCTTACCAGTGCAGTTGCTTTTAGTCACGATTTCGAATTTCCTTTGCTAATATTATTATTAAGTATAGGAATCATTGTTTTTACTAATACACCTCTCCGGCCGTGGATGAGAATCATAACATTGACTCTAGCTTGGGTAACCCTAGTCTCAATTCCCTTACCCTTCATAACGCCTGGGGAACCAGTTATGAGTTTTACATTCAATTCAATGGTCCTTAATATCACTGAAGAAGGATTTCACATAATGATTATATTCATATTAAGAATAGTTTCCGCTTCATCAATATTCACAGCTTTCGTATTGATCATTGGTTGGAGAGGAATAATTAGAGGACTGGAGTTTTTCCGCATCCCCAGAGAATTAACACTATTGTTGAAACTATCAGTCATACATATACCCTTGACAATTCGTGAAGCTGCAAAGATGATATCTGCGAGAGATGCACGAATCATGAAAAGCATAGGAGTCAAGAAACTTTGGATAACTCTATCCAGTGTTGTTGGAGAACTTTTTCTAAGAAGTTATGAGCGTGCTTGGAGAGTAGACAAAGCAATTAAAGCTCGAAGCTTCGAGTCGATAGATAATTTTTCGAGGATTTAAATTGATTAGAATTTTACAATTTCAAAAGACGGCTTCTAATTTCAGTAATTCAGAATTGAAAACCTGAGATGCGTTCAGTCATGCTGCTAAGGGTAGATAACATCGGATTCGAATATCCTGGAGGCCCCGAGATCCTGAAGGAAGCGACTTTTAACGCCGATAAAGGAGAGATAGTTGCCATAATTGGTCCAAATGGAAGTGGTAAAACTACATTACTCATGGTAGTGGCTGGACTTTTAGATCCCAGCAAGGGTACTGTCTACGTAGAAGACAAACCGTTAAGAGAACAGCTTCCTAAAATTCGCAGTAGAATAGGTTTAGCATTCCAAGAGCCCGATGATCAACTCTTCAATCCAACAGTCTATGAAGAACTAGCATTTGCCCTTCGACAACTTTTAAATTCCGTAGAAGAAGTTGATGAAAAAGTTAGAAAGATCACTAAGGAATTTGATCTAAAAGAAATTATTAACAAACCTCCTTACAAACTTAGTATAGGAGAGAAACGCATAGTTGCTTTAGCTTCAGTCATCGCTTACGACCCTGATATTCTTTTACTTGATGAACCAACCGCCAACCTTAGCTCCGGACCAATAAAAGCGATTGAAGAAATACTTCAAGAAGCAAAGAAATCAGGAAAAGTAGTTGTTATTGCTTCACATAACGTCGAATTCGTAGCTTCCGTATCAGACCGCATTTACGTTATTGATAGAGGCTCAATTATTGGAGGTATTAATGCCAGATCTATATTATCAGATGATAGTATGCTTATCATAGCAGATATGAATCCACCTCTTGTTCTTCAAACTTTAAGAGAACTTGGACTTGAATCGCAGAATACCCCCATGACCATCAGAGAATTATCTAATTATCAAAAAAAGCATTTAGTGAAAAGACTTCGAAATTTGCATAGTTAGTTACTAAGGAAGACTTCATTTTCATTAATTATATTATTTAGCTAACCAAGATGCCGGCCTGCATTTTCTATATATGCAAAAATATTATGTACCTTCAAAATACACTTTTCAGAGAACTAGAAAAAGGGGCTTTCGGTGAAAAAGCGGTTGAGCGAAAATAAAATCAGTCGAAGAAAATATTTGAAATATGCTGGAGCTGCTGTTGTCATAGGAGCAATCGCGGCAACAGGACATGGTATATCTCAATATTATCAGCTGTCTAAACCAACAATACCAATACCCACAACACCAACGACGACTACAACTGGAAAGAGAAAAGTCAAAATTGGAGGTACTAAACCTCTCACTGGAGTAGAATCCTATACAGGAAGACAAGAGCATAATGGAAATGCACTTTGGGCCAATACGGTTAATGAGGCTGGCGGAATTAAGGCTGGAGACGGAAACACATACGAAGTTGAACTAATAACTTATAATGACGAATCCAAACCCGAAAATGTGCCTAGACTATATGAGAAACTGATTGTCGAGGATCAAGTAGACTTTCTATTTGGACCAGCGTGGGGACCCTTAGGTATGGCTACAGTCCCGATTGTTGAGAAATATCGTAAATTCGAAGTATATGGCACATGCTCTTTTGATCCAAGAGATTATAGAGATTGGAAATACATCGTTCATACTATAACTAATGGACCAGGATACATGCCTGGCATCTTGGACATGATCTGGGAACGTATTGTTCCTTATGATCCTGAAGCAAAGAATATTGCAATAATTCATGGTGACGATGCATTCCGAATGACTGCTGGTTCATATGGTAAGGAATATGCTGATGAAAAAGGTTTCAATGTGGTTTTTTATGACTCATATGGTTCAGGCACCACAGACCTGACTCCAATACTGACTAAAGCCAAAGCTGCTGAGCCTGTCATATTTCTTAATCCTGGATCCTTTGTCGATGCTATGCTACTCATGAAACAAATGCGTGAACTTGATTTCAACATAAAACTCATCTGGCCAGGTACAGGCGCCGTTCTAGGAGAATTTTATGATTCTAATGGAAAATATGCTGAAGGCTGTGTAACTTGTACTCAATGGGAGGAGGGTTTCCTCTACAGACAAGATTTTGGTCCAAGCCATGATGAATTCATAGCTGCATATCAGAAAAAGTATGAGATGACAAATTATACCGCAGCAACCGGATATCAGCAAGGATTAGTTGTACAGAAAGCTATGGAGTACTCTAGTGATCCGCTTGACTCCGATTCTGTAAGAAAGGCAGCTGGTGAGATAGAGATGACAACATTCTACGGTAAATACAAAGTTGACCCAGAAACAGGTTGGCAAATAGGACATCAGATGGGTGTTGTTCAATGGCAAAATGGTAAGAAGGCGGTCGTATGGCCATTGGAAGCTGGCGCCAAGGAAGTTTGGTATCCTTCAAAAAAATGGTCTGAAATGTAGAACACGCGCATCACAAGAAGAAAAGGAATATGTGAAATAATACCTTAACCTTTTACAGCGCCGAAAGTAAGGCCTCTAACAAGATATCTCTGAATAGCTAGTCCGAATGCAAGAGTAGGAATAACTGCTATACATCCTAAAGCTGCCATTACTCCGTACATATGCCCTGCATCAGATTCGAAAAGACCTATCTGAACAGGTATAGTGACTGCATGCCTATGGGATATAGTTAATGCGACTATTAGATCACTCCAGTTTAGAATGAATATGAATAGAGCTGTTACTGCAAGACCCCCTCTGACAAGCGGCAATACGACTCTCACAAAAGTCATTGCTGGACTACATCCGTCCATAATAGCCGCCTCGTCTATCTCACGTGGTAGATCATCGAAGAAACTTCTCATTAGCCAAATCACGAAGGGTACTGGAAATAATCCGTATAACAAAATCATACCTATTGCACTGTCCATCAGACGAATAGTAGAAAACCAGATGACTATCGGCATTAGAATTGCAATTGGAGGTAGCATCCTAAAGGTTAAAAACATATAATCGCCTGAAGCTCTATATCTAGACATTGCGTATGCAGCTGTTGTCCCGATAAAAATTGAGAGAAGAGTCCCAAAAGTACTAAAAATTATACTGTTCATAATTGCTCTAGTCGCGGTATCATGGATAATAGGATCCGTTGCTGGATTCAATACACCCCATTCAGCCAAAGTCTCAACAGGAATAAATAATTGTAGATAGTTTAATATAGTTGGATTATTAGGCCACCAGAGAACCACACTAGGACTCCATTCCAAGAAGGGCTTTATTGACATCGTAAACATCCAATATAACGGGAATAACGAAAAGAAAACTACGCCTAATCCAAAAGAATACCTAATAATCGAAGAGATTATTTTCTCGTAACGGGGATTCATATTGCATCATTCTCCTCTTTGGGCAGCCCTCAATGGCTTCACTGCATACCAAGCCACAATAATACAAGCTATGAATATTAGAAGACTCTGCGTCGCAGTTCTACCATATTTCAAATATTTGAAACCTGATTCGTAAAGATTCATAGTAATTGTCTGTGTTGCATATCCAGGTCCACCTTGTGTCATCATATAAGGATAATCAAAGATCTTGAGGCTTTCAATAGCTCTAAGGAGTAATGCGATCATCATCGGTCTTTTTAACATTGGAAGTATAACTCTCCGAAAAGTATACCACTTTGAAGCGCCCAACACATATGCTGCGTTTATTGGCTCTTGAGGAAGAGACAATAATGCTGCCGACATGATTAAGAAAATAAATGGAGTCCACTGCCAAATATCAGCAAGCATAATCGAGATGAGAGCCCAAGTTGGATTAGATAGGAAAGAAATCGATATGCCTGCAAAAATTTGTAATAGGCCATTTACTGGACCACTTTCAACAAACATTAAGTAGAATACATAACCGCCAGCGGCTGGAACCACCATCATAGGAACTACCGCCACCAGAGTGACGAATTTTCTTCCAATGAATTTACCCAGAAACACATAGGCCAACAGGAATCCGAGCAGAAATTCTATTGGAACAACTACTGCACCTATAAAAAGTGTTCGTGCAACAGCCGCCAAGAATATCGGATCATTGATGGCATATACGAAAGCGATTGGACCGATGAACTGTGCTCGCCACCAATCGATAGTAAGTTGTGGTACCCAATTTGTCATACCGACATACCATGTTAGCGCGAAAGGGATAATTGCTGTAAAATTCATAACTATTTGTACGGGCAAGATCAGTAGAATCTTAAACTTCTCTGGTATTCTGAACCAGCTACTTAGACCTGCCATGCTGAATTTTCACCTTTATTGAATAATCCCTTATGACCCGTGGCTACATGTAAATAAAGATTTGCAACGAACTTTTGACCTAAAGGTATTATCACATAGAACAAATTGTCAAATCATTGGAGCGCGCACTATAGCTTTTTATCTGACCTTCAAAATTAGCAAAATAAGTGAAACATTATGTCTGAGGAAAACAAGGTTTCAAGAAGGGGATTCATGAAGACTGCAGCGACAGGCATTGTCGGTCTAGCAGTTGGTGCTGGAATAGGATATAGCGCCGGATCATCAATGGTTCCAGGAGGAGGCCCAGGTGCAACTGTTACCGTACCCGGACCAGGATCTGCAGATTTCCCATTTAATTTGCCAAGAGAGGGATCAACAGTCGCGGAAAGAGCAATAAACGCGGCTAAGAGTTTGTTGGAGCAACACCCTGAATGGAAAGGCACAGAGCTTGTTTTAGCTTGTGTCGGAGGATACGAACCTGGTTTCAACGCCATGAAAGGACGATGGGAAAATGAGACAGGCCTAAATGTAACTGTTGCAACAACACCTCTACCTGAATTCTTTGAAAAGATGATGATTGAAGCAGTCAGTAAAACCGGAAATATAGACCTAGTCAACGCGCAAACAATGTATCTATCCGACCTCGCTGAGGCAAAACTACTCTACGAGTTAGACGACTCTGCTATGTGGTTAAATATAAGAGAGCACGGCAGACCAGACGGATACATCTATCCGCTTGACTTTACCATACCATATTATCAAGGAAAATTGTATGGATTCCTCCAGGATGGAGATGTACAACTTCTATACTACCGGACAGACTACCTCAATGATCCAACAGAGCAAGCGAATTTTGAGAGTCAATACGGCTACCCTCTGGCACCTCCAAAAACTATGTTTGAATATCGAGATATGTGTGAATTCTTCACCAGACCCCCAGATCTATATGGCGCAGCTGAATTTAGAGAACTTACTCGAAACTCATTCACTTATTATCTCTACGTTACCGCGAAGAAGTGGCCTAACTGGTACTACTTCGATGACAACATGAAACCACAGTTGACTGCGAAAGAGTCAATCGAGGCTACAGAATTATTTGTAGAGAACCTAAAGAATATGCCTCCAAACCAAGCCGAGTTGACAGGTCTATCATCAGTCCAAACATTTGGTGAAGGAAAAGTCGTTTTTTGTATAGGTGCACCTTCTACCGCACGTGTAGCAGAGGATCCACAAGCAGCATCTAGAGGAAAATGGAATACCTATCCCATCCCTGGGTATATGGTTGATGGTCCTGATGGAAAGATACTTAACAGGAGAAGCGTCAACCTAGCAAGCTGGAGCGTTTGTGTGAGTAACTATAGTAGAAAGAAAGAACTTGGAGTCTGCTTAGCTAGCTACTTCTCTGATCCCGATGTACTAGTAGATGCTATGGTAGCGCCAGGAACATGGCATGATCCTACAAGGTATAGTCATGTTGGTCCTAATGCACCGGCACGTCTGAAAGACGTGAGAGGCCCTGCTCTGAATGCTTTCCTAGATAACGCCGAGATATTAGCTCCTATGCTTGCTGGTATTAGAGGCTCCACCGAATACAACGTCACCCTGAGTAAAAACCTTCATGCGGCACAAGTAGGCTCAATGGACATTATGGCAGCCTTAGAAGCCACAGAAAAACAATGGGAAGAGATCACAGACCGTCTGGGTAGAGAGAAACAGATCGAAGGATGGAAAGAAATTAAAAAATTCTATCCAACTATTACAATATAATCAAAGATGAAGTCTCAAAAACTTTCCCTTTTCCCCTCTTTTTTATAAGTTTCTTTCTAAGAAAACTGAGCTATAGCTACTAGTTTTAATAAATACTTGCCAAATCAGATGGAAAAAAGAAAATAATGACACTAATAATAGATGATTAAATCATAATGTATTCTATATTCAGCCATATTCAATTATTCGATATTATGGGTTTAAGTAACCTTTTCGCCGGCTAGTCTTAATATCTTCTTATAATGTTTTTCAGTATCTTTTTTTATCTCCTCAAGCTCATCTTTTAATTCGGGTTTCATTAGATGTCGGAATCTTCCCTGAAGTTTAAAATATTCTTCAATTGGTAATAGTTTTCCTGGTTTCATACTCATCTTGTATATTCCATCATTAACTTCGTAAAGTGGAAATAATCCTGTCTGTACAGCCAATTTAGCCAGTTTTATTGTATCAGTAGGGTTTGATCGCCATCCTAAAGGACACGGAGCTAAAACATGTATCACAGCCGGTCCATCGACCTCTATCGCTTTCTTCATCTTTTCGATATAGTCACTGAAGAAACCTATCGTAGCTGTCGCAGCATAGCTTATCCCATGAGCCGCGCAGATGCCTGTGAAATCTTTCTTCATTCCTCGCTTACCTGGGATAATTTTTCCAGCTGGGCTTGTAGTTGTTGCAGCACCTCTAGGTGTTGCTCCAGAACGTTGTATTCCAGTGTTCATGTAGGCTTCATTATCATAACATAAGTAGACAATGTCGTGACCTCTCTCAAGCATACCTGAAATAGCTTGGATGCCAATATCAAAGGTGCCACCATCACCTCCCACTGCGATCACATCGACTTTTCCTTTCCGTTTACCTTGTTCTTCTAATGATTGATATGCAGCTTCAAGACCGCTTGCCACAGCAGCTTGATTTTCAAATAGTGCATGTACCCAAGGGATTCTCCAGGCCGTGTATGGGAAGATAGTGGTTGAAACCTCGATACAGCCGGTAGCATTAACAACTGCAATTGGTCCTCTTGCGGCTTTAAGCGCCATTCTTATAGAAATGGAGGGGCCGCATCCAGCACAGAGTCTATGTCCTGGTGCATACAATTCTTCTGTTGAAAGATTTTTTAGAACTACCATTATTCTCTCACATCCAGAAATTTAATTCTCTGTTTTACCTCTCCTGTTTTGGCTGTATGAAGAGATTCTTCGAAGACTTGTTGTATGGTTGTTGTAGGTATGTCTCGTCCTCCGAGTCCGTATATCATGTTGAGTACTTTGACTTCGCTATCTCTATTCTGTAGGATTGATGAAATGTCACTACAAAGTGCTCCATAGGGAGCGCCGAAACTAATTGCTCGGTCCATAACAGCTAAGACTTTCAGGTTTTTTATTATGGAGAATAATTCTTCTGTTGGGAAAGGTCTGTACATCCATAGCTTTATCGCTCCGACTTTCTCACCTTTAGCTCTCAATTTTTTCGCGACAGATCTAACGCTACCACTTGTACTTCCCAGAGAGATTATCGCAATGTCAGCGTCATTCATCTCGTAGGCTTCAAAAAATCCATATTTCCTTCCAGTCATTTCTCCGAACTCATCACCCACGTTTTTTACTACAGGTTTTGCGCTATTGATAGCTTCCTCTTGTTGACGTTTGAATTCATAATAATACTCTGGAAGTGCCATGCCACCAATTGATATTGGGGAATCATGATCCAATTTATAGATTGGAGTTCTTGAAGGCAGGAATTTATTTATATCCTCATCAGCGAGGCTCTTCATGCTCTCGGTCGAGTGTGAGATGAAAAAACCGTCGAGATTTACTGTTATTGGAAGTTGGACGTTCTTGTCTTCCGCTATTTTGAAGGCTTGAATGGTTAGATCGTAGGCTTCCTGAGCATTCTCAGCATATAGTTGGATCCATCCACAGTCCCTTGAACCCATCATGTCACTATGGTCACCATGTATGTTGATTGGTGCTGATAGAGCTCTGTTGACAACAGCCATCACAATGGGGCATCTAAGGCCTGACGCCAAGTACAAGACCTCATGCATCAAAGCGAGACCTTGACTTGCTGTTGAAGTGAATACTCTTGCTCCACCAATACTTGCACCTACACAAGCTGACATCGCGGAGTGTTCTGATTCTACTGGCAGATACTTTGTGGATACTTCGCCATCGGCAACATACTCACTGAATCTCTCCACAATTATTGTTTGAGGCGTGATTGGGTAGGCTGCGATGACATCTACATTGCTCTGTTTTGCTGCATATGCAACTGCTTCATCACCAGTATATGCGCATCCTAACTGTGTGCAGACTGCCCCTCCTTCGATCGTTATGGTGCTTCCTTCACCAGAATATGGAATTATTCCTTCAATTGATGATTCTACTTTTTTACGGGACATCTTTCGATTCCTCAATCATTTCTATTGCATTTACTGGACATTCTGCTGCACATATTCCACAACCTTTGCAATGGTAGTAATCTACTTCGACACTTTCAGTGTGTTTTTTATACGGTTTGGGTACTCTTTTTATTGATACGTCCGGACAGAAAATCCAACAAATAAAACATCTTATACATTTTTCTCCATCTATCTGGGGTTTCTTTTCGATTCTCCAGTCTCCGGTTTTATATTCGACTGATGAGCCTGGTTCGAACATTATGCCAGCAAACGGCATCTCTCTCCAACTGAGTTTCATCCTTTCACTCAGAGGTTCTTTCTTATTCATTCAGCGATAACCTCCTTGCTACCTGTCTCCAATAACTTTAGATTTTTTTCCAGTAATTGTCCGGCGAATCTTGATCTTAATGCTTCTTGTGCAACTTTCATTGAGATGATTTTGCTTGATTCAATTAGCGCACCTAACATTACAGTATTAAATCCTCGAGAGCTTTCTAGAATTTTAAGAGAGATTCCTGTAGCATCAACACAGTAACTTGAAGGACCTTTAAGTCCTAAACTATTTGTGATCTCCTTGGGAGACTTTATCGAATTCACGATCAAGCTACCATCAGATTTTAGACCCTCACTCACATTGATAATAGGCAATAATGTTTCATCTAAAACAACAACAAGATCTGGTTTGTAGATCTTACTATGAACCTCGATAGGTTTCTCTGAAATCCTAGTGAAACCTGCCATTGGTGCCCCCAATCTCTCTGGCCCGAACTCTGGAAAAGCCTGTATGTGTTTACCCTCTATCATTGCAGCCAAACCCAAAAGTCGACTCACAGTAATTACACCTTGACCTGCTCTGCCATGCCATCTAACTTCAAACATTTACCTCATATCCTTAGAGAATATTCCCAGTTTCATGATAATTTATGAAAGTGAGTTGGGAAAATCCCATATAGGTTTAGTGGTTAAAACCTAAGACGTTATTCAAATTTTCAATCTTGTGATTCGAACTGATCTTTTGGAGCTCCACATAAAGGGCAGACCCAATCAGCGGGTAATTCTTCGAAAGGTGTTCCTGCTTTTATTCCTCCATCTGCATCTCCAACATCTGGATCGTAAACATATCCACAAAGTATACATTTGAATTTCTTGCTCAATTTCATTACTCCTCAATTATACGGCTACTCAAAATATAACCTAAAGTTAAGTGTTGTTAAAAGAAACAAAGGATGTTTGAATATTTTTCTAAGAGATTGTCTGACTGAAAATCATCATATATAACATCTTATTGAGAGCATAGTTATGTCATCTTTGGACATTACCGAGATAAAAAGACTGGTTGATAAAAAGATAGAACATCTATCTCAACGTATTAGAGAGATAAGTCATACAATATATGAAAATCCAGAACTCGGTCTCTCTGAATTCAAAGCAGTTGATCTTCTTACAAAAGAACTTGAGAGTCATGGTTATTCGATTGAAAGGAATGTAGCTGGTCTGTCGACAGCGTTTAAAGCATCTAAGGGTAATCTTGGAGAACCAACTGTCGGTTTAATCGCTGAGTATGATGCTTTGCCAGATATTGGCCACGCTTGTGGTCACAACATAATATCAGCAAGTGCGGTCGGAGCAGCAATGGGACTTGCTGATTTTCTTGACAATACTGGAGGTAGGGTTGTTGTGTTTGGTACACCAAATGAAGAAGGAGCCACAGCTGAAGGAGGAAAGCTGACCGATATAGAGTCTCAGGTTAGAGGAAAGGTGAAGATGGTTGAATCTGGTAGCTTCAAAGAAATAGACGCAGTTATGGAAATACATCCATATGTTAAAACAACTCTTACCCCAGACTTTTTAGCATTAATTCCAGTCAAGATAAGTTTCACTGGAAAGCCAGCTCACGCCGCGGCTGCTCCCGAGATGGGAGTAAATGCCTTAGAGGCGATAATTCTTACTTTTAACTCAATAAATTCACTGAGACAACACCTTCGAAGCGATACTCGCATTCATGGCATAATAACTGAAGGAGGAGAAGCCCCTAACATAGTTCCTGAGAAGACTTCTGCTCTTTTCTATTTGAGAGCTTCAGATAAGAAATATCTAGATGAGGTGCTTATGAAAGTGAAGAAATGTGCTGAAGGAGCATCGATTGCAACTGGTGCTATATTAGATTTTCATCCAAGCCCATATAGTCTTGCTAACATGATAAACAACAAAACTCTCTGCAAATTTTTCGAGAAAAATTTGATTGAGTTAGGAATGGAAATCGATGAACTTGATAGACATGAACATCTTGGATCCTCAGATATCGGTAATGTCAGCTATGTTATCCCAGCAATACAGCCTTTGATAGCAGTGGGAGAGAAAGACATTACTATCCATTCTCGTGAATTTGGGAAAGCAACTATTTCTAAAAAAGGTGACCAATCATTAATTTTAGCCACAAAAGCATTAGCTTTCACGTTTCTTGATCTTATGGCAGACAAAGAGATTTTTCATAAGATCAAGATGGAACACAAGGCATCTTTTCAATGCTGACCAATTATCAGATGATATCTTTTATTGTTCGACTTATTCGTTCAAGAGCTTCTTTGATACTCTCTTTGGAATTTGCAAAAGAAAACCTGATTTTGCCTTCACCTTGGGGTCCAAATGCTATCCCCGGCACTACAGCAACTTTAGCTTTTCTCAATAATATTTGTGCAAGCTCCATTGACGATGAGTTAATTTTTTCAGTGTTTGGAAAAACATAGAAGGCCCCCTTGGGTGCAGTACAAGAGAATCCGTCGATATTATTTAGTCCGTCAGTTATGATGCTACGTCTTTTTCTAAATTCTTCTACCATTTCCCTCACACATTCTTGTGATCCTTTTAATGCTGCGATTGCCGCTTTTTGAGCAATTGAGTTTGGAGACCAACCTGTGTGTTCACTCAAGGCTCGAATTTTTCCTATTAGTTCACTATTTCCAGCGGCATAACCGACGCGCCAACCCGTCATAGCGTAAGTTTTTGAAAAGGAGTTTATCGTTAGAGTTCGTTCTTTCATACCGGGTATACTTGCAAAGCTGGTGTGAGTAAAATCACCATAAAGAAATTTCTCATAGACCTCATCTGATATTACAAAAAGATCATTACTCTCTACAATTTGTGCAATTGAATTCATATCGTCTTTCGTTAATATTGAACCTGTAGGATTCTGTGGCGAGTTCAGTAGAACCATCTTCGTTTTCTTATTGACTTGTCTCTTAAGGTCATTAAGGTCAGGTTTGAATTGCTGTTTTTCCATTAATCTAACAGGCGCTACAACTCCGCCCGCTAGGGTAACGTCTCCCCAATATTGAGGCAAGCAAGGTTCTGGAATTAGAACTTCGTCTCCGGGATCTATTAGCGCTTGGAATGCGCAATATAGAGCATTGTATCCTCCCGAGAGAACACATATTTCATCTGAGGGATCGTTATCGATATCGTTATCGTTTTTAAGTTTCTTTGAGATAGCCTCTCTTAATTCGAATAGACCTCCAGGAGGAGTATAATGAGTGAAGCCTTCCTCCATTGCTGTCTTAGCTGCTTCTATGATATGTTTTGGTGTTGCAGCATCAGGCTCACCGACGTGTAAGTGAATTACATCCTCACCTGAACGTTGAAGTTCTACAGCTTCGGCAAAAAATTTAGCAAATGCAGAAGGTTGGAGTTGTATTGATCGCTTTGATAGATTTTTAGTCATTTTGGTATGCCTACATTGGTATATTGATATCTAGCGTGCATTATTTGATCGAGTGACTAGATCTTTCCAAACAGTTTTCCTCGATAATTATGCTTTATATTGTAAATTATAAGATGGTCTTTTTCATAATTTTTACTCTGTTCAGAGCAGCTATGAGATAACACATGTCATATATATTACTTGAACAGAAGTTTCTTGGCGTCAAGCTTTGTCAGTTCCATGTGAAACATCTGTCAAGACCATTGCTCCTGCTATAAGAGCAGTTCTTGCTAAGAAGCTTTTAGATGAGCATGACCTGAAGCAGGAAGAGGCAGCGGAATTCCTTGGAATTTCTCAAGCAGCTATTAGTAAATATATTAGTAAAGTTCGAGGCAAGGCTCTAGATTTAGATGAAGTAGATGAGATTCAAATCTGGGCTGAGAAAGTCGCTGCTGATCTCGTTAGTGGAAAGATGTCTCGACCGCAACTCGTAGGTGCGTTATGTCAAGCATGCAAACTAATTAAAAATAAGGGATTAATCTGTCCGTTGTGTTGGCAAAGAGATAGTGCTTTGAAAGACTGTAATCACTGTATGACATGAAACTTTTAGATTGAATTCAATAACCAACATTCTGTTTGGTATAGAATCGAAAATAATTGTGCTTTAAAAAAAATTATGAAAATTTTACTCTACCATTTTTTAGAACTATTCTGTTGTCCATTTTAACGGTCGGTGATCGAATCACAAAATCTTGGTGTAGATCTGATTTGTTAAATCCGCCCATATGTGAATTGTCACCAATAGCTATGTGTATCGTTCCTCTCATCTTCTCGGCTTCGAGAATGTTGTCTCGTCTTGTCGCTTTTGGATTCGTGCCGATTCCAAACTCAGCAAGACATCTTCTAGTGAGATAAGGTTTAGCTTTACTTTTGGGTTGGATAAGATTCATGAGAGTTTTACGAACCTCTCCTCCTCCAACTATTTTTACTAAGTTACCCGATTCGAAGATCAAACTCATGTTCCTTTTCAAATGTGGAAACCATCCAGCTTCTATGATTACAATTCCATTTGCGGTTCCTTCTACAGGAGCAATGTAAGCTTCGCCGGCAGGAAGGTTTCCCGAATCGCCTCGTGAATTTAGAATTCCTGTATCGGATAAGCCCTTCCTTCCATTAATGCTAAAAAAAAAGTCTGTTCCCATTTTAGTACTTATTCTTATCATTGATGTATTATTGAGAATTTTTGTAAGTCTTATTGTTTCAGATGCAATTCTTACGTAATCGGCCATCATCGAACCGTTATCATAGAACATATTTTCCAAAACAGATGGCATGCTGGCAATTCTCACCCCTATCTTTGTGGCCGATTGTCTTGCATCAGTATGAGTTAGCGAGTAAGTAGTGACTACTAGAACGACATCATGTTTTTTCAAAATATTTTCAACAATCTTTTCTGGTTCTGCGGAATTTCTACCAGTGGACGGATATATTTTAAAACTAGTTTTACATTTAGGAAATCTCCTTTTTGCGATGTCAGCTATATTTTTTGCAAGGAGATTTCTCTTCAGCATATCATCCAGACTTTTAGTATTTAGAGTTCTCCAATCATGAGAGCTAGGGGAATCAGTAATAATAAGCAATTTCTCCCCATTACGCAAACCCATATTTCGAACTAGTATTTGTTGAACTCCATTATCGATCTTAGAAGTATTGATCATAGTTGACATTCATCTTTTAGTAAGACATGTGCTTATTATTTGAAAAAACATAACTCTTGTTATTCAAATCACTAGTTCTAGTTTAGATATTTGTCCGAAATCTTTGAATTTGAGCATTTTTGATATGAAATCAGGTTAGAAAACTTTAATTCAAGTCCGTTAAAGTCTACTTCAATATTCCAACCAGTAATTCGATAGAATGTTGATGGTGACATGTTCAAGCTTGGAAAAATAGAGAATGTTACTGGACCAGTTATCGTCGGAAAAGACATGCTAGGTTCACAGATGTATGAACTTGTTAAGATTGGCGATGTTGGATTAATTGGAGAAATAATCAGACTTGAAGGTGACAGAGCTACTATACAAGTTTATGAAGAGACAACCGGTATAAAACCTGGAGAGAAGATAGAGAGAACAGGTAAACCTCTGTCAGTCGATCTTGGTCCTGGGATAATAGGTCAAACTTACGATGGAATACAGAGACCGCTTCCAGTCATCAAAGAGCTCTACGGAGATTTTATCGAGAGAGGAATAAACGTAGCAGCTATAGACCGTAAGAAAAAATGGAAATTCATATCAACACAAAAGAAAAATGTGAAAGTTCAGTCCGGAGATATACTTGGTACCGTGGAAGAAACATCCCTTGTAAAACATAAAATTCTGGTTCCTCCCAGAATTGCAGGAACTATTCTAAGTATTGTCGATGAGGGGGAATACACTGTTGATGATGAAATTTGCATAATTGAGACCACATCTGGAAAAAAATCAGCTAAACTCACTCACAGTTGGCCTGTGAGAACATCAAGACCGTTTAAAAGAAAGATCCCTTCAGATACACCCCTTATCACAGGTCAAAGAATCATAGATTTTCTTTTCCCCATTGCCAAAGGTGGAACAGCAGCTATTCCTGGCGGCTTTGGCACGGGTAAAACTGTTATGCAACATCAATTGGCTCAGTGGGCCGATGCAGACATAATAGTATATGTCGGATGTGGAGAGAGAGGCAATGAGATGGCTGAGGTTCTAGAACGTTTCCCTCAACTTAAAGACCCCCGTTCAGGAGAATCTCTTATGGCTCGAACAATTTTAATCGCAAACACTTCTAATATGCCAATTGCCGCACGTGAAGCTAGTGTCTATACAGGCATAACAATAAGCGAATACTTCAGAGACATGGGTTATGATGTTGCTTTGATGGCTGACTCAACTTCTAGGTGGGCTGAGGCTTTGAGAGAGATCTCTGGAAGACTTGAGGAAATGCCGGGTGAAGAAGGATACCCCGCCTATTTGGCTTCTCGATTAGCAGAATTCTATGAGAGGGCTGGAAGAGTTGAGGTATTGGGAAGCGAATCAAAGCTTGGCTCCGTGTCAGTTGTCGGTGCTGTCTCGCCTCCAGGGTCAGACTTTTCAGAGCCAGTGACACAAAATACTTTACGTATAGTCAAGGTTTTTTGGGCGCTAGATAAAGCACTGGCTGAGAGAAGACATTTTCCGGCAATAAGTTGGCTCACAAGCTACTCATTGTATTTCGACTCCTTACAGCAATGGTATCATAAAGATATTGCAGAAGATTGGGTGGAACTTCGCCGAGAAGCAATGCAGATTCTTCAAAGAGATGAAGAGTTAAGAGAGATAGTAATGCTTGTCGGTCCCGATGCCCTATCTGAGAGCCAGCGAGTAACTCTAGAAGCAGCTAGAATGTTAAAAGAAGATTTTCTGGTTCAGAGTGCGGTGCATCCAATTGATAGTTATTGTCCATTAAACAAAAATCACAATATGATCAAGATAATAATGAGATTCTATCGAGGGATGTTAAGAGCTATTGAAAAAGGCATACCTCTTCAAAGAGTCATTGAGTTGCCAGTTAAGGATGAGATAGCAAGAATGAAGATACAACCTCCAGAAGATTTTGATTCTTTCTCTAGGGAATTTTTAAGAAAAATAGATGCCGAGTTTGACGAATTAACGTCTCAAGTAATTTCTGCGTGAGAGGGATACAATATGTCAACGATTGTTGGAAGAGAGTATAGTACTGTAAGCAAAATTGCTGGACCATTGCTTTTTATCAAGGCCATTAAAGGAGTTGGCTACGGTGAAGTTGCAAAGATAACTACTCCTGATGGTGATGAAAGACGAGGACAGGTTCTTGAAGTTGGTGAAGATATTGCTGTCGTCCAAGTTTTCGAAGGAACATCAGGTTTGGATGTTACTGCAACAAGCGTTTCCTTCAGTGGTGAGACTGTTAGACTCCCAGTTTCGTCCGATATGCTTGGCCGTGTATTCGATGGTAGTGGAGAGCCAATCGATGATGGCCCTAAGATAATTCCAGAAGAGTATATCGATGTTCATGGGGCACCCATCAATCCATGTTCCAGAGATTATCCTAGAGATTTCATTCAAACAGGCATTTCAACGATAGATGGAATGAATACGCTAGTCAGAGGACAGAAACTGCCAATCTTTTCTGGATCAGGTCTACCTCACAACACCATAGTTGCACAGATTGCACGTCAAGCGAAAGTGCGAGGCACGGATGAACCTTTCACAACTGTATTTGCAGCTATGGGAATAACGGCCGATGAGGCGCAATTTTTCAAAGAAGATTTTGAAAAGCAGGGCGCTTTCGAACATGTTACCTTGTTCGTGAACCTTGCTGAAGATCCGGCAATTGAGAGAATTCTAACACCAAGGATCGCATTGACTGCCGCCGAATTTTTTGCTCATAAACTAGGAATGCATGTTCTAGTAATATTGACTGACATGACAAACTATTGTGAAGCTTTGAGAGAGATATCTGCTGCAAGGGAAGAAGTTCCAGGCCGTCGTGGGTATCCAGGCTATATGTATACGGATCTATCAACAATTTATGAACGTGCAGGACGAACTCATGGAAGTAAGGGGTCTGTCACTCAAATGCCTATTCTTACAATGCCCCAGGATGACATGACACATCCTATACCAGATCTAACAGGCTATATCACTGAAGGGCAGATTATCGTTGATAGAGGGCTTTATAGAAGGGGTGTTTATCCACCAATTGACGTTTCACCGTCATTATCAAGATTAATGAAAGAAGGGATAGGGAAAGAAAGAACACGTGAAGACCATAGGGAAGTTGCAGATCAACTATATTATGCATATGCTGAAGGCAGAGGGTTTAGAGATCTAGTAGCCGTTGTGGGTGAAGAGGCTCTATCCTCAAGGGATAAAATGTATCTCAGATTTGCAGATACTTTCGAGAAAAAGTTCGTTACCCAAGGATTGTTTGAGGATAGACACATTGAGGAGACTCTGGATCTCGGTTGGGGATTACTCGCTAAACTTCCAGAAAGTGAACTGAAGAGAATCGATCCAGAAACAATCAAGAAACACCATCCAAGATATAAAGGAAAAACTGAGTGACAAACGATGTCAGAACAGATAATGAATGTCCATCCTACAAGAATGGAGCTACTGGCACTAAGAAAAAGAATGAACATTGCTGAACGTGGAAGAGAACTACTTAGAGAAAAACTTGATGCGTTGATGATAGAGTTTTTTGAATTTGCCAGAGAGATATCTGACCTTAGAAGAAAAGCCCAAGAATCACTTACTGTAGCATACATGGCATATTCTGAAGCTCAAATGATCATGGGTTATTCAAAGCTTGAGGAATTAGCCTATGTTACAGAAGAAAAATTCGATGTTATCACCAAAACTCGGAGCATAATAGGAGTATCAATTCCAACTGTTCAAATAGATGTGAAGCCTATGAGCGATTATCCATACAATCTCACAGAGACATCTACAAGACTTGACGAAGCTTCAATGGCAATGATTGATGCAGTAAAAATCCTTGCTGAACTATCAGGAATTGAAGCTGCTCTAACAAAACTTGCTGAGGCAATAGCATCAGTCAAAAGAAGAGTCAACAGCTTAGAATATGTCATAATACCAAGAATGGACAATACGATACGTTTCATCAGAATGTATCTTGAGGAGCGAGAAAGAGAAGACTTCTTTCGTCTGAAAAGAATAAAAGGACATTCGATTTAACACTAAACCTTCTTTTTTAATGATACTATAGCCTCAGCTAAATCTCCACCTGATCCTTCTAGAGCCTTTTTCGCTTCATCCATTGAAACGTTAGCCTGTTCTGCGACCATTTTCACATCTTCTTCAGGTATCGTAACTTTTGTTTCAGATGTAATTGTCTCCTCTCTAATAGTTCCACCAGTTACCTGATACATATTTTGACCTTGCATAGCAATGGACATAACTGAAGGCTCTTCAATGATTATCTTTCTATCAGATGTCCTTATTGTCACATCACGTACATCATCTAATGATTTTGTATCCATCCCCATTTTTTGCATCATGCGAAGAGCATCTCTACCAGAGGGTATTCCTTTCAAAGATCGGAAGGCTTTGTGTGCCATACATACAAACCTCAAACTAAATCATTTGACTATTTCCTTGAGGAAAATAAGTTATCTTGCTGAAAAAGGTTGTTTCATGAGAAATTCCCTAATGTTCATCTTGAATTCAAAAATTATCTAATTATTCTCATCAACACCTCTTCGCACTTTGGCAGCAATACCCAACTTGAAAGATAACATTTCATCACCACTTAGAACAGCCTTTCCAACAGCAACAAGATTTCCCGTTTGATCTACTATAATCACTTCATTTTGCGACCTTATCGCTAGGTCTGCTTTTGCAACATGTTTTGCAAACAGATTTTTTCCAGATTTAATAAAATCCTGATAGCCATCCTTAACGGTTACTCTTAGAGGAGCTTTATTTCCTAATTTTCTTAGAATTCTCTTTGCTCCTGGAATATTAAGGCTGAGAAGTCCGTCTGTATTCCTCAAAGTCGCCAAGAGCTGTTGTCTGAAAAATATTAGTTTGATTTTTCCGGTTCTGGGAGATCTTGTAATCTTAATGCCTTCTGGAAACAGAGCTTCGCCTGCAAATCTACCTAATTGATAGTTGGCGACTCCTCTAAGTTTTCTTAGATCCCAGAGGTTAGCTCTTTCCATTACTGACTCGTAAAGCTAATAGCTTCCTTTCTGATTTAAAGTTCCGTACCTAGCTTTAGGATGGTTTAAAAAGAATTGAATTGTGAAATTTGTGGCTCAAAAATTTATGGTCCTAGCAAGAGGATAATCCTCGAAGGTTCAAAACTTCTTGTTTGCATTAAATGTTCAAACCTTGGTGAACCGGATATCAATACAGAGAGATATCCATCACAAACAAAACGAAGAACTTTAGGAACCCCAGTAAAAAAGAGGACTAACGAAAGTAGGCTGCCGAGAGAAGTTGAGGAAATGGAAGTTGCTGAAGATTTTCCGAAAATGATTAAGGAAGCTAGGGAAAAGAAGAAGATGTCACAACAAGATTTAGCTAGAACTGTGAAAGAGAGACTTTCAATAATTCAGAAAATCGAATTGGGAAAGATGACTCCAGACTTGAGAATTAGTCGGGCATTAGAACACACATTGAGAATCAAACTTCTTCTTCCTAGGAGTGAAACTTTGGTCGAAACAGGCAAGCCTGACCAAGCTGGACTCACATTAGGAGATGTAATCCAGTACAAAAAGAAATAATGAGAGTTTAACCTATTCACTTTTTCATTAACAATAAGTCTATATGGATTTTTATTTGTTGGAGAAAAATGAATCTTGAAAGTTATAATCCTTCGCTGGGGGCACCGACATAGGGATATCAGGGTTACCAGCCATGTTGCACTAACAGCACGAGCTTTCGGCGCTTCAGGTCTTGTCTTAGCTGACTCTGAAGATAAAACTGTTGAACGGACTATAAAAAGAGTCATCGATAAATGGGGCGGCAACTTCAAAATAGAAATGGGAGTCTCATGGCGAAAATACATTAAATTGTGGAAAGACAAAGGCGGAATCACCGTACATCTCACGATGTACGGAGAAAACATTAAATCAACTGATATAATCCAACGAATAAAATTCTCCAAAAAAAATATCTTGGTCTTAGTTGGAAGTCAGAAAGTACCTTCCGAATTCTACGAAAGGGATATTTCAGATTTCAATGTTGCAATTGGAAACCAACCACATTCTGAGGTAGCTGCTATAGCAGTATTTCTGGATCGATTATTCGAAGATGACAAATTCAACGATACACCAAAAGGAAAATTCAAAATATTGCCATCCGACCGAAAAAAGATAGTAATCTCGACTAAGTGATGAACTAAGCCAAGGTTTAAAATCATTTGATATTTAAACCAGCGAGGTTTAAAGTAACAAAAACAGCATTAGAAGCATATAAGAGCAGGACTATTCAAGAAATATAAAATACACTAAACTAAGTGAGTTGATAAAAACCAGGAAATCAGAAGTACAGTTCCTTGTTTGCTGATTAGGTTATATGATTCAGAGGACCCAAGATTGTCACTTATGAACGATGAATTGATGAAAGTAGCCAGTCTCTTAGGAGAAGATGAGGCTGTAAAGATAGTTCGATCCTTAGTCAATTTAAAGGAAGCCACAGATGATGCTATTGCGAACGATACAGGTGTGCGTTTAAATATTGTTAGAAAAGTTCTGTACAAACTCTATGACAAAACCTTGGTTTCATGTACTAGAGTTAGAGACGAAAAAACTGGTTGGTATATTTTCTACTGGAAACTACAGCCCGATCAATTAGATGCATTCGTTCGAAGTCGTAAAAAGAGAACAGTTGAAAAACTGAGAACCAGACTTGAATATGAAAACTCTCATAACTTCTTTGTCTGCAATAAATGTGGAAATATACGTCTGCCATTCGAAGAAGCAATCGAATCAGCATTTCGATGTCCTAAATGTAACAGTCAATTAACAGATAGCGATAATAGTAAATTAGTCGATGAACTCTCTAAAATGATTCAGAAACTCGAAAGTGAAATCAAAGAATGACTTATTTTACAAAAAGTCAAGGTTATAAATTATTTTTAAATTATTGAACATACATCTAATCAGATATTCAAAATAAGACACATGATAACTTCGGTACCTAGTTTCTTTAAAAAAATAACTTGATATTATGAAATAGTTATAACATAGAACACATTAGCAATGTCTTACCATTTACGAAAATTAATCTCTGAAGTTCTTGGAAAAAGGCGAAAAAATTGTATAAACAAGAAATTCTAGCTAAGATTGCCAATAGTCTTGCAGAATTGGATTCTGAAACACTCAAAACATCCTTAGAAGATGCTCTTCAGAAAAAAATTTCAGTTCAAGATATTATCCGAGAAGGATTAGGCAAAGGAATGGAGATTGTAGGAGAACGGTATGAGAGAGGGGAATATTTCCTTTCGGAACTAATAATGGCTGGAGTCACAATGAGAGAGGGAATGCTGTTTATCGAACCCTATTTCAAAGGACAAACGAGTGAGACGAGAGGAAAGATATTAATCGGAACAGTAGAGGGCGATCTTCATGATATTGGTAAAAACATAGTTGCGACAATGCTTAGATCGGCTGAATTCGAGGTACATGACCTTGGCGTTGATGTACCAGCAGAGACTTTTGTTAAGAAGACCAAAGAAATCAAACCAGATATAATTGCTCTTTCTGCACTGTTGAGCGTTGCTTTAGGAAAAGTGAAAGAAACAATTAAAGCGATTTCAGATACATCTCTGAGAAAAAATCTTAAGATAATTATTGGTGGAAGTTGTCTAAATCCTAGAATTGCAGAAGAATTGGGGGCTGACGCATTCGGTCGAGATGCTTGGGATGGAGTAAACCAAGCCAAACAGCTCATTTCAAGCTAGCAATTATAAAATTTTAAACATCCAATTCTAACACCTTAGCTTGCGCTAATTCTATGAAGCACAATTGCTTTAAATTCTTAGATCTTCAAGATTTTAAGATCTCCAAACAATGTAGGGAGTAAGTATGTCAAAAGAACTATCAATTGTGCTTGAGGCCCCAAGAAAAGTTAAGCCTCAATATTTTGATTTGCCTTCTATTGGTACACGAGAGATGCTCCTGAAAATTGAGGCAGTTAGTATTTGTGGATCCGATGCAGAGAGATATATCGGTGTAAAATTTGGCGGTCCACTGGCGACTCCTTTTCCTATTATTATGGGTCATGAACTCGTTGGACAAGTTCATAAAGTTGGACAAGAGGCATCTGATTATTATAAAGTGAATATTGGAGAAAGAGTAGTAGTAGAACCTTACATTCCATGTGGTAAATGCAAATACTGCTTAACCGGTCATTATCCTTTATGCACCGGTAATCGATGTTATGGAGTAAATATTTCATGTAGAGACCCTCCTCATCTTTGGGGTGCTTATGGTCAATACATGTACGTAGCACCTCACTCTCGAGTGCATAAAGTATCTCCTAAAGTCCCTTCAGAGGAAGCATGTCTTTCCTCTGTGATTGGTAATGGTGTAAGATGGGCATCCACCAAAGGAAACGTTCAACCTGGTGAAACAGTCGTGGTTATTGGTCCAGGTTCCCAAGGGCTAGCAACAGTAATGGTTGCTAATCATGTTGGAGCTGGCCAAATTATTCTAGCAGGAACTTCCATTGATAAGAATCGACTCGAATTAGGCCGAGAATTCGGAGCAGATTACACAGTTAATGTTGATGAGATAGACCTACAAGATAGTGTTTCAGACTTGACTTCAGGAGAAATGGCTGACGCAGTGATTCTTACTACGGGTGCTGTAAAAGCAATTGCGAATGCTACGAAACTTGTCAAATCTTTAGGAACTATAGTACTGCCGGGTCTAACAGGCGGCAAGACCACGCCGATTCCTACCGATGAGATTGCCACTAAAGAACTGAAGATCTTAGGTGGTTTAGGTCAAGCATGGAATGTAGAAGCAGCGATTAAACTGCTTGAGAAACAAAAATATCCAGTAAAGAAGATGGCTACACACATTCTTCCCCTAGAAGAGGCTGAGAAAGGATTGAAATTAGCTGCTAATGAGATTGAAGGTGAGGCTCCGATCAAGGTTGTCCTCACACCATAAATCGAAACAACCCACAAAAGAGGAGGCACTACGTTTTCTCAAGAAGATGGGTTGCAACGAAAAAATAATTCAACATTGTAGAGTCGTATCAGAAATTGCATTAGATATAGCAGAGTCCATCCTTGAAAGTGGAACTCCAATCGACCTAGAATTAGTTCGTTCAGGAGGGTTATTGCATGATGTTGGCCGCTCAATCACATCAGACATCAAACATGGTGTTGAAGGAGCAAGACTTCTCAAAGAAGCGGGCTTTCCAGAAAATTTAGCGAAAATTGCTGAACGACATGTAGGAGCCGGAATCCCTAAGAAAGAAACAAAGATCTTGGGCTTGCCAGCAAAAGATTTCTTACCTCAGACTCTTGAAGAGAAGATTGTCTGTTACGCTGATAAACTTGTAAGTGGTAAAAAGGTGACTGATATAGAATATGTGATAAACAATTTTGCCATTAAGCTAGGGTCAGATCATCCTTCTATAGAGAGAATAAAGAAACTTCACACAGAGATAATGAGCATCACCAATAGCTGATTCGATGAAAGCGATACTTGCAGAAAAGATAGAGAAACCTCTCCAACGCGAAGTACTTCAACAATTTAACCTGAAACTAGGAGAGGAAACCAAAGGGCTAGATGTAAAGATAAAGAAACTAGATGTCACATCGGGAGACTGGATCCTTATCGAGTATGACGGTGAAGATAATGAAATTTTCACAGAGCTTCTAAGACGCGACCATGGATTCATACCAATTGAAGCAGCAAAAATTAAACATGAAGAAAAATATCGAGGATTTGTAATTGGTAGTGAAGAGCATGATCGTGGCCTTTACATAGATATCGGCATTATTTCGCCACGCCGCAACTATGGTCTGTATCCGTTACACAGAATAAGAACCCAACTTGGTGAAGATAAAACAAAATCATTGAAAGAAATCACTGAGAAATTCTGTCTCTTCAAAGGCATTCCACTCAATGTCAGAATTGAAGAAATTAAAAATGTTAGGAAAATTAGTCTAGCAGCTACTGATGAGCAAGAGTCATACATGAAAGATTGGGATAGATATCCATTCGATAGAGTTGTAGTTCTTGGAGCTTTAAATAATCAGATAAGAAAAGCTATTCAGATAAACCAACTAACTGGAGATATAATAAGATTGGATCCTTTGAGTTTTACATCTAGTCTTCTGACATGTAAGCTTGGAACAGATGCTCCTGGAGTTATTTCTAAACTAGGTAAAGAGCTAAGGCATGCTAAACTGTTTTCATTTATCCCAAAGCTAAAACGAGAGAGATCAAACCTATCAAAAACTGGAAGGTTTTAATTGGAGGATTTCAGTTCATATATTTACTCAAAAAGTGATAAGAATGGCCAAGACAATTGATAAAACAGAAAAGTCTTATTCAGAAGATCAGATTGAGAAACTTTTTGAACTTCATCACGATTCGATTCACGACAGAATTGAATCATTGAGGAAAGAGATCACCATTTCTCCATTTCTGTCGTTAGCCCTCGCTTTTGTAGTTGGATTTGGTCTTGGGTTAGCATTAGCACCAAGATCAAGCAAATGATATACATAGATAGACTGTAAGACATTTATATTTACAAGGCAAAAGTCTCTGATCGAGGTTGATTCTATATGGAAGAAAAGACCAAGGTAACCATTGAAGATTTGCATAAGACAATTGGCGAGGTCAAAGATTATACTGAGAAAACAAGGAAAGACCTTCAAGAGACAATTAAGAAGAAACCTCTTGAATCTGCTGGCGCCATATTCATAGCTGGAGTTGTAGTAGGACTATTAATTGGGACATCAATGTCAAGGCGCTGAAAATGTCTAAAGAAGAATCTAAAGAAAGTCAGAAAGGAATCCTTGATAGCATAATTGAAATGATATCTGCACGGGCACTCAGCGGAGTTATGAGTAATTTAGAGGTAAGAATGCAGAATTTCCTAACGGATCTCATGAATAGAATAACTAGAAAGATTATGCTTATGATGGCCGGATTCATCATGGCCATGTTAGGTATAATTTTCATTTTTGGATCCTTCGCATTATACTTGAACGAGTTTCTACAGTCCGCATGGATGGGCTGGACTATTGTAGGAATAATTATTGCATTGATCGGTGTACTGATCATAGCCCTAGGCCGTCGATAATTCATAATAGGAAAATAATTTACCGTTCTTGATCTCCCTTATGGGAAATGTTATAACACTAACCTGTAGAATAGCAAACGGTGACGCTATTGGATCTTGGACAGAATATAAACCAATCAATAGAATACGCTAAGAAACTATTCTCCGACTTTGGCAGATTGGTTATACTGATCATACTCGACATTATACCTATAGTAAATCTGATAGTAGCAGGTTATATGGCGAGAGTAATTAGGGAAACACCAAGTGTAGACTCCCCTCCAAAACTTGAAAATTATGGTAATATGTGGATCGATGGATTGAAAATTGCTATTGCATCCCTGATATACATGATAATACCTATGGCTCTAATCATGCTTGGGGGCATGTCTCTATTTGCAGGCTTTATGATGCCTGGCCGAGGACCTGGATTCCAACAAATTCCGTTCTGGTTTATCCCAGCAGGTTTAGGCGCAGTATTTTTTGGTATAGGCATAATATTTGCTTTCCTTGTAGCGATCATATTGGCCATGGCTATCATTCACATGATTAAAACTGATAATTTCGGTAAAGCCTTCGCTGTCGGTGAAATACTAGGTATTGTTGGTAAGATCGGTTGGGGAAGCTACATTGTCTGGTTAATTGTGATCTTTATCTTTGCAGTCATAGTGGGTGCTATAGGCGCTATACCTGTTATCGGTTGGCTCATATCGCTTGTAATATCACCGATATTCGGTGTATTTGCTGCACGATCGGCAGCATTGACATATTCCAGTTCTGAATCTCCAGCTGTAACTACTGTTCCAACGGCTACTGCAGGAGCACCTTCAGGAAAGAAGTTCTGCATCTCATGTGGAGCAGAAATACCCGATGAAGCGACATTTTGCCCAGGATGTGGCAAACCTCAATAAAATATCACAACCACTTTCCTTTTTTTTATAGTATATGCTATTATTCACCAATTATCTGAAGTACTAGATTTCTTGCTCTCGATCGAACATCAAGCTCAATGAATACGATCTGCTGCCAAGTTCCCAAAATCAATTTACCATCGTTAAAAGGAACTGTCAGACTAGGACCTAAAAGTGACGCTCTTACATGAGAATGACCATTACCATCATGCCATCTCTTCTCATGTTCATAGCTAATATCTTTTCCAGCAATTCTCTCAAGGGCTGCAGGGAAGTCCTGCAGTAATCCTGGTTCATACTCTATAGTAGTTAGGGCCCCTGTTGATCCTGGAACAAATATTGTGACTATTCCTTTGTTTAATCCTGAATTCTCAACGGCTCCATCGATTTTATCTGTTAGATCGATAATGTCAACCTCTCCTTTTGTTTTAACAGAAATGTGTTCAGTTAGGACTGTCAAATTTCATCCAACTCTCAAATTTTTTGATTATATTTTAAAGTAAAAAGTGATTAATAGTTTCCTTGTTGATGTATTTTCTGAGGTCTATTATGATATTTATCAAAAAGTCCACTTTTATATTTTCACTTGTTATCATAGTGCTTTTGACATCTAGCTCTATCTCCTCTATACCTTCAGTTTTGGCTATTGAAGGATACGCGTCACCAGCACCCACAATCGATGGTGTTATTGGCGATATTGAATGGCAGAATGCTGGAACAGTAGAGATCGATTTTGGGGAACATGATGAATTCCATTATATTGGAACGCTATACATCATGAATGACCTTGACAATGTTTACATGGCATTCGAAATCAATGATCCTGTTCCTGGCCAAGCCAGATTGACATTGATTTTTGATTGTGGTTGGCCTCAAGATGGAATACCGGATGATGGTGTACGTTTTATACAAATCACTTCACAATATTCTGACTTAGACGGTGATCTAAATCCAGATGGACATATAGACGGTGTTATGGCATCAACTGTAGGAGCCAACATTAACTATTTTGAATTATCTAAGCCCATGGAATCACCAGACCCAGATGATTGTTTATTATTAAATTACGCGGGTGTATATGTGATTTATCGATCGGGTTCAAACGTATTTGAATCGACTGATTGGCAAAACTTCCAGGGGTCCCTTCCCTACGGTTATTCATTAGATATCCGACATCCAGAAAAAGTCTCAACAAGCCAAAACACATTCATAACATTAGAAGTCGATTTAACAATTCTCGAACCTGACCTTGGCCTCGATGCTGAACTAGAAATATGCGCGGATGATCACAGTGTATTAGATAGTGCATGGGTAGATTTTTCTGAGAGTGCTAATGTTTCAGAAACATTTGAGCTCATTTCACCAGCAGCTGCACAAACTTGGTCGTTAGAGGGATCTATTAAGTTATATCGTGAGGGCTTTCATTTTGCAAGCGCTGGTAGAATTTTTCAGATTGAAGTTGTGGATGATCTCGAGATCGATCCAGAAAACGAGGGAATATGTATTTGGGATGGCCCTCCACCACCTGAAACCGCACCCCCTTCAGAACAAATCGAGATACCAATAGAAGTCAAATATGCTGTCACTTACGATGCTTGGATTGTTGTTGGAATATATGATGAAGAAGGCGCTTTAGTCTCTACTATTGAGTTTGATGAAACAGTAAGCGGTGTCGGAACTAACGACTATATCTTCGAAGTTACCACACCCGGTACTGAAGGACCCTGGAACCTCAAAGCCTCACTCTACTATGGACATGAAGATGGTGTTGATGCCATCCATGAGGAATGTGATGAGTGGCCTTTCACCCTTATCATCACTTCAGGCGTTCCCGGAGGAGAAGGAGTCAAAGTAATCGATATAGCTAATCCTGTTGAGGTTAACAGCGGCGACGAAGTACAGGTAGATGTTAATGTAGAGTATGAATTACCAGCAGGAGCCAAATACCGTACCAGCATTTTAGACTCTACTTCTAGTGTAATTATTAAAACAAGCGATGAAATGACTGCTGCATCGCATGGATTCGAGACTTTTAGCTTCGATGGAATTTATTCACCCTTCGTTTTAACAGATACAACTTTCACTTTACGTGCAGTTGCAGAATACAAGACTGACGGAAACTGGCAGATCCTCGACCCAGAAGGGGAAAAAGAATTTCAGATCAAAGTACTTGGGATTCAAATATCTCCAGGCGATCTACCTGTAGGTCCCCCAATACCTCCACTCCCAGTTCCACCCGACTCTTTACCACCTACACCAGAAGATTTTGACTTCACACTTACTGTGACTCCAGACACTCAAGAAGCTACTCTTGGTCAGACAATCAGCTATGAAGTTGAAGTACAGGGATCCGGGGAAGGAACTCAGCTAGTTACATTAGGAATCTCTGGTTATCCTATTGGAGCAACTTCTAACATTATCCCGCTTGCGGGAACGCCAACATACTCTTCAACCTTAACCTTCATAATTGGTGACTCAGTCCAACCTGGAACCTATACTATAACAGTAGATGCTGCTGGGGGAGAGAAGACTCACTCAGAATCTATTTCATTAATTGTAACATCACCTCCTGACTTTTCAATCTCACTCTCGACACCAGAAGTCACAATTGAGCAAGGGGAGAGCACAACTCTTGACATCAATGTTCAACCACTTCACGGATTCAATACTCCAGTAAACTTAGCTGTTACAACCTCACCAAACGGCGTAGAAACTAAACTTAATCCTGAATCGCAGACACCAGCATTCACATCAAAAATCGAGATAACCCTAGAGAATGACGTCACTGCTGGAACCTATCCATTAATCATTACAGCTGAAGGCTCATCCCAAAAGAATGCTCAAGTGATATTGAATGTCGAAGCCCCTAGACAGACGGCTGTAACAACTCAACCTCAATTTCCCTATGGAATGCTTGCATTAATCATCATATTACTTATAGTGGCAACAATAATTGCAATTAGCCGAAGAAAACCCAAAACTGCGGCTCCACCATCAGTGCCAATGAAATTCTGCATAGAATGTGGTGCACAGATACCTTCAGATACATTACATTGTCCAAAGTGTGGTGCTAAACAACAATGAAAAATAATTTTTCTAGAAACTATATGAGAAATCGAGTATCCATAACTTCAAGTTTGAAAGTAGTTTTGCTAGCCATAACAATCTTTCTTATGTTATGTCAGCCGTTGGATCCAGCTATAGGACAAGGAAATCCTCAGATCACTCGTGTGGATGCCCCTTCACAAGTAATGGCTGGTCAAAGCTTCCAAGTAGCTGTTAAATTAAGCAACGTCTACAAAGGTGGTGAAGCCAGAGTAAAGATCTTTGATCCCTCTACACAACAAACGTGGGGTCCGACTCAAAGTTATCAGGGAACCGGTGACGGTACAGTAGGAACCACTCTTACTATAACTGCACCAACTCAGGGAGGTGACTGGTGCATCAAAGCCCTTCTTGAATTTAGAACCTCCATAGACTCAACTCCTTTCAGTTTAGCGGATCAGAGAGGTTTCTGTGTCTCAGTTATCATCGGAGAGACTACCCCATCCCCAACACCTACTCCGGAACCAACTATACCCGTATTTGAGGTTGAGACTGATTGGGCTGTTGGCCGTGTCTGGATTGATCCTGAACAATTTGGCCCAGCTTCCACAATTCCTTACATAAACGAGGGCGAAGGAGCAACATATCATGCTATGATCTATTTGAGGAGCTTCCATGTCATACCCGCGGAGTATATGGAGTCAGTACGTCCTTCTATTACAGCCCAAGTTTTCTTCCTTATGGATGGCACAATGAGAAATGATCTCTTCCCACCACAGACACTTGATGTAAGGGTTGGAACAGCAGGTCAAGAAGTCTCAACAAGAAGCATAGCAGGAATAGATGGTGGTCGCACGCATACTTTTGGTTTCAGAGTTACTTCATATTTTCTGGATCCTGAATCAGCAAATAATGAGAACACGACACAATTCATTATTGCAGGGCCTCCAAGTGCAAAAATAATATCTGTCAACGCACCCAACTTCACAGCTGTCAACACACCTCTAAACATAAGTATCAATCTAGAGTGGGCTGCATCGTTCGGGGCTGACTTGAAAGTTATACTAATCGATCTTGATGGTGCATCATTTAGCACGAATATGACATTCGAGAAGCCTATAAGTGGAGCCGTTATCGGTGATGTCGTATCATTCGCAGTTATAGCTCCTTCTGGTCCGATGGAATGGAATCTGAGGGCTGAAGCATGGACAAGGGCTAATAATTCAACTGAATGGCGACATGACAGCACAGACTGGGCACGAGATTTCACAATAACGATTACTGAACAAGTCTATAGTGCCAGAGTTACTGGTGTAGGAGGCCCAGGCAGAGTTTATCCTGGAAGTGGATTCAGCATCTCACCTGTAATTAGCTATAACTTCTCAGACCCTACAACGATTCATTTGACTGTAGGAAACATGACTGCCATTACTGAGACTATTGATGGCGTAGGAACTGAGAGCTATACACTGAATATGACAGCCCCAGATGTAGAGGGACCTATTGTAATTAGAGTGGAAGTTCAATATGAGAAAGAAGGATCATTGCAGCATGATGAAGAGCAATGGTATAAGACTCTCATTGTCAATGTTTCTTCTAGTAGAGCAATGGAGCGCGTGCGTGGGCCTCTTCCAGACTGGTGGTATGAACAGATAGAGAAACCTTTCAACGATAGAATAATAGATCCAATTACAGACTTCCTATTCGGCCCCTAACAATGAATTTGATTTTCGATTCCTTTCATCCTTTCTAGATTGAAGTCTATACTGTTTTCATATTTTCAATCACAGCATCAGCAAACTTGGATGTGCTGATCGGCTGGACACCTTCAAACTGTCTTGCTAGATCATATGTGACTTTTCTTTGACTCACTGTTTTCTCTAAAGCTTTCTCAACGGTTTCAGCTGCTTCACTCCAGCCAATATGTCTGAATAACATGACTCCCGATAATATTGCAGAGGTCGGGTTCACTTTGTCTTGATTTGCATATGAAGGAGCTGTACCGTGAGTGGGTTCGAATAATGCAACGTTTGTCTCATAGTTTATGTTGGCTCCAGGTGCCAGTCCGAGTCCACCGCCCATAGCAGCAGCCAAATCAGAGATATAGTCTCCATTTAGATTCGGCAGGACAAGAACATCATACTGTTTTGTCCTTAGCAAGAGTTGTTGGAACATACTATCAGCCAATCTATCCTTTACTAGTATCTTCCCTTCTGGCATTGTTCTTTTGTATGGGCCATCAGGCTTGAATAGTTCAGCCTCAATAACTATTTTGTCTTTGAATTCTTTGTTAGCAACTTCGTATGCCCATCTCATGAAAGCTCCTTCGGTAAATTTCATTATGTTCCCTTTGTGAACTATAGTAACACTTTTTCGATTGTTCTTGATTGCATAGTTTATTGCTGCTCTGACAATTCTTTTGGTTGCGTATTCGCTTATTGGTTTTATTCCTATTCCTGAGTCTATTCTGACGTTGGTATTCATTTTGTTATTGAGGAATTCGATTACTCTTTTTGCTTCTTCTGAACCTTCTTCAAATTCTATTCCTGAGTACACATCTTCTGTGTTCTCCCTGAAAATCACGATGTCAAGCTCTTCAGGATTCTTGAGTCTACTGGGTGCTGTTGGTAAATATTTCACTGGTCTAACACATGCATAAAGATCAAGTTTCTGTCTTAAGGTGACATTAAGGCTCCTGAACCCTCCAGCTATTGGAGTTGTTAAAGGTCCCTTTAATGCAACTGCATGTTCCTTTATCTTTTTGAGTGTCTCTTCAGGAAGGTATTCACCATATTTCTTCTGAGCCTTTTCACCAGCTAAAACTTCAAGCCAAACAATCTTTTTCTGCTGTTCGTAAGCTTTCTCTACGGCACCATCAAGAACTCTTTTTGTCGCTTTAATGACATCAGGACCTATTCCGTCACCTTCAATATAGGGTATTATCGGTCTTTCGGGAACATTCAATATTCCATCTACAGTTTTTATCTTAGACCCGTCATTCTTCGATTTATTGTTCTGTATTTTTATCTGTGAACTCATTTGTAACTCAGCGTGCGCTATCATTCGAATTCATGCGGTATATAGTTCTTGTCTTGGTATCGATTGTTCAATATAATTTCTTGATCTGTGCTCTCCATTCAGGGAATTGCTCGATTGACGGATAGTTGAGGCAATGGTTCTTCAATCTATGCATCTTTTTTGAAACCTCTCTAAGTTTGATCAAGAAATCAAGTCGTCTGATGTTTCTAAAGGCTCTCTCCGCCTTATCACCAATACTAAGTTTTAGATCGCCATCCATGCTGGCTCTTAGAACATCACTTTCTTTAACAAGTCTATTCTTCATTCCATAATTCAATTCATCATCTGTAATTTCTTGGATGAAGATTCTGAATATGTCTAGACCAGCCTGTTTGGCTCCATATCCCTTCATATAATCTATATTGTACTGCCATAGTCCTTTTCTACTTACATCATCCCGCATTATTGCATCTGAGGATATCTCCCCGGCAAGTTTACCGCTGAACATTGAAGGCCCAATTCCGCCCCCATGTATTGGATTAACCATACACGCTGCATCACCAACAATCATTAGCCCATTTTCAACAAAACAGTCCAGAGGCCGTCGAGTTGGCACGTATCCTCCTCCCGCATGAAGAAGTTTGGAATCCTTAAGAAATGGTAATTGTAAAACATGATTATAGAGTTGAGTCTTAGGATGTCGTCCTTTCATGCTTGCCTGAATGCCTAGGCCAACATTTACTTTTCCTCCACTTCTTGGGAACACCCAGAAATATCCTCCAGGTGAAACAGATTGATTGAGGTAGATCTGGCAATATCCTTTTTCCAGCTCAACGTTACCACGAATCTCTCTATAACATGCCATGAGATCTCGCTTTGATACCTCCCTCTCAATATCAAATCCTTCTGGGAGTCTGCTTCTAATGGCCCCCGCAATACCTGTTGCATCGATAGTGACCTTGGCATGGAAATTTTCCTTCCGCCCACTCTTCAAATTCTTAGCCGTTACGCCTCTTACATATCCCTGATCTGTTAGAGGCTCGATAACAAGCATGGAATCTTGAAATTCGGCGCCACTTTCAATTGCAGATTTCAATAATCTTTGGCCAAAACGAAATCGATTGACAACAGATCCAGAGACACCTTGACCTTCAATTTTGAAACTGATCGACTGATCAGGTGAAATTACTTTTACTCCTTTAACTTCTGAATCGAAATCTACACCCTTCAATGGTGCTGGAATTTCGAGTCTATTAAAATGATGCCCCGCTATAGCATCACCACACACCTTGTCTCCAATCTTAGCTTCTGGTTTGCAATCCATCAAACCAACTTTCAATCCCGCTTTGGCAGCGGTATAAGCTGTTAAGCATCCACCACTTCCAGCGCCGATCACTAAAAGATCAGATTTTTCCATCTTGAAAACACTCTACCGCAAATATCTACCTCAAGATTTGTATCATCTATACATCCTTGAAACCTAAATGCGTACAGATCCGAAGTAATAGCTTTACTGTTTCAGACTCAGGAAACTATTTAGTATCTCTATTGCAACAGGTCCTCTAACTACATTACCTCTTATTGATTTGTCTGAGAAGTGAGGTGTTAAATGGAAAACAGGATCAGGCTCTATATGTGGAAGAGATACGATATTTTCATCTTCAATTTTGAAAACATCAATATGTACTCTGCAGATCCAACGATTATATCTTCGAAGTTCTGGATACTCTTTCTTGAGATTAAACGGAAAACCTATCGGGCAGGAGACCGTTGGTCCAGGATGACCAAATGGATCATCGACCATGTTTCGAGTCTCGAATCCGTTAGATTCATAGAGCTTGATAATATCATCTACTGATTTTATTTGATGGTCTAGATACTGATCTGGTTTAATCTCAAAGGCTGGATAATAATACGATTCCCTTGAAATAGAATCCTGATATGTAGCGGAAAGATAATACTGTTCAACTTCTGATTTCGTTGGTACATATGTCCAATCTACAGGTTGAGTTTGAATATGCTCTATTCTAGAATAAGGCTCTGACATTTCTTTATCCTTATTGAATATCATGAACTCGAATACAAATTTGTTGCTTGAACATTAATCAAAGAGATAACGAAAAAATTTGATTACAGTTAATCTAAACATACCGAAGACACTTAGCGTGCGCTTACATTGTAATAAAATTAGGGATTAGAACGCGGGTGTTGTAATAGCGCCCATCGCCAGGAAAAAGCTAGACACTCTTTCCTTAGGGCGGGATTTGAACCCGCGTTATGTCCCTCCGATTGGAAGTCATACGGGTGACAGCCGTACACTCCAGACTTTTTCAGGCTTACTGGGCCAGACTATACTACCTTTATGCATCCTTGTTCTGATTGGGCACGGAATATTCTAACTCAGATAGCCCGGTCTCTCTATACACTTTATCGTAACTTTAAAGCCTTTCTCGTTTCTTTTTTTCAGATAAAAACACTATTAAGATGATTCAATACTCATTCGCTGAAAGGTTTTTTTAGGTTATTGAATAGTAGCTGCTAGTAAGCGGGCCCGTAGCTTAGTCAGGGAGAGTACCGGGCTTTTAACAAATTTGGAGGCCACCCGGAAGGAAACAATCTAAATGTTTCCTGGGGTAGGGTCGCGGGTTCAATTCCCGTCGGGCCCGCCAGATTCCTTTCAAAGGATCATTCACGAGAAGTGATAGAGAATCTTATTCCTGGAGCATATGCAGAACAATAGATAGTGCGTTCTGAACAACTGTGACTTCAGGTAAATGAAGAAAGTAACCAAGTGTTTTATATGGTTCTTCTACGGTATAATGTTTTTAAGGCTCAATGGTTTTGTGACAATTCACAACCTTACCGGAACTGGGAATGATTATTGATCAAGGGTGGGGAGGCGATTTAGCAGACGGTTAAAAAATGTGTTGATTGTGGCAAACGAACTAGTAGAGGATTGATGTACTGTGAAGCTTGCCGAAAATTACATTTCCTAGATGCATTGAAACATGTTAGACAAGCAGATCTCGAACCAGAGATAATTAATGATTCAGTTATTACAAACTCTGATAATCGGGTTCAAATTGCTCCTGAGACGAGTGGAAAAGTCAGCTTCCCAATCGAAAGAACGAATCTTAGTGAGACATCACAAAAGGTAACACGTGTGATTGCATCTGCAAAAAATAAATAGAAACTTATATTCAGTATCACGTAGAACACAAAATTTGAGTATTCATTAATAGATTTTTTTCTACAAAGATAATCAGAGTCTAAAATCCATATAGAAAACGAAATTAGTAATATTCGATGTTTCTTCATTTTACGTGGTGCGGGGAGTGGGATTTCAGCACCAATTTACCAGTATATATAAAGAGCACGCTAGTGTGACTGTATCATGACGTTTGTACTCGCTTGAATTTGTGTATGGATTGTCCATTAGCATCCATTACAGCTTCCCTTATTGCCTCAGATAATGTTGGATGTGCATGTATAGTCTCTGCAATATCTTCTGCCGTAGCTTCCAACTTCATTGCCAGTGTTGCTTCAGCGATAAGTTCTGATGCATTTGGTCCAACAATGTGTACTCCAAGTATTTCTTCCAAATCAGCATCAAACACTATTTTCACTAGACCATCAGAATGATCTGTTGTAAGTGCTCTGGCATTAGCAGCAAAATAGAATCGTCCAACTTTGATCTTGAATCCCTGCTTTATTGCTTCATCTTCTGTTAAGCCTACGGCTGCAACTTGAGGTGTTGTAAAAATACATCTTGGAATCATGAGCAAATTCATTTTCGAATTGGATTCTTCCTTCCCTAGTGCATTGTCTGCTGCGATGATTCCCTCATGCATAGCGTTATGAGCGTATGCTCCTCCGTTAACATCCCCAATTGCGTAGATTCCGTTGATATTTGTCTCCATCTTTTCGTTGACAAAGATTTTGCCATCAATGATTTTCACACCTATGTTTTCGAGACCGAGGCTTTGTATATTTGGAATTCTCTCTGACGCAAATAATATCTTCTCTGTGTCGATAAGGTTCTCTTTATCTTGAAGTTTAACCTGAATTTTTTTATTCTTATTTGATTTTTTGATGTTTGTAATTTCTGTGTTTGTTTCTATTGTTATGCCTTCTTTCATTATCTTGCGCTGAATATATTGTGCAATCTCATTGTCTTCGTTTGGTAGGATGTAGGGCTTTGTTTCCACAATTGTGACTGTCGACCCAATTTTGGAATATATACAAGCTAATTCGATGCCTTCAGGACATCCTCCAACTATCAGAATTTTTAATGGGACTTTAGTAAAATCCAGTGCATTCTCATAAGATAGAATATCCGTAGCTTCCAAACCTTCAATAGAAGGATTCATAGTTTTGGAGCCCGTAGCAACGATTATTTTTGTGGCGTCGATAATTCGTTTACGATTATCCCTTTGAATGATCTCAACTTGATTGTTAGATGATAAAATGCCTCGTCCAAAGATTGTCTGAACACCATTACTTGCTAAAAGAAATTCGATTCCTTGTCTTAGTTTTGTCACAACTTCGTTTTTCTTTAACATAAGTTTTGGAATGTCTATGTCAAAATCATTGGATTGTATTCGTAGTATGTCAGTTTTTTTTATCTCGGATATTATTTCTAATTGATTCAAGACTGTCTTTGTAGGGATACATCCAATATTAGTGCAGATTCCTCCAAGTTTTTTTTCCTCAATCAGAATAACTTTCGCTTTGAGTTGGGCTGCTCTTATGGCCGCCGTATATCCTCCAGGTCCACCACCTATTACTGCTACATCGTATGACTCTGAAGTTGGTTGCTGAATGAGTTGTTTTGTTTTAGACTCGGTCATAAATCATTCTCCTGTTTCATTTCTTGGTTCTGGATTACATTTTGAAATTCCAATTATAATTCGAATATTTTTCATAGAGTTCATCGGCCAGATTCATTTCTTTCTTTGTCAGTGGGCCCTCTAGAAATCGAACTCCATATAATCTCTCAAAACATTTAACCAACGTATCTGAAAATTCACTAGTCGTTAGATGCATGTCAAGCTCTTTTGAAATCGTAGTGACAGGCCTTCTAGAGCTTTTTACATATTTTGTTGTAGCATATTTATCTGCCTTTAAAACATGAGAGAGAATTTTAGTATTGGAACAGACTAGTATCGATGAATGGTAAAGCACCGAGCCCCATTTTATCGCACCAGCTACACCACACACTTTCTTCTTATTTATCTCTACATTATTGTTAGAGATGAGGTTGGCGTGTAACCCTAGCGATTTAAGGCTACAAATTGTTCCTTCAGAAAAACGTCTAAAAATCTCCATTGGATTTGTTTGTGGAACTAGTTTATGTTTTTTAGGAATTGAGATGGCGTAATTTAAGTTTCCATAATCATGGTAAACTGCTCCTCCTCCCGTGAATCGTCTAACTATTTTAGTACCGTATTTTTCGCAGGCATCAAGGTTAAGCTCAAGATCTGCTGACTGATTATTTCCTATGACTGCTGTGTTCGGATTTCTCCAAAGTCTCAAGGTGCAAGAGATTATTCCTTGACCAACTGCCCTTGGAACTGCCTCCTCAACAGCCATATTCATGAAGGAGTCTTCGTACTCTAGATCTAACAGGCGCCAAGTTTCCAACTTTAATTCCATCACTTGTATTGTAAATGATTGAAGTTATACGAGCAGAACATACGGATTTTCTAAGATATTCTTTAGCGTTTGAAGAAACTTTGCCGCAGGGACACCATCAAGAACTCTATGATCAAAAACGAGGTTAAGCTTCATCATTTGCCTTGGGACAACTTGACCATTTTTAACCACTGGCTTTTCACACAAGTTTCCAATTCCGAGTATTCCACTTTCGGGCGGATTTATCACGGGCATTTGTATATCAACGCCAAACATGCCAGGGTTCGTTATCGTAAATGTTCCATTCGAAGTATCTTCCGCTGTTAGCTCACTTTTTCTTGCTCGTTCTACCAATCTATTTAGTTCTATTGCGATTTCAAGTAGAGATTTTTTGTTTACACTCTTCACTACAGGAACTAGCAGGTTATTTTCTAAGGCTACAGCGATTCCTAGATTGATTTCTTCAATCAGATGGATTCCATCTTCTAAAAGCATGGAGTTCAAAATCTTATTTTGTTCTAAGGCTTTGGAGACTGCTTTGGTTATTACATCAGTCAAGGATAAGTGTATATTCGCTTTTTCTTCGAAGTCTTTAAGAAGAGACTTTCGAAGTTTTAGAGCCTCGCTCATATCGACGTCTATAGTATATAGTACGCGTGCTGTTGTGTGGGCACTTTTTGTCATTCGATCTGCGATTATCTTTTTCACGCCTTCTAAAGGTATGATGGTCTCTTTAGGGGGCGGTCGCGATTTTTTCTCTAAACCTTTCTTTTGAAGCTGTATGGTTCTAATTACATCTTCTTTAACTATTCTTCTTGCAGGACCAGAGCCGTTTAATGTGCTCAAGTTTATGCCGTGTTGTTTTGCAATTTTTTTTGCTAATGGTGAAGCTCTCAGGTTATCCTTAATATTTGATTTAACGTTGACAACTTGGGGGATTATTTCTTCGCTTGGTTTTCCTTCTTCATCTCTTGTCGGGTGGAATGTTTCGGATAGTTTCTGTTCAGATTCAGAGAGTATTCCTATTGGATGACCAACTGGAACTACGTCACCTTCTGCTGCTAAAATTTTTTGAAGAAATCCTGTGGTTATGGATTTAACTTCGGTCTCAACCTTCTCTGTTTCTATCTCGAAAAGAAGTTCCCCCTCTTTGACGTGTTCCCCTTCTTTCTTCAACCATTTGATAATCTTGCCTTCGGTCATTGTCCAACCGTATTTAGGCATTCTAATTTCTGTACTCATTTCTATTCTCTTTCTTCAGGTTCATTATCTGAATTGGATCGATTGAAACCGGTTATTTTGAATTTAGGCATCTAATTTTTGATTTCGAGGATTGTTTTTATTATGTCCTCTTCGTTTGGGATTACGATTTTCTCAAGCGAGGGACTACACGGTATACATGAATCAGGTATTGCAACACGTTTTATGGGTGCGTCCAAGTAATCTATTGATTCTTCCGCGACGATGGCTGCAATTTCTGCACCTATGCCAGCGGTTTTGCATTCAGGTTCTGCTATTACAAGTCTAGTTGTCTTCTTAACCGAATCTATTATGGTGTCTTTGTCAAGTGGTGATAAGGTTCGTGGGTCAATAAGTTCTACATCGACACCTTTCTTTGCCAAATTTTCGCAAGCGGTAATGGCTTTTGGAACCATTGTTGAAATGGCAACAAGAGTTACATCTTTTCCTTCTTTCTTAACATCTGCTTTGCCGAAAGGGATAGTGTACTCTTCTTCGGGAACTAAACTTTTAGATCCATAAAGTAATAGTGCCTCAATGAAGATTACTGGATCATTCTGTCTAATGGCTGTCTTTAGTAGACCTTTTGCGTCTCGTGCATTTGATGGAGCCGCAATCTTGATCCCTGGCACATGCATGAACCATGAGATGAAGCTTTGAGAATGTTGTGGTCCAGCTGATCTTCCTAAACCTAAAGGTGATCGTATAACCATTGGTGCATTCATTTGATCGCCTGATAGAAATCTGACTTTTGCCGCTTGGTTCACTATTTGATCCATGCATAAAGTTAGAAAGTCTGCGAACATGATTTCAGCGACGGGTCGCAGACCAGTCAATGCAGTACCCAGGGCAACACCTATTATCCCGTTCTCAGATATTGGTGTGTCAATTACTCTTTCTCTTCCAAATTCGTCTACGAGACCCTTTGTTACTCCCCATAGAGCATGCCTAATGTCTTCCCCCAGCAAGAATACAGTTTGGTCTCGCCGCATTTCTTCTCTAAGTGCTTCACGTATCGCTTGAATGAATGTGATCTCCTTTGTAGGTGAAGTCGTTGGATAAATTGCAGATTCCTGTTGCACATCTGCTTCTTTGATAAATTGTTGAGGAAAAGAGCTTTCCTTGGCAAATTTGGCTGCTTCATCGATTTTTTTTCTTATCTTTTGTTCCATGTGTTGTGTTTTCTCTTCGGTGAGAACTTTTTCTTTTATGAGTTTTCCAGTTAAACTATCGATGGGGCACATCTGCTTCCATTTTTGAATTTCTTCTTTTGTCCTATACTCTAGTGTCTCGCCCTCTCCATGAGCCATGAAGCGATACGTTTTGCATTCGATTAAAGTTGGCCCAGCTCCTTTTCGGGCTCTTTCAACAGCTTCCCTCGTAACTTTCGCGACTTCTGCAACGTTCATACCATTTATTGTTACACTGGGGATGCCATATGCGGCGCCTCTTACACTGATGTCTTTAACAGAAGTAGACTCTGATGTTAACGTAGAAACTGCGTAATTGTTGTTCTCACACACGAAGATTGTTGGCAACTTCCAGAGTGCAGCCATGTTAAGACCTTCGTGAAAGCTTCCATTGTTAGACGCCCCATCTCCGAAGAATGAGACAACCACCTGATTTGTTTTCCTCATTTTTATTGATAGTCCGATTCCTGCAGCGATAGGTATACCAGAAGCTACTACGCTACTAGTTCCAACTATACCTAGGTCTGAACACATAATATGCATTGAAGAACCTCTGCCTTTGTTGTAACCATTTTCTTTTCCATGCAATTCAGACATCATTTCTTCAAATGTGGCACCTTTGGCTAAGCAGTGTCCATGTCCTCGATGATTACTGATCATATAGTCATCTTGTCTCAGGTTAGAGCAGACACCGACGGCCACAGCTTCTTGGCCAGCGTATAGATGAACTGGCCCGACGATAGAATCTCCTTGCGAATATAGCTTAGCAATCTTCTCCTCAAAACATCTTAACTCCATCATTTTCTCAAGGAGTGTTTCAAGTTCCCTATTGTTAATCATGAAACTACGGTCAAATGTCGTCATATGACATGCACTATGTTTGAACATTATTCGTCCCTACAACAGATTACAATCATACTTATTAAATAATATTCATATAATATTAAAAAAAATTCAATAATAGTTACTTTTTTATTAATATATATGTAATATATTCGACTATGAAAATAGACGAGAAACAGAGAATGATACTGAGGCTAGTACAATCTAATGGAAGATTGTCATCGAAAGAGATTGCAGAGAGAATCAATGCTCCTGTAACTACAGCATTTGCAAGAGTTAAAAAAATGGAGGAACATGGAATCATCATTGGATACAAAGCTGTTTTAAACTCAAGAAAACTAGGCCAACCTGCGACTGCATTCATTTTTGCATCATTTTCGCAACCAGCCAGCCAAGAAGGATCAGAAACTCAAAAAAGAATTGAGAATCAAATAGCAAAACATCCAATGGTTCAAGAAGTACACACAATCACAGGCGATTGGGACATGATAATCAAGGTCAAAGGAAAAGATGTAGATGAGATGAGTAATTTTGTCATGAATAATCTAAGAACAATGAATGGGATTGAAAAAACTCTGACATGCATAGTATTTAGAACAGCTAAAGAAAGCACAGACATAGCAGTCTAATGCGTACGCTAAAAGCCATAGTTACTACCCTTCTAAGATGCAATTATCAATTAGCTTCTATTTACTAAACGAGTCGCAGAGCGCGAAACGCGCGCGTTAATGGTGCGGGGAGTGGGATTTCAGCACCAATTTACCAGTAAAATATTATTGAAAAACTCTTGATAAGTTAGGAAAAGTTCGAGACTAGTCTCTATATCTCTTCTTGGTGGTTAAGGCTGCGGTTATAGCTGCAAACAGAGTTGCCAGAGCAAGGTAAGGTGCCAACATCTCAAGTTTGTTCATAGGCGTTACTACTCCGCCAACAGGTGCAGATAAAACAGGATAAACAGCCACACCAACTGGGACAACACCTTGGTTGGCGCCAATGCCAAAATCTGAAAGCACCGTCCGAGCACCAGTGATCGGGTCAACCCTAAAGAGAATACCAGCAGCAGAGTCTATGACTAGTATGTTTCCTGAAGCTTCAACAGCAACACCAAACGGAAGATTACCCTGGTTGACTCCAACACCAAAATCAGACAGTAAAGTACGCACACCAGTGGTTGGATCAACCCTGAAGAGAGCACCGAGACCACCCGTACCAGCATCACCATCTATCACTAGTATATGACCTGAAGCCTCAACA
>Ga0180437_10000401_pt1 | contig 85179 bp, 96 predicted proteins | sample SS_ome_4_FD_132410 | JGI IMG/M metagenome (GOLD analysis project Ga0180437, IMG submission 132410) | Hypersaline lake sediment archaeal communities from the Salton Sea, California, USA - SS_3_D_1 metaG | ecosystem: Environmental > Aquatic > Non-marine Saline and Alkaline > Hypersaline >...
TGGCCTATACCTTTCCAGTGCGTTTGCAAATTGTGCAACGGTGACATGTCTATCTTTGGGATTTGGGGATATTGCTTTCATTATTTCTCTACTCATTCCTATTGGGATTCCTGAATTTAGTTGACTTGGGATTCCTCTAATTGTGTTGTTAATTTTGTTAAGCAGGAGTGCCACTTTATCTCGTCCTTCGAAGGGACAAACCTGGGTTGTTATTTCGTACACTGTAACTCCACATCCATAAATTTCTGCGGGCATTTTATAGGCTATTAATCCTCCTTGTAATGTTTCTGGAGCCATGTATTGGGGAGCGCCGATGCAGAATCCAGTTTGGGTTAATCTTGTGCTAACTCCATCTTCTCTATCCGGCTCGCTTCCAGAGCCCCAATCGATATAGAGTAGGCGTCCTGTTTTTGTGATCATAATGTTTTCAGGTTTTACATCTCTGTGTAGTAGTGGTCCTCTTTTTGTTCTCGAAGTTGTTTTATGTACGGATGCTAATGTTTGAACTGTGTCTATTGCGGTTTCGATTCTTTTTTCTAGTCTTTTTTCTGATTGAGCAAATTCTCTCAGATTTTTGGCCAAGTAATATCGCATTACTATTGGTGTGTTTTGTACATCCTCAAACGTTTTTGGTCCACTTATTGTTTCTGGGATTGCTGGATGTTTTCTTTCCATTAATATTCTCGTTTCTCTTAAAATTCTGTTTGTTAAATCGGGGTTGCCAATAAAGCAGTTTCTTTGATATTTTGAGGCAAATATTCTATCTAAGGGATCTTCTAAAAGTCTTCCGTATTTTTTAAGAAATCTTTTTTTTGAATGTCCCCATTCTTTCATTAGTTCTTTTCTTTTTGCTTCGTATGTTTGTGGGCTTGTGTTAGCTGGAAGTGTGCTTACTAATACATGATCAACAGGGTGCCTCACCGATGCCATCAAAGCTCCGAAGCCACTTGTGCTAATGTGTGCGAAGTTTAGAGTATAGGTTCTCGGTTCTTTGTGCCAAAGGAGCTCTTTTTCTTGTTCTCTGACTTGAGAAGATGGCATTGATTTTTCAATAACTTCTCTGAAAACTTTATTGTCTTCTCTTGTTGAGGCATAGCCTTGTGCTTTTAGTCTTCTTAGTGTTTGTTCTGGTGAAAGTTTTTTTTTGGAGCTCATCTTCTTTTAGCCTCCTCAAATAATTTTGGGATTGGCATCTTTGCGGATCTTACTGCACGCAATGCGTTTTTGTAGTGGTATAACACTTTTGGAAATTCGATTGTGTTTCCGTCAAGAATTACATATTCTGCTTCCAGACAAGGCTGTTCTACTACTTCTAGTTCTCTTGTCTGTCTTAAGAAGTTGTAATCTTGCAATCTTGCTTTACCTACTGAACCAACACCCACAAATGCTTTTTCTCCTTTTCTTAGAGTAACCTTGTCTTTGTCTGGGGATTTTTCTCTGCTTTGGCTTCCTTTTGTGATGAATGCTTGTGAAACGTGGAAATGTCCCCCTAATACTAGTCTGATCCCTTTTCTGAATAGTTTTTTGTCCTGAAGAATTTCGTTTGGGTGGGTGTAGAGATGGTCGGGTATTCCAAGTTGTCTTACTATTTCCACGAGGTTTGATGTTAAGTGATATCTTCCATCATAACTATGGACTCCGAGGGCGTCTGGTCTTATTTGTATTTCTGTTGATGTATGGAGATTTGGAACTTTTCCCTTTTTTGATGTTCTCTTTAAAATTTTAGCGGTTTGGATGACTGATTTTGCAGCGTCTGAGGTGAACCCCATAACTGTTTGAAGTCCTGCTGGTTTTAGTTTGCCTCCTGCTGCTAGAGCGAGAATTACTGCGTTTTCGTGATTTCCTTGGACTGATTCTTCAAATCTTTGTTTGGCTAGTTCTAAGACTTCTTTTGGGTTTCCTAGATATCCTACTCTGTCTCCAAGGTCAAAGATTCTTTTTATTCCTCTTGCGTCTATATCTTGCAGAACTGCTTCTAATGCTTGAAGATTTCCGTGGATGTCTGATACAACTGCTATTGGTTCTGTTTTTTTAGCCATTATTTTTTCCTTCCTATTTTTTTATTTAGTTCAGTGAATGGATCTTTGAGTCCTAATGCTTCTGCTGAGTCTGTTGATGGTTTGGAGCTATAACAAATTCGAACTGGGGTTATTTTTGGTCTTTCTTTTGATCCTTGAAGAATTACATATTGCCCAAAAAGATATTTATCTTTTGAGAAAGGCACTCCTTGATATCTTCTTCTGTCTAGTTCTTTGAGATAATTTTTGTCTTGGGTTAGAGACAGACCAATTGAACCTGTACCTACAACTGCGACTTCATCTTTTCTTAATGTGAATTCTTTGTCTGGTTCTGAGGCGTTTCCTTTTTTGTTGTATACTCTTGCTCCTGGAACTGCTGTTCCGAGGAACGTCACTCTTAATTTTTGGTCTCTCATGAACTGAGCGACTCTGCCTAGATTGCAGTCCTCTATCCTTGCTGTTCCGTTTAATCCTGTTATTCCTTTTCTGATTTGAACTATTTTTGGGAGATCGTAGATGAAGGTTATTGCATCTATGTAGTCAGGTCTTTGCTGTTGAGTTTCTGCTGCGAGTTGTGCGGATTTAGCCCAGTTTGAGTTTAAATTTATTAATTCTCTGAGGCTTTTTTGGGAGAAAGCTCCTATGTCTGCGAATTCAAGTGCTTTTTCAAATGGACCTTTTATGTTGCCTTTGAATTTTCTTGCTTTTTCGAGAACTTCTATTGGGCTGCCGCAAGGGCCCACTATGTTTCCTAGACAGAAAACTCTTGAGTTTGGAATTCTTTGCTTTTTTGCGCTTTCAAGAAATGCGTTTAATGCAGGCAAGTTTCCGAAAATTCCTGATACCAGTGCTATTTTTGGTGTTTTTGCTGATTTTGATGCCATTTTCTCTATTTTTTAATAGAAAAGGGGGCTATTTAAAGGTTTCTGATGTTGTAACTGGGGAATGGAGACAAATATTTATCTATTATTTCTTTTTGTGGAATCTGGCGAATTGGCTTTGTCTTTGTGATAATTTTTTTGGAGAGTATGGAATTTGGTTTTTTTGATATGGTTTTCTTTGGGGAAGATATCTGCTTTTGGGTTTTTGGCTTAGTAATCTGATAGAGGTATCAATTACTGTTGGTTCTCCTCTGCTTCGGACTGCTGTAACTCTTGTTTCGACTTCTTTTGGACTTAAAGCGTCGACTTCTCTTTGGAGTGTGCTGGCAGGACTTATTGCAATATCTGCGACGGAGGAATCGGAGTGATATACTAAGTCAGGGCTAGTTTTTGGTGCGGGGGCTGATCTTACACATTCAATTTTCGGAGTTTCTTCTTTAAGTGCTTCGTAAAGTTCTGTGGTTGTCTGGAATCTATCTTCTGGATCTTTTGAGATTGCCTTGCCTATGATAGCACTCAGCCCAGTTGGAACTTTTTGGTTTACATCAGAAACTTTTGGTGCCCCCCCTTCCATTATTCCAAATAGAGTCATTGGAGTTGTTTTAAGTTGTTTAAATGGGGGCCGGTTAGCCAATAGGTGATACAATGTGGCACCAATCCCATATACGTCAGATCTTTCGTCGTAAATATCTTTCATACCTTCTGTGACTACCTCAGGAGGCATGTAAAGAGGAGTTCCCATAACTACTCCTGTTTCTGTTACTGTTGGGTCGTCTGTGTCAAGGTCTTCGTCTGGGAATTCTGGGTCGCTTGCGAGGCCCCAATCAATAATAAAAGATTCAACGTTGTCTATTCCTGGCCTATAAACTAAAATATTTGATGGTTTTATGTCTCTATGAAGAACGATTGGCCTGCCTTCTTTTTTAGCCTGTTCTCTTAGTTCGGCGAAGATTTTGGCGGTATGTTCTGCGATTTTTGCCTTTTCCCATACAGTTCTTGAGGTGTCGTTTATGATTTCGTCCATTGTGACTGTGTGCGGAAAGTAATTTGCAACTATAACATTGCTATCTGAATATATTGCATGTGGAACTCTTGGATGACCAAGCTTTTCAAGTATTTTTCCTTCTCTTTCAAATCTTTTTCTCATCTTTTCACTGCTTTTGAGTCCTCCGAGGAGATATTTTGAAGCAAATAGTCTTTTAAGCAAACCAGAATCATATTTTCTTGAAAATTCGACAGGGCCTAGTTCTTCGAATTCTTTTTGCAGTGCTTTTCTGTCTGTGTTTGTTTGTACGGCTACGTAATTTAAGGGATGCTGAACTCCTAGATATACGATTCCCATTCCTCCTTCTTCTAAAAACGCAACATTTGTTACGTTGACCGGCATGATGGTTTCACCAACATGTTCCAGGTCTTCGTCTTTTCTTTCCCCCTTGCTTGTTTGGGGCAGTGTTTTTGAGTCTGTCATAAGTTCGTTGAAGAGAGCAGTGGTCTTACTGTCTCCTGCTGGACAGATCAATCCTTTTTCTCTCAGTTTGGCTAATGTTAATCTAGATTTTGCCATTTTCTTCTCTCCAATTTAGTAAATATGTTTTTTTCACCAAATGCTTTTTTAGTCTCTTCTCTTACTTTTTCTATTTCATAATAAAACTCAACAAAATCTACTTTGCCGTCGTCTGGGTTGTAAATAGCATAGTACGCCGGAAGCATTGCATTTCCTTTTGATGTTTCAATGGTTTCATAATCTCTCCTTCTTGAGATTCCTATTGAACCAACATTTACTATTCCCCTGTATCCTCTTCCTAGTTTGAAGCCTAGGATTGCAGCCCCTTTTTTGCCGTCTCTGGTAGTAAACTCAACTCTTTGTGGGACATATTCGTGGTCTTTTAGTTTTTTTCCTGGGACGGATTCGAATACATGGGCTGTTGGGACGTGTGTGTGCCCTAAGAACCAAGATTTTAATCCAGGGGTGAATGTTTCTGGATGATCAACTACTGTTTTTGGCTTTTGAAATAAGTTAGTATGTTTGATTCCGTATTTATCGGCAAGTTCAGCAGACATGAAGTATCTCATTGATCCTTTTTCGTCTCTAAATGAATGACATCCTCTGGCGTTTTTTCCGATTTGAATGCGTTCAGGCAAACCATCTTCATAGTGTCTTTCTGGTGTTCCTATTAAAAATGTGAGAAGTTCTTTTCCGTCTGGAGCTCGTGTCAGTTGTGTGTATGCTCCCACAATAGATCTTGCTGCTATTGGATTTATTCCCATTAGTTTTAGGCCTCCTTCTTTTATGCCTCCTGCAACTAGTTTTAATGCTTCTTCGTGGTTTCCAAGGCAGGAGTGGATTCCTTTATCTCTTAGTGTTCTGACGACTTCGACTGTCTGGCCACAATATCCTACGTTATCTCCCAGACAAACTATTCTTTCGATATCTTTTTTTCTGGAGATTTCATGCAGGGCCGCATCTAATGCGGTTTTATTTCCGTGAATGTCAGAAATTATTGCTATTCTTCCTGTTTTAGTTTCTTTTGCCATTTTTACTATGAATATTTAGAAATAAGGGGTTATTTAAAGGTTTCTGATGTTGTAACTTGGTAATAGCTACAGACTGTTATGTGGAGGAGGATTATTCCAATATTGCTTTTATCCTTCGAATTCCGGCGGCGCTGGACTCTTCTTTTATGATTTTGAATTTGCCGAGTTCTGATGTGTTTTTGACATGTGGGCCCGTACAAATTTCTTTTGAGAACCATCCTGATTTTTCTGAGGGGTCTTCTATTGTGTAAACAAAAACTTTCTCTGGATATTTTGCTCCGAATTCTGCCTGTGCTCCTGAGTCTAAGGCTTTTTTTAGCGGCATTTCTTCTTTTTTAACTGTGAGAGCGGATTTTATTTTTTTGTTTACGAGATCTTCAACTTTTTTTATTTCTTCTTTTGTTAGTTTTCTTGAGAAGTTGAAGTCAAATCTCAGTCTTTCTGGGTTGATGTTTGAGCCTTTTTGCTTTATGTTTTTGTCTATGATATGGCGGAGCGCTTCGTTTAAGAGATGAGTTGCGGTGTGGAGTTTTCTTGTTTTTTCTGAGTCATCTGCGAGGCCTGATTTGAATTTTCCTTTCGTTGCTTTTCTGGAAAGTTCTTGATGTTTTTGCAGTTCTTTCTTGAATGTTCCCCTATCAACAAACAAAAGTTTTTCTCTGGCTAGTTCCATTATCATCTCTATAGGGTATCCAAAACTTTGGAAAAGGTCAAAAGCTTCTTTACCTTCTATAGTTGCTTCGTCGATTTCCTTTTCTGATATGTTTGCTTCTTTTATGGCATATGGTTTTTTGTTAACTCTGTTGACAAGGGATTTTCTTAGGAGTTCTATTTTGTTTTCCAGCTGCTGGAGTTTGATATATTTTTCTTTTTTGATTGGTTTTTTATTTTTCAGTATTTTTTCGGCTTTCTTTAATCCCTCTTTGAGGACTTTTTCGAATCTTTCTTCTTCTTTTTTGAGATCTTCGAGAATTTTCTTTTTGTTTTGTTCTAATTCCTTGTAATCTGAGTAAATTGGAAAGACAGTTTCTGCTATTTTTGGTGTGAAATTTTTTATTCCGAGTTCTTTTCCGTATCTGGCTGCTCTTCTGATTAGTCTTCTGAGGACATAGCCTTGTTCTGTGTTGCTTGGAACGATGCCGTCTGCTATTATGAATACAGAGGCTTTGATGTGGTCCGCGATGATTCTCATAGACCTTGTTTCTCCTTCGTCTTTTCCGTATTTTTTGTTTGAGAGAGATTCAATTTCTTTTATTATGGGGAGAAATGTTGGAGTGAGATAGTCGTCTTCTAATTTTAGGAGAATGGAGAGCACCCTTTCGACACCCATTCCTGTATCTATGTTTTTTTGTTTTGCGGGATTGTAGTTTCCTTTTTCGTCTTTGTTGTATTGCATGAAAACATCGTTCCAGAGCTCTACCCATGTTTCGTCGTCTGGGTTGAATTTTTTTGGAGCGGGTTTACTTGACCTCCAGTAATGCATTTCTGTGTCTGGGCCGCATGGGCCTATTTCTCCTGTGGGGCCCCACCAGTTCTTTTTTGATTCGAGAACACCTCCTTCAAGGAATGCTATTCTTTCTCTGGGAATTTTGAGGGACAGCCATATTTTTTCTGCTTCGTTGTCTTTTGGCAGAGCAGGGATTCTTTTGTCTCCGCCAAAACAAGTTATTCCCAAGTTTTTTGTTGGGATTTTAAGGATTTTTGTGAGGAATTCGAATGAGAATTCTATAGCTTCTTTTTTGAAGTAGTCCCCGAGAGACCAGTTGCCAAGCATTTCGAAGAAAGTATGGTGGTAGGTGTCTCCAACCTCCTCTATGTCTTGTGTTCTAATACATTTTTGGACGTCGACTAGTCTTTTGCCTGATGGATGTGGTTGCCCAAGGAGATAGGGTATTAGTGGATGCATTCCTGCTGTTGTGAATAATACTGTTGGATCGTTTTTTGGGATAAGGGATGATGAAGGGATTTCTTTGTGCTTTTTTGATTTAAAGAAATCAATGTAAGCCTTGATTAAATCCTGTCTTGTTTTGATTCTCATAAAACCTAAGAAATTAGAAGATATTTAAAATTATCTTAATCCTGCCAGTTTTTTTCTTATTTCGTCTATTTCGCTTTCTATGGATGGTTTTTTTGGTTCTTCTTCTTTAACTGGTTTTTTTATGGCCTGCTTTTCTTCCTCTTCAAGCTTGATTTTTGATTTTGGCAGGAATTTTTCAAGGTGGGCCAAGCTTTCTTTTAAGTTTTGGATTTTCTTTTTTAGAAGTATTTTTGTGGCAAATGTTTCGCTCCGTAGTTTTTTGAAGTTTTTTATTCTGTTAGTTGCTGACAATAGGCCTAATTGTGATTCTAAAAGGTTCTTTTCTCCGTAAATTTTTTCAGGATATTGTATTTTGACAAATTCTGCGTCCATTATGATCTCTGACAGACATCCATTTTTTCAAATATGTTCTCTGTGATGTCTTTGACTTTTGATCTAACCGTAGCTATTTCTCTTTCCCATGCAGAGAGCTCTTGCTCTTCTCTCATTTTTGTTTCTCTCAGTTTTTTAAGGAGTGAATCAATTTCTTCTAGTTTTTCCTTTGCGGACTCAATTGCTTTTTTTGCGGTGTGGAATTTTGATATTTGGATAAAAATGTTTACGCTTTTTGGGCCTTTTGGTGCCGGGGGCACCATTGGAGATATTGGTTTTGATGGGGGAGGAGCAAGAGTTGGAGTCGGGGCTTTAGGAGGAGGCTCCCATTCTTCCATTTCTAACGTATTTGGTCCTTCTTCTTTAACAGCTTCTTTTATCGCTGTTTGTGCGAATCCTTTTTTAATGGGAGAATCAGGGAATGATGGGAGTTCGTGTTTTTCAACTTCTTCTTCGTCTTTGAATTTTGGTAGAGTTTCCCTTATGGCTGGTTTTAACGGCGGTAAATCTGGAAGTTCGTTATCACCTTCTTTATTTGAGAACATATTAGTAAATTTAGAATTTTGTTTATATAGGTTTATATTAATTTAATAATGGTAACAGAAATAGTAGAAAGGTTTTTAATTTGTCTTTTTTAAAGTAGTGTATGCAAGTAAAATTTCTTAAGGATTTGGTTGAGGATATTGCTGGGCCTAACGCTGTTAAAATAGTAGATATATTATATGGTAAGAAGAATGTTAACGAGTTTTTGATTGCGAAGAAGATGGAGCTAACTATAAACCAGACGAGAAATATTTTGTATAAACTAGGTGATGAGGGGCTTGTTAGCTTCATAAGAAAGAAGGACGTGAAGAAAGGAGGATGGTACACTTATTTTTGGACGTTGAATGTTGCTAAGGGTTTGTTTAAGTTTAAGGAAAAGTTAGAAAATGAGATTGAGGGATTGAGACGTCGTTTGAAGAGCAGAAGGACGAAGCGTTTTTTTTATTGTGAGAATTGTGGTATAGAATATGGTGAAGAACAAGCTTTGCTGCATGATTATGCGTGTCCTGAATGTGGAGAGATTCTTGTGTTGAAGGAAAGTATTGAAGAAATTGAAAATATTAAAAAGGAAGTTGCGGGCAAGGAGGAGATTTTGGGTGATGTGAATGGGGAAATTGAGGTTGTTTTGAGCAAGGAGGAGAAAGCAAGGGAGAGAAGATTTAAAGCAGAAAAGAAGAAGAAAGAGGAAGAAAGATTAAAGAGAAAGAAGGCAAGAGAAAGGGTGAAGAAGAGAGAGGCTAGGAAGAAAGGAAAGAAGATTAGGAAGAAAAAGAAGAAAGTTAAGAGGAAAAAGAAGAAGCCGAAGAAGAAATTCAAGAAAAAGAAGAAAGCTAAAAAGAAAGTCAAGAAGAAACCAAGGAGAGTTAAGAAAAAGCCTAAGAAGAAAAAGATCAGAAAGAAAAGCAAGAAGGCAAAGAAGAAAAAAGTCAGGAGGAAAGTTAAAAAGAAGAAGCTGAAGAAAATAAAGAAGAAAGCTATAACTTTTAGAAAAAGTTCTAGGAGTCAAAAGAAGAAGAAAAAGAAGAGAAAGAAGAGAATCTAAAATGAATTATAGAAGAAGGCCTGTTTATGGAAGATATCGGAGAAGTGATTTTTTGTCTAGATTGAGGAATATGAGTGTTGTTGGAAAGTTGATTTGGTTTACTGTGGCTGTTTCTGTTGTTGCTTTTGTTTTGTTTATTGCTTCTCCCGGGTCTGTTGATTATTTTGCTTTGAAACCAGCAAATATATTAGGAGGAGTTGCTTTGTGGACTTTGATAGTCCATATGTTTGTTCATGGAGGGTTTTTTCATTTGTTTATCAACATGTTTGTGCTTTTCTCGTTGGGGGGATTGTGTGAGAGAATTATAGGAGGAAAAAGGTTTTTCTGGTTTTACATTCTTTCCGGGCTGTTCGCGGGGTTTTTATCTGCTGTTTTAGCGGGGCTTTATGGTTTTGGTTTTTGGGAGAAAGTTTTTGGGAATCCTGATGTTTATATGGTTGGTGCGTCAGGGGCAATATTTGCTATAGCAGGTTTGTTTGTTGTTTTGCTGCCTAGATTAAGGTTTATGATTATTTTCCTTCCTTTCTTTTCTTTGCCTGCTTATTTAATGGTGCCTTTAGTTTTGTTTTTGACATGGATAGCTTCTATTGCTGGGGGACTACCTATTGGTAATGTTGCTCATTTTGGGGGATTTTTGGCCGGATTAGGTTATGGTTTTTATTTGAGAAGGAAGTATAGCAGGAAAATTAATATGCTGCAGAGGTATTTCAGGTAAAATGAAAATAAGTAAAAAAATATTTAGGAAAAAACTTAAGCGGGTTGAATTTTATTTTATGGATTCGATAGGATATCTTAAAGATAACTTGAATTATGTTTTTTTTGCGGCAGCGGTTTTTCTTTTTGGGGGAATAGTGGGGTTTGCTTTTTCCGAGAATTTTACTTTTATTGACGATATCATGAAGGATTTGATGATGAGGATTGAAGGAATGGGTGCTTTTGACTTGATTGTTTTTATTTTTCAAAACAACGTGAAAAGTGCGTTTTTTGGGCTTGTGTTAGGATTGATTTTTGGCATAGTCCCTCTGTTTAATGCTTTAGGGAACGGAGTTGTGTTGGGTTATGTTTTAAAGAGCGTGTGGAAGATAACTGGACTTAGTGAGTTTTGGAGGCTTTTGCCTCATGGTGTTTTTGAGCTGCCCGCAGTTTTTATTGCACTGGGTTTAGGGATTAAGTTAGGATTTTCCATATTTTTGAAGAAGGAGAGAGGAAAGATAAGAAAAAATCTTAAAAAGTCCCTGATAGCGTTTGTTTTGATAGTGGTTCCGCTGCTTGTGGTGGCTGCTATTATTGAGGGGCTGTTGGTGGCATTTATCAAATAATTTTTAAAACTCTTTAGGTTAGAAATATCATGGAAATTAGTAAGGAAAGCGCTGAAGATTTGGATGAGGAAATTGAAGCAGAAAATGTAAGGAAGGTAGAGGCGGCCTTGTTTATAGCAGGGCGATTTCTTGATATTAAAGAGCTTGTTGCTTTGACGGATGTTAATCCTATTTTGTTGAGAAAGATTCTTGAGGATTTGGTTGATAAATATAAGAATTCTGGCGTAGAAATTGTTAGAAGAGATGACTTGTGGAAAATGGATGTTGCTCAGGAATATAACAATATGGTTAATAAGCTTGCTACGGGGAGTTCTGAGTTCAGCAAGGCGGAGCAGGAGAGTTTGGCGATTATTGCATATAAACAGCCTATGAAGCAAAGTGTGCTTGTGAAGATAAGGGGAAACAAAGTTTATGACCATGTGAAAAAGTTTGTTGAGATGGGTCTTGTCAACAAGAAGAAACTTGGGCATACAGCAGAGCTGACGTTAAGTGATATCTTTTATGACTATTTTAGTTTGGAGAAAGGTGGAAAGCTGCCTGATTTAGGGGGTTAAGATGGAGGCCATAAGCATTGTGTTTTATTCTTATATTTTTATTTCATTGTATATGTTGATACTTTTTGTTTTGATTTATGTCAATAGCAGGAAGGAGCTTTTTTATTATCCTAAAGGAAAGCCTGAGGGAGTAAGTATAATAATGCCGTGTTATAACGAGAGTGAGACGATTGGAGAGGCCATAGAATCTCTTCTGAAGTTGGATTATCCAAAAAAGATGATTGAAATTATTGTGGTAGATGACAAAAGTAAAGATAATTCTGCTGATGTTGTGAGAAAGTATTCCAGAAAATATAAGAATGTCAGATTGATTGTTAACAAAAGAAATTCTGGGGGGGCTGCTGAGCCTACAAATATAGGTGTTAAAGCTGCCAAGTTTGACTATGTTGCTGTCGCGGATGCTGACTCTACGCCTGATAGAGATGCGTTGATGAAGATGATTGGGTTTTTGCAAGCTGATGAGAAAGTTGGGGGAGTAACTTGTTATGTTAGAGCGGGAAATAGGAATAAGTTTTTTGAGAAGCTACAGGCTGTAGAATACGCTGTTATTGCTTTTACGAGAAAGTTATTGGATGGTGTTGATGCTGTTTATGTTACACCTGGACCTTTTGCTTTGTATAGGAAAAATGTTTTGATTGAAATTGGACTTTTTGATACTGAGAATTTGACTCAGGATATTGAGATTGTTTGGAGAATGGTGAAGAATGGGTATAAATCTAGAATGTGTCTGGCTACTGGAGTAAGTTCTGTTACTCCTTCCAAGCTGAGAGGGTGGTGGAGGCAGAGGATAAGATGGAATCTTGGAGGACAGCAAACTATTTTGAAATACAAAGGCTTCTTTTTGAGAAAAGGAATGCTTGGTGCTTTTATTCTTCCTTTCTTTGTTGTTTCGTTGTTTTTGGGTTTATTTGGGCTTTCGCTTTTTGTTTATTTGTTTGTTAGAAGAGTTTTGTTTTCTTATTTAGCTACAAAGTTTTCTTTGTCTGTTGGCACTGATCTTTTAGCTTTGAGTGAGGTTAACTTAAGTTTGAGCGTTCTGAACTTTTTTGGCATAGTTTTGTTTATTCTTGGGGCTTTGTTTGCGGTAGTTGCTTTGACGATAATGCAGGAAGAAAAGCTGAGAAATGAAAACCCCTTCATGATATTGTTCTTTTTGTTGGTGTATCTTGCTCTTTATCCGTTAGTTTTAATAACGTCTGTTTATAAACATATTAGGGGAGACTTTAAATGGTAGTCAAAGAAACTACAATAGAATAAAATGGTAAGTAAGAGTGTTTTTTGGCAGGCTTTGTTGTCTGTAATATTGATTTTTGGAGTCGGAATTTTGTTGGGCGTTTCATTTGAAGATGCACGATCTCGAGATGTTGAGCTTAATTTGTTGAAATCGGAGATAAATGTTCTTGATAGCCAACTCATGGGAAGAATAAGCGAGGGAAATATTGATTTTGATTGTGAAATTGCAAAGGATAAGTTAGTCCAGTTTGCTGATGAGATTTTTTTGGAGGCCAAACAGCTTGAAAAATATGACGATTCTTCTGATTTGACTGATACTTTATTGGTTTTGCATAGGAGATATGATATTTTAAGAACAATGCTCTGGCTTAATGCGATTGAGATAAATGAAAAGTGCGGCAGAGATTTTCATGTACTTGTTTATGTTTATCAGTATATTGAGCCTCCAGTTTCTGTGAAGTCAAATCAGATAACTTTCTCGAGGGTTTTGTCTGATCTGAAAGATAAGTATGGGAATGATATTGTTCTTATTCCTATAGCAGGAGATATGGGGCTGAGCTCTGTTGATATTTTGAAGGAAACTTATTCTGTTGAGACCTACCCTTCAATAATCGTAAATGAGGAGTATGTGGTTGATGATTTGGAGGAGTTGGGAGAGCTTGAAAACTCTCTGTTTTGAGGAGTATTTTTGACTACAGCGAGAACTAACAATGATTCTCGAGCAGTCAAAAAACAAATCCCTATTTTTGACTACAATAATAAATAAAAACTAGAATTTTGTTGTTTTTTCATGGAATTTGAGGACAGTTTGGTTGATGCGATTGAGGATGGAAAAATAGTCAGGGTTAGAGAGGGATACGCGAGGCGTGAGGGCCTTCCTATATTAAGAAGAGATATTAATAAGGGACCCGAGGAACAAGAGGAGAAAAGCATAGAGCAGTCAAAGGACGATTTTGGGAGTAATTTATACGGCGTTGATAGTTTTAGAAAACCTCTTGATTGGAAAAAGCAGCAGGTTGTTTCTGAGCTGATAGATAATTTCAATTGGCATATCACTAGGGCAAGGAGGCATAAGGATTTATCAAGGAAGCAGTTTGCGGATGCTATTGGTGTTTCTGAGAATGAGATTAAGATGCTTGAAAATGGCATACTGCCTGAAGAAGGATTTAGTTTAATCAACAGAGTTCAGAAATTCTTGAGAATTAATTTGAGGAGAGATGGGCAGGATTTCAGTCAGCCAATGAGGAAATTGGTTGATTCCAAGCTGGAAGAAAAAAGAAAGAATGAAGAGGCTTTGGACAGGGATTTTGATTTGGTTGGCGGCGATATAGAAATAGTTGAAGGATGAAGGAAAGTTCTAAAGATTTTTTAGACAGAGAACCAAATCTTATGTCTTTAGATTTAAGATTTTTGCAGAAATCTAAAGATTTAAAAAGCACTTTTGAGAAATACTGCTATGGAAATTGAAGTTATTAAGTCTGAGAAAAATGATGTTGAAGTTAAAGTAGATAATTTAACGGTGGCTGAGATTTTAAGAGTTTATTTGAATGAGCAGGGAGCAGAGTTTGCTGCATGGAGGAGAGAACATCCTTCTAAGCCTGTTATTTTGAAGATCAAGAGTTCAGGCAAAAGTGTTAAGAAGTCTGTTGGTGATGCTGTCAATGCGATAACAAAAAATTGTGATAAGATTCTTTCTGGTTTGAAGAAATCAAAATAGAGTTAAGTTTATTAATGAGTTTTTGCTATAGTTTTAGTTAAAAAGGAGGTTAATAAAAATGATTGGATGTAATAAGGCTCAGGTGATTTTGGCTATAGTGGTATTAATTTTAGCGTTATGGCCTAACTTGATTGGTGCTGTTGCTTCTAAGTGGGTGATTGTAGTTGCAGCTATTTTGATAGTTGTGTCGGCTTGCAAGACGCCGTGCGTTGAGATGCCTGCTGCGCCTGTTAGGAAAGCTAGAAGAAAGAAGAGAAGATAGATTCTCTTTGTTTGCATTTTAGTTTAATTATTTTTATATAGGTTTGTTAGTTTTGATTTTAATGGTTAAGATATCTGCTGGAAGTTATGATTTGAATAAGTGGCTTTATGGGGGTTATGAAAAAGATATAATTAGCGTTGTTTACGGGGCTTCCGGGACGGGGAAAACTAATTTTTGTTTGTTGGCTGCTGTTTCTCAGGCCAAAAAAGGAAACAAGGTGATTTTTATTGATAGTGAGGGAGGTTTTAGTTCTGATAGGGTGAAGCAGCTGGCGCCTGATGATTTTAAGAGTGTTCTTGGGAATATCCTGTTGTTGAACCCAACTAATTTTTCTGAGCAGAAGAAGGCTTTTGAGACCCTCTTAAAAGAGTTAAAGAAGGAAGTTAGTTTGATTGTTGTCGATGGAATGACTATTCTTTATAGGCTGGAGTTTGCGGCGGCGAGGGAGAAGGGTGAGAAGGAGATACAAAAAATTAATTCCGAGCTCGTCAGGCAGATGAGAACTCTTGCGGAGATAGCGAGAAAAAAGGAGATTCCTGTTGTTGTTACAAATCAGGTTTATAGGTGGGAAGATTCAGCGAAAATGGTCGGCGGTGACATATTGAAGTATTGGGGGAAGTGCTTGATAGAGTTGGTCAATGATAAAGGCAGGCGAATCGCTTATTTGAGAAAACACAGGAGCCTGCCTGAGAAATCTTTGAGTTTTGTGATTGATAACAAGGGTGTTAGGAAGAGAGGCTGGATTTGAAAGGTATTTAAACTAGATTTGGTTTTTGAATATATGAAATATTCGGAAGTTGCTGAGGTGTGCGAGAAGTTAGAGGGGACTACGAAGGGGCTGGAGAAGACGGCGATTTTGTCTGAGTTTTTAGGGAGAGTTAAGGAAGAGGGAAAGGTAATTTATTTGTTGCAGGGGAGAGTGTTTGCTGATTATGATAAAAGAGAGCTGGGGATGTCGCAGCAGCTGGTGATAAAGGCCGTTTCTAAAGCCAGCGGTGTTGGAAGTGATGAGATAGTAAAGAAGTTCAAGAAATTTGGCGACTTGGGAAAGGTCGCCGAGGATGTCATGGGCAGGAAGAAGCAAACATCTTTGTTTTCAAAGAAATTGAGTGCGGAAAAAGTTTTGGGAAATTTGAGGAAGTTGCCTGAGCTGGAAGGGAAGGGCACTGTTGAGAAAAAGATAGGCCTGGTTGTGGAGCTGTTGCATTCTGCTTCGGGGAAAGAAGCAAAGTATATTGTTAGGACAGTTATGGGAGATTTGAAGATAGGAGTTGGTTCTGGGATAATAAGGGATGCTATTGTTGATGTTTGTTTTAAGCCAAAAGATATTTCTGAGAAGAAAGAGAAGATAGGAATTGTTCAGGATGCTTATGATAAAGCAACTGATTTTGCGGAAGTTTTTGAAAAAGCATGCAGCAAGAAGTTGCAGACTATTTTTCTTTCTCCGGGAAAGCCCGTGAAAGTAATGCTTTTTCCTAAGGCAAAGGATATGGAGGATGCGTTTAGGATTGTAGGGAAGCCGGCTGCTTTTGAGTATAAATATGATGGGTTTAGGATGATGATTAATAAAGATGAAAAAGGAAAGATAAAAATTTTTACTAGAAGACTTGAAGATGTTTCTAACCAATTTCCCGATGTTGTTAAGTATATTAAGGAACATGTTAAGGGAAAGAGTTTTATTTTGGATAGTGAAGCGGTTGGTTTTGATCCCAAGACTAAGATATACAAGCCGTTCCAAGCAATTAGCCAGAGAATAAAGAGGAAATATCATATAGAGAAGCTGGTTAAAGAATTGCCTGTTGAAATAAATGTGTTTGATATAATATATTATAATGGGAAGTCTTTGATTAGCAGTCCGTTTAAGAAAAGGAGAAAGTTAATTAAGAAAATTATAAGACCTACGAAGTACAAGATAGTTCTTGCGAAGCAGATAGTGACTGACGATAGAAAAAAGGCAGAGAATTTCTTGAAGGAAGCTTTGGATAATGGGCAAGAGGGTTTGATGGCGAAGAATCTTGAAGCAGTGTATAAACCAGGAGCGAGAGTTGGCTATGCTGTCAAGTTGAAGCCCGAGGACAAGGATTTTGATTTGGTAATTACTGGGGCTGAATGGGGAACAGGCAAGAGAGCGGGATGGCTGACAAGCTTTGATGTTTCGTGCAGGGATAAAGGCAAGCTGCTGGAAGTAGGAAAGGTTTCTACTGGCTTGAAGGAGAAGAAAGAAGAGGGCTTGAGTTTTATGGAATTGACGGATAAGTTGACAAAATTGATTTTGGAGGAAAAAGGAAAACATGTCAGTGTTAAACCAAAAATTGTTGTGACGGTTCAATATCAGAATATACAGAAATCGCCGACTTATACTTCTGGTTATGCTTTGAGGTTCCCGAGGGTAAAAATGTTGAGGCCTGATAGAGACGTTCATGATATAGCAACACTTTCTGAAGTGAGGGCAGAGGCAGGAAAAGAGAAATAATTTTATCGTCGAAAGCTTTATAAACAAAATTTCTTTATAAATGTAAGTAAGATGGCAAAAAAATCTAACTTAAAAGTACAAAACATCGTTGCTACTACTTCTCTGGGCAAACCCGTTTCTTTGACTAAACTTGCAAGAACGCAAAGTAATACAGAATATAATCCCGAACAGTTTCCCGGACTTGTTTTGAGAGTCCAAAAACCAAAATCAGCGGTTTTGGTTTTCTCTTCTGGGAATCTTGTGTGCACTGGAACAAAAAGTGTCGCACAAGTTAAAGAGGTGATAAACGCTGTTATAAAACAGATAGCAAAGATTGGGGTGAGGATAACAGATAAACCTAAAATAACGGTGCAAAATATCGTTGCTTCAGGTAGTATTGACTTGAATCTAAACCTCAATCTTCTTGCTTTACAACTTGAGAATACGGAGTATGAACCCGAACAGTTTCCCGGACTTGTTTATAAGCTTGACGAACCCACGGCGACTTTCTTGCTGTTTAGCAATGGGAAGCTTGTTTGCACGGGGACAAAGAATAAGCAGCAGCTTGAGGAATCTATGAAACAGCTCAATAAAAACATCAAGGCTGCTGTGAAGAAGTAATTCTAGTATAATAATTCTTAAAAACTTAACATATTAGTCTTAGTCATGGTTAGTGAGGAAGATATTAGGTTTATTCAAGAAAGCGACCTTATGGGAAAGTTGATAGTGGCTGTTGACTTGGGAGTAAGAGGCATGGTTACAGCAGAAAAAGATGGTAGGTTCTTAGGGATATATTCTCTTGAAGGATATCGCGATAGAGACATTAAGGCGTATCGCTGGGCAAAAGGTTTAGGAGATGATCATTGGGTTGTTGAAGCTCCGGCGGGCCAAGAAGTTTTTCATGCTATACACACTATTAGTGTTGAAGGGTTTAGACCGAGTACTCCAGATCCTGAAACACAAGGAAAACCTTTTTTTGAGATTGAACATGAACCTCCTGAAAATGTTTTTCCTAAAAGAAGATCAACACATAGATATGTTATATTAACTTTTCAAAGAGGGCCTTGGCTGGATCATCTTGCTGAAATTGACAGAATGACTCTTGCAGATCCAGAAGAAGGCGAGCCGTATGATATACGTGAGAGAGTGCGTGCAAGATTTGGTGCTTCTGCTTCTTAGAAAAGTAGCACAATAATTCTTAAAAATCTTTTGTGACATGTAGTTTAATGATTGATAGTTGGACAACAAACATGGCGGGAAATCCTAGTGGTGAGGAGTTTGAGAAAGCATTCAGTGATGCTAGAGAAGTGTTTAATGGGAGAATAAGTGGTTTCTTTGATTCAAAACCAGCGAAATATGATTTGAAAGTTGGGTCTGCATGGGATAAAGAGTTTCTTTTGTTGAGGAGTGAACTGAAGGGAGATTTGAGGGATTTTATTGATGAAGAAGAAAGATTAAAGTATTGGAGAAGATTTTATAGGGCTTATGAAACAATTTTATGTTGCCATACTGTTGCTTTGTTATTTCCTTCTGTTGATGTTGCTCTTGTGATTTGGGAGCATGATTTTGATAGGATAAAAGCTAGGAAAAGAAAAATGGAGGAGCTTGGGTATAATGTCGCTAGAAAAAAAAGAAAATATGGTTCGACACAGTGGGGAAATGAGAACAAACTGGCTTTGCTTTCAGCTTTAAGAGATCCTAAACTTGGTGTTAAAGCGGTAGATAGAAGAGCCATTCAGATTTTAAATTCTATTTTTGCGGGAACTTTTGGAGTAGAGTCTTGTGTTTTTGCGAACTATACTCCAAAACATAGAAGAAAACCAGAAGATGTATATGATGACAGTGAGAATTGGATTGTACATAAAATAAAGAAGTTGATAGAAAGTCCTGCAAGGTGGGCCGGGGGAAAATTAGAAGATTTGTGCAAAGGTTTGCCTTTAACAAGAGCAATTGGTATCTCTTCTGTTGTTCAGACAAAAAACGGAAAGAGACATATACCTATGATTGATTTTAATGAGGGAGATCCTTGTGAAACTTTAGACAAAATTGGAATGCCTGGTCTTGTGGTGGCATCTGGACAATCGTATCATTTTTATGGTTTTGATCTGCAAACAGATTCTGAATGGAAGGCTTTTCTTGGACATATCCAATATATGCCTGGTGTTGATGAGGTTTGGAGAGAGCTTCAATTAAAACAAGGATTTTCTATGTTGAGATTGACGCCTGCGAGAGGGAAGTTGTATCAGCCATGTTTGTGTAGAGTTTATAAGCCGAAAGACACTGGAACGGATACAAATACAAGAGAAAAGCGACTGCGTGTATCAGAGAGCGTTGCTGCTTGAGTTGATTTTTATTAGGGGTTTCTGATTAGCTCAAATTCGATTGAATCAATTGGGCCGTTCCAGGATATGGTTCCTTCTTCATCACTGTTTCCTATGATTAATGGCCCAACAGGTTGGAAATCTGGGGGGAGTTCGGTTGATTTTGAAGGCGGTCCGTTTACACTTAAAATGGAGGTGTTTCTTGTCAAGCAACTTTGGATTAATGTCCATTGTCCTAATGGCAGCGGTTGAGCTATTTCTTCACCTTCTGTTGTTTGAACTATGTTTTTTTCTGAGAAATGTATCTTATATTGTGTGCTGCTTAGCAATCCTGCGGAATCTTTGAGGCCTGCCGAGGGGTTTGTCCATATTGAAATTGCGAAGGGTGGTCTGATTAATGCGGCGCTGTCATCGAAGTATATGCCACTACTTTTTTTACCTTGAAAATCGATTGAGGTGCAGGTTGGTTTATGTGATCTGTCTCTTCTGAGGGCAAAGTCTCCGAAAATTCTTCCGTGATTTTCTTTTCCTGAACAGTCGGTTGCGACTTTTTTTTGTTTTATTTCTAAGATGTCTGTGAAGTAGAACGCTGCCGCGACGTTTGAATCGATGTATTCTATTTGTCTTTCTAGTCTTCTTCTGTGTTCCTGGAGTTCTTCTCCGTTTCTTGCTTTTTTTGCTTCTTTTAGAAGGGCTTCTAGTTTTCCTTTATGGAAACGGGTGAATTCAAGACAATCGTCAAGTCTTGATTTAAATTTATTTGGATCGATTGTGGGCCCTCTTTTTGGTTCAGCGTAAACTAAAGGTTCTGGTTGATGTCTTTTAGGTTTTTTTCTGAGTATTGCTACGAGACCTCCTACACTAGCGAGACCGGCAAATCCCGTGGCCAGTCCTACAAGAAATTTTCTTCTTGATTGTGTTTCTTCTGCTTGTTTTCTTCTTTGTGTTTTATATCTGGGGACTGTTTTTTTTGGAGGTTCACCATATCTTTTTGCCAGGTCACTGAAGATGTCGGCTACTTCGTCCATTGTTTTGTATCTTTTGTGGGGGTCCTGTTTTGTCAGTCTTTCAACAGTTTGGATGATTTTTTCCGGGAGATCGGGTCTTTTTTTTCTTAAGTCATAAGGCCGTATTCCTTGTGCTTTTGCTCTTAATACTTCTCGAGAACTTATTACGTTGGCAAAAGGTTCCTCCCCAGTTAACCAGAATCCAATTGTTTCACCCAGAGAAAACATATCTGTTTCAATTCCCAGAGGTTTTCCCAGAGCTTGTTCTGGGGAAGCGTATATTGGTGTTCCTATAAACGTACCGTCCTGTGTTCTCTCTCTTTCCTGCGAAAGTATTTCTGGCACTGCTCCTATGACTGTTGTTGTTTTTCCATCTTGAAAATCTAACGCTACATCTTTAGCTATGCCTATATCGGATACTTTTACTAAACCTCCTCTTGTTACCAATATATTGTCTGGCTTGATGTCTCTGTGTATGATTCCGTAATGATGTAATTCTCCTATGCCTCTTGCTGCTTTTTCTGAAATTTCAAGGGCAAATCTTAATGAGCGTTTTGCTAGTCTCGCCACTTTTTTTGGAGTTTGTAAATCTGGAACAAACTCCATCGCATAGTAATGTATCTCTCTTTCTTCTCCGTTATCTCCGATTATTGTTCCTCTTCCTCCGTCGTAAACAGATATAACGTTTTCGCGGTTATTTATGCCCATGAATCCCACCCATTCAGTTGTGAATCTTGCTTGATATTCTGGGTCTTCAAGTGTTTTAATGGCACATATACCCTTTGAAGGATATATCTCTGGATTTTCTTCGACTTCTTTTCTTACAGAATCTGCTCTTTTGGGGTCGCTTAATCTTTTGTATCTGTCATGTACTAATCTTAAATAATCTCTTCTTCTAGGATCTTTTCTTGCTTCTTCTACGCGTTCCCCTGTAAATGCCAGAGTTTTGGGATAGTCAAATCTGTCGAGGTTTGGTATTGCTATGTAGATGGCTCCCATACCTCCTCTTCCTACTCCTTTCTTTAATGTGTATTCGCTTACTCCCCTAAGCGTTTTTCCTTCATGAGGATATGCTCTTGGTTCTTTGTCGGGATCTCCTCTTGTTGCTATTAGGGACTCCAGAATCTCTTGTTCAGAGAGTTTTCTTGTTGTGTCATCTTCCATAACCTTGTAGAACTCTATTATTTTTAAATTTTTAATCGTAAGTTTATATGAATTAAGTAATAAAATTAGCGAGTTTGGTTTGCTTTCCGAAGTCCTGGAGGATGATTGAGTTTTTTGTGTAGTTGGTTATTGGCTGCTTTAGTCGGGTTTGTATGTTTTGTAGGGCTTCTTGGATGGTTGTGAATTTTTTAGGGGGCTTGGAGAAAGCCTCTCTTGATATTTGCCTAAGTATCCCAACGCCGAGAGGAGCGTAATATTCCGGCCTGATTTCTCTGAGAACTATGCAGGATGCCTGATGTTTTATTTTTTCTAGATATTCTGTTAATGCAAGGCGGTTTGCGTAATAAGCTCCTGTTACTGAGCCTGCGTATTCTTTTCTTGGGAAGAACGATTCGTGATCGTGCCAGACTCCTTTGCTGTTTAGTGCTATTTCGATGACTTCGAAAGAGAAGTTGTCGGGAAGGAGAAGGAATTCGTAGTGATTTCCTACGTATTCTGCATGGAAAACCGAGATTTCGGATATTTGTGGAAAGTATTTAATTTTTTTAAGTTTATTTTTTGAGATTGTGTCGTCTACTGCTGTTATGGACCAACGAGTTGGGACAAGTTTTCTGTTCTTTTTGAGGCCGAGAAGCCCCGCTGAAAGAAGTTTGATTATGGAAGGGGTGTCTATACCTAGTTTGTTTAATTCTAACATTGAGTTTACGGATTTTACGTCTGTGTCGTTGACAAGGTAGTCTACTTTTGGTTTTATTTTTGGGTTTTCCTGCAGTTTAATTGATTTTACGGGCGCGGCGTTTGAGATTAAAGGGACGCGTGATTCTTTTTCTGGGTTTTTAGTTATTGATTTTTTTAACTTGAATTCTGTCGCTATTGATTTGTGTGTCATCGCTACGTCTTTGAGGATTGAAAGGAATCTTGTATGGAGTTTTTTGATATGTGTTTGGGCTCTTCCGTATATTAACTGGTTTCTCATTGGAAGAATTTCTGAGATAGGAAGTTTTTTTGAATGCCAGATTTCGTGAGATGACAGGATTTTGTTGTTTCCGTATTCTTCGGGGGAAAGAATTCCTGCGTAAACGTTTGGATAGTTCCAGCGTCCTACAAATATTTCTGGTGGAGAAGAGCCGGAGAATTGCTTTAGAGTTCTTGATTTTCCCAATAGGAACGAGTGTTTCTTGCAGTTATGTTCTCCGCAGATTTTACAGGCAGACATTTAAGGAAATGAAGAGATTAGTATAAATTAATTATTATACTGTTTATCCTTTGAGATCGGAGATACCAAGAAGGATGAACAATAATCCGATCATTATAACAAGCCAGACTAGGCCTCCCTTGAAGAACTCCCATGCTGCTGTACCGAAGTCCCAGAAACCAATACCCATTGTTTGATTCCAGACAACAACTGCAGCTATCACAAGGATTAAACCTACTAAAAGTTCGGTCCATTTATTCATAAACTAATTAGTTCTCAGAAAGTATATAAACTTTTTGATACTTGAGGAGTTATGTTGAATGAAACGCAAATTAATGAGATAAGAGAACATCTTGAGAAAGCGCAAAATCCTGTTTTCTATTATGATAACGATGCTGACGGGTTGTGCAGTTTTTTGCTGTTTAGGAGATTTTTAGGAAGGGGGAAGGGAGTTGCGGTTAGAAGTTATCCTGAGTTGAATGTACAGTATACCAGGAAGGTGAGAGAATTGAACGCAGATTATGTGTTTATTTTAGATAAGCCTGTTATCGCAAAGGGGTTTTTTGAGGAAATTCACAGGCTGAATTTGCCTGTTGTTTGGATAGATCATCACGAGGTGCAGGGAGAGGATTTCGAGAAGGAATTTTCTAACATCTCTTTTTATAATCCTTTGAATGGAAAGAAGAAGAGTTCTGAGCCTGTGTCTTATTGGGCATATAAAATTACTGGGAGAAAAGAAGATTTATGGATTGCTATTATGGGTTGTGTGGCTGATAGGTTTATGCCTGACTTTGCTGATGAGTTTAAGAGAAGATATAAGGATTATTGGGGAAAAGTTGAAGATGCTTTCGATGTTTATTATGGTACGGAGATAGGGAGGATGGCAAAGGCTTTGAACTTTGGGTTGAAAGATTCTGTTAGCAATGTTGTGCAAATGCAGAACTTTTTGATTTCGGCTCAAGGGCCTTCTGATGTATTTTTGGAATCTACGAGGAATTCTAATTTTAGGAGAAAATATTACCAAATAAAGAAGAAATATGATTTATTGTTAAGCAGGGCAAAGAAAAAAATTGAGGGAAATTTGATATTTTTTGATTATGCGGGAGATTTAAGTATAAGCGCTGACATTTCCAATGAGTTATCATATCTTTATCCTAAGAAATATGTTGCTGTTGCTTACAGAAAAGGGGGGGTTACGAATGTTTCTTTGAGGGGAAAGAATGTCAGAGATGTTTTGAAGAGGATTATTGGGCGATTTAAAGATGCGACAGGAGGGGGCCATGAAGATGCGGTTGGTGCGAGGATAAGAACAGAAGATTTAAAAGAGTTCAAAGAGGTTCTGAAGAAGGAGACAAATTAGAAAATGTCTGGAGTTCCTTTACATTTAGCGATTATACCTGATGGCAATCGGAGATGGGCAAGATCTAATGGCCTTGCGGCGAGTATGGGGCATAGGAAGGCGGGAAGCAGAGAGCATATGAAGGAGTTACTGGAGGAGAGCAGAAGGCTTGGGATAAGATATATTTCTTTTTGGGGTCTTTCTCCTGAAAACTGGAAAAGAGACAAGAAGGAGATCGATAGTTTGTTTGATATAATATTGGAAAGTGTTGAGTTTTTAAGATCTGAATGTGAGAAGAATAAGATTAGGTTTAGGCATATAGGGCGGAAGGATAGGATTCCTAAGAAGCTGGCTGATGAGCTGAGGAAGCTTGAGGAAAAAACAGCAGGAAATGAGGAGTTTAATATCCAGCTTTGTTTGGATTATGGCGGAAGAGATGAGATTGTTAGAGCTGTGAATAAGGCAGTGAAAGAGGGGAAGGAAGTTGACGAAGAATCTTTCAAGAAGTTTTTGGATACAGCAGATATTCCTGATCCTGATTTGATTGTCAGGACTTCTGTTGAGAAAAGATTAAGTGGATATTTTGCTTATCAGGGAACTTATGCTGAGTTGTATTTTACTGGCGTTCATTTTCCTGATTTTAGAGGGAAAGATTTAAGGAAAGCGGTTGAGGAATATAAGAAGAGAAAAAGGACGTTTGGTGGGAATTAAATTAGTTCTTTTGTCGCGTAGTTTGTTATTATGAGTATAACTAACCCTAGGACTAGGGATGTGATTAAACTTAGTGTGTGGTTGTTTGGGAGAAAGTATTTGTCCATGAGGCCCCAAACTCCTCTCCAGAACGATACTACTGCAAGAGCGATTACGACAGCGAAGATTAGTTGATGCTTCGATTCCATTTTTGAGATTCTTTTGAACATATTTAAATTAAGATTAGGAGTTATTTAAGTTTAACTTTATATAGATTTATAAAGCATTTTGGAATAAAGATTTTATGAGAAAGAAAATTGGTGATAAGAATAAAGCAGTAAGGGGATATGATTTTGATAAAGGTGTTAATTATTCTGATTTGATGAGAAGTTTTTCTAGCGTTGGCTTTCAGGCGGGACATTTTGCGAGAGCGGTGGAGATTGTTAATGAAATGATTGAGAAGAAGGCGAAGATATTTCTTTCTTATACGAGCAATATGGTCACTTCAGGGTTGAGGGATGTTGTAAAATATTTGGTTAAAAACAAGAAAGTAGATGTTTTGTCGACAACTGCAGGGGGTGTTGAGGAAGATATAATGAAATGTTTTGGGGATTTTGTTGTGGGTGATTTTAAATATTCTGCGGGGAAGTTATATGATAAGGGGTTTAATGCTGCAGGAAACATATATGTGCATGATGATTTATATTTGAAATTTGAATCTTTTGTTAACCCGATTCTTGAAGAGCTGTATAAGGAACAGAAAGAGAAAGGCAAGATAATAACTCCGTCTGAGTTGATTTGGAAACTTGGAGAGAAGGTAGATGACAGGACAAGTATATGCTATTGGGCATGGAAAAATAAAATCCCTATCTATTGTAGCGCTTTGACTGATGGGGCTCTTGGAACCATGATTTATATTTTTCAGCATAAGAAGAAGGATTTTGTTATAGACATAGTTGATGATACGAAGAGACTAAACGATTCTACCACTGGTTTGAAAAAGTCTGGGGTTGTTTGTTTGGGGGGAGGGCTGCCAAAGCATTCTGTCTTGATTGCTCAGATTTTTAGGGATGGTGCCGATTATGCTGTGTATATCAATACTGGTATTTCTGAAGACGGGAGTGATTCTGGTGCTCCGACAAGAGAGGCCATTACATGGGGAAAGCTGAAAATGAATTCGAAAAGTGTGAAGGTTTTTGGTGATGCGACTATTTTGTTTCCTTTACTGGTTGCTGAAAGTTTTGCAAAGAAATAGATTTTATGATAATGTTTAAATAATTGATTTTCTTTTGGTTTTTATGAAATTAGAGGTTAATGTTACGAAGAAGAGATTTTTTGTTCTGTTAGGTGTAATTTTGATATTTGCCGGGGTGTTTGCTGTTTATGCCTATAATTCTGCTTTTGATAATCCTGCTGTTATGGGGCATAGCGCTGGCGAGATTGAGGGTGTTGTGAAGTCAGCGGATATTTCGGGGTTCTGTATGTTCTCTTATGATATTAAAGAGTGTCCGCCTGGATGGAGCAGGAAGACTGATTTTGAGGATAGAGCGATAAGACCCACAAATATAGAGCTTCTTGGCGATGGAAGTTATAGCGCTGGTTCGCAGGTGCTTGCTGCTGATGGAGGGGTTGGAGGTAATGATAGAATTGTTGCAGCCTGTGGGGGTGAATGCAGCAATCAGGGAGAGACTGTTTTTGGATTTAATATGAATAACTGGCCGCGTTACGCAAATGTTATTGTTTGTTGCAAGGATTGAGTAGATAGATTAGTAATGTTTTAATAGTTGATTTGTATTTTTAGTTTATGTCTAAAGAGCTGAAGGGAAAAATAGGTTTGGAGATACATTCGTATGTTGTGACAAAAGAGAAATTGTTTTGTGGATGTAAGGCTTCGAGGGAAAAGGGATTAAAAGAGAATGTGAATATCTGTCCTATATGTACTGGGATGCCCGGGGCTAAGCCAATGCTACCAAATAAAAGCGCTGTTGAGAAAGCCGTTCAAATTGGTTTGATGTTGGGTTGCAAGATTAATAAGAAGTTAGTTTGGCAGAGGAAGCATTATGACTGGCCGGATCTGCCTAAAGGCTATCAGAATACTCTTTCTGGGCCGCATGCTTTTCCTGTCGGTGTTAAAGGAAATTTTGGCGGCGTTGGGATTTGGAGTATGCATTTGGAGGAAGATCCTGCTGCTTGGGACCCAGATAGTGGTTGTGTTGATTATAATCGAAGTGGACTGCCATTAGTTGAGATTATTACTGCTCCTGATTTTAGTTCGGCCGATGAAGTTGTTTTATGGTTGAAGAAACTTGTTCATGCTTTGAATTATTTGAAAGCCATCGATAGCAATGCAGGTATAAAAGCAGACGTTAATGTTAATATACCTGGAAGGAGCGAGAGGGTTGAGATAAAAAACATTAATTCTATTGAGAGTATTGGAAGGGCAATTAAATATGAGTTGGAAAGGCAGATGAAGGAAGGAGGTGTGAGGGAGACAAGAAGATTTGATGATGTTAAAGGAAAAACAATCAGGATGAGGGGGAAGGAAGTTGCTGAGGATTATAGATTTATTTCCGATCCTGATTTGAGAGATATAATTATTGATAAAAAGTTTGTTGATGGTGAGAAGAAGAAGTTGCCCGAGGGTCCTGAGGAGAAACTGAAGAAGCTGATTAAGAAATATAAAATTGGGAAGGTAGATGCAGAGGTTCTTGCGAAGAATATTGATGTGGTTGAGTTTTTTGAGAAGGTTGCTGAGAAAGTGAATGCTAAGTTTGTGCTGCCTTGGGTAACAATTGAATTGCTTCGGTTTTTGAACTATAATAAAACATCACTGGATAAAGTTGATTTGAAGGTTGAACATTTTGTTGCTTTGTTGAAGCTTGTTAAATCGGGGAAGATTACTGAGCTGCAGGGAAAGCAACTGTTGAATAAGTTTTATCCAAAAAGCTTTATGCCTAAAAAATTTGAGGGAAAGATTTCAGGCAGGAAAGAGCTTGAAGAGATTGCGAAGAAAGTTGTTGAAAAGAACAGAAGAGTTGTCGAAGATTATAAGGCTGGAAATGAGAACGCGTTTAATTTCTTGATGGGACAGATAATGAAAGAGACTGACAGGAGAGCTGATTTCAAGATTGCTCGAGAAGTGCTGAAAGGATTGTTGAAGTAATCAGTTTCATGGTTGTTCTTAAGTATATATAATTTTAAAATGAGGTTGGTTTTGGTAAAATCATGCCCAAACTACCAAAGGTTAAGAGAGAATTTTGTGTAGAAGGACTTGGACATGTGTATAGTTGTATGGCCGGATGGGGAAGAACTTTGGAGGCTTTTTATTCTGTTGGAGCTGCTCCTTTTTCTGGGGAAGATTTGGCTGTTGCAAGAATAAAGAAAGGGCTGAAGAGTGATCTATCTAAATATCCTCGTGTAATTGAATCTGCTATTGTTTATGTTCCTTATGCATGTGATATGCTTGTTGCTAGGTCTCCCTTGTTAGATTTGGAGCTGGCAAAAGAAGCAGCAAAAGCGGTCAAAAGGCATGAAAAGTTTTTAATGACTCTGACTGAAGAAGAGGTGGAGGAGTATAGAAGGCAGGCAGAAGAAGATAAAAGCGAAGGCAGGCCTCCTTGGGAGAGAAGAGTTTTGATGCTGGATAAAATTGGCAGACTTGATAATGTTAAGGGCGGGCCCTCGCGTTCTGTTGAGGATAGGAGGGTTAAGTTTTCTTTTGATGAGATTGGAAAAAGGGATGAGACTCTGTTTGTGTTGGGGAATCAGGCGGAGAATTATGCTCGTTTTTTGAGAGAAGGAGGAGTACGCGGGTTTGCTCTTTTGCTTCAGGACAAGCATTGGGTAAATAGAGAGAAAAGGGCGTATGTTGACCGAATGTCGCTTTGCGGTATTGATTTGGGTTATACAGGCACAGGTATGGCGTGTGGATGGGGACCAAGTATTTTTAATACAGGCAAGAAGCTTGCGTTGAAGAAAGAAGGTGTTGAGTTCAGAGAGGAAGTTAGTTTTGTTAGAAAGATGAGGGAAGCTCGATTAGCTGAACTGGCTGAAGAAGTAGAGGTAGATGGTGGGAGAGTTATAGTAGATGTTGGAGAGATTGGTGAAGCGGAAAAAGTAAATGGTCAGGGAACAGATGGTAGAGATATTAAAGGACAAGAGAATGTTGGGGGAATTGGTGATGTAGAGAAAGTTGAAGAGGCTGGAAGGGTTGGTGAAGTTGAGAGTGTTGAAGAAGTTAGTGAGCCTGTGGTGGTTGAATCTGCTCTATCATCTAGGGAAGAATTCTTGGAAGGAATTAGCCCAGAAGTGTTAGAGAGGTTGAAATCCGGAGATATTTCTCCTGAGAAGATAAGTTCGATGTTAGTTGATTTTGTTGATGCAACTTATAGGATTGAGATAGGAAAAGTTGAGGGTATGAGGGCTTCTGGATTAGCGAAGTTGGTTGGTTTCGACTCAAGAGAGTCTAATCAGAGAAGAGCAAGTATAGAAAGTGAATATTCAGATCAGGTGGCTAATCTCGGAGTTAGGAGAGAAGAGGCCCTGAAGGCGGTTTTTACGTATGTTGGAAGAGTTAGGGAAGAGAGAAGAGAAGGTCAGAAGAAATAGAAAATTTCTGCGAGGACGCCGAGCGTGAAAATTGTGATTAGGATTCCTGTGAGGATTTTTGAGTATGGAATGGAGTATTCTGGGCGTCTGTCTCCTTTCTTTTTTGCTGAGTTGATCATTAAAAGGATGAGGACTGCTGTGAATCCGCCCGAGATTGTTCCTCCTATACCAAGAACTTTTGTGAAACTTGTTCTGTTTATTAGGTTTAGAAATAAATAGACTATGAAAGCAGGGAATATGGTGTAAAGCCATGCTTTTGTTTTTGTTTTGTTGAAGTCAAATCTGATTGAGTCGATAAGGGCTATTGAGAGAGCAAGGTAGGAAGTGAACATTGTTAGCATTCCGAGGAAAATGAATGGTTTTCCTAATGCAAGGGTTGCTATTTGAGGTGTTGCGAAACCTTTGAATCCGAGGACGACAGCTGCAAACAGGGCGTAGATGATTAATACGATGAAGTTGGCTGTTAGTATTGTTTTTTTCATTAATCTTCTTTCTTTGTTAAGAATTCTTATTGTTTCTGGAACTGCTGCGAATCCAAGGAAGGCAAATAAAATGACCCCAAACGGAAGAAATATATTCTTATAGTTGATGTAGTTGAGATTGTTTATATCTATTCTGTTCCATGCGAGAAGGGTTATGGAGATTACCATTATCAGGATAAAGATCACTCCTACTGTTTCTCCTTCTTCTAATGCTTTTAACCCGTAGTATGAAAGAAGTGACATGAAAATCCAGAACGCTATCCCTAAGTAAAGAGAATATGATGATGTTCCGAAGATTAAATGGCTGAGTGATTCACCTTCTCCGATTAAGTATGCAAGAAGGGCGGCGTAGATTCCAAATGAGAAAGCGATGAACATGGCGGTTTTTCCTTTTTTTCCGAGATATTTTGCGGCGTAACCAGAGAGATGGTGATTTTGTTTTGTTCTTAACGCGATTTCTCCGAGATAGAGCATAGTTATGATCATTATGATTGCGACAAGGACTAAATGGGCTAGTCCAATTGAGAATCCTGATTTCATCACGACATAAGGGATTCCAAGAATTCCTGCTCCTATGATTGTTCCTATAAGAGTTGATGTTGCCGCTAATGTTTTGGTCATTTTTGTCTCTTTTTGTGATTTACTGAATACAATAGAGTTAAAAACGCAGTTTATTTAATATTTTTGGGTCTATGGTGTAATGGATAGCATATCGGGGTTCGGTCCCGCTGATGGAGGTTCGAATCCTCCTAGACCCACTGTCCAGAAAATTACAATAGGAGTTAAATGATAAGATTTAATAAATTAGTTTGATAGAAAAAATAATGACAAAAGAAGGGAGAAATGAAAAAGGGTTGAGTGTCAAGAAGAACGAGAATTTTTCTAAATGGTTTTCTGAGATAATTCAAAAAGCGGAGCTTGCTGATTTAAGATATAACATTAAGGGATTTCTTGTTTTTCAGCCTTGGAGTGTTTTGTGCATGGAAAAGATTTTTTGTTATTTGGAGGAAGTTTTGAGAAGAAAGGGGCACAAACCATACTTTTTTCCAACTTTGATTCCTGAGGGTAATTTGAAGAAGGAAAGTTCACATATAGCAGGATTTACTCCAGAGGTTTTTTGGGTTACTCATGCTGCAGGTAAGAAACTTGATGAGAGATTGGCTTTGAGGCCTACTTCTGAAACTGCTTTTTATCAAATGTTTGGATTGTGGATAAGGAGCTACAAGGATTTGCCGTTTAAGGCATATCAAAGAGCCAATGTATTTAGGTACGATACAAAGTCAACAAGGCCTTTTCTAAGAAGCAGGGAGTTTCATTGGATTGAAACACATTGTGCTCTTGCCAGTGAGGCAGATGCGGAGAAACAGGTTAAAGAAGATATGGAGACAACCGAAGAGGTGCTCCATGGGATATTGGGGCTGCCTTTCATATTTTTTGAGAGACCATCTTGGGATAAGTTTCCGGGGGCAGAAAGGACTTTTGCGGCAGATGTTTTGAATCCTGATGGGAGGTTGATACAGCAGCCGTCTACACATATGATTTCACCTAAGTTTACGCAGGCTTTTGGCATCAAGTTCAAGGACAAGAACGGAAATGAGAGATATGCTTATACTACTTGTTATGGTCCTGCTATTTCAAGAATATTTGCTAGTTTGGTGATATTGCATGGAGATGATAAGGGACTGAGATTCCCTTGGGATGTGGCTCCTTTACAGATGGTTATTGTTCCTGTCAGCGATGATAAAAAATTGTTGAAAAGAGCAGAGAGTTTGAGAAAGAAGCTGGAGAGTGTTGGTAGCGTGGAAGTTGATTTCAGTGAGAAAAGCGCTGGAGAGAAGTTTAATTATTGGGAGATGAAAGGAGTTCCTGTCAGGATTGATCTTGGTTTGAAAGACTTGGCAAGGAAGAAGATTACTGTGTTTAGAAGGGATTTGAATAAGAAAGAAGTTGTTGGAGAAGGCAAGCTGATTGATGTTATAAGAGAGATTGCTAAGGAGAGTGGCAATAACTTGAGGAAGGAAGCAGATAAGTTGTTTAAAGGCAGAATTAAGGATGTTAAGAACGTGAAAGAACTGAAAAAGGTTTTAGAGGATGGTGGGATTGCGAGATGCGGTTTTTGTTCTGTTGATATTAATGGAGTGTCTTGTGCTGAAGTTGTAGAAAAAGAAGTGGGTGCGGAAGTAAGAGGGACTAAATTTGGTGAGAAGGCTAAGGCTTCTGGAAAGTGTGTTGTTTGCGAGAAAAAGGCAAGCAAGATTGTTTATGTCGGCAAAGCGTATTGACATCGATAATATTTAAATAATCTCTATTTTTAGTTAAGTAATGAATAAAGCGGTGTTTGGTTTTGTATTTTTGTTGCTTTTTGCTAGTTTTGTGAGTGCCGGGTCTATGTGTGATGATGATCAGTTGATTATGAGATTGAGCGGTGCAGAGAATGCACATGGTGCGGTTTATACTGATAGTGATTATGAGGTTGAGATTTGTTATGATCAGATTTTTGGCGAGTCGTTTGTTTCTCCTCCTGGTGTTGATTCACATTTCTGTAGCGGGATGAATAGCGTTTTGAGATTGAGTGATGTTGCTAATGCACATGCTGAGGTGCCCAATCTTCGTACAGCTGGTTGTTCTGGAAGAGCAGCTTCTTGTTCATCTTATAATGGTTTTTTAAATATATTGGCATCAGCTAATAGATCTAATTGTTTATCTCAGGAGGGATGTTATGTGGGCGAAACAAGAGTTCTTTATTGGGATTATGATAGTTGTTCTGGAGCCGTGAAAATGTGTAATGAATTTGATGAGGAGGTTTCTTGTGAAGACCAAGATGGTTGTTATTGGACGCCGGTATCTGAATATTCTGTTGAAGTATGTTTTGGGGATTTGATGTGCGAGGGAGTTGTGGGACTGGATTGTGGCAGTGATGAGAGAGAGATTTTTTCTCTTTCTGATTTAAGCAACGCACATATCGAAACAAGGAACGCAAACAATTATGATGTCAAGATATGCTGCAGTTCCGGGGTTAGGGAGATTTCTGAGGTTTATTGGGAAGATTTTGAAAACAATATGGCTGATTTGGCTTTTGTCAATAATACGATCAAGATTGTTGCAGACACAAGTTTTCCTGAGGGAACTTCTGTTGTCTTTGAAATCTATGAGAATGATGTTGTTGGGGATGATGCGATACGAACAGGAGCGAGTGCGTTGTCGGCTGTAACTGACAGCTCAGGTAGGGCTGTTGCGTTGTGGGCGATAGATGATGATGATATTGCTGCTGGTGGAGAAGAAGACGTTTCTAGTTTTTATTCAAGGGCTTCTGTTGGATTGTTGTTTGAAGAGAGCGGGATTTTGAGTGTTGAAAATGTTGAATCTTCTAATTCTCTGCCTGTTGCATTAATAAGTAATCCTGAGAATGGGGATGTGTTTTTTGTTGGTTATGATATTCAGTTTAGTCATGATAGTTTTGATTTAGATGATGGTATTGTCTCAAATGTGTTGTGGGCCTTTGGTGATGGGACCACAAGCAGCGAGAGTTCCCCCATTCATAGTTTTTCAAGTATTGGACAGAAGACGATTACTCTTGAGGTAGAGGATAGGCAGGGAGTTAAGGATGAGGCGGAGATTGATGTTTTAATTGTAGAGGATGGGAGTGTCAGTATGGGAGTTTCTATTGATTATCCTGAGTCTGGAAAAGCATATGTTGATGAAAATCTTGAGATTGAGTATAACGCTGCAAATACATATGTTGCTAGAGTTAGTGAGGAAGCTGATTTATCTTGTTCTATTGAATGTGTTGCGGGAAAATGTCCTGAAGGGAGCAGCATAACGTGCAGAGATGATAATCCTGCGACTGTTGGCATTTCTGATGAGAATTATAGTGATTTTTATTTTGTTTGGAGCTTTGATGATGGGGGGCCTGATGTTGAAGGTTTTGGGAAGATTTCTGGGAGTAGGATATTTGGCAGCAGCGGTGAAAAGGCAATAGACCTCGTTGTTAACTATACCAATGATGAGGAAGGGATAAGTCTGGAAGGGTCTGTTGGGGCTGCGTTTAAGTTGTTTGATTTAAGGCAGTGTTCGGGCGACGGCGGGACTTGGTTTGAAATTGATGGAGACAATAATATAGTTAATAGTTATTCGACGTTGTTTACTGGTTCCTGTGTGGGTGCGGACGGCCGTATAAATGGAGGAGATGATTGCTGTCCTGCGGGGAGTAGCTGTACCGATACTGGATGTGTTACTTCTGGCGAAGTTTTAGAGGGCTGCAGCTCTTATAATGAGTTTGAAAATGCGGTTGATTTATGCAATAATGATTCTCTTAATCTAATAGGAATAGATTCTACCGCTGCTTTGTTTGGTTGTGGTTTGACATTAGGTGATGGAAATGTTACACAATGCAATTGTGAATGGGATTCTGTTGTAGGAAGCTGTGTTGTTAATGTGGACAGATCAAATGTTAATACAGGGGTGTCTATATCCTCTTGTAGTTATGAAACGGAATCGATAAGTGATTGTATTGGAGGAGTTCAAACTGTGTCTATTAAGGCAAGCGGAGGTCCTGAGTGTGTGGATAGTACAGAAACTGTACTTTGTGGAAGAGCTCTTGTTGAGCTACCTTTCTTTGGAGCACTTCAGTTCTTGTTGTGTTTAATGAGTATAACAATAGTTTATCTATTGTGGAGAAGATTTAAATAAAATAAATGCGAGGAGATAACATGAAGATAGAGTTGAACTTAACGAAAAAGAGGTTCTTTGTTTTAGTGGGGGTGATATTGGTTCTTATCGGTGTCTTTGGAGTTTATGCTTATAATTCTGTGTATGGTAATCCTGCTGTTATGGGGCATAGCGCTGATGAGCTTGAGGTCAATTGGGACAATATTGATGGTATTCCCAGCGGTTTTGCCGACGGGGTTGATAATGATACCATTGCTCATGTCAGTGGAGGATTGTATGGATATTGCTGTTCTGTGGGAACTTATGGGGGTGTTTGCCCATACACAACAACAACAGAGCCTGCTTATTATAGTAGTGGATGTAAATGCCGTGATGGATATACTGGAGTTAATACTGGGGTTTCTCCCGGTGATCCTTATAGTGAACCTCAATATATGTATTCTTGTTTGAAAGATTGATGTTAGGGTAATTTGAGACAGTAAATCTTTTTATAGCCGGCTTGTTTATGTTTATTATGGCAGTTTTGAAGTATTCACCGGGTGATTATGTCCGGTTGAGATTGGCTAAGAAAGAGGTTGAGGGGAGAGTTTTAGAGAGTTCTGACTCTGATGTTATTCTATTGAAATTGAAGTCAGGATATAATGTTGGGATTCCTAAAGAGAATATCCTTGCCGGCAGGGCTTTGAGGAAGTTCAAGAAAGAGAAGGAAGGGCTTGAGCTGCCAAAGACAAAGGGACTTTCTAATATTGGGCTAGTTATCACGGGAGGAACTATAGCCTCTAAGTTGGATCCAAGGACGGGAGGTGTGAAACATCTGACTGATGTAGGAGAGTTTGCCAAGTTTTATCCTGAGTTGTTTAAGATTGCCAATGTGAAGAAGATTGATGTGCCTTTTATGCTTGCTTCGGAGAGTATGACCTCAGAACATTGGATTAAGATTGCTGAAAGTGTTGAGAAGATGCTGAATGATAAGGAAATATCTGGAGTTATTGTTACGCATGGGACTGATTTTTTGGGTTATACTAGCGCTGCTTTGTCTTTCTTTTTGAGGAACTTGAATAAGCCTGTTGTTTTGACTTATAGCCAGAGGAGCATCGATAGAGCGAGCAGTGATGCCGATTTGAATTTGCAATGCGCTGCTAAGATGGCTCTTTCTGATTGCGCCGAGGTGATGATTGTTGGGCATGCGTCGAACGATGATGATTTTTGTTATGCGATGCCTGGGACGAAAGTTAGGAAGATGCATACATCAAGGAGAGATGCTTTTAAGACTATAAACGCGAGACCGATAGCAAAAGTTTTGCCTGATAAAGTTGAGTTTTTAAGTGAGTATAGGCCGAGAAATGACGATAAAGTTGAGTTAGACAAGAGTTTTAGCGATAAAGTTGCTTTGGTTAAATTTTATCCAGGACAAGACCCAAGCATTCTTGACTTTTATGCTTTGAAATATAAAGGAATTGTTATTGAGGTTGGAGGTTTAGGGCATCTACCTCCAAGCGAGGCACAGCATAATTGGGTTCCTAAGCTGAAGAAGCATATTCACAACGGTTTTATTATTTGTGCCGCTGCTCAGACAATTTTTGGAAGGCTTGATCCTCTTGTTTATAGCAATGGAAGAGAGTTATTGGAGGCCGGTGTGATATTTTTAGAAGATATGTTGAGTGAAACTGCCTTGGTTAAGTTGGGATGGGTTCTTGGCCATTATGGGTGGAAGAAGAACGTTAGAGAGAAGATGCTTGAGAATGTTTCTGGTGAGTTGAACGAGAGGCTGGGAATGGAGTTTTTATAGTATATAAATGGTTAAATATGTTAGTTGTTAGTAGAAATCATGGCCAGAAGAGTGTGGCTAATCTATAATAATCTTATAGGGGAATATTTGTTAGACGATTCTCCCGGAAAAGGCAAGAATAGGTCTCATTTTGGTTCTTTGGATGATTTTGTTGTTGGATTGAGTGTTTCTTTGCCAAAAGATAGAAGAGTGGTAGCGATGGTGGATGTGGATTTTCCAGAAGGTGCGCTGAATCGAGTTAAGGAAGCGCTGTCTGATCATAAGATTGTCTATGAGAGGGAAGAAAAGTAGGGAGATGATGTGTTTTAAATCTCATAAATTTTTAAAAGGGAAGGATTTTTTTGTTTTTGATGGAAGATAAGGAAGATCAAGAGCCGAATTATACTATAGAGTTTAGGGAAAGGAGAGGCAGCGGGCGCAGAGCTATAGTAGCAGCGAGACATGTTGCGACGAGATTAGAGTCTAGGAGAGATGATGATCGTTCGGATGCCAGATTCGTGGTGACGGGAGGAGACAGACAGGCGAGAATAGATGTTTATGGAAGATTCAAGGTATCTACAGCAGAGTGGATTTTGGGACAAACGGATTGTAATTATACTATAAAGAATGTTAGAAAAAGGGTATAGTAACTTGCGAGGAGTTACATATGGAAAGGTTTAAAAAATGAAATCTATGAATAATGTTATGGGTAAAAGAGAAGATTTATACAGGAAGGTGGCAAAAGGTCTTGATGCTATTGCTAGAGACGACTCTGTTGAAAGATTCGATGCTTTAATGGATAGGGGACATCGTCTTTTTTTAGATGGTTTTAATCCTGATTATATGCCTTCTAGTGAGTATGGCGCAGAAACTGTTATGATATGGTTAGAGTATTGTGACTCTTTGAGAAATAGAAAAAAGGTTGAAATAGAAGGTGCTGAAAGAGAGATGGCTACAGAACCCGAGGCATTTAGGGGTTTGAATTTGGCACATTCTCTTGCGCAAAGATTTAGACCTGTTTTGAGCAGAAAAACAAGTTTTTCAGATAAATTATTCAGTGATATCTATAATTTGAGTTTTGCTTATCTTGACGCTGTTGTAGGAGGCGTTTCTGATGAGTATATAGATGCTGATTCTGCTTTTGATGAAAAGACTGTTGCTGTTGATTTGGCCAGACAAGGAGCAAGAGTGAAAGGAATTTACAAAACGGATGATGGGTTGGGGAATGGAATGCATCGATGTCTAAAGAGATTTAGGGATAAGTTAGCCGATGTCTCTGGGAAGAACATGAGACCTTTTGGGTTAGTTGCTACTTCAAGAAAGAAAGTTGGGAGAAAAACTAAGGTAACAAACAAAGTAGTGAATGATGTTACTAAAAGGGGGGAAGACGGATCTTTTGAATTCTGTCCAAGAATGATAATTCCTATAGCCCATGGCGGTGGAGAACTTGGTGTTGCGATGGCAAATGCTTTTGAAGATCAGGGACATGACGCCGTGGTTTATCCTTTGATGTTTTCTATGAAAACTAGAAAGCAGAAAAGGCCCTGGGTAGATAATGACTCACGTTTTCTGTCTTTACCTTTTGAAGGTAGCGATATTTTAATTGCAGAAGATTGGGTTACTACAGGAAATACGGTAAGAGGAATATTGACCAGACTTGAGGATAGATTCCCAAGAGAAATAAGAATTGCGACTTGGAAAAGAGATATTGAAAAATCTAGAATTCCTTTATTGGACAAATATGATTTTTATGTTGGCGAATGGTCTGTTTACAAAGGAGAAAAAACAGACTCATTAGCGGACCAAAGAAGATAGGTGGTTTAGTTAGTTTTATTAATTTAGTTTCTTGTTTATTATTATGGTTAATGTTGATAAAGAAAATCAAAGATTTTCTAATACTCAAGATAGGGATATCTCTTCGCATTATTTGAAATTGGGATTGAAGTCGGGGTTGGAGATACACCAACAGCTTGATGTTGGGAAGCTGTTTTGTAGTTGTCCTGGTGTGTTGAGAAGTGACAAGCCTGACTTTGTTGTGAAGAGGAAGCTGCATAGGGTAGCTGGAGAGTTGGGAGAAGTAGATATTGCTGTCGAGTACGAGGCCGCTATGGGAAAGGAGTTTGAGTATCAGGGATATGATGATAGCACTTGTCTTGTTGAGCTAGATGATGAGCCTCCACATTTGATCAACGAAAGAGCTCTTGACGAGGCGTTGAAGATTGCGTTGCTGTTGAATTGCGAAATTTATCCTGTTGTCCAGGTTATGAGAAAAACTGTTATTGATGGCTCAAATACTTCGGGGTTTCAGAGAACTGTTTTGATAGGATATGATGGTTATGTGGAGACTAGTTTTGGGAGAGTGTTTATTGAAAGTATTGCTTTAGAGGAGGATGCGGCCAGGATAATCAAAAGAGGGAAAAGAAGGGTCGTTTATAGACTTGATAGGTTGGGAATTCCACTTGTTGAGGTTGCTACAGGGCCAGTGATGAATAATCCTGAGCAGATTAAGGAGGTTGCTTTGAAGATTGGAGAAATTTTAAGAGCTTGCAGGGTTAAAAGAGGAATAGGGACTATAAGACAGGATGTTAATGTCAGTATTAAAGGACATGATAGGGTTGAGATAAAGGGCTTTCAGGATCCTACGATGATGGTAAAGACTGTTGATTTTGAGGTGGAAAGACAGCAGAAAGATTTGAAAAATGGAAAAACAGAGGGGGATGTTAGGAATGCTTTGCCCGACGGAAGAACTGAGTTTTTAAGGCCCATTCCTGGAGGAGCAAGGATGTATCCAGAGACCGATTTGCCTCTTTTGAAGATTTCAAGAGAGAGGGTAAATGGTTTGAAGAGGAAGCTGCCTAAGTTGAGGGGAGAGATTAAGGATGAGCTGAGAAAGAAGGGAGTTAGTGAAGAGCTGATTAATTTGGTTGTTTACGAGATTGATGAGTTTGAGAGTTTGTTGAAGGTTTATGATAAGGACGCTAATTTGGTTGCAAAGATGATTACTTTGTGGAGGAGCGATCTTGCTGCGAAGTTTGATACGGGGATTGATGAAGTGAGAGAGAAAGTGGGCGAGAGTGTTTTGGAAAGGATTCTTGAGGCGCTAAAGAAAGGCAAAATTGACAAGGGAGATGTTCAGGGAATCATGGAGAAGGTTATGAGGGGAGAAGATGTTGGGGAAGCGCTTAAGGTTGAAAAGGTGAGTGATGATGAAGTTGAAGAAGAAGTGAGAAAGGTAGTGAAGGGGAAGCCTGGATTGAGGCCGAATGCTTATATGGGGCTTGTTATGGCCAAGTTTAAGGGAAAGATTGATGCAAGAAGGGCTATGGAAATTATCAAGAAAATTATTTCATAATTTTCTTGTGACCTCAAGATTTAAAAATCTTAATGTGTAAAAAATGTTGTTGGAGATTAATGAATATGGATTTGCAGAATTTGCAAAAAGTGAGGAAACATATAGGGAACTTGAGTTCCAAGGATGATGGAAAGAAAGTAACTGTTGCTGGATGGCTTTATGATAGCAGAGACCTTGGGAAAATTAGATTTGTTATTTTAAGAGATATTAGCGGGGAGATTCAAATTACTGGGTTTAAGGGCAAGGTTAGTGATGAAGTGTTTAAAGCAATGGGAAAGACTTCAAGAGAGAGTGTTGTTGTTATATCTGGAAAGGTTCAGAAAAGCGATAAGGCACCTGGTGGAAGAGAAATAGTCCCCGAGAGTTTTGAGGTTTTGACGGTGGCGGAACAGCCATTGCCTGTTGATGTTTCTGATTTTTCTAAGACAGATCTGCCAAAGAGATTGGATTATAGGTTTTTGGACTTGCACAGAAAAAGAACTCAGGCTGTTTTTAAGATTGAAAGCACGGTGATGCAGGCATTTAGGAAATATATGATAGATAACGGAGCTGTCGAAGCTGTGTTTCCTTCTATAATTAGTTCGAGCAGTGAGGGAGGAACTGAGCTTTATTCTTTGAAGTATTTTGAGAAGAAGGCGTTTTTGTCTCAAAGCTGCCAGTTGTATAAACAGATGATCGCTTGTTCAATGGAAAAGGTGTTTGCTATTTTCACTGTTTGGAGAGCGGAGAAGCATAACACAACAAAACATCTTAATGAATCAAGGCAGTTTGATTTTGAGATGGCTTTTGCTGATGAGTTTGTTGTTATGAAGGAGCTTGAAAAGTGTGTTCAGTTCATTGTTAAGGAAGTTTTGAAGGAAAATAAGGATGAGTTGAAACTGCTTGATGTTAAGCTGAAAGTTCCTAAGTCTAAATATATGGGTTATGATGAGACCATTGGGCTTTTGAAGAAGAAAGGTGTTAAGATAAAGAATGGTGATGATTTGTCGACGGAGGCAGAGGAGAAGTTGGGAGTGTTATTCCCAGATACGCTTGTCTTTGTTCACTCATGGCCTATGGATTTGAAGCCGTTTTATATTATGCCACAGAGCTTGGAGAATGGAGAAAAAGTGTCAAAAGGATTTGATGCTATTTATAAAGGTGTGGAGTTATGTTCTGGAGGACAAAGAGTTCATGTTCCTGAACTGCTGATTGAAAGGCTGAAAGTGAAGGGACTGAATCCTAAAGACTTTAAGGGATACATCGATTCGTTTAGATATGGTGCGCCTCCCCACGCCGGCTGGGGGACTGGTCTTGAAAGATTGGTTATGCTTATGCTTGGAATTAAAAATATCAGGGAAGTTGTTTTGTTCCCAAGAGATAGAGATAGATTGACGCCCTAAGATAGTTTTTTACAGAATCTTCCACTTCTGACAGGTCTGTGATGATTATATCTGCCATTGAAAGATCTTGGTTAGATTTGAATTGAGTGTTGACAATCCCTATTGTTTTCATTTTGAGTTCTTTAGCTGCAAGAATACCGTTTGTTGCATCTTCTATAACAATGCATTCTTTGGGAGAAGTATTTAGTTTTTTTGCGGCTATGGCAAAGATTTCTGGATTTGGTTTGCCGTTCTTGATTTCATCTCCGTTTACTATAACCTTGAAGATATCCTTCATTTTGAATTTGTTTAAAATAATATCCATGTTTCTTTTTTTTGAAGAGGTGGCAAGAGCAACTTTGTAATCTGATTTTTTGAGAAAGTTTAATAAATTAGAGAGACCGGGTATTGGTTCTACTTTTGGGAGGATTTTTCTGAGTATTTTTTGTCTTTCTTCTAATATTTCTTCTGGTGTGACTTTTAATGAAAAGTAATGTATGGTGATTTCTGCTATTTCGTAAGCTTTTCTACCGAAAAGTGTTTTTTCTACTTCTGGAGGGAGGGTGCTTACGTCTGCTCCAAATTTTTTAAAAGCCTGTATGAAGCTTTTTTTCTGAAGAACTGCGCTGTTCACTAATGTATCATCCATATCGAAGATTAATGCTTTTATCATATACAAGAAAGAAAAGTTTGATTTATAAACTCTTATTTTGTTGTTAGATTATGAAAATTCTAGTTATCGGAGATTTTCACGGAAAATTTCCTTCGAAGTTGAAGAAGTATGCAAAAGAAGTGGATGTTATTTTAGCTGATGGCGATTTTGGAGGAAGTGACAAGCTTTTGAAAGTGATTTTTAAGTATTTTTATGGTGATTGGGTTGAAGAGGTTGGAGAGAAAAAGGCAAGGAAAATGGTTTTGGAGGACTATAAGTCTGGGAAGAAGATAATTAATGAGCTTGGTAAGTTGAAAGTCCCAATATATTCAATCCATGGGAACTGGGATTTTGAGGGTTATAGGAGAGTAAGACGTTACGGCCCTTTGAGACTTAAGAATTATTCTAAACTGATGAAAAAAAAGAAAAATATGACTTTTTTGAAGAGAAAAATTATTAGTTTGAACGGTTTGAAACTTTATGCTTTTGGAGGTTATATGACACCGATTGTATATACTAGGAAGGAAGGAGGATTTGATAAAAAGAAAAGGGAGAAATACAGAAAGAGGATTAGAAAGGAGAAGAAGGCCGTGTTCAAGAAAGGACAGAAAGGAATTGATATCTTTTTGGCTCATTATACTCCATATGGTTATTTTGATAAAGTCAAATATAAAGGAAAGAACCCCATGAACGGAAAGCATGTAGGAATAAAAGCATATACTGATTTTATTAAAAAATATCAACCGAGAGTTTTTGTCTGTGGACATATGCATGAGTATCAGGGTAAGAAGATGTTGGGAAATACTTTGATTGTTGCTACAGGGCCTGCTTATGAAGGAAAGGCGGCTATTGTAGATGTTCCTGAAGATAAGAAAAAGAGGGCCAAGGTTAAGTTTATAAGATAAAAATTTCTTTAAGAATCATGGATGAAAAGAAGAGAGAGGAAATCAAGAAAGAAGCGAAGGAAATTTTAGCCAAGTTCAGCAAGGCTATTGGAAAAGTCAAGCTGGGAAAGGAGAAAGGTTTAAAAGAAGAAGTTGGCGGTTTCAGGGAAGAAGCTACAACCTTTGAAAAAGGTTCTAGGAGTCCAAAGGAGAGTAAGGGCTGTGATTTGGAGTTCAGGGAGAAAATGTTTGATAACGCGCCTGATACAGACGAGGATTGTATAGTTGCGGAGAAGAAAAAATGGTGAGAATCAAAGATTCTCAGACATTCAAACTCCATAAACTTGGAGTTAACCAAGGAATTAGAATATGGTAAAAATAAAACAAAGTAAACCAGTAGCGGAAATAAGGAAAGGAGATAAAGTTAAGGTAAACGGGAAGGAATTGGAAGTAGATAGTCATTATGTCATGATTGACCATGGGGATACTAAGGAAATGGCTATAGAGCTTTTTGATCCAAAGACTGATTTAGACTATCAGTTGAGATATTTTAATGATAGGATTGAAGAAAGTATTGAGTTTTATGAGTTAAAAGAAATTATGTATTCAAAGGTAGAGCTGGAGAAAGTTGAGTGGTAAAATGATAGAAAAAGAAGAGATTGCGGATTGGCGGCAGAGAATTGATTCTATAGATTCTGAAATTCTTAAGTTGTTGGAAGAAAGGTTTGAGATATGCAAGAAGATTGGCGAATTTAAGAAAGAAAATGAGCTGCCTGTTGAGGATGTTGAAAGGGAGAAGCAGGTTATTGAGCATAAGAAGCAGCTGAGTGATTTGGATGATGATTTTGTTGAGAAGCTTTTTGAGTTGATTATGAAAGAGTCAAAGAGATTGCAGGAAGAGTAACAGTTAATTATTTAAATAGGGTGTTATTTTTGAATTGTAGAAAAGATGGCGATTGAATTTTTTAATGGAGTTCTTGGGAGTTTTGCGTTGAATGTTTTAGCTTTTGTGAGGATGATTATTATTCTTATCATTGTTATTGTTGCTTTTGGGATTATTCTAAGAATGGTGAAGAAAGCATTGTTGAAAAGGGCAAAAACTAAGGAAGCTATATCTAACATAAAGACTTATTCAAAGATTGTAAATTCCATATTTGTCATATTCATAATCTTTGTCGCTATTTTTTCTTATGTTGGCTCATGGACTGGACTTGGACTTGCTGCTGGTTTAATGACCGCGGCCCTTGGATGGGCCTTGCAAAGGCCAATTACAGGAATGGCTGCATGGCTTATGATTGCTATAAGGCGGCCTTTTAAGATAGGAGACAGGATAATTGTTGCCGGAATGAGGGGCGATGTTATGGACATAAGCCTGACTCATATCTACTTGAGTGAAGTTGGGGGAATTGCTACTAGCGAAGAAAAATCTGGAAGAATTATTATGGTTCCTAATTCAATATTATTTGAACAGAACATAATAAACTATACACTCGATAATGATTTCATTCTTGATGAAGTTATGGTTTCTGTGACTTATAGCAGTAATCTGCATAAGGCAAAGAAGATTGCTGTTGATGTTGTTAAAAAGGTCTTGAAAGATTTGGGTATAAAACAAGCTGAGAAGCCATATTACAGGACTTATTTTCAACCCTCAGGAATTAACCTGCATCTAAGGTATTTTGTTATAGCCGAAAGAAGGCAGGAGGTTTCAAGCGTGGTCACTGAGGAAGTTTATAACGCTTTCAGAAAGGAAAGGGATATAGAGTTTGCTTATCCCCATACGAAAGTCATTTTGGATAGAGGCAAAGAGTAAGTCTTATTAATAGTGAGTTTTTAGTTCTGGTATGGTCGGAAAAGTAGAAGAAAAAGTCAAGGCATATTTGGCGAAGATAGAGAAAGAGGACAAGAAGATAAACGCATTTTTGAGTTTGAATCCTAATGTTTTGGCCGAGGCAAAGGCCGTGGATGCGAAAAAGAATAAAGGGAAACTTTATGGTTATGTGATTGGAGTGAAAGCAAATATTTGTGTCAAGGGGCTTGAGTGTAATTGTGCGTCGAAGACATTAGAGGGATGGAAAGCTCCGTTTGATGCCGGGGTTATTGAGAAGATAAAAAAGGAAGATGGTGTTATTATCGGGATAACAAACATGGACGAGTTTGCTCAAGGAAGTTCTGGAGAGTTAAGTGCCTTTGGAGCTACGCAGAACCCTGCTGTTCTTGGGAAGATTACGGGAGGGACGAGCAGTGGAAGTGCTGCTGCTGTGGCTGCTGGTTTTTGTGATGCTGCTCTTGGTTCGGATACGGGAGGAAGCATAAGAAATCCTGCTTCACACTGTGGTGTTGTTGGGGTGAAGCCAAGCTATGGGCTTGTTAGCAGATATGGTCTTATTGATTCTAGCATGAGTCTTGATCAGATAGGCCCTATTGCAAAGAATATTGAAGACGCTGCTTTAGTCCTGGATGTTATTAAAGGAAAGGACGAGAGGGATACTAAGACGTTTGAGTCTGAAAGGATAAAGATAGGGAAAGTTGGGAAGGTGAAAGTTGGGGTTATTATGATGAAAGGAGTTGATAAAAGAATTCAGAAGCTGATTGATAGTAATGTTGAGGAGTTGAAGAAGAAAGGATGGGATGTTAGGAAAGTAGATATTAAGCATTTGGATTTGGCTGTTCAGACATATTATCCTATTGTTTATGCAGAGTTTTTTTCTGGGACGAGAAGATTTGATGGCAGGAAATATGGAAAAAAAATTGAAGAAGTTTGCGGTGAGGAAGTTTTGAGAAGGATACTGGGAGGAAGTGAAATTAGCAAGGCAGAGTTTGAGGGAACCTATTATAGGAGAGCTTTGGAGGTTAAGGAGATTATTAGGAGAGAGTTTGAAAAGGCTTTTGAAAAATTTGATTGTATAGTTATGCCTGTTACTCCTGTGTTACCTTGGGATGTTGGTGAGGGAAAGAAAATGAAGGTTGAGGAGGTTTATACTTCTGATGCTTTGACTTGTCCTGTGAATTTGGCCGGAGTTTGCGCTGTTTCTATTCCTGTTGGAAGAGTTGAGGAGGTCCCTGTGGGAATGCAGATTATTTGTGATAATGGGCAGGAAGGCAAGATGTTTAGCATAGCCAAGGTAGTAGGAGTATAGATAGATTTATAAGAAAAGTAATGAATTTATGTTAATCTAAGCTTACGATGGAAATTAAAGGAGTAAAAATAGAGTTTTTGGGACATGCAGGCTTTTTGATTAGTAATGGTGATGGGAGAAAAATTGTTATAGACCCATATAATGTATCTGGAAATATTGATAAGGCTGATTTGATTTTGATTACACACAGTCATTTTGACCATTGTAGTATTAAAGATATGACTAAGTTAGCTAAACCTGGAACGATTATTGTTATTCCTGCTGATGCGCAGAGTAAGATTACTAAGATTGAGGGTGTGGAGATGCAAATTGCAGAAGTGGGCGACTCGCTTGAATTTGGGAAGATAAAGATTGAAGCTGTGCCTGCTTACAACGTGGATAAGGATTTTCATCCTAAAAGAGAGGGTTGGTTGGGATATGTTGTGAAAATTAATGACGTTATTGTTTATCATGCAGGGGATAGCGATTTTATTCCGGAGATGAAAAAGTTGACTGGATATGGGAAACACGGTGTTGAGTTTGTTGTTTTACTGCCTGTTTCTGGAAAATATGTTATGGATGCTGAGGAGGCCGCTGAAGCCGCTTCCTTGATAAATCCCAATTTAGCTATTCCTATGCATTATGGAGCTGGAGTTGCTGGGACCGAAGCTGATGCCGAGAAATTTGTTGAGTTGTGCAAGGAATTGGGGCTGAAGGCTGAGATACTGGAGAAGATATAATGAATAAAATAGAATTTTTAATAGGAGATAAGAAAAGGTTTGGAGAATTTATTGGAGGATTGAGTGAGAAAGATAAAGTTGCTTTGATTAGTCATAATGATTTAGATGGATTGGCTTCTGCAAAAGTTGTTGAGAAAGTTGTTGGAGTGGATCTGATGAGATTTGTAGGTTATCCTGAGTTGAATGAGGAATTTGTTAACTGGTTGAAAAAAAATAAAATTAACAAGGCGATATTTACAGACATTAATCTCACAAAATCAGAGATTGTTAGAGAAATTGAGAAGTTTGCGGAGGTTTTGATTATTGACCACCATCCTCCTACGGCAGATTATAATTCTAATCGGACTGTTTTTATCAATGCTCAGGGATATTGTGCGGCTTATATCTGTTATTATTTGTTTTCCAAAATTCAAAATTTAGATGGTTTGGATTGGCTGATTGCTGCGGCGAGCGTTTCTGACTGGATGTATGAGAAACCTAAGCAGTGGGTTGAGGACGTTTATCAGAAGTACGGGGATAAATTTGTAATGATTGCTGGAGGTCCTAAAGAGGGGAAATTTTGGGATATAATCAAAACGGTTAGTGGTGCGTTGATTTATTTTAAGGAAGATTTAAGAAAAGTTTATGATAATATTGGAGAGAAGTTTGGTGATTTGGGCGATTTGAAGAAATATGCTGATGAGGTTCAGAAAGAGATTGATGAGTCTATTGATATGTTTGAGAAGGAGAAAATTGAGATTAAAGATGGCTATTTTTGGGAATTGAAGTCAAAATTTAATATAGGCTCTACTGTTAGTACTATTGTTAGTACAAAGTATTGGGAAAAGATTGTTATAATAGGAGGGATTGGAGAAAAGTATTATAAAATTTCTGCTAAAAGGCAAGATAGGAAGAAGGATATGGCTGTTTTGTTGAAAAAATTGCTTGAGGGATTTGAGGATTCTAGTTCTGGAGGCCATATTCCTGCGGCTGGGGGCCATATTTTGTTGAAAGATGTTGAGGAATTCAAGAAAAGGCTGAAAAATATGTAGATATATAGCGATTCTAAGTGTATTTTTAATTACAGTCAAATATTTAAATGATTTAGGTCTATGGATTTTAATATGGTGAAAGGAGGTGTAAATTTATGGTGCTAGATTTTGCAAAAGAAGCGTTGCAGAACGCTGAGACTCACAGTATCAATTTTGATGAGTTAAGAGCTGGAAAAGCTAATATCAAGGTTTTTGGTGCTGGTGGGGGAGGCTGTAACGCAATAACATGGCTTTTCAATAAAGGTATTAATGGAGCGACTATTTATGGAGTTAACACTGATGCTTTGCATCTTAGTATTACCAAAGCTGATGAGAAATTGCTTATCGGTAAAGAATTGACAAGAGGTTTGGGTTGTGGTGGCCATCCTTCGAAAGGAAGAGAAGCTGCTAAAGAATCTCTTACAGATCTTAAGAAAGCAACCAGCAACGCGGATATGGTATTTGTTCTTGCTGGAATGGGTGGAGGTACTGGAAGCGGTGCGTCTCCTGTGATTGCACAGCTCGCAAAAGAGTCCGGGGCTATAGTTATAGCTGTAGTTACTATGCCTTTTGAATGTGAGAAGGCCAGACAAGACAAAGCAGAATTTGGTTTACAGGAGCTGACTGAAGTTGTAGATACGACTATTGTTATCGATAACAACAGACTTGTTGACATCGCAGGGAATTTGCCGATGGAACAAGCGTTTGCTGTGGCAAATGAGCTGGTCAGTACAATGATCAAAGGAATTGTGGAAACTATTACCTTGCCATCATTGATTAACTTAGACTATGCTGATGTATCTGCCATTATGAAGAACGGGCAGGTTGCGGTTATCGGTGTCGGAGAGTCTGATACAACTGCAAGAGTAGATGAGGCCGTAAGACAAGCATTGACTCATCCGCTTTTGGATGTGGATTATAGAGGCGCCACTGGCGCTTTGATCCACATTACTTGTGGTCCTGACTTTAAGCTTGAGGAATTTTCTGGCGTAGGTGAGCTTGTTACGGAAAACCTAAGTCCAGAAGCTCAGGTGATTATTGGAGCCAGGATAAACAAGGACTTCTCGAATAAGGTTAGAGTTATTACCATTATGACCGGAGTGAGGTCACCTTATATTTTGGGTAGAGAAGATTATAGAGAAGAAGAGCAGCCAAATCCTGAAATATCAGATTTAGGTATAGAAGTCTTTAAATAATTTTAACGGAAGGATTTTTTTTATTTTTCCTTCTTTTTCTTTTTTAATCTATTTCTGAGGGTTCTTCGGGGTGTTCTTTGAATAATGCTGGTCTCTTTTTTGTTTTCCAGTCTTCCCAGAGGATTGCGTTTTCTAGGGCCCTTTTTCTTTTTTTTCCGTTTTTACCAGGAACTTTTTTTTCATAGCCTATTGGAATTATTGCTTCTATTTGGATATGCTCGGGTATTTTGAGTATGGATTTTGTTATTTCATCTTCGAACGCACCGACCCAGCAGGATGAAAGTCCTATATCCACTAGCTTTAGGAGAAATGTCATTATTGCTGCTCCTGCTTGCTGTTTGTTGTATACACGCCCTCTTTCTCCGTAGAGCTTTTCTAGATGTGTGTCATCTGAGCAGATGACTACAACAATCCCTGCTTGAGAGATAAATGATTGGTGGGCGTGTTTAGCTAACTCTTTGATTGTTGAGGGTTCTTCTATTATGATAAATTTTAGGGTGTTTATGTTTCCTGCTAATGGCCCTTGGTTTGCTGCGTCGATTGCCTCTAGAATGTCTTTCCACAAAGCTTTTTTTAGCTTTTTGAAGTCGCGGACTGATTTTCTTTTTTTAATAATATTGTCAAACTGCATAATTGTATAAGAATGGTGGTTTATTTAAGTTTTATCAAAGAGACATTTCTCCTCCTCCGATTACCTGATCCTTGTGGTAGAGGACTATTGACTGGCCTTCCGCGATTTGTTCTAGGGATTTGGAAAAAGTGAAGATGTATTTGCCTTTTTGTTTTTTTATTTTACCTGAAACGAGAGGGCTGAGGTGCCTGATTCTTGCTTTCAAGTTCTGTTTTGGGAGTTTTTCCCTTGGATTGATTAGATGGAGCGATTTGATGAATATTTTTTTCTTTTTTAGAAGAGGATGCTTTTCAGGCGCTATGACTATGATGTTGTTTTTCTTTTTTTCAGCGATATACCATCTTCCTTCGAGATGTTTTTCTATCTTGAAACCAAGCCTTTGTCCTACTCTTTGGCCTATCGTGAAATATGCTATGCTAGGGTGGGTTCCTATTTGTTTTCCAGCTGGATCTAATACTTTTCCTTCTTTTTCTTTTATTTTCTGCTGCAGAAATGATTTCATGTCTACTTTCCCTATGAAACAAATTCCAGAAGTTCCTTTTTTGTTCCAGTTTGGGAGGCGGTTTTTCTTTGCTATTGCTCTTACTTCTGTTTTTGTTAGATTACCGACGGGAAATAAGGTGTGTGAGAGGTCTGTTTGAGAAAGCTGATAGAGAAAATATGATTGGTCTTTGTTTTTATCTTTCCCTGCTAAGAGCTGATATCCTGATTTTATTTTTCTTATTTTTGCGTAATGCCCTGTTGCGATGCAGTCTGCTCCGAGTTTTTTTGCCTTTTTCCATAATAATGGAAATTTTATTATTTTGTTGCAGAGAATGTCTGGGTTTGGGGTTAATCCTTTTTTGTAGTCTCGGAACATTGGGTCGACGACGTATTTTTTATATTCTTTTTCGAAATCTAATGTGATGAATTTTATGTTTAGGAGTGCTGCTATCTTTTGAGCTGATTTTCTTTCTTCCACCCATTTACATTCTCCTGTTATTTCGTTTTTTGTTTCTGAGAAGTTTTTCATAAAAGCTCCGATTACTTCATAACCTTGCTTTTTTAAGAGGAGGGCGGCTACGCTTGAATCTACTCCTCCTGACATCCCGACCAGAACTATTTTTTGTTTCATGATTATTGAAGCTAAGTAAGATTTATAATATTTGGGGATTTTGTTTTGATATGACTGAAAAAGTTGAAACAGGAGGTCTTATGAGTTTTAGGTATAGTGGGGATAGACCTAAGATTAGTGAAAGTCAGAGAGAAGAGATAAGAGAAGCTTATGAGAAGCATGATGAGAGAAAGAGGAAAGAGAGGAGAAATAAAATCATTGGATGGATTTTGTTTTTGGTATTGGTGTCAATTGTTGTCTATTTTTTCTTTTAGGAATGTTCTGAAATTTATTTGGAGTAGAAACGTCCCCGCGAGGACTCGAACCTCGGACCCCATGGTTTCTATGAAGCCTACCATCGTAGGACGCGACTTTTAACAGCCATGTGCTCTACCGACTGAGCTACAGGGACATAGTGATGGAAATTAAATTGGTTATTTAAAGATTTGCTTCGCAAGTCTTAGACCCTCGATTAAAGTATGAGGGCTCAAAGTTGATTTTGATTTTGTCGACGGTAAAACAGGCGCTTTGTTTTTCCAGTTTTTGGAACTGTGGTTTTTTCCAGATAAGTTTATAAAGAAAAATACCCTTAAGTTAACAAGAATAATTATAAGAGGTGAAAAAACATGGCCAAAAAGAAAGCAAAAAAGAAGGCTAAGAAAAAGCCAACTAAAAAGAAAGCCAAGAAGAAAACAAAGAAGAAGGCTAAAAAGAAAAAGAGAAGATAAGTTCTCTTAATTTTTTATTTTATTTTTTACTTTTAATATTTATTTTTAATCCTAAACTTTCTCTTTCTTCTTTTTTCATTTTATTCATCTTTTCGAGGTATCTGTATATATTTCCTTGTTTTGTTCCTTTGATTAGATTGCCTATAGCGATTGTTGCTGATTCTACCGCATCGATTGGGCCTAGGATCCCTACGGCATTATCTTTTATTATTAGAGAACAGCCTGAAATATCTTCAAGGGTTTTCTTTGTTTTTCCTTTTGTTCCGATGATTCTTGCTTTTACTTCTCTAAGATTTTTTCTTCTGGTATAATCTTTTATGTTCAGTTTTCTGAATTCGAAGTCTGGATCTGTTAGATTCAGTGATTGGTTTGTTGTAAATCCGAAGTCTATTGCTTCAAGGACTTTTTCTGCTTCGTATTCGTCGAGAGGATCGCCGTCTATTGTTATTTGTTTTTTGTTTGTTGTTATTTTAACCTTGAGTTTTTCTTCAAGAAGTTTTTTGTTTTTAACTATTTTAGAAATATTTTCGAATATCAGAGTTTCCATGCTTTAGTAAGGGAGAGCTTGTTTTTAGTTTTTATCATTTAGAGGAGGGTTAATGTGAAGGGAATGTTTTGTATTGTGTCAACATCTTTTTCTGTGATGATTCCTGCTTTGATTGCGGCCTGAATGGATTTTTTGCCTACAATGTTGAATGTTGCGTCTTCATTGGCCTGCTGCTGTATTATTTGGACTGCTTTTTCTTTATCTAGCTCTTGTTCTTTGTAGAAATTTTCTCTTAAGTCAAGTTGCCTTATGCCTTCTTCGAATTTTTTCCCTATTAAGTCGGAGTCGCAGACCGCTACGACAGACCTATATGTTTTATGGATTTTTATGCTTATCATAGTTTTCTTTTTATTGGAGATTTTGCTCCGCAAGCAAGGCAGTGTTTTATCTTTATGTGTTTTTCTGAGATTATTTCTGTATCTGGTTTTCCACATTCGTTGCAAATAACGAATTCTTTCGCGAATTCCTGGATTTTATCGTTTACACGGGCTGAGCTTAACTTGGTTTTGAGGATTAATCTATCTCCTTCTATTTTTCCCGAGACTGCAAGTTCTTTTTGAAGGTATTTTGCTAGTTGGTTCACAGGTCTTCTGAGGTATGAAGCGATTGCTGTTATGTTCGTTATGATTGTGTTTTTTCCCGATACCTGTCCTTCTACTTTTGGTATTTCAAACCTTTCTGAGGTGCCGGTTACGACTTTTACTTCTTTGTATGCTTTTTTTAATAGGTCTTTGTAGGATTCCATGGTTTTAGTGAGAATAAGTCATTTTTAAAGTTAACCTAACCATCTCAGTTTGCCTGGGCGAGGCTCGTAAACTACTCCGTCCTCGAGTAGCTTTTTGATCTCTTGGTTGATTGTGTCTGGGTGTTCTTTTAGTTCTAATATTAGTTTTTCTATGTCAAGGCCGCCGTCTTTTTCTGCTTTCTTGACCATTTCTATTATTTTGTCCTTGAGTTCGAGAAGTTCTTCTTTGTTTTGAGTTTTTGGCTGTTCTGCCTCCACTTCAAGCTTTCTTACCAGTAAGAAAGAGGGATCTTTCTTTTTAATTATTTCAGGAGTTATGTAAACTTCATTGTTCCAGTATCTGAGCAGCCCGATGATTAGAAGAGTGTCTCCTTGATTTAATAGTGTGAATTTTTCTATATCATCTCCAAATACTTTGATTTTTATTTGCCCGCTTGCGTCGTCCAGTGTTAGTGAGCCAAATTTTTTTTCACCGTCCTGGATGTATTTATCGATTATGTTTGCTATAATGTTGACTCTATGAATCTCTTTTCCGTTTAATTCAAGGTATCTGAATCTTTCTTCTTCCAATATTGGTTTTCCTGATAAGATGTTTCCTATTTTGAGTTTGTATGCTATGTTTCTCTTGTAACTTTGTTCTGTAGAGATTTGGTTGTTCATTTTTTTATTTGTTTTTGAATGCTTTTAAGGTTTTGTTTTGTTGAGTGTTATTATTACATTTTCTGGATAAACCCACGTTTTGGTTTAAATATATCTCCTGATTTGGATAGTTGGGTTAGGGCATCGTTTAGTTCATCTGAAGAGATTTTACCATGCAGCTCTTTTTCTAGTTCTTCTAAAGGTATTAGCTTGCCCATTTTGGATTCTAACTGAGAAATTGTATCTCTGACCAGAAGAATCTTTCCTCTTTTTGATGAGGATATTCCTGTTGTTACTCTGTCTATGTCAAATGTTTGAGTTTCTTCGTCGTAACCCACCTGTGTTAGAGATGTTTTCACTAGTTCGATTGCTTTTTTTGCGTCCTCTCTCTTTACTTCGTTGCTTAGACGCATTTTTGCACGTGCTTCTGCTATTCTGATTATTCCTTCGAGCTGTCTTGCTGTGATTGGTATTGGTTTTACTCCTGATGATTCTGAAATTTTTACTGATTGGTTTCTTAGGCGCACATAGAATTCTTTTATTTCTTCTATGGCTTCGTCTGTGAGTTTTGGCTGAAATTTTTGTTTTGCATATGCTATGTATTTTCTCAATATTGCCGGGTCGATTATGTCACGTATGACTCCTTGTTTGTGTTCTTCCAGGACGTGTGAAGCAATTGCCTCGTCTTGAGATTTGTTTGGGAGGTCTCTGATAACAAAGATTACGTCAAATCTGCTTAATAGCGCTGGAGAGATGTCTATTTGCTGAGGAATTGGGGTATATGGGTCAAACCTTCCTAGTTTTGGGTTTCCTGCGGCGAGAACGGTTGTTTCAGCTCTTAGTGTTGCGTGGATGTTTGCTTTAGAGACGGTTACTGTTTGTTGCTCCATTGCTTCGTGCATGGTGCTTCTATCTGTTTCGTTCATCTTTTCTATTTCATCAATACATACTGTTCCTTTGTTGGATAAAACCATTGATCCTGCTTCGAGAGACCATCCTCTTAGAAACTCATCTCTTACTACAGAGGCAGTGAGTCCCGCGGCTGTTGCGGCTTTTCCTGAGACGTAACGCCCTTTTGGTGCTATTGTTGAAGCAAACTTTAAGAGAACAGATTTGGCTACTCCTGGGTCTCCGACTAAAAGAGTGTGGATATCTCCACGTGTTTTTCCTCCGTCTGATTTAGTTTTCTTTATACCCCCAAATAACTGCATTAAAACAGATTCTTTGATTCTTTTGTAACCGTAAATGCTTGGGGCTATGCTATCCACCAGTCTTTTGCTTATGTTTGGATCTGCTGCCAGTTCAAGGATTTGTTTTTCTTCTTCTTCTGATATGTCTAAGTCTTTGAACGACTCCTCTAATGGTACGATGTTGTTTGCTTCTAATGCTATATCAAATCTTGTTGATATCGATCCTGTTTGAAGCGGGACCGGAACCTCTTTTAATATGCCAAAAATTTTCACACGGCTTCCTGGTGTTGTGCGGTTCTCCATTCTTGGGTCAACAAGATCTTCTTTGAGGAATACGTTGATTCTACGGGGTTGCTCTCCGCCTTCTAAGGTGTCTGGGGATTCTTCTATGACAAGTCTTTGTGCGTCGACCATTTCTTTTGAGAGGAGTTTGAAGTTGCTTTTCCAGCCGCATGAGCATCTTGATGGCTCTCTGAATTTTCTGTCTATTTGCAGGACTGAAAGGATTGCTCCGCAGCTTGGACATTCAAATCTTGCGTTGACTACTTGAGGTCTTACATCTGATGCCTGTCTCACTATTCCTTCTATGGCAAGGAACTGGTCAAGGTGTTTTGCCCTTATGTTTCTGATTCTGTTTTCTGTGCTTTTTGGGAGTTCTAGGAAACGCAATCTTGGGCTTTTCACTAATCCCGATTCTTCGAGTGCTGTTTCCATGACAGCGATTGTTTCTTCTGGGACCTCTAGGACTCTTTCTGAAAGAAGAGGCGAGAACTCTGAAAGATGCGGAAATTTTATTTTTATTATTCTTTCTCCTGATCTGATTGACTCTCCGAGTTCTTTTTTGTATGCGTCAAAGAAGTTTTTTGCCTCTAGTATTAGCTCATCCTGCTTTTTTCTATTGTTCATGTAGATGATAGAATTGGATTATTTATATTGTTTATTGTAGTGGAGATGAGATTAATTGGGATCATTACTTTTGTTTGGTGACATCAGTTTATTCCAACGCAAATCTGAGGATGGCGCCTACACCTTTTGTCAGATTGAAAAACTGTTCGCCGTCGGGGTGTTCTGTTGATATTGTTACGACTGTGGATCCAATGCTTTCTGCCTTTTTTTCGAATTCTTTTGTTTTTTCTTTTGGAACTTCCGTTGATATTAAGAGGGTATCAACCGCTCCTCTCTTAAGAGCTAGGTTGACTCTTTCTTCTCCGTATACTGCTTTTTCTTTGTGTTTTCCTAACGTGTCGAAGAATTTTGTCAGAATGTTCTTTTCTTTGATTAATTCCTGCTGTGCGATGTCTTCCTGTGATTCTTCCACTAAAAGTTCAAGGCCGTGTTCATCTACATAACCTATGTCCTTTGTTGTTATTACTTTTTCCTTTAGTTTTGTTACTAGCTGTCCTTCATCCAGAAATTCTTCTTTTGTCGGGATTGGTCCTCCTACGAGGATCCCTTTTAGTTTGTCTAAGTTGAAGAATTCCTCTTTCATTGCCTCTGCGACTCTTCTGAAGAATTCTTTTGCAAGTCCTTCTGTTATTCTGTGGAATCTCTGAGATGATTGGCCCCCTGCTCTTATTTTTCCCGGGACTCCTGATGTTAGTGTTCTTAGCACTTTGATTCTTTTTCCTTCAAGCAGGCCTATGGTGGCTTTTTGCCTGTCTATTACTAAAAGGCCGTAGACTTCTTCTACTTCAAGCATTTCTTTTAGTGGGTCAAGGATGAATGTTTGGTCACATCTGTAGAGTCTTATGTTGAGAGGTCTTGGCGGTTCGTATGTCCAGATTTGTATATCTTGAACTCCTTCTTTTTGGGATGCGTTTCCCGCGAAGAGAGCGAGGCCATTGTTTGGGGTTTTTTTGTAATTTTTGAGCTCTCTGATTATTGAATCTAGAGCATCTATGACGTTTTTTCTTGTGGCGGTGCTCTTTATGTTTTTAGCTGTGCTTCTTTCTCCTTCAAGCTGTTTTGCTACTGAGTTTATGTTAAATCCTGCTGGGATATACACCGTGACAAGTTCTGTGTGTCTTCCCTTTATTGCTTCTAGAGTTTCAACCAATTCTTTTATTTCAGTTTTTTGTTTTTGGTCTAATTCAGTTGTCATGAAAATATGAACAGATGGAAGGTTTTAAAGGATTTGGTTTTAAATAAAGTATTTAAATTGGGAAATCGTGTATTGATATGGTTAAAAAGAGGGGAATTACTTTATTAGTTGTTATATTACTCCTGATATCTTTGTGTTTGTTTTGGGTGTTCACGGGAAGAATTGTCTTTGAGGCACAGGCAGGCAGCAGTTGTGATTATAATATAAGTGATTGTAAAACATCTGGATGGGTAGAAGGAGCAACATATTGTTTGAATCAGGATGTTGTTGCAACAGTCCAAAATTGTATGGATATCACAAATAATTCGGTAACACTTGATTGTCAGGGCCATAGCATAACCGGCGGAAGTGGCAGTTATAGGGGAATACAGGCAACATCAATTAAGCGTTACTATAATATTACTGTTAGGAATTGTGAGATATCTGATATAACATGGGGCATTGTGCTTTATGGAGATGATGATACAGTAGAAAATAATAATATAACCAATACCCGTCAGGCTGCGATATATTTAAACTCAAATGACAGCATAGTGAGAAATAATGTCTTGAAGGATACAAATTGGATTCAGATTGCTGGCTCTCGTTGTATTGCAACAAATAATACTTTGACGAATGTTAGTTCTGGGATAGGCATTTATTATGGTGTAGGGAACAGAGTGGCTGATAATGTTTTTTATGATAGTCTATTTAGAGACATAAGACTTGATGCTAGTTCGGATTCGCAGTGCGATAATTTTATAGAGAACAATACAGGATCTGGAGGCAGGCCAATAGTTTATTATAATGATAGCGTGAGTTTGGCTCATAATGATAGTATTTCACAGCTTATATTGTGCAATGCGGATTATTCTACTGTGGAAAATGTGACAGTGAAGGGTTCAGATGATGTGGCAAATAATGGTATTTATGTTGTTCGGACTGATTATTCAAACTTTAGCGATATAAATTCATCTAGTAACGGCGTCGGCTTTGATTTGGATGGCAGTTCAAACAATAGAATAATCAATAGCACGATAATTGTAGGCCTCTCTGGAATCATGATGGATTCTGATTCGTACAATAACACTCTTGAAGGCAATATGATTAAAAATCTCAGTTCTTTTGTGATTGATTTTTATGCTAGTGGCAACATAATAAGAAATAATATAATATATGAAAATAGCGGAAGCAGCGGGGTGATGATAAGAGGGTCGGATAATGTAGTGGTAAATAATAATGCGACGAGTAATCAGGATGGAATCTATATCCAGACAGGAGATGGCAATAATGTGACGGGCAATGTTTTGAAAGATAACTCAAGATATGATTTCTATGTTGATGCAACTTCTGATTCGCATTGTAATAATGTTGTGGAGAACAATATTGGTTCTGGAGACAGAGCCATATTATTCTATAATGATAGCGTGGCTCTTGCTAATGATAATAATGTTTCAATGCTTATTTTGTGCAACGCTGATTATTCTACTGTGGAAAATGTGACAGTGAAGGGTTCTGATAGTTTGGGCAATAACGCGTTTGTCGTTTCAAGAGGAGATTATTCTAACTTTACAGATATAAACTCTTCTGGAAATTACTATGGTATTTTAATGATCACGGGCAGTTCTAATAATAATGTATTGAATAACACACTAAATAACAATGACCAATATGGACTATATGTCTCGGGTATTCAGGGAAATAATATAGTTAGAAACGTGATGAAGGATAATGTGCGGTATGATCTACAGTTTTCTGTAACTTCTACATCTCATTGTAATAATATTATAACTAATAATACAGGTTCTGGAGACAGAGCCATATTATTTTATAATCATAGTACTAGTCTTACAAATACATCTAATGTTTCACAGCTTGTTTTGTGTAATTCTGATTATTCAAATGTTGAGAATGTCACTGTAAGTGGTTCTGATGCAGTGGATAACAACGGAATAGTGGCGTATTATGTGGATAACTCCAATTTTACTAATGTTGTTTCATCTAACAATTATCAAGGATTTTATTTTCTTCAGAGTTCAAACAATAGGATAATAGATAGTGTAACAAACAATAATGATGGGAATGGTTTGGATATTTGGTTTTTGAGCTCCAATAACGAGATTGTGGGGAGTACATCATCAAATAATGGGGGATTTGGAATCTATTTGTATTTTGGTTCGGCCAGTAATCTAATAGTAAACAATACTATTGAGGATAATGGACAATATGGAGTTAGAACCTCTCACCATCTTACAGATAATAACAATATATACAATAATTATTTTGATAATACCAATAATGTGTATGATGTCGATGGAGACAATTATTGGAACACAACAAAGACGGCAGGGACAAACATAATTGGAGGGAGTTATATAGGCGGGAATTACTGGGGAGATTATACTGGTTCAGACACAGATGGAGATGGGATAGGAGACATCTTTTTGCCTTATAACTCAACAATAAGGAGCGGGGGAGATTATCTGCCCCTGGCAACTGCGGCTGCTGAAGAAGAAGTTGTTGAGGAAGCTCCGTCTGGTGGGAGAGGATATCCTATTTATAGGCCTTCGTCTGAAGAAACAAGTGTTGGTTACAGCAGGAGTTTGAGGGAGAATTGGGGGATCATATTTGACTTTGGTACGGATGATCGAATGATAAGTGTTTTAAGGGTTGGAGAGAACGACGCAACAATTAATATTGCTGGTGTTGGAGAGGTTGAGATTGCAGAGAACGAAGTCCAGAAGTTTGATTTAGATGGGGATGGGTTTTATGATTTGGAAATTTCCTTGGGAGAATCTGATGGTATGGAGGCAAGTTTTGTTATTACTTCTATACATGAAGAGATTCTTGAGGAAGTAGAAGAGCCTGCTGTCGAAGAGTTACCTTTTGAGGAGGAGGCCCTGCCATTTGGTGTTGTTTTGTTATTGTATGTTCTGGGAGCGGTAATTGCTGTTGTTATTATTATTGTCGCTTTGAAGTTGTTGAAAAGAGGAGATGAAAATAAAGTTAAAGAGGTAGAATATCATTAGATTTTGTGGCAAGCCTTTAAATCTTTTTTGAATTTTTCAAGTTTTCTTGGAATTTTTATGTTCTTTATTGGTTCTCTTAATGACATTCCTTTATCTTTTTTTGTTTTCCAGATTGAACTGTTGAATTTTTTTATTTCATCGATTAGGGACAGATCCGATTTGAAGGGTTTTGCTTTTGGAAATTCTGATTTTAGGAGGTCAATGCCTTTTTCTTTTGTGATTAAAGTAGTTAATTGTGGGATTATGGGATATAGGAGTGTTAGGAGCCTTTCTGAGATGAAATGGAGGGTGTATTTTGCGGAATTGTTTTCTTCTGATGAGAACGCTTTGTCTTCGTTGTAGGCTCTTGCTTTGATTAATTCTATGTAATGCGAGGCAAATGTTTCCCATATGAAGTTTCTTAGTTTTAATGCAGGAGTGTGGAAGTCGTATTTGTTGTAATCTTGGTCTGCTTTTTCTGTGAAATGTTCCATGTAATCTATGAATAATTGGTCGAGGGGAGAGAGTTTTGGCTTTTTTGATGGTTTTTTAAAGAGATTTATGAATTTTGAGATGTTGATTAGTTTTGTTAGTGTTTTGAGCTCGCCTTTGATTCTGTCTTTTGAAACTCTTAAGTCTTGTTTTGCCAGATCTCCTTCTATTGCTGCCCAGAATCTTAGCGCTTCTGCGCCAAACTCTTTGATGATTTCGTGTGGGTCTATAACGTTTCCGAGCGACTTTGACATTTTTCTTCCTTTGTCATCTGTCAGGTGCTGATGAACCCATGCATCTTTGAAGCAGGGCCTTCCTGTTTCTAAATAACCTCTGAGAAGAGTGTAGTAAAGCCAGGTTCTGACAATTTCTTTTCCTTGAGGCCTTAATGTAGCAGGATAGGCCTTTTTGAAGAAAGTTGGGTCTGATTTGTATTTTAATATTTGGAGTTCTGATATTGATGAGTCCATCCATGTGTCAAAAACACGTTCTTCTCCTTTCCATTTTTTATCTTTGAAATCTTTGACTATTCCGATTTTTTTGCCGTTTTTGAAGATTTCTGCGTCTTTAGGAGGGGATTCTTTCCATGGAACATAGTATTTTCCTTCTGGAGGAAGAGCGATTAGGTTGCTGGAGTACCATAATGGAATTGGTGTTGCATAGAATCTTCTTCTTGAGATTGGCCAGTCTATAGAAACTGAATCTATCCAGTCATCGAGTATTTTTTTTGCTTTTTTTGGATAGAAATTCAATTTTGAAGAGATTTTTTTCATTTCTTTTTTGAATTCCAACTGTTTAAGGTAGAGCTCGGGCATTTCTATGAACTCTATCTCTGCTTTTGATCTTTCTGATATAGGGGTCCTGTGAATTATTTGTTCTTGTTTTATGAGGAGATCTTTTTCTTTTAGTTTTTCAATTATTTTCTTTCTTGCTTCTTTGATTTTTAATCCTTTTAGGAATCCTGCACGTTCGTTCATTGTTCCATCTTTGTTTATTGCGATGACTGGTGTGAGATTCATTTCTCTGAAGAAATGGATATCCGATAAATCTCCTGCTGAACACATCATTGCTATTCCTGTTCCTTTTTCCGGGTCTGCGAGAGGGTGTGCTTTTATTGGAACTTCTTCGTTAAATAGGGGTGTTATCGCGGTTTTGCCTGCTAGTTTTTTGTATCTTTCATCTTTTGGGTTGAAGATTACCATCCCACATGTGGCAATTAGTTCTGGTCTTGTGGTTCCTATCATGATTTCTTCTCCTGTTTCTTTTACCTTCCATTTTATGTCGTTGAATGTTGAGGGCAGATTTTTATATTCGATTTCTGAGTCTGCTATGGTTGTTTGGAGCTTTGGATCCCAGTTATTTATTCTTGTGTCTTCATAGATTAGGCCTTTTTTGTATAAATCAATGAATGTTGTTTGTGTTACTGCCCTGTATTCTGGCGAGTCTGTCAGGTAGACAGAGCCTATGTGATCGCCTTCTTTGTATGATGTGAAGGAGATGCCGAGTTTTGCGAACGCGTCTGCTGTTTCTGAAGAGGTTTCACGGAGAATTTTTTTGCAATACTCTATGAATTTTTTTCTTCCTATCTTGAATGGAGAGACATTGAATTTCTTTTCGGCCGCCATTTCAATTGGAAGGCCGTTTCTGTCAAGACCAAGAGGGAATAGGACTTCGAAGCCTTTCATTCTTTTATATCTGGCGAAAAAGTCCATGTAACAGTATGTGACTGCTTGAGCTATGTGGATTGGTGCGTTAACATATGGGGGAGGAGTGTCTATGGAATATACCTTTTTTTTGGATTTTTTGTTAAATTTGAACAGTTCTGATTTTCTCCAAGTTTTTGTTATTGATCTCTCTTGTTCAGGCCCCCACCTCTTTAAATTTTTTAGTTTTGTCATATTCTGTTTTGGGAAGAAAGGTATTAAAATGTTAAGGTTTTATGATAATTATGGGAAAAATAACACTTTGTTCCAGCGCAATGTTTTTTGATAAGCTTAAGGACATTGGTTTAGATCTAAAAAAAGAGGGATTTGATATTCTTTTGCCAAGTTTGAGGGATTTTGGTGCTGAAAATGGGAACGCAAAAATAAAGCTTGATTTGGTGAAGGAGCATTTTAGGAAAATTGATAAATCTGATGCTATTCTTATTGTAAATTTTGAAAAGAAAGGCATAAAGGGATATATAGGTGGAAATACTTTTCTTGAAATGGGGAAAGCTTTTGATAAGGGAATACCTATATTTTTGTTAAATGAATTACCTGCTGAATCTCCATATTTAGATGAGTTAATTGCAATGCAGCCCATAGTTATTAATAATGATTTAAATGTGATTAAAAGGATGTTAAATGAATAAAAGAGAAACTTTTATCAGGATTTTTAAGAAGGCTGAGAAGAAATATGGCAAGAGTGTGAAGAGGCTTGCTGCTGAGGGATGGGACAAAGATTGGAAAGTTTTGCTTGCTACGATATGTTCCGCCCAGAACAGGGATGAGGTGACTATTCCTGTTATGGAAGAGTTTTTCAAGAAGTTTAATACACTTGAAAAAATTGCGGGAGCGCATGTTGAAGCGATAAAGAAAGCGATAAGAAGGATTAATTATTTTGAGAGCAAAGCGGGGTATATGAAAGAGACAGCGAGGATGCTGCTTGATGATTACGGTGGAAAGGTTCCTGATAGTATTGATGAGTTGGTTAAACTGAAAGGTGTGGGGAGAAAGACGGCTAATTTGGTTTTGGCTGTTGTGCATAATCAAGATTCCATTACAGTGGATACACATGTTAATCGTTTGTCAAATGTTCTTGGGTTTGTGGATACGAGAAGCAGGGGAAAGACAGAGGAAGAGCTGAAAAAAATTGTTCCTAAAAAATATTGGAGCAGGATCAATAGGATTTTTGTATTGTGGGGAAAAGAGGTTCCTGGGAGAGATAAAGAGAAGTTGTTGAAGAAGCTGGAGGAAGAATAATGTATCCCCCGAGTCATTTTTTATTTGCTTTTTTAATAGCCGAGATTTTTGTTAAGTTTGGAATGCTTAGTCATGAGATTGCAATTCTTGTTGCTTTAATAGCTGTTTTAATTGATATTGATCATTTTATTTATTATGCGGCCAAACATAGAGATTTAAGTTTGAGAAATGCTTGGAATGCTGCTGTTGTGAAACATGAAAAAGGTGAAAGGACTTTTGTTCATCATTTCTGGGGTTTTTTGATTGTAACTTTGTTTTTGATAGGAATGTGGTTTGTTAATTTGACTACTTTTTTTGTGATTGGAATATCATATTATTCTCATATGTTGCTTGATGATGGTTTTTTTGTTGGGAAAACAGTTGATATTAAAGAAGAAGGATTTGTGATAAAATATCCTCTTTATGAGTTTATTTTTGATGTTGTGATAGTTGCGGGGATTGTGGGTTTATTTCTTTTTTAGAGAATAGATAGGTTTTTATATTCTTATTGAAAAGATAGGTTATGGGACAGAAAATTAACATGCCCGGTGCTTTTGGAGGGCTTATGAGGTATGATGAGGAATATGCCAGCAAATTTATGCTTAGTCCGACACAGGTTATTGGGTTTGTTGTGTTGATTCTTGTGTTTGTTTTAGCGTTGAAGCTATTTTTTCCAGTTGCTTAATTAGAAATTTCTTCAAGTTTTTTCATTTCAAAGTTGAATGTGTTTAGTGATGTGTTGTAATATGTTGTGAATTCTTCTGCTTTTGATGATGAGCCGTAGTTGTTTTCGTAATGAATGTTTTCAGCGTGTTCCGTGAGCAGCTCCAGACTATATCTCATTAGCACTAATAACCTTAGTTGTTCGAGGTTTTTTTGAATCTCTTCTTTCAGGTTTTTGTCGCTTGTTAGACTTTGGATGTTCCTTAGCCTTATCTCGGCGTTGTTTAATAAAGTTCTTATGCTCTTTAGTTTCTCTTTTTCTTTGTCCCATTGTTCTGTAGTCGGGCAGTGGTTTGAGGTTTCAGAGCATTCTTTTAATGAGTTTATTATGATTATTGATTTTCTGTATTCTGCAGAGGTGCTTTTAATGACATCCCGAACTTCATTATAACTTTCTCTCAGGTTTTCTTCTGGAAGTTCTTGGATTATTGAGCCTGTTGTGATTGAGTGGTATATTAATGAGGAGAGAAAAATAGCAACTATGATAAGAATTAATGTTAAACAGCCATATATCACCTTGTTCATAAAATTGTATACTAAAGATTAAGATAAAATTTTACACGACATATATCACAATTTTTATGTTTTTGGGCATTATGTTTGTATATGTCACTGGAATTTGATAGTCAATTAGATATAAAAGCACGTTATACATCGTTTTTTTATGTGGGTTGCAAAAATAAAATTTAGCGGGGCGGATTCCATACTTGGTAGCAAGGCATTAAAGTTTAATGTTCTTCTTTGGGGATATCCTGTTTCTTTTTGTAAGCGTGACAATGAGATACACGTATTTGTTGTCGGGTTTATTTCTGGGATTGAAAAAAATAAAAAAGAATTTTTAAAAAATATAAAAACTGACAAAAGAGTTTTGAATTTTCAGGCCAATGGGGATTTTTTATTGTTGCAGATTCGGGAAAAAGTAATATTTGATCCAATTTATAATCATAAAATAATTCATCTTGAGCCTGTTTATATAAGAGAAGATGGTTCTGAGATTTGGACCTTGGGAAGTTGGTGTAAAAATGAATTAACAAAGTTTGTCAATCTTGTTGAGAAGACACATAGGGGGATATTGTTGAAGTTTAAACGTGAAAATATAACAGATTTTTCTATTTTAAGTGTACAGCCTAGGTTAACAAGTAAACAGAGGAAAGCAATGGAATTGGCTGTGGAGAAAGGGTATTATAACTATCCTAAGAATGTTGAGTTGAATGATTTGGCTAAGTTGATGGGGGTATCCTATTCAACATATCATGCTCACCTTAGAAAAGCAGAGCAAAGATTATTACCCCATTTTTTTGCTCATTCTAAAAGATAGTTTGTTATTTTAATGATATCGATATAAACACGATAGATATCGTTATAAATTATAAGTTTGTTTTTTCATTTGGTTTTAGTAATAAAAATGAGGATTTCCCCGGATTTTTTAGCAGAGGTGATTAGCCCATATATTGTTGAATGTAGGTATTTAAAGGAGGCTGAGTTGGAATATCCTGAGGCGAGAGGGAGGTTTGAGATACCTGCTCCTTTTTATTGCCCAAGGACGAGACATTTTAATGCAGTAGAATTATTTATCTGTTACAATCAGTTGGCTTATGTTATGTTTGCGGAGGCAGGAAGACAAGGACTTGTTAAAGAGTTTGGAGGGGTGCTGAATGTTGAGGGTTTTAAGGAGCATCAGAAGTTTTATTCGTTTATTGCAAAGATTAGTGGCGTTAAGTTTAGGGAGGTTGTTGATCCTGCGGAATTTAATGGAAGAATAAGAGTTGATAGAGGGGTAAGAAGGGACAATACTGTTTTTTTGCAGACTGATTTTGGTTTTGGGAATGAGGGGAAAAGAGAAGGTGTGACAGGGAGTGTTTTGCTGGCTATTACTTTCCAGCATGATTTGTCTAGATCAAGAGGATAAAGGTTATTTTTAGAAAATTATTTAAAAGAAAAATTCTCGGGAATGGTATGTTTGGTGGCATAAATCCTAAGAAAATGCAGTCTATGATGAAACAGCTCGGTATTAATCAAGAGGAAGTTAAAGCTGAAAGAGTTGTAATTGAGAAGTTGGACGGGAAAACTATAATTGAAAATCCTTCTGTTGTGAAAGTTAAGATGCAGGGACAAGAGAGCTGGCAGATCAGCGGAGAAGCTCGAGAAGAAGCGGCCGAGGAGCCAATAAGGGAGGAAGATGTTAATTTGGTGGCTGAGAAAACTGGGAGAAGCAAAGAGGATGCTAGAAGAGCCCTTGAAGAGACGGGAGATATTGCTGAGGCTATAATGTGGCTGAGTGGCGATTAAAATCGCCTGAAATCACTTTTTAATGCTAACAGGATTTTTATGGAAGGTTCAGAAAGGTATTTAAAGTACATAAGATTATAATAATTTTGTGTTAGAGGTGTCTTTTTTTAATGGAAAGAGTAATAAAAGAAAAGATTAGTGCCGACCATCTTCTTTATGTTAGTTTAAAATATACAAAAACTTGTGATGTCATCATTAATCTTCTGCTGAGGTGGAAGATTATGATAGAGTTAGCGCTAAGTCTTTTGGTTGAGAAGGCGAAAAAGTTGAAGAAATGGAAACCTGTTCCTGATGCGCCGAGGGCAAAACTGGTACAACTGAAGAAGATTTATGCCAAGGACTCCGTTATTAGCGAAACTTTGAAGTTATATGAATTGTTTAGGGATATAGAAGGTCTTGAAAAAGTCCGGGAAAATGAATTTAGGAAAGGAGTGAATTTGAGAATAAGTTACAAGGGAGAGGTAGTAAATATTAATCTTGATAAGTTGAAAGAATATTCTAGTTTGTTGGAAAAGTTTATAAGTTCTTTAAAGTAAATTTTTTAGGTTAAGGTAAAGTTTAAAAACAAACCTAATTTTAAATTAAGATGTCAAAGCTAATCACGGTAACTTCAGGAAAGGGAGGCGTTGGTAAAACTACAACCGCTATAAATTTAGGTGCTGCGTTGAACGCGTTTGGCAATGATGTGATAATTCTTGACGGAAACATAACCACTCCTAATGTTGGCCTTCATTTAGGGGCTCCAATGGTTCCCGTGAGTTTGAATCATGTTTTGTCTGGAAAGGCAAAAGTTGCGGATGCGATTTATGAACATGAATCTGGGACAAAAATAATTCCGAGTTCTTTGTCTGTGAAGGAGTTGAAAAAAATTAACCATAATAAATTAAAAGATGTAGGAAAAAAACTCAGGAAATTGGCGGATTATGTCATTTATGATTCTGCTGCCGGTCTTGGAGGGGAGGCTATCGCTGCGATGGAATCTGCTGATGAGATTATAATTGTTACAAACCCAGAAATCCCTGCTGTTACTGATGCTTTGAAGGCAAGCAAATTGGTTGAACAGATTGGGAAACCCATAAAAGGAGTCATAGTTACTCGAGTCAAGGGATCTAAGACGGAAATGCCTATAAGTAATGTGGGTGAGATGCTTGAACTGCCCATCTTGGGTGTTGTTCCTGAGGATAGGAGAGTTCAAGAATCTGTTGTGAAGAAAGATGCTTTGATGCACACACATCCGAGATGCAAGGCAGCAAGAGCTTATAGAAAAATTGCTGCGAAAATAGATGGAAAGAAGGATTATAGGGAGCCTGGTTTGCTGGCTAGGTTGTTTGGGTTTTGACTGTTGTTTTTAATTATCTATTTCTTTAAATAGTTTTGAGTTGGAGGAAATTTATGGTTAGAGGAAGAGTTACTCCTTTGGTGGAAAGAGTAAAAAAAGTAAGAACCATTCATGGTCAAATTCAAAGAGAGAGAAGAAAAGGTATTAGGGAATCAGTTAAGCTCAATGGGTTGAGGAGAGATTTGGCTAAAGCGGAGCTTTTTGTTTATGAGGGGCTTTGTGATGGATGGAGAATAGAGGAGGGAGTTCGTTTTAGTGGCAGGAGAATATCTGCGAAGGTTTTAACCTATTGTTTTAAAAATTTTTTTCCATCTGAAAATTCTCAAGGGGTGAGAGAGGCAAATTATCCTTATGCGTGTACAAGAATACCTTCTGTCCTTGCTTTTATGAAGATGGTAAAAGAAGAGTATAAGGGACAGCGGGTTTTGGGTATTCGTGGGGGAAGCCATCATTTAGGTGTTGTTTCTGGACCTTGTAGAATGGTAAGTATCGCGGGCGGGTATTTTTATTCTATGTTTATTCCTGTAGAAAAAGATAGTTTTCGTGAGCTTAGAGTTGAAAGAAAGGATGGCCGTCTGAAAGGAAAGTGGGTTGTTCCATCTGATTCGGGCGAAGGAGAAGAGGCTATTTTGATTGATGAGAAAATATTTTATGAGAGAGCTTTAAGAGATAATGCGGTATGGGTTGTTGATGCAGTTAAGTCAGGAGATGAGGTGCTTAGAGAAAAGTCTGCTCTTTATTTAGGAAATTATGTTGTTAGTAGAAGATTGAAAAAAGAGTTTGTTATTCCTGAAATAAGAGTAAAGGCAGATATGCCAGATTAACTGACTTTTGAACCGGGTTCGATATCTTTTTCTGGCTGGAGCAGGATTACTTTTGCATGGTCGTCAGAGGAAGCTGCGAGGAGCATTCCTTGGCTTTCTACTCCTTTCATTTTTCTTGGCTCGAGATTTGCTATTACTACTATGTTTTTTCCTATCAAGTCTTCTTTATTGTAGTGTTGTTTGATTCCTGCCACGAGCGTTCTTGGTTCTTCTTCGCCCATTTCAATTTTTAGTTTTAGGAGTTTGTCTGCTCCTTCTATTTCTTCAGCTTCTATGATTTTTGCTATTCTTAGGTCAAGTTTTGCAAAATTTTCGTATGATATTGTGTCTACCATTTTATTCTTGGATTTTCTTGAAGAGAATAGGGGATTTTTTTATTTTTGTGGCTTTGATCGGCTTTTCCAGTTCGCTAAGTGTGATTTTGAAGTTGAAGGTCTTTGCTATTTTTTCTGCTGTTTCTGGGATAAATGGGCTCAAAAGTATAGCAACGTTTTTTATAGCATTTGTTAGTTCGTAAAGAACTTGCGGATCTTTAGTTTCCCATGGCTTTTTGGCTTGAATGTATTCGTTTGCTTTGTCTATGAACGCAAAGGTTTCATTGAGGGCTTTGTCGAGTTCTAGAGCTTCAAAATGTTTCTTGACTTTGTCTTGAGTTGTTTTTGATTCTAAAGATGTTTTTACTTTTTTGAGGCCGTATTTTTCAGCGAGAGCTGAGACTCTGCTTATGAGATTGCCGAGTTTGTTTGCGAGTTCGTTGTTGTGCCTGCCGATTAGAGCTTTTTCATCAAAATCACCGTCGTTTCCTTCTGCGAAAGGAAATTGTCTTGACGCAAAATATCTTATTGTGTCTGCCCCATATTTTTCAACTAATGTTATAGGAGAGATAGCGTTTCCTAACGATTTTGATATTTTTTCTCCGTTAAACGTTAGGAATCCGTGTACGAATACGGATTTTGGCAGTTTTATTTTTGCTGATTTAAGCATTGCTGGCCAATATACAGCATGGAACCAAGCATTATCTTTTCCTAGGATATGATAGTCTGCGGGCCAGAATTTTTCTTTTCCTTTTTGCCTTGTTGCGGAATAATAGTTTATAAGAGCGTCAAACCAGACATAAGTTACGTGTTTTTTATCCAAGGGAAATGGAATTCCCCATTTGAAAGAGGTTCTTGTTATGCTTAAATCTCTTAGTCCTTCTTTTACTCTGTTTATTATTTCATTTCTTCTTTCTTTTGGTTGTATAAACTCAGGATTTTTCTTGTATAGGTCCAATAAGAATTTTTGATATCTTGATAGTTTAAAGAAGTAGCTTTCTTCTTTGAGTTTTTCTAGTTTTGAGTGGTGTACTGGACAAACTAGTCCTGGGGCGTCTTTTTCTGTGTAATATGCTTCGCACGCTGTGCAATAGTATCCCTCATATTTTCCTTTGTAAATGTCTCCTGCCTTTTCGCATTTATCTATGAATTTTATTACTGTTTTTTCGTGGTCTTTGTCGGTTGTTCTTATGAATCTGTCTGGTTTGATGTTTAGAATTTTCCAGGCCTCCTTGAATTTTTTTGACATTTCATCTGTGAACTCTTTTGGGGGTTTGCCCGCTTTTTCTGCTGATTGTGCTACTTTTTTTCCGTATTCGTCTGTTCCTGTTAGGAAGAAGACGTCTTTTCCTATAAGCCTGTTCCATCTAGCCAATACGTCTGTGGTTATCTTTTGGTATGCGTGCCCTATATGGGGTTCATCGTTGACATAGTCAATTGCTGTTGTCACGTAAAATGTTTCTTTTGCCATGAATGTAAGAGAAAAAAGGAATATAAAAAACTAACTAGGCGGCTCTTTCTTTTTAGGCTTGACAACAGTCCAGTATTTCCAATAAGGTTTGTTCCACCAAGAATGAAATCTAATATCTATTCTCCCATCAAAAGATATTTCCATTAAATGATCATCTAGAACAGTCCTTAGTATCGACTGAGTCGGTTCTGGAAGTTTTGGATCATAAGGATCTACCCCTTTGCTTAATATAACTCTTTTTCTCCCCTCTCCTGTTGGTTCAACTCTTTCATATGCAAGAGAAAATCCCTTTGTATAATCTTGCAGTGGAAAATGAAATAATTCATTTTTATCAACCAGCATGTAAAGCCCGTTTTTATTTTTCTTAAAATCAAGCATTCTGCCTTCGAGAGGTTCGCTTACCTTGACTGTTCCGCCCATTGATCCCACTAAACGTATGTATAAGTAAATTGATGGATAATTATCCAAACATAACCTGAGATTTTTAAAATCAAGCCTTTTAGGCATCCAATATTGTTCCATTTTATTCCCAGCTGTAGTTTCTTAGTGGGCCGTCTCTGCTTAGAGTAGAATAGAAAGTCCTATCGTGGCCTAGTTCTTTGACCAATGCCCATAGAGCGATTTCTTTTTCTTCGACTCTTGGTTTTCTTAGTTTGTCTTTTGATTTAAGAGAAGAATCTCTTACCAATACATTGTTTTCTAGGTTAAGGTAGAAGTCGACTGTTTGCTGGGTTGGTATTGCAAAAGGGCACATCTGTAATGGGATTACGTTTTTGTTCCTTTCTAGTTCTTGTTGTACTAATTGGAAGTAGGCTGCGATTTCATGGGCACAGAGGTTGATGACGCCTGAGTTTTCTTTATCATCTGCATATCTGTATCTTATGTTGAATCTTTTTGTTCCGCATGAATGGTCTGAGCCTATGTTTGGCACTATAGCGTATTTTTCTGGACTATCAACTATTGGAACTGACATTAGTTTAAGCTGGTGTCTTTCTCTTCCTTCTGTTCTTGACGGAACTTCTGCTATGACTTCAGCCCCTTCAAATCTTACTCTTCTTGCGTCTGAGTATGGCCTTATTTTTATTTTTGTTCCTATTACTTGATGTGCGTATGCATATATTCGTGCTCCTTCGAGGCATTCTACAAGCGGGACTTTTCTTTTTCTTCTGTCTCTTCCAAGAGGCATGATTGAATAAGCACAGTAGTCTTGATCTGTGACTGCGTTGAAGGCCTGTTCTCTTAGCTGGACAGGAGTTCTTCCGTGAGAGATTGCATGAGCCTGGCTTCTAAATCTTTTTATTCTTACTTCTTCTCCGTGTTTTCTGAATTTTCTTGTCGGTTTGAATCCTTTTGGCACTGGAGAGAAGACGATAGTGAATTCGTCGTCTCTTAAGTTTGTTATATTGATTAAAGTTTTTGTTGTTGCCTGGTTTTTTCTTTTAATTTCGGCTTTTGTTGCTTGCCTGAAAAATGTTTTTTTCATGATTGTATTAAGCTGGATGGGTAAATGAATTAGTGTGGTGATAAATATCACCCTTTTAGTAATGTTTAAAAGTTCTGGATGTTTGTATTATCCATGGAAATTAAAGAGTTGCTGCAAGAAATCGGATTGACTGAAAATGAGAGCAAGGTTTATTTGTCTTTACTTAAGATAGGCCCGAGTTTGGCAGGAACGATATCAAGAAAAACAGGAATTCATAGAAGAAATGTTTATGATATCACTGAGAGATTGATAAAGAAAGGGGTTCTTGGATATATTATCAAGAATAATAGAAGATTCTTCGAGGCGGTGAATCCTAAGAAATTTTTGGATATTATTAGGGAGAGAGAGTCTGCTTTTCAGGATGTCTTGCCTGATTTGAAGGAGCTTTATGAGGGAACAAAGGAGAAACAAGAAACTAATTTTTATAAAGGCAGGGAAGGATTGAAAGCTGTTTTTCAGGATCAGTTGGAGGGAAGCAAGGAAATTTTGATTTTGGGTGCTTCCAAATCTGCTTTTGATGTTTTGCCTTTTTATTTTAAATGGTATGATAAGGATAGGGTGAAGAAGAAGATAAAAACAAAAATAATTGCTTCTGAAAAGCTTGGAAAAAGAATTCCCTTGTCTGAGATTAGATATGTTCCTCAGAAATATGCGAATCCTCTTGCTATCAATGTCTATAAGGATAAAATCGCGATAATTTTATGGAAGAGAGAGCCCTTTGTGGTTGTCATCAAAGAAAAGGAAGTTGCGGATTCTTATAGGAAATATTTTGAGTTGATGTGGAAAATAGCGAGAAAGTAATTATTGTCTGTATCAAATAAATCTTTTTAAACTTCGAACAAATTGATTTGTGGTGGGAGAATCACGGGAAGGACGAGATGTGTATGCAAGAGTTCATGTCGGAGAAGGAATTTGTAGTGGCAAGAGAATTATTTTGGTTGAACGGGGAGACTGGGTATATGGGTTTACAGAGAGCAAGGGTGAAAAATGTACCGAGTTCGACAGGGGTGAAAGATATTCTTGTTTGGGCGTTGCTAAATCAGATGAGAGGAATAAAACTTTTAAAATGAGGGGGGCTGAGACGATTACTATAATGGAAGGGGAACAAAAGGCACAAGTTGTTGATGATTTAATTGAGGTTGTTGATAGGAGAGGAGGGGGTCCTTCTTTGAGAATAACAGCTCATTTAACTACACTTTTAGGAGAAGAGGAATAAATAGATTCAAAGAATCTAAAGGTTTAAAAAGCAATTCTGTTAAAATTTGATATGGTTAAGGGATTATACAGTTATATTAAACAATTATGGAAAAAGCCTGATAGAGAGCTTTTACAGAGTAAGATGATACAGTGGAGAGCTTCTGAGGCTGTTGTTAAAGTAGACAAACCTCTTAGATTGGATAGGGCCAGAGCTCTTGGGTATAAAGCTAAGAAAGGGGTGGCTGTTGTAAGAGTAAGAGTTAGGAGAGGAGGAAGAAAGAGGTCCATGAAAAAGAAAGGTAGAAGATCTAAAAGGCAGACTATCAGAAAGACTTTGAAGATGAATTATAAATGGATTGCTGAAAAAAGAGCAGGACAAAAGCATAAAAATCTTGAGGTATTGAATTCATATTGGATTGGGAGCGATGGAAAGCATTATTATTTTGAGGTTATCATGATTGACCCTTCGAAGCCTGAGATAAAGAGAGACAGGACTCTTGGGTGGGTTTCGAAAGGAAGCAATAAGAAGAGAGTGGAGAGGGGATTGACAAGTGCAGGGAAGAAGTCCAGAGGAATGAAGGGCGGAAGAGGAAAAAGTCCCAAGTTGAAGGTAAGGCCTGGTGTGAGAGCAAGAGGAAGAAGAGGGAAATAAAATATATTTTGGTTTGTAGATTTCTTTTTAAGCTTTGAATCTTAGCAAAATTTATGGTTAGAAGGTTATTTGGTTTAAGTGATGCGCAAAGAAGATATTGGGAGCCCGTAGAGGCGGTAGTTGTTAGTAGTGGTTTGGCTTCTTCTCTTTATGCTTATGTGGTCAGGGAGTATGAGGAGAGCGAGAGGTCTACTAGAGATGTGGCCGGTGAGTTGCGTGCTTTTGGGGTAAAAAAGGTTAGTCATCAGGGATTGTTGAATCTTATGAGGGGACTAGGAGTGAAAGTGAGAGTTGGTTCTGATGCGTTAAGGAATAAATCTTCTCAAAATAAAGGAAAGACTTTTGAAGAGATTTATGGTGAAAGAAGAGCAAGAGAGCTAAAAGAGAGACTAAGGAGTGCTTTTAGTGGCCGAACATATGAGGATAGATTTGGTGTGGAGAGGGCAAGAGAGATAAGAAGAAAAATAAATGCTCGAACGAGAGGGAAAACTTACGAAGAGCTTTATGGTGAGGAAAGAGCGCGAGAAATAAAAGAAAAGATGTCGAGAGCGCTTTTAGGAAGAAAAAGTCCAAGGAAAGGGAAATTGGATGTGGAATATTTTGGTGCTAGGAGGGCAAGAGAGATAGCGAAAAGAATTTCTGAAGGTATAAGAAGGAAGAAAAGAGGGAAATAGCTATCTGAAAATGGATTTTATTAGTTTAGCGCATTTGACCCCAAAACAGCTGGCTCTAACATCTTTATCATTGTACTTCCCTGCTAATATAGTAAAACCTAGGAATTGATGAAATGCCTGTTTTTGTAGTTTTTTAAATAATGTGTAGAGTTCAAAAGGGATTATGTTAATAATGATGCTATTCATTCTATGTTCTGTTATTATATAGTGATCTTTTTCTTTTATCTCTCCTGTTTTAATTGGAAATTTATTTTTTTGGATTTGACTTATTAGTTTTAGGAAGAGGCGGACGTATTTCTCTTCTTTTTTGAGATTGATTTTTGATATTTCTTCCCAGGGTTTCATTCTTTTTCTTTATTTTGCCAGGCGGCTTTGCGTTTTTCCCATTCTTTTATCCTTTCTTTTACGATTTCGCAGTCGGGGTTGAAGCAAAACTCCCAAGGACGTTTTCCTTTTCTTATGGCAAGGAGTTTTGGCCAATGACAGGATTCACATTCTTTGTCTGATTTTTTAATTAAAGCATTTGGGGGAAGAGTATATGTTTGAGTACATTCTGGATATGCAGAACAAGCGACGAAATACCTTTTGAATTTTCTTGAATAAAGGATTCTTAGCTGGCCTTTTTTACAGGTAGGACATTCCCTTATTGTGCTTTCTTCTTTTTGAACTTCTCTTAGATTTTCAAGGCCTTTATGGAGTTCTTTTCCTATTTTTAGTTCGTGAGCTTTGAAGTCTTTTGAGATGTCTGTAATTATTTTTTCTGTTTTATGGACCATCTCATCTTCTTTTTTCTTGAGATCTCCCTTTGCTTTTTGAATTTCTTTCATTTCTTCTTCCAGTTTTTTTGTTAAGTTTTCATCTATTATTATAGGAGAGTATTTTTCTAGTGCTTCGATTAATTTTAGTCCCAATGGGGTTACTTTTATGCTTCTTCCGTCTAAGTATCCTCTTTCGAATAGCGTATCTACTATGGAAGAGCGTGTGGCCTTGGTCCCAAGATTTTTCTTTTCAAGGGTTGTTATCAATGATGCTGGGGAATATCTTTTTGGTGGCTGTGTTTCTTTTTCATTGAATTTGATTTCATCGATTTTTGTCTTTCCTTCCAGTTCTGGAACATCTTTTTCTTCCAGGGTTGAAGGATATATCTGCATCCATCCTTTTTCCAGGATTTTTAGACCAGATGCCGTGAATTTGATTTTATCTTTTGTCGTCAGGGTTATGCGCTTATTTGCCGTTACCGCATCTGGAGAAAATGCTGAGATGAATCTTTTTGCTATTATGTTATATACTTTTAGTTCCTCTTCGTCAATTTTTTTATGGTCTCCTGTTGGGTAGATTGAGGGGTGGGCAGGGTCTGATTTCTTGCCTTCTATTGGAGTTTTCCTTGTTGCTATTTTAGCTTCAGGGAAGTTTTTAAGCAGAGCTTTGAGGATTTTTTTTGGCTGGATTTCTTTTGGTATTTTTTGAGATGATGTTCTTGGGTATGATATTAGACCGTCGAGATATAGCTTTTGTGCTATCTTTAATGTTCCTGAAGGGCTTATTTTGTGGAGTCTGTATGCCTCTCTTTGTAATGTTGTTAAGTCAAATGGGTGGGGAGGCGTTATTTTTTCTTGTTTCTTTTTTGTTTCTGCGTCCGCTTCTTTGATGTTTTTGAATTTTTCAAGTTCTTTTTTGTCAAATATATCTTTTGGATGTTTGAAGGGGAATTTGTCAACTATTGCGAGGACCTGCCAAAATGGCTCTGGTTTGAATTTTTCTATTTCTCTTTCTCTGTCTACTATGATTTTTAGTGCAGGACCCTGCACACGGCCTATTGAGAGCACTCTGAATGAGTTTGTCTTTTTGATTGCGGACATTAGTGCTCTGGAGAGATTGATACCGTACAGCCAATCTATTATGTGTCTTGTTTCACCCGCATATGCGTGTTTCCAGTCTAGTTCAGGCATTGGAGATTCGAACGCTCTCTCAAGTTCTGCTTTTGTGAGTGTGGAGAACTTCATTCTTTTTGCGTTTTCTTTTTTACATATGAATCTTAGAACATTCCAGCCTATGACCTCTCCTTCTATGTCATAGTCAGTTGCTATTATGATTTCTTTTGCTCTTTTTGCGAGTTTTTTAAGGAGATTGTAGTATTTTTTTGTGAAAGCTGAGCTCTTTTTTTCGTATGAAGGAGCCCATTCTATTTTGAAGATAGGCCATCCTCTTTGTCCTTTTACGTATGTTAGGTTTAGGAGATGTCCTACCGCAGAAGCAACGATTATTTTTTTGCTATCTCTTGTTACTTCGTAGTATGAGACTCCGTTGTCTGTCGTTTTCTTTGCGCTTCCGAGGGCAGAAGCGATTTTATTGGCTGCTTGAGGTTTTTCTGTGATGATGAGTATTGAGTCCTTTTTTGGCTGTCTGATAGATGTTGTCGATGCTTTCGGTCTTTTTGTTCCTCTCTTTTTATTTTTTGGCCTTTCTTCCATTTGTGAAGCAGGAACTGGTTTTCCGGGGCTTTCTACCTTGGTGAGTTCAGCCATGCTAGGTTTTTGTTTTACTTCTTTCTCGATTGTGTTTTTTGCATCGTTTACAGGGACAAAATCTTTTACTGCCATTTTATATTTCTATGATTTTTCCGTTTCTTCCTACGTTGACGATGCGTGTTTTTCCTATTTTTTCCTCAATTCCTGCTCCTTCATGGATGTGGCCGTGGATTAGAATGTTTGGCTTGAATTTTTTAATTGCTTTTGTTATTGCTTTGCTTCCTGGAATTCCTGAGAACTCAGATTTGCTCTTTGATGGATGCATATGAGTTATCATTACTTTTTTCTCAATTCCTTTTAGTTCTGAATGTGCTTTTTTAAGGGTTGAGATCATCTGTTCCTCTGTAACTCTGCTTGGTCCTGGTGCATCTTCTGCTCCTCCTGCTCCAAAGAATCCTACGTTTTCGTATTTTACTGAGTATCCGTGTATGTTTCTTACTCCATAAAAAGAAGCAAGGAAATCCGTTGTTGCGAACGAGTCCCAGTTTCCCGGCAGTATGAGGACCTTTTTCTTTTTGTCCTTGAATGGCCTTATGATGTTCTTGGTTTCTGCGAATCCTGTTATGTCCCCGCATAGAATAACTAGGTCTATGTTTTCTCTCGCTGCTTTTGAAGCGAGTTTTTTGGCTATTCCTGAGCGGCCATGTATGTCAGCTGCAGCTAGTATTCTCAATTTCTTGCTTTTTGGGCCTTTTTTGGCTTTTTTCATGAATGATTAAGAAAAACATGGTTTTTACAGTTTTCGTTTTGGCGGGATAACTGAGTGTTACTGTTTTTGTAAGAGTACTGTAATTTGTTACTCCTTTAGATAACAAACTTGCAGAAAGGTTTAAAAGAAGTATATGGGCTTTAATATATAGGTTGGATAATATATATCCAAGAAACAAAGAAAAATGAAAGACAACTTTGATATCTTTTTCAGAAGGAAACCGGCGTTGATGTTGGTTGCTTTGAGAAAAATTGCAAGAGCAAGATATGGGAGTATTTTAGCAAAAGAAGTTGACTGCACTTACAGCCACGCTGTAAAAATTTTACAGAGTTTGGAGAGACTTGGTTTGGTTGTGTTTGAAAAGAAAGGAAGAATAAAGCTGATTAAACTGACAAAGAAAGGGCAAGAAGTTTCTGAGAATATAGATAATATTAAAAAGTTAGTAAACTAAAATGAAAGGCGCTTCTCGATTTGGTTCAGAGAGATATATGGTTGATACATGTTCTCGAGGCTTCCGTTTAGAAGTTAAGGATCTTGTGATGTTTAGTGATGTTACTGGTGTTTTTCAAGTTATGAGAAAAGTAAGTGGGAAGCATTGTGAGCTTTGTAGTGCTGTTGTGAGTTATGAAGTGAGAAGAGCTTTTTTGGATAATGATAGTTCTCATAGATTTAGGTACTTTGAAAAGGGCAATTCTGAGGTAGATTGGAAAAGGATACCTTCTAAGAGAGAACATTCAAGAGAGAAGAGAGGAAGGGATAGGGCAGCAGCTTGATTAAATTCTTTTTGTTTTTTCTATAAATTTCGCTAAGTTTTCTATGTGAGATACTCTTGATTTGATTAAAATTCCTCTTAGTGACGAGTCGAGTTTTATGTTTGGCATTTGTCTGAGTTCTGATTTAATAAGGAGATAAAGTTTTTTGCCTTTCTTGTCGAAATCTGTAAGGATGCAGATTTTGTCTTTCTTGGTTATTCTGTCTGCTATTTCGCGAAGTTTTTCTTTCAATGGAACAGAGGTTTCGTGGACAGCGTAAACTCTTTTGAAGCCGAGTGATTTTAAGGATGAAACGTCTTTTTTACCCTCTACGATTATCACGTAGTCAAGATATTTTTCTATGTCTTGTTTTAGTCTTGGGTTGAATTTTACCATTTCGTAACCTCTTTGATTCACTCTTGTTCGAATCTTCTCACTTCGTTTTTGACTTGCTCTCGTTGCGGACCTGCTCGCTTACGCTGCGCGGTTCCTCACTTACGGCAAGCAAAAATGGCCCCGAGGGGATTTGAACCCCCGACACCTGGATTAAGAGTCCAGTGCTCTAACCAGACTGAGCTACGGAGCCATGTTGTGGGAAAGTTTTTTACGTTTTTAAATATAGTGAAATATAGTTGTTTGATGATAAGAATTGTTTTAAATGGAGATGTGGTTTTTGGAAGATGCCAAGGGTACCTAACGAAGTAAAGAAATGGTTTTATGAGGGGGATAAGAGTGATGTTTTAAAAAGATTGGAATCTCTTGTTGTATGGATGGTTGAGTGTTCTCCTCCTGTATTGGATATTTGGGGGTTGATTTTTGCTATGAATCTTCCTAATGAGCTTTCTGAAGATAGGGATGCTGCTTTAAGAAAGGCAGTTGAGGCTGGCCTGTTGAGTTTTGAGAGTGATGGGAATTATGATATGCAATGTGGTGAGAGTACTATGTTTCCGGGCCATTCTTTTAATCCTAAATTGGAAGGGAGAAAATTGTTTTTTGTTGGGAAGTATGATGGAAGGACTTTTCTTAAGAGAATGTCTTCTGGTTGGGGGAGGAAAGTGAATGTTCCTAAGTTAAGAGTGGTAAGTGGAGGAGAGTATCCTATAACTTTTCCTATTAGTTTTGAGAAATGGAGAGAGATATTTGTTAAAGGGGAGGATTTTATTTACGAAAGGCTTGAAAAAGCAGGCGTTCTTGTTTCGAGTAAAGAGGGAAATGGATTTAGAGTAGTCAAACCAAATGCAGGTAGTAAGAAGAAGAGGGAGTATTATTTTGATTTGGGAAGACGATTCTTTAGAAGATATGAAGAAGCGAGAGACTTTAGAAGTGGTGTTGTGGGGCCTAACCCTCATTTTAGTAGACTTCCTATAGCGAGATATGTTGATGGAGAGATGGTTGAAGAAGACTATGAGATGGCTAGGGCTGAAGAGAGAGATCGAGAGCTGGAAGAAAACAGAGGAAGTTAGATAAGTTTAAAATAGTTCTTTTTTCTTGGTATATAATGAGAAAGTGCTTAATATTGAGTTTTTTGGCTTTTGTTTTAGCTGTGACTTTAGTCATGCAGGGAGTTTTGGCTGCTGGAAATGTGGATTATCAGATTATTGAAGATAAGGTTCTTGTTGAGCTGAATCTTGATGAAGTTAGCGATTTTAGTTATAGGCTGCCTTTTGATGTTGAGACCATTGATGTTAATGTAAATCATGAGATTGTGGATTTTGATATGTATAAATTGTTGGAGATTAGTTTTGCTAGAAATGTGGAAATCAGTTATGTTGATAATGGGTTGATTGAGAAGTCTAAGGATAGATACTTTTTCATAATAAAGAATCAATTCGATGATGTGGTTGATGTGAATCTTTTTTTGGATGAAGGAGCAGTTTTGGCTGAGGATGAGAGATTGATTGTTCCTGAACCTAGTAGTGTCGGTACGGATGGAAGAAGAATTATTTTAAGTTGGAATGATTTTGATGCTGGAGAGATTGTTGTGGAGTATGAGTTGGTAGGAGAGGATAGTTTTGTGTTAAGGCTAGTTATAATCTTGGTGATCTTGCTGTTTGTTTGGTTATATTATAGACAATCGGCAAGGATAAAGAAAGAGGTTGTAAAAGCAAAGGAGAAGTTGAAATTGAAAAAGGAGAGGGCGATTGTTGAGAAGAGGAAAGGATATACAAGAAATTTATTTGGGGAGGAAAAGAAGATTATTGAGTATTTATTGAGTGTCAAAGGCAATGAGTGTTGGACTAAAGAGTTAGTTAGGAATCTGGGCATTTCTAAGGTTAGATTAAGTAGAAAATTGAGAAATTTGGAGCAGAAAGATTTGATTATAAGGATTCCTTATGGCAATGAGAATAAGGTCAGGTTGAAGAAGTAAGGGAAAATCTTGTTTCATCTTGTTTCAAGAATTAATTATATATGAAGAATTCTTAAGTTGATTATGAAAAATGAAAGAACTAAACATGCGGGAGGTTACCAAATGCGTAAAACAAACAAAATGATGAAAATATTCGCACTAATTATGGCTAGCTTGCTTGTTTTTAGTGTAGGAATTGCCACAGTGGCAGCGGAAGATAATGTTACAGTATCAGATGATAATGTTTCCAATGTTACTGTGCCAGAAGACAGTGTTGATGAAGTCCTGGATGGCGGAGATGATGTGCCTGAACCTGAGGTTATCTCTACAGATGTTGAAGACGAAATTGAAGCAGGAATTACTCCTGATTCTCCATTGTACGTTTTTGATAGGCTTGTCGATAGATTGACTTTATCTTTCACTTTTGATCCTTATAACAGGGGTATGAAGGCAATCAAGATTGCTGATGAGAGACTTGCTGAGATGGAGGAGATGATGGATGAAGATAATCTTGAAGCTGCTGAAGAGGCTGAAGAACAGCACGAGGCTTTGATTAATGAGACTGAAGAGATAATTGAAGAAATTGAAGGCAACGGAGGTAATGAGACTGAAGAAGCTTTAGAAGAAGTTCTAGGAGTAAAAATGAGATTGATGTCTCATGCCGAAAAAATAGCTTTTGTTAAAACAAGAATTCTTCAGAGAAAAGAAGCCCAAGGTAAAGATCCTGCAAGATTGGCTCATATGGCTATGGTCTTTGACAGAGTTGTTGACAAGGCTAGAGTAGTTGAAGCTAAAATGGACCAAAAGAGAGATAGAATCAAAACAAGATTGAAAGTTCTTGCTGAATTATCTGAAGAGGAGATCTCTCAGTTGGAAGAAAAGCTTCAAGAAAGAGTCAGGAGAAGGATTGCGAATGAGGCCAAGACTGGAGATGAAGATGATGAAGACGAGCTTGAAGTTGAATCAGAGGAAGAGTCTGAAGAGAACGACTCCGATGAGGGTTCTAGTGATGATGTCTTAAGCGTCTCTTCTGTTAAAGACAATTCTGGCAAAAACAAGAACGAATAAAAGGAAATTTTATTTTTTTATTTTTCCTTTTTATTTTTTAGAGTTTTATCTGTAAACACGCCAGGTGTGCTTGCATTTTGTGCATTTGTAGAATTTAGTTTCTGATTCGTCGCCTGCACGAGTTTGTCTTGTCCAGAAATATGCTTGTTTGTGCTTGCATTTTGGGCATTTTATATCTACTATAGGGTATGAACTTTCTTCGTCTTTTTCATTTATTACTACTATTCCTTCAATTTTCTCTATTTTTTCAGATGATTGGATTTTTGGCTTCTTTTTTGGCCTGTATCCACAGCCAGCACAGGCTGCTTTTCCGTTTTCTTTTACGACAATTACAGCACCACATTTTGAACAAAATTCCATTTGGTATTTTACATTCGATATAATATAAATGTTTGCTTTTTAAGGAGGGTTTTAGAAGAGGGGAAGTTATCTACATAGCCCTCTTTGGCTTTCTTGCCTGAAGGGTTCAAACCATACTAATTTAATCCATCCAACGAGGGGAATTTTGGCCACAGATTTTCCTATTATTGTTTCTTTCGGTATGTTTGTTTCGTCCAACTTCTGGGGATTGTTATCTCTTGTGAATTGTTTTGTGTTATGGTCTCCTTTTGTTGAGATAGGGCCTTCTTTGACGATTCTATGTATTATTGGATTTGGGGAGAGGGCTTCTGGGTTAGGCTGAAATATGATGATGTCTCCTTTTTCATAATCCGATCTGCCCCAAACGATAATTATATCTCCTTTATTTAGGCCGTTTTTGAATGAAAATGATTCAAAGTCTTCTTTTGAGATGTCTTGTGCCTCATACCATAGTGCGTTTTTGTCCCACCAGTTGTCAAATGAAGTCTCGTGATACATTGAGCAGGATTCCACCACTACTAAGGGAAGAGTTGTTCCTGTTGCAAGAGAAAGAACAGGGAAGAGGACGAATTTTATTATGATCACAATTAAAATAAGTGACACGAGCCATGAATCCCATGTGTCTTCTTTGAGATAGTTCCAGAAGTTTTTGATTGTTTTTTTAATAGTCATTTGTAGTGTTTGTAGATGTAGTTTGCGTTTTGTTTTATTTCTCTTTCGTTGGTCATTCCTATGTTTAGGGCATCTATAAATTTGTGTTTTATCGCGAAGTTCATTCTTTTTTTGTACTCATGGATATGCTTCCCTGCTCCGAAAACTTTCATTGCTATTATCCCTTTGTGTTTTTGTGATTTAAGGGCTGCTATCATTTCTTCTTTTGTTCCTCTATCTATTCTTGCTTCACTTATTGAAGCTAAGATAACATCTATTTCTTTTGGTGCCTTGAGAACTGCTTTTGGGCTTGAGTGGGTACTAAACCCTACTGCTTTTATGATTCCTTTGTTTTTGTAATTGAGCAGAACTTTCAATGCAGGTTTTCTTCTTGCGAAATCTGCCATTCCTTGTATTCCATGTAAGAGCACTATGTCCAGATATTTTGTTTTCATTTCTTTGAGTGCTATTTTTATTTTATTTCTTGCGCCTGTTTCTGTTGTTGAGTCAATTTTTGTCATAATTGCTACGTTGTCTCTTCCTACTTCTTTTAGTGCTTTTCCAACATCTTTTTGTGTCCCATAACAGTCTGCGGTGTCCCAGAAATTTATGCCATATTTTTTGTATGCTGTGACAAGGAGACGATGACCATGATATCTTGAGAGACCAGTTCCATAACAGAGTCTGCTGACTCTCTGGATTCTTGTGTTCTTGATGGTTGTGTATTTCATTTTCTTTTCAGGGTATGAAGGAAAATTTTTGCCCATTTTTGTTCCTCTTTTTACAAAAGAGGAAAGATTTAAGGTTTTATAAAATATGCGCCGGCCGGGAGTCGAACCCGGATCGCAAGCTTGGGAAGCTTGAATCATAACCACTAGACCACCGGCGCCATTGTTAATTTTATGTAGGATAACCTTTATAAAAGAATTTGTTTAGTCTTGAATATGACCGTGTAGCTCAGCCTGGTTAGAGCGCTGTGCTGATATGGTTTTGTAATTTCGAAATCAAACTTCGGTTACGCAGAGGTCCTGGGTTCAAATCCCAGCACGGTCATGGTTTTTATGGTTTATTCTAATGGTTGGGTATGAAATTCCAGAAATAACCTGTTCTTTAGGAGGGAAAGGTTTTTTAGAGGAAGGTTAAGAGGAATTGTGTTCACGTACACCTTTTTGCTGCCTATTGCTTTTATTTCATATCCTGATTCTAGTTTTGAGATAAAGACATCTTTTGTTGTGGCAAGACCGGGGGTTGTTAGCTCGTAAACTATCCTGTTTGACAGTCTCTTTACTGATGTTTTTGCCGGTGTTCTTGGGAGTTTTGACATTTTTTCGATTTGTTCGGTTGTTATTGGTTTTTTAAAGGGGCCTTTCTTCTGTGTTGGCTGCTTTTTGATTTTTGGAGCACCAATCTTTATTTTTATTCCGTTGGGTATGTTACTTATCTCAGCGTTGTCCATGTTGTGTATGTCGCCAAGTTGGGAGTTGAGGTTTTTCATTAATTTGTTGAAAATAGAGTTAATCATCTTATCCGAAATCCCTATGCTTGTTGGGTCTTGATTTGTTGGCAATATATCTGAGTCTATTTTTCCAAGCATTCCAAAATCTTTCATCTCTTTTTCTTTGTCAGTTAAAGGATTCCCGCAGTAAGGGCAGAAGCTAAATGTTTTGTTTATTTTTGAGTTGCAGTGTTTGCATTCAATGTTTTTCTTCTTTTTCTTTCCAAAGAACATGATATTTACACTATTAACGGACTTTTAAACTTTGTTTTTATTTGAATAGTTCTTTGAACCAGATTATTTCGGAGTGGATTGTCTTAAGTGGATGGGTTAGGTCGACTTGTGTTTCTGGTAATTTTCTCACTGGTTTTTCTTCTTTTATTTTGGGCAAGAAGTAGATTGAGGACAGCAGTCTTGCCAATGCGGCCACTCCAAATGCGATGAAGAATGGGCTGATTGTGTTGATGACTAAATTTTTTATTATAAGTCCTCCGATTATTGCTCCTACAAACGTGCCTATCCCTATCAGTATGTTGGTGTATGCTATACAGATTCCTCTATGCTGGGGAGATACTGAGTCATAGGTAAATTTTGTAAACCCAAGAATTAATGCTGCGTTTCCTAGACCTGCTAATAACTGCGGACCAAAAATAAGTGATGTGGGAGTTCTGAAAAATATCCATAGTATTGGAGTAAATATGAACACTATTGAGCCGATGATGATTAATCTTTTGCTTCCAAATTTATCTCCGAACTTTCCTGCGAATGGGGCAAACATTAGATAGAATATTGAGGAACTCATAGAGACTACCATAAATATTACATAGCTGAAGTTTAATTTTTCCAGCATGTAAACAGCAAAGAAGGGGGCTGCAATCATTGAAGCAAATATAAAGAATGCCCTATAAACTGCGAATTTTCCAAAGTTGTCGTAACGATTTATGAAAGATGTAAACGAGAACTGCGCTCTCTTTTTAAGTTTGAATTTAGGAGAGTACTGTTTTTTGAATAATACAAATGAGATGAATCTAAACGTAAAAGCAAGGGCAAAGAGGATACTGAATCCCAGGAGCGCAAGTCCTTTTGTTTTGAATGCGTCAAGAATGAACGCGCCTATTAATGCGGCGGCTATGCCTACCGCTGTTGTTGCACGGGTTCTTTTTGCAAAATACCTTGCTCTTTCTTCTTCAGGGACAATGTCTCCCATCCAAGAGAACCATGCTGGGAAGGAGAGCCCTCCAAGACCTACTATCAGTGTGAAGAGAATGATTAGTACCCATGGGAGATACGATTGCATAATACCTTTCCAGAACAGGTAGCTTAAGAATGCGATAGGGAGCCATATTAGTGATTGGAGGAAAACAAATTTCATTACGATTGTTTTTCTTGATTGTTTCTCCATTAATCTATTTCCAAATATTTGAGTAATTGGTGCTAAGAGTCCTGGAAAAGAGCTAAGAAATCCTATATGAAGAGCGTTGGCGTTGAGTGCTAGAGCAAATGGAGTGACATATGAGTTACCTAAACTAAATGCTAAGTTTGCCGCTGCTCCCTCATGGATGCTTGTTTCCAGCGCTTTTTTCTTTGCTTTTATTTTTCTTGGACTTTCAAGGGGGAACAGTGCAGGCGCCTGGCCTCTTTTTTCCATGCTGATAGGTTGTAAAAATTGTTAATAAAGTTTGCTAA
>Ga0180437_10000402_pt1 | contig 84944 bp, 78 predicted proteins | sample SS_ome_4_FD_132410 | JGI IMG/M metagenome (GOLD analysis project Ga0180437, IMG submission 132410) | Hypersaline lake sediment archaeal communities from the Salton Sea, California, USA - SS_3_D_1 metaG | ecosystem: Environmental > Aquatic > Non-marine Saline and Alkaline > Hypersaline >...
AAGGACTATGAATACTTGCCAAAAACAAGTGAAGTGATGATTTATCTTTCCATGACAAAAACGATGTTAAGGCGCTATGTATTATGCTCTTAAATTTTCAAACACTCTCTAAGAGGGTGTTTGAAAATTCATTTGGGCCGAGAACTTTCCCTTTTTCACCCTAATATCTAGCTCAAATTGCTCTGAATGTATCCATTCAGCTCCATTCTCCGCCAAATATTGGGGCGAAAAATCATAAAATTCCGCCCTTGAAAGCAATTTCCAAACACCATCTACGAACCTATCCTAATTAAGCTAGCCAAGTAAAATTCCTGAAATCTTCATTTACGATGTTTATAATATCGATAAAGATTTTTTTGCTCCCCCTATGAGTCTATTCAATTCGTTTTTCTATATTTTTTCGACAATAAATATTTTTATCTGTTGCTGTTTTTTTATTTTTTTGTATAATTTCACTTATCTTTAATAAAAAAGAGTTTTTTTAGAATAGAACAAAGTTAAAACATTCATTCATTTTCAGGATCATTGATCGAGTCTACTGCAGCCTACACTCTTGCTGATAAGGACGATAACGTAGTTGTAAAAGGGGCGAAGTATACCTTAGGAACAGCAGTGCATTTAGCGGAAGCTACGATCGCACTTGTAGAGCTAGTCGTGGCAAACGTTCTCCTAGGGACAGCAAAAACAGCTCAGTTCTTCCTACCGAAACAGAGATCTGAGTGGTTTAACCAGAAAGTTCTCGAGCCACTTTCTCAGCACTCTCTTGATACAACCGTTGGAATGTTAAAAGCCGCTTCACGCATGGTAACCAACTTTACAAGTAAGGACACTAGAGAAGCGGCCGAAAAGGACATCGAGTCAAGGGTCTCAAGTATGTACGATTCTGATACAGCTCAAGCGATCAAAAATTTCCATATCAATGGATGGACTCCTAAGAAAGAGTCGACCGTTTGTAGTCTGAAGTCAGAGAAACAGGTAGAAGGACCAATACAACAACAAGACCAGGAAGAAGATTGGCCTCCTGTGAAGGAAAAAATTGCTCAGCAAATTGAAGAAGGTGTATCGCAAGCTGCTATCAAAAAAAGCAAACCAACATCAAATGAGCCTGTTAAGACGGTAAAGGTAACAGAGAAAGTAGACCCTGAAGAGACCACTCGAGTGGACACAGAAGAGACGAGTTATGAGACTTTTCAAGGTTCCGCACCTCAAACAAACTCCAGGAAATATGCATGCATAGCAGCTGGACTAGTGCTTATAGCAGGTATAGTAGGCTATGCCATCTACAATGGATACGGTCCTTCTACGCCGCTGCAACGAGAAGAAGTGTTAGGGCAAAGTCCACTTAATATGACTGACTTTATGTACCGAATGGGTCAAACAAGATCTGATACTGTATCAGAGTTAGGGCAATGTGCAGAATGCGTAGTAGGGAAGTTTGGAGCTCCAGTAGCTAGCGCAGCAGAAACGTTAGGGCAGTGTGCATGGAATGCGACGGATTTGACAAAAGACGTATTTGGGCAGGGTGCAGCGGTTGTTGCCAATACAACAGAGGCTTTAGGGCAGTGTGCTGCTAATGTAACTCATTGTGGAGAAAGCGTAGTAGGAAAGTTTGCAGCTCCAGTAGCTAGCGCAGCAGAAACGTTAGGGCAGTGTGCATGGAATGCAACTGATTTAACAAAAGACGTATTTGGGCAGGGTGCAGCGGTTGTTGCCAATACAACAGAGGCTTTAGGGCAGTGTGCTGCTAATGTAACTCATTGCGGAGAAAGCGTAGTAGGGAAGTTTGGAGCTCCAGTAGCTAGCGCAGCAGAAACGTTAGGGCAGTGTGCATGGAATGCAACTGATTTAACAAAAGACGTATTTGGGCAGGGCGCAGCGGTTGTTGCCAATACAACAGAGGCTTTAGGACAGTGTGCTGCTAATGTAACCCATTGTGCAGAATGCGTAGTAGGAAAGTTTGCAGCTCCAGTAGCCAATACGTTGAGTACAGATCTATTTGAGTGGGGCAGAGGTTTAGTCCGGTCGAGTACAGACCTTGTTGTCTATAATCCAAATGCTTTTCAGACGTGTGCGGCATCTATTGAAAAAACAGGAATGAACTATATAGGGGGGAGCCAAGCTTTATCGAATTCCGATACCTCTGCCTTCACAAACAAACTCATTGCGGGTGGAGTCGCTCTTGGCACGACAGGATTGGCAGCGACCGCTTATGTTTTTTATTCTGTGAAGCAATCAATGGAGAATTTAACGAAAGCGATGGCAGAAGGAGCTTGGAGAGCAGAAAGAGCTAGCGCCAAACGTAAAACTACCAGTTCGAATTAGAGCAACCTTAAATAAGTAAGAAGCTGTAAAGTTGGTTTAACTCATAGAAAAAAATAGGTAAATAGACAGGAGAGAGCCTCTCTCTTTTGCACCTTACTTTCCGCTGAGGTGGCCTTTTAGGTACTTACCCGTATAGGACCTGGCCACCTTGGTTATCTCTTCAGGAGTTCCACAGCACACGATCTTTCCTCCTTTGTCTCCAGCGCCAGGTCCTAGATCAATTAGATGGTCCGCATTGACGATCACATCGAGGTTGTGCTCAATGATGATCAGCGTATTTCCTTTATCCACCAGCTTATGAAAGATCTCAAGCAGCTGCACCATGTCGTCGCTGTGTAGCCCAATGGTGGGCTCATCAAAGACGTAGAGGGTCTTGCCGGTTGCGCGCTTGGCCAGCTCTCTAGCGAGACGCATGCGCTGCGCCTCTCCACCGGAGAGAGTGGCGATCTCTTGGCCTAGCTGTACATAGCCAAGGCCGACAGACTGGAGGGTCTCTAAGATTTTGAGAACTTTGGGAACGGGGGGAATCTTGTCGAGCGCCTCATCGATCGTCATCTTCAGAAAATGTCCGAGGTTTCTTCCGCCGATCTTCACTTCGAGGCTCAATGGATTGAGCCGAAATCCTTTGCACGCATCACAGACGATCTCTACAGGCGGAAGGAACTGCATGTGGATCTTTTTCTTCCCCAGGCCCCAGCAGCTGGTGCACATCCCTTTGAGGTGGTTGAAGCTAAAATGTTTTGGCATAAGACCGCGGATCTTAGCCTCGGGGAGCTGAGCGAAGAACTGGCGCAAGGGGGTCGACATGTCCGTGTAGGTACTTACATCTGCTCGCGCGGTGTGACCAATGGGGTTTTGATCGATAACGAGCATTTTGTCGATGGATTCAAGCCCTGAGATAGTCGTTCCTGCGTAGGTGACTTTGTCGGGGCGTTTGCGCGTTGCCAGCGATTGTTGTACAGCTGGGCGCAATAGGTCATTGATGAGGCTGGATTTTCCAGAACCAGAGACCCCTGTGATGCAGGTAAAGATCCCAAGGGGAAGCTCAAGGGAGAGGTTTTTTAGGTTGTGGAGATTTGCGCTCTTGATGGTAAGCGCTCCTTTAGGGGTTCGACGTGATTTTGGAATAGAGATCTGTTTTTTCCCAGACAGGTAGGCTCCCGTGAGCGATTTGGGATTGCTTTTGATCTCTTTGACACTGCCCTTAGCGATGATCTCTCCGCCAAGTTTTCCTGCTTTGGGACCAAAGTCGACGATCTGGTCGGCAATTTCAATGGTGAGAGGGTCATGCTCGACAAGGAGCAGGGTGTTGCCTTGGGCGCATAGAGCTTTGAGTGAGCTGTTGAGCATCTCATTGTTGTGAGGGTGAAGGCCAATGGTGGGCTCATCGAGCACGTAGAGACAACCGGTCAGGCCGCTTCCCAGTTGGCGGGCAAGACGGATTCTTTGGGTCTCTCCGCCACTTAAGGTGGGAGCAGCGCGGTCGAGCGATAGGTAGTCGAGTCCGATTGCATTGAGAAACTTAAGGCGATGGATAAGCTGAGCAATGGGCTCTTTGAGAAAGTCGTGCTCAGAGGGGTCGAGCACAATGTTTTCAAAAAAAGAGAGGGCGTGATCGAGTGGCATCTGACATACGTTAGCAATCGACTCTCCTTTGATCTCGACATTTCGGGCAAGGGGATTAAGTCTTGTTCCTTCGCACGAAGGGCAGGTGATCTTATCTACCCAGGCTGATAGCTCTTCGCTGATGGGGGCTGAGGCAGACTTGGCGAGTTTGGCAAAGACGGGGCCGAGCCCTGCAAAGCGCACGGAGACTCCTTTGTGTATTGGGATTTCTAAATCGGAGCCAGAAAGGATGGTCTGAAGATCGCTGCTTTTGAGCTTTTCTAATGGGGTATCGGGGTCGATGCCAAGTTTTTCAAGCACTTTTTCAAAGAGCTCGAGTGCTTCATAGGCGGCATAGTCTTTCCACAGTTTTTTCATCAGTGCATAGGGCGTCATCCGCATGATGGGTCGATGCTTTTCTAGATTGGCTCCAAACTGATACCCAATTCCCAAGCAGTCGTGACACATCCCTTGCTCGGTGTTGAACGAGAAGGTGTGGGGAGTCAGTGGTGGGTACGACTTGCCGGTTTTTTCGACGGCAAAGGCGAGGTTAAAAAATACTTCTTTGTCATCGTAAAGTGCATAGAGGGTGTTGTTGGAGAGGTTTGCTGCGGTATCGATCGCATCGTAGAGCCGCTTTTCTACTTGTGGGCGGATGGCAAGGCGATCGACAATGAGCAGGAGCCGGTTTTTTCGCCCCTTATCGAAGGGGATCTCTTCGTCCAGTTCGTAGTTTTCATCGTTGAGGCGTATGCGAAGATAGCCATCTCTGAGCAGGCGAGCCTGGAGCGCTTTAAAATCTTCTTTGATCTCGATGGGAGCGAGGATCTGGATCTTTGTTTTTTCGGGAAGGGTCATTAGCTGCTTAAGTACATACCCTTTGCTGATGGAGCGGATTTCCTCTCCTGTTTCAGGACAGTAGGCGGTGCCAAGGTGGGCAAAGAGGATGCGCAGGTAGTCGTACGCTTCGGTCATTGTCCCAATGGTCGAGCGGGGGTTCCCCGCATGCGCTTTTTGCTCGATGGCAATCGAGGCTAAGAGGCCATCGATTCCTTCGACTTTGGGCTTAGCCATTTGCTTCACGTATTGGCGAGCGTAGGCAGACATCGACTCGGTATAGCGGCGCTGCCCTTCTGCGTAGACCGTCTCAAAGGCAAAGGAAGATTTTCCCGATCCAGAGGGTCCGGTGCAGACGGTGATTTTGCCGTGGGGGATCGATAGGTCGACTCCTTTGAGGTTGTTCTGCTCACATTTTTCAACGATGATCTCATTTGTCGGAGTTGCCCGTTTTTTCTTCTCCCCCGCTTCGGGAGTGATCGGTTTTGGATGGAGCGCTTTATGTACGGCAGTTCCTGTGGATGTTTTCATCTTGGCAATTGTCTCAGGAGTGCCTTCAGCAACCACTTCTCCTCCATACTCACCCCCCTCGGGGCCAAGATCGAGGATCCAGTCGCACGTTTTGACAAGGTCCATGTTGTGCTCAATCACAACTACCGTGTTGTTTTTGTCGACGAGCTTCTGCAGGAGGTCGATGAGCTTGTCAATATCGTGAAAGTGCAAACCGGTTGTTGGCTCGTCGAGAATGTAGAGGGTCATTCCCGTTGAGGGCCTGGAGAGCTCTTTCGCTAGCTTGATCCTCTGCGCTTCTCCACCAGAGAGCGTCGGCGAGCTTTGACCCAGTTTGATGTAGTCGAGTCCTACTTGTTGCAGCATATTGAGCTTTTTCTCGATCGGGGGGATCGCCTCGAAAAATAGGAGTGCTTCTTTGACGCTCATCTCAAGTACATCGTAGATGTTTTTGCCCTTGTATTGCACAGAGAGGGTCTTTTCATCAAAGCGTCTTCCGTCGCAGTGAGCGCACAGCTGCCACTCGTCATCGAGGAAGTCCATGTCGATCTTCACCATGCCCATTCCGCTGCAGTGGGGGCACGATCCTTCCTTTACGTTGAAGCTAAAGCGGCCTGCTTTGTAGCCTTGCGCTTGGCTTTCAGGGAGCTTGGCAAACAGATCGCGGATCTGGTCAAACAGCTTGATGTAGGTAGAAGGGTTGGATCTTGGCGTTCGCCCAATGGGGGACTGGTCAATTGCGATCACCTTGTCGATCTCTTTGGTTCCTTTGATCGCTTTATGAGCGCCGACGCGCTGCTTGCCATGATGGAGCAGATTGGAAAGGGCAGGGTGGAGGATATCGGAGATGAGCGATGACTTCCCTGAGCCAGAGACCCCCGTGACGGCAACAAATCGCTCGAGGGGGATTTTTGCAGTGACCGACTTGAGGTTGTGGTGCTTGGCTCCTTCAATTGTGAGCCACTTCTTGGCTTTAGGGCGACGCTTTTTGGGGATGGCGATTGAGCGTTTTCCATTTAAGAAGGCCGCGGTGACCGACCGCTCATTTTTAAGAAGAGCTTGGAGGTCACCAGAGACAAGGATTTCACCCCCTTCACTGCCGGCATAAGGGCCCACATCGACAATGTGATCGGCCTCTAACATGGTCTCTTCATCATGCTCGACGACGATGACCGTATTTCCCTTGTTGCATAAAGAGCGCAAGCTTGCGAGCAGTTTGGTGTTGTCTCTTGGGTGAAGACCGATCGAAGGCTCGTCGAGTACGTAGGTCGCCTTTGAAAGTCCTGAGCCGATTTGGGAGGCAAGGCGCACGCGCTGCGCTTCTCCACCCGACAAGGTAGGTGCTGTTCTCTCAAGGGTAAGGTAGTGAAGTCCCACGTCAAAGAGAAAGTAGAGCCGATCGCGGATCTCTTTGACAAGTTCATTTCCGATGAGCGCCTCTTGCTTGGTTAGCTTGAGCTCGTCAAAGAAAGCAAGCGCTCGCTCAATGGAAAGAGAGGTAAGCTGATGCAGGGTTTTTCCTTTGATCTTGGTTGCAGCCGGATAGAGGCGGATGCGTGAGCCGTTGCATTGATGGCAAGGGGTCTGTTCCATCATCTCTTCCATTTTAGCGCGATAGGTATCAGAGCTTGCCTCCAAATAGCGGGTGCGCGCTTCATGAAGCACGCCGCGCCAGGCCACATACTCGATCCAACTCGTTTTTTTCACCGGATGGGAGAAGCGCATCTTCACCCACTTTTTGTTGATTCCATAAAGGAAGAGATCTTGCGCTTTTTTGCTCAGCTTCTTCCATGGAGTTTTGATGGAGAAGTCGCCAATGCGCGCTAAATTTTTATAGATGTTCCCGTAGCGGATTGTTGTATAGGAGCTGGCTACTGAGCAGCAATCGTCTGCGATGCTCTTGTCGGGGTCGATGATCTGATCGATGTCAAATTCAAGAAGCGTGCCGAGGCCTTGGCAGGTGGGGCACATCCCCGATGGGTGGTTAAAGGAAAAGTCGCTTGGCTCTAAAGGTCCATAAGAAAGGCCCGATTTGGCGCTGTGGGCGTGTTGTGAAAACAAAACCTCTCGGTCTGTTTTGGCGTCGACCACCTTAACGAGCCCTTCTCCCACATCGAGCCCTTGAGTGATGCTTTCCGTAAGTCGTCCTCGTTCTTCTTTTTTGATGACAAGTCGGTCGATGATCAGATCGACATTGTGAGCCATCTTGCCATCGATCTCTATCTTGTCTTCGAGCTCGATGATCTTGCCATCAAGCCGCACCCTCGTATAACCCTTTCTCAAAAGGTCAGCAAACTCGTCTTTGAACTCTCCCTTTTTGTTTTTGGCAAATGGTGCGAGTACCAAAATCTTCGTTTTTTCAGGCCACTCCGATAGCTGCCTTAAAATTTCTTCTACGCTTTGAGGAGTCACTCGCTCGCCACTTTCGGGGCAATGGCGAATGCCGATGCGTGCATAGAGAATACGCAAGAAATCGTAGATGCCGGTCATCGTTCCGACGGTTGAACGTGGGTTTTTCCCAGCCGTCTTCTGCTCAATTGCAATCGTTGGGGAGATCCCCTCAATTGAGTCAGCCTGTGGCTTGGCCATCTCGCCGAGGTGCCTTCGCGCAAAAGTAGAGAGCGACTCGATGTAGCGACGTTGTCCCTCTACATAGATGGTGTCGAACGCAAGTGAGGTCTTACCCGAACCTGAGACGCCAGTGAAGACAATCAGCTGGTAGGGATTGAGGGTGAGGTCCACTCCTTTAAGGTTGTGAACACAGACGTTCTTCAGGACAATTTTTTGCTCCATAGCTCTCAATCATACTCCTTAAAGGAGTTGGAGACAAGGTTGGAGAAACCATTGCAATTTCGATTTGAATCTGAGACTATGTATCTTATGAGAACACGGACAAAAATTGTATGCACTATGGGGCCAGCGGTCAGCTCGTACGAGAAGATCCTTGAGCTGATCGATGCGGGGATGAATGTAGCGCGGCTCAATTTCTCCCACGGCACCCATGAAGACCACAAGAAAACGATCGATCTTTTAAAGAAGGCGCGCAAGGAAAAAGGGATTCCACTTGCGATCATGCTCGATAACAAGGGCCCTGAAATCCGCGTCGGCGTTTTAGAAAAAGAATTCGTGGTCGCAAAAGGCGATCACCTTACCCTCGTTCGAGACAAAGCTGAAGACCAAAGTCACTTGCCGATCAATCCGGGGATAGCGCTCGACCCACTTAAAGTTGGTGATCGTGTCCTTTTTGATGATGGCTACATTTTTACCGAGGTGAAAGAAAAGACGGACGAGGCTGTAATCGTTGAGGTGCTCAACGAAGGGAAGATCAAGAGCCAAAAGGGAGTGAACATGCCCGGGGTCAATGTCCCACTACCGGCTATGACCGAGCAAGACATCCGTGACATCCGGTTTGGGTGCTCTCAAGATGTTGACCTCTTAGCGGCATCTTTTATCCGCTCAGCTCATCACATCCGTGAGATCAAAGCTCTTTTGTATGAAGAGGGAAAACCTGAGATCCAAATCATCGCAAAGATTGAGAACAGTCTTGGTGTTGAAAACTTCGATGGAATTGTCCAGGCGGCGGATGCCATCATGGTCGCTCGGGGAGACCTTGGGGTAGAGCTTCCCATCGAGCAAGTGCCCGTGCTTCAAAAGATGATGATCCGCAAGTGCGTCCAGGCAGCTAAGCCTGTAGTGACAGCTACGCAGATGCTCGAGTCGATGATCAATAGCCCAAGGCCGACGCGGGCTGAGGCGTCCGATGTAGCCAATGCCATCTATGATAGCACCTCGGCGGTGATGCTCTCTGGTGAGACTGCTGTTGGGAAATATCCTGTTGAGACGGTGAAGCTGATGCGGAGCATTGTGGAAGAGGCGGAGAAAGACTTCTCTTTTGAAGAGTTTTTCTATCGCGACACCAGAGGCTCTCACGACATCTCCTCCTCGATTTCAATGGCTTCTGTAAAGACTGCCTATAGCTCCGAGGCAGAAGCGATTTTTGCCTTTACCAGTACAGGATCAACCGCTCGCCTGATCTCTCGCTATCGTCCCAGAATGCCAGTGGTTGCGCTTACCCCCAATAAAAAGACCTACAACCAGCTCGCCTTCAATTGGGGTGTTTGTCCTGTACCTCCAGTGGAGGCGCATAGTTCTCAAGAAGCGCTTGCAGTGACAAGCTTATATGCTCGAAACGAGGGCATTGTCCAGTTTGGAGATCTTGTGGTAGTGACTGCCGGAAGCCCTTTTGGAATGCGAGGGACCACGAATATGATGATCGTGGAAAGTATTGGAGAGGTTCTTGTACGGGGCGACCCATCTCATGGCGAAGAACTAGAAGGAGTGGTTTGTCATATCCTCGCACTCGATGCCTATGCTGAGACAATGGCAAAGGGGAAGATTGTGGTGATCCCTAAATATGATGAGACCTATTTGCCTTTTATTAAAGAGGCGAAAGCGATCCTGTTGCAGAACAACCCCGAGGACGAAGAATCAGAAGATGCAGCGATTATGGCGGCCGAAAAATTGGAGATTCCAATCATTGTACGTGCTGATGAGGCGATGCGCCGTCTCCACGATGGGCAAAGAGTCACCGTCAATTTCGAGAAAGGGACGGTCTATCTCAAGGGGCAGTGTCTAGGTGATGAAATCCCTGCGATCTCAGATCCGAGGGATTAGTATAAGCGATTTCAAATAGAATTTTGGTAGGGGCTATACTTTGAAGCCAATTGAGAAATATATCTCTTTCGAGGAACTTAATGAACTTCTTCAATCTCAAAATCCTTCGACTCTCATTGACGTGAGAAATAAGTCAGAGCCAAAAGAGGGGCACATTGGAGGACTATGGATTCCTCTCGATTCTTTAGAAGAGCAGGCCGACTCTATCCCGGCAGATAGGATGATTGTGCTTTACTGCAGATCAGGAAGAAGAAGTGCCATGGCCGCATCCATCCTCAAGTCAATCTTTCCAGACGCAGATATTCGATGCCTCAAGCAACAGCCCTGACATGTCGTTTGCCTCAGATGTAAGCTTGGATCCAGCTTTTTACTGAGAATTTTATACGAGAAAGAGTGCGCGCTTTTCATAGGATCCGAATATTTACCTTTCTTTGTTTTTGCTGGGCGAATTTTGGTTATGGTTCGACGGCTAAAGAGAGAAAGCAAATCGTATTCATTGTGAATCCGATATCGCATGAAATCAAAAATCAAAATGTCGAGAAGCTCATCAAGAGCGATCTAGACCATAACAAGTATGAATATACGATTGTATATACCCAGCACGCAAACCACGCCACAAAACTAGCTCATGAGGCGCTTGAGCGCTCAGTGGATATTATTGCAGCTGTTGGAGGCGATGGAACAGTTAACGAGGTGGGAAAGGCGCTTGTTCACACGAAGGGCACTCTTGCAATCGTTTCTGTTGGCTCTGGAAATGGTCTGGCCAGACATCTAGGAATCCCCATAGGGATAGTTCGAGTAGTTAAAGCGCTCAATTTTGCGCGCTCAGTGACAATCGATACGGCGAAGATCAATGATCGGGTCTTTTTAGGCGTTGCGGGAGTTGGTGTTGATGCTCATATTGCGCAGGAGTTTGCAAACTTTGGCAAACGTGGCTTTTTTCCTATAGCCAGCTCGCACTTAAAGAACTGGCAAGGTATACATCTCAGAATTACTTAATTAATATCGATGGAAAGTTAGTGTGTAAGAAAGCGTTCATCATTGCTTTTGCTAACAGTTCCCAATACGGCAACGACTTCTTTATCTCTCCTAAGGCTCGCATCGATGATGGCTTTCTTGATTTGGTCATCATCGATGATATTCCTCAATTGTCTGCAGCTAAATTCCTCTATCGTTTTACACAGAGCAATCTCGATCATTCTCGGCATGTTGAAACACATCGATTTAAGGAAATGACAGTTCAACATCCCTATATGCGTACACATATAGATGGGGAGGAAACAATATCACCTCAGAGCAAAGGCTGTGTCTAGAAAGAGAATTTGGGAACCTGTGCGATGACTCGGCGATGACCACTGCTGAAAAAGTCTACCTTGCGATAGCAGCATTCGTGGGATTTTCTGTATGCGGAAATTTGGGGAGGGGGCTCGCCAAAGCTTGGTCAAGCAGCGAACCCAATCATCAAGAACCATTACCAACGACTGCTTTGTTAGGGGGGTAGTCAGGTACCTCAATCTTTGCCATGTTTTGCGAGCACCCATAAGGGTGCCCGGATATCTTCAGAAAATCTATACTTTGAGAGTTAAGGCTTTGGCTTTTTTCTCTCGAACATACAAGTAGACATACCCTAGCGTTCCTATGCAAAGAGTCACGGGGATGACAGCGATACCATAGAAAAATGCTGTTGAAGAGTCAGGGCCTCCTGCAATCTGAATGATCCCTCCAATGATGCTATGGAAGGCATATCCAAAGGTCATAATGATCATATTGGCAACGGCTGTAGTGAGACCAGCAACTTGCTCGCTAACAAATGTGGATGCTTTGTAAATTGCCAGAATCTGATAGGCACAGCAAACACCTACGAGTACGAAATTGATCGAAAGAAATCCGGTCTGGAGTTTCCAGGCAAGTAGCAGCACAAAGCTAATGGCCATAACAGCTCCAGCACCAACGATGGTAAGAAGTGTGCTCTTTGTTTTCTCTGCGATGAAACTTAAGACTGGCGATCCAAAGCACATACCAATAAAAATCATCGAGAGTAGACTGGCTGCCACGGTGCTATGCAGCCCATAGGTTTCCTTTAAAAAAGAAGTTCCCCATACATCTGCAAATCCTTCTAGAGGCCCAACAAGTAAACCGGCAAAAATGCATGACAAAATCACTCGGGAGTTTGTAAAAACTTCCTTGATATTCGAGAGGACAGTGTCTTTAGAGGAGCTATTCATATTTGGAATGATCCAATAGGTGATTGCAGCCAAAATGACTCCAGATAGGGCAAATAATCGAAGGACTTTTTGATACCCTAGACTTTCGCATAAACAGCTTACAGGTCCTCCACCATAGATGGCTCCGATGAGCCCAATCGTCACGGAGAAGCTCAACATGCGTGAAAAGCGCTTCTCAGCAAAAGTCATGCGTATGATCTTGAACACACCTAAGATAGCTCCTGAAGATCCCATGCCAATTAACAGCCTTCCAAAGATGGGATACATCCAGTGGCTGGCAAAAATGAGAGGCAATAGCCCTACGACCGAAAGGAGAATACATAAGGTCATCACCTTTCTTGGACCGAAGCGGTCGAGTAAGATGCCTAGCGGCAGGTGCATCAAGGAATATCCAATATAATAGATACCTGAAAATTGACCGAACGTCGCTGCATCAATCTGAAATTGTTGCATGATGTCGCTCAGCATAATATTTGGCAGAACCCTCAATACATATTGATAAGCGTAAAAAATCGAGGCAATGATCCATGCCAACCAGGCAAAGATTTGTGATTTTGAGTAATTTGTAGTCATTGTTAGCTCCCTCTACAGATAGCGATTCATTTTTTTTGTTAGATGTTTTTAAGGATATGAATGAATAGAGAATATTAAAGCGCCACTGGGCGCAGGAGCAGCAGGGTAGTAGAGTTTGAGAGTGCTGAAACTTCAGTCATGGTCCAATGTTATCAAAACATCTAAATCATCGCAAGAAGGCTCAATGCGCAAATGGCTGCCGTCTTGGCGCGAAGGATGTTGCGGCTTAAGCGAATGCCCTTGGCGTTGAGGGTGTTTTGGAGGAGGTCGATCTCACTTTGTGAGAGCCCCTTTTCAGGCCCTATGAAGATAGCCGTCTCTTCGAGGGAAGGGCATAGGGGCTTTGTCGAAGCAAGAGCGACATTCTTAGGTCAAGCTCGTTTTTTCAGTTTGTTTGAGTATGGCTCACCAACTGGGGAAAGAATTGACTAAATAACAATCATTTTCCTCATCATAGTCAAGGATCTCAATCCGCGTCATTCCTTTATGGGTATCAATGTAGAACCCATCTTCGCAAGCCACTACAACCTTACTTTGGATCCATTCATAGCTCTGATTTTCTTCGGTTGGTTCGTTAGCCCTTACCATTTGGTGGCTGAAAATAATAGCTCCAATGGCTACTAGTATATTTTGCAATCTAATCTTCATATTGATACCCATTTTTTTCTTCAAAAACATCAGGTGTTATTGTAGGAGTATGGAGGTTTTTCTTCTCTGCCTCCATAGCTTTTTTTTCCCATTCTATTTTCTGCTTCTGCTCTCCTTTTTCATATGCTAATGAAGCCATATGAAGAGCAGATTCATATGTGATCCCTTTTTTGATGGCTTTTTTAGAGAGTTCATCAATATTTTTTGGTTCCAGGAAGTGGTTAGGGCCACTCCCTGCACTGATATAGGCTAGTAATAAAGATTGAGGGGGATCATCTAACTGATGATAGGCGTTTTGAATATACTTAAAAGCTTCTTCTTCTCGAAAAACTAGCCCACAAAGCATTCCAAGAAAAGCTTCATTCTTCCAGTCTGCTTTCCAAGGTCCAGGAAATTTTGCACGTAAAATGATCATCAAGTTTACACAATAATCTCTCATTTGGTCAGCTAGAAAACCATCTGTAGCTACGACTTCTGAGGAAGCTATGAATAATTCCTCGATAATTTGCATGGAGTTTTCAAAAGAGTAAATATCTGAAATGTTTACTGGCAGGGATTGTTTAACTAGTAGATCCCATCTCTTAGAGGTAATTATTTTTTCAATGCTTAAAAAATTCATCTGTTTCTAATTTTTATGTGCGGTATGGAATCTTTACCTCTACCCAAGCATTCCGCAATAGTGGAATACCATCTTTGGTAATTTCAAATAAAGCAACAATAGTCTCACTTCCTATGACTTTGGTGTATTTATAAGTGATCACTGCTTTATAACTGTAATCAATTCTTCTTGTACACTGTAAAATTCGGTGTTTTTCTAGAAATGTTGCAAGTTTTTCGAAGTCTTTTTGATGGTCACCTGTAAGTGTAATAAATTTATCCCATCGGTGTTTCTTGGTGAAAATGTGAGGAAGAACATTTGGATTATGAGGGATAATCGATCCAGAAGCTGCTTTTTTAAGAATTGCTCCACTTTTTTTGGCATGCTTTGCACTTTCTTCGATAATTCTGGGACTTTTTGTTATAGAATATCTCTCTAAAATAGCCATTATATTTGATCGTTTCAGTTTATTAAAATAGTATGTGCCGCCTTTAAATGAAGTTATATAATAGAAGGCTAAGATGCTGTATTTGCCGACGATGAAACCCAGTTTGAGTCCTTTTGTATATTCTGACCATGTATCCCAGTAGCGAGCGCATTCAAAGAACTCAGGCAAAGCTTCTTCAAGAAGATAATAGAGATTTCCAGACGCAATGAGGCCGCCGAGTTCATAGAGAGCCTCAACTAATTCTTTTGATACATCATAAGGAGAACATGCAAAAGACCATAGAAAGGTAAGGCCCCCTCAAACAGAAGAGATAAATTCTATTGTGCCTTCACTACTACCTGAGAGAGCTCCATTCAATAACCCTCTAGCAAAATCAAAAGAATAAGTCGGATTTTCAAATCCTAGATTAAGTGTTGAGATATTACGGAAGGGGCGATTGATGGGGGGTTTAAGTTTAACTGCATGCTCAAAATCTTTAAGAGCTAAATCGATCCTATTCAATTCGAAATAGCTTAAGGCTCTTTCTTCATAAGCACTTTTAGAAGATGGGTTGCGAGAGATAGCCTCATTGAGAAAAATTAATGCATCATCATAGAGAAAAAAGTTGTTATGCGCACTTCCCTCAGAAATTAGTCTTTCTACTTCATTTGCAGAGTATAGTTGTGAAGAAAGTAAAAAGCAGAATATGAAAAGGAGCCGTACTTTTTGAACACCTCTAGCAGAAAATGGATTCTTGATTCTGAAACGATAGAGTATAACAAAATTATTTGCTAGAATTTGGTAAAATTCTTGAGTCTTTCGAGGGAAACTTCTAATCGTAGGTAGCAAGAAGACTCAAAGAACAAATGGCTGCCGTCTCGGCGCGAAGGATGTTGCGGCTGAGGCGAATGCCCTTGGCGTTGAGGGTGTTTTGGAGGAGGTCGATCTCACTGGGTGAGAGCCCCTTTTCAGGCCCTATGAAGATAGTAGCCTCTTCGGGAGAGGAGGTTAGGGGCGGTGCATTAGGGGAGAGGTCGCCAAAGAGAAGTCTTCCCTTTAGAGGCTCCCATTCTTTGAGCGGTGGCATCAGCTCAATGGTTGGGAGGTCGAGGCGGCCACACTGTTTCATGGCCGAGATGGATAGGGTCTTGAGTCTGATCTTTTGGTTATCTGATAGCTCTTTCTTTTCACTGCGCTCTGCGGGGAACAGGTAAAAGGCAGTGGCTCCAAGCTCAGTCCCTTTCTCGATGATGAGGTCAAGGTTTTTTGGGCGTGTGAGTCCTTGAGCTAAGATGAGGGAAGTCGAGGGCTTTTTTTCGGTTACGTTTTCGAGATGGAGGTGAGTTTCTCGTTTTTCGAGGCGGGTGATCTTGGCAATGGCAAGCTGGTTTTTCCCGTTGACGAGCTCGACGGTGTCACCTACTTCATTGCGCATGACTTTGGAAAGGTGATGGTGCTCTTCCCCTATAAGGAGGTGGTCGGATCCTTTAAGGAAGTGAGCATCAAGAAAAAAACGATTCTCAGCCATGGCAGAGGAGGGTTTTGAGTTTATCGTCAAAGCCTTCTGGATGGACGACTTCTAAGCATGAACGTTTTTGGTAGTGGCGATCGATTTTTTCTGACTTGGTGAGGTTAATGAGTAGCTTGAAGCGAAGATCGTCGATGAGTGTTTCTTCGAGGTGGCTATAGGGGACAACTTCCGCAGAGATGGATAATTGCGCTGCAATTGTCTTGGGCACAAAAATAGTGATCTCTTCGGTTGGATAAATCTCTCGAAGGGTAGGCAGTTGGTCTATGAATTTGGGATCTTCTGGGATGAAGACAGCAATAGTGTCATGCCGATATCGTTTTTTGAGCACTTGAGTTGTCTGCTGCTTCCACCTATTGTGAATCCAAAGCCATTGCTCGGGATGCTCTTTTACCCCTTGCTCAAACAGCGCCAGCGCTCTTGTCATCAGATGGGGCACTTCGGTCTGTTTGGAAGCAGATGTATTGGGATAGATTGGATCGGAGTAGCGAATGTGGTACTTTCCATTTTTGCGGACGGTGGTAGCGACGATGATCGGTGTGTTTGTCTTGTAGGAGAGCAGAGCTGGAATGGGGGATGTCCATGCTTTTCGACCCAAGAAGGGGCAACAGAATCCGCTGTCAGGCATTCCTTGATCTCCCACAATGCCGAAAAACTTTCCTTGCTTTAGGCCGCGGAGTCCTCCTTTGATTGCATCTTTTGGAGCGATGATGGTTCCCCCAAACTTTTGGCGCATGTTTTGGACGAAGGTATAGAGGTAGTGGTTTTTGATGGGGCGGCCAATAGCGACTCCGGGCATTCGACTTGTCCCTTCTAAGAAGAGGAGCTCCCAGTTGGCCTGGTGGCCACAGAAAAAGATCGCTCCTTTTCCCTTAGCCATGATCTCATCAGCCCCTTGAGGGTTATCGCATACTGCGATGTTGGAGATGTTTTTCTCGCGAGCAAGCTTGGGGTACTCAAGGCAGGTGATCATCAAGTTTTGGAAGGAGGCTTTTGCTATGCGGCGCACTTCACCATTGGGAAGGGATAGGTCGGGAGCTGCTGCGAGATTGGCAAGAGCGCGTTTTCTTAAAGTTGGGATGAAGTGGTAAGCTAGGGTGCCGAGTGGTTTTCCAAGAGCATGGAGGGAAGCGTAGGGGAGGAGCGAGAGAGGGAAAGTGGTGATGCGAATGAGGAGATAGGTGAGGCGATGCACGATCAAATCCTCTCTAAGTAGTGCCCCAGCTGGGTCGAGAAGTCGAGGTATTGGGTCTTTTGCCGGATCGTATCTGCACTCTCTTCTGTCTTAGGGTATTTGAGGGCAATGGAGAGACTCTCTGCAATGGCTTCATCACTTGATAGGTCTTCGATACAAGTCCCGGTTTCGGGAGTAAGTACCTCGCAGCCTCCGTTGGTCTTGGAACTGACTACAAAAAGACCCATGGCAAGCGCTTCAACGGTTACATTGGCAAAGGGGTCGTAGTAGGAGGGGATGACAAGAGCGTCAGCTTTTTGGTAGAAGGGGGTTACATTTTGCTGGGCACCATGAAAGGTAACATTCGACTTTAGGCCAAGTTGTTTTGCGTGGCTTTTAAATTTTGCGAGGTGTTTATCGCGGCCTACAACTGAGAGGTGGAACTCTTTAGTGGGAAGCAGAGCGAGGCCCCTGAGAAGGCGAAATAGTCCTTTTCTCTCAAAGTTATTCCCTACAAAGAGGAATTCAAAGCGGTGCCCGCTGTATACGGTGGGCCAGTCATCAAAGGGGACTTGCCATTGCTCCCATTCAACTCCATTGTGGATTACCTCGATTTTCTTCTCGTCGACATTGTAGTGCTTCAGGATTTCATGTTTGACGAGGTTAGAATTGGTGAATAGCGTTTTTAGTTTTGGATGCTCAAAGCCGCTCTTTTCCATTTGAAGCAAGAGGCGATGGAGTGGATTGATCCGATGGCGGAGCGATTTCCAGTGGGGCTCAATTTGTTTTCTGTGTTGCAAATAGGAGCGGTGGACGCCTGAGCTTGCTCTTAGGTGGGTCTGGAATCGGTTTCGGTCGAGTCCCAAAATGGCATCGGGCTTAAGTTTTTGCTGGTAGTACTTAGCAAACTGATCAAAGCAGATGAGGGTTTGAAGGCTTGTTTTGGGACAGTGGGGCATCGAGATCACTTCGAAAGGAGGGGTGTCTGTCATCGGGCCTGAAGTGAGCAGAGTCACCTTGTCTCCTCTTCTGTAAAGGGCATGGGCGAGCCGTCTGCCGTACTTTTCTGCCCCTCCAAGGGCAGTGAAGTCTCTTTTCAAAATTAGGATCGATTTGCTCATTCGTTTCGCAAGCTCGAGGTGGTGGGAAGGTGGATGCTTCCCTCTTTAATCAAGATTTTGCCTTCATCGAGCTCAATATTGAGCTCCAAGGGTTTGTCATTTCCTTTGTAGAGGCGGAATCGGTTCATGTAGCTTCGGAATCGGTTCCGTAAATATTCTTCACGGAAAAGAGGGAGCATGCCGCGCACTTCCTCATCAGCCCCATCCGACATCATCAGTGAGACGTACCGATCTTCTAAGAGTCTTGCGTTGATAAATTCGATGTTCCAATATAGGTGCTGGCTTTTGCGTGTTGGTTCGATGGTGACACTCATTTGGATCATCTCTTCCACAATTCGTACAAAGTGGGGGGGTACTCCTTTCGCGTAGAGCGGCTGAGAAAAGAGAGGGAGCCCTTTGACTGTTTCAAGAAGAGGAGATGATCCAATCGAGACGGTTTTTGGGTTGTACTCATCCAAGTTTTCTGATGGGAAATAGAGAGATACAGGAATTTTTGATTTGATAGGAATTAAAGAGACTCTGATGAAGTCGATGCGCAAATCTTTTGCGCGGGGGTCATCGATTTCAATGGGTGTTTCAGAGAGTAGAGGGATAGAGACCCGCTTCCACTGCTCAGGGACAAAAAAGGAGACCTCGTCGCCACGTGCAGAATCAGGCTTAGAGCGCAAGGCATCAAGGCTTGCCTTTGTGATGTTATTTAGGTCAAAGATAAGGCGTGCTCCCTTTGCCTTGAGGCGTTTAACCACTTCTTCAGATCCACTGACGGTCAGGGAGAGCTGGTAGGGCCAGACATCTAAGAACTCATACCCTTTAGGGGCTTCACCGATAGGCTGGGTGATGAAGATGGGGATTTTTTCCGATACGAGCTTCGTGAGGCGGATGATGACATTGGAGGAGGAGACGCGAGAGATCCCTTTTGAAAGGTTCATCTCAGGATTCAGGGAGGTGAGGTTACGCCGGGTAATGGTTTGAATCCATTCACCCTCTTTTCCGTGAGCATCGATCACGATTTCAAGATCGTTGGAGGTTAGATCATCTAAAAGAGTTTTATTTCCTACAAGGGTGAGGGTTTGTCTTTTCGAGAGGAGCCCGTTGCTCTGCAGATCAAAAACGGTCTTCCCTGCAGGGATGTTGATCACTCGCACGGGGATATTACTTACAGTTCGCGAGGTGATGAGTGACTGGTTCACCATGAACCAGAGGATGACGGCAAGGACGATGGAGAGGAGCTTGCGAGGCCAATTCTCGTAGAAGAGTTTGCGAAGAAGGGTTTTCACTTTTTGATCCACTCCTTCAGGTTGAATTTCCCTTGGAATTCTTTTTCCGGAGGAGGGGTGAAGATGCTCCGTATGATGGCTTTAAAACGATCGATTTTGATTCCTCGTGTCATGACTCCTTCGCGGGCTACAGAGACCTTTCCGGTCTCTTCAGAAATGGCGATGACAAGAGCGTCGGTCTGTTGGCTAAGTCCAAGCGCTGCAAGATGGCGTGTCCCCATGGAGCGGCCGAGTTGGGAGGCTTCTTCAGCAAGAGGGAGGATGACAGCCGCTGCTACGATCGTTTGTTGCCGAATGATCACGGCACCGTCATGGAGTGGGGTCGTGGTCGCAAAGATCGATTCGATTAGCTCTGGAGTAAAGTTAGAGCCGAGAAGGACTGCCTTGCTTGCGTATTCGTCGAGAATATCTTCATGCTCAAGAACGATAAGGGCTCCAATCCGTTTTTCAGACAGACGATAGGTGGAATTAGCAAGCTGGTCGAGGAATCGATCAAACTCGGTAAACTCTTTGAATCTCCGTCCTTTGAGGCTCAACTTGGCCAGGGCTGAGCGCAGCTCGGGCTGAAAGATAATGATCACAGCAATCAAGAGAATACTGGAGATTTGGGTCAGTATCTGATGCAAAATCGGAAGATTAAAGAGAGAGGAGGCGAGCAAAATGAAAAGGAAGGCAAGGAGGCCGATCACCAGATCTTTAGAACGGGTATTCCAGAAAAAGGAGAGAAGGTAGTTGATCATAATCGTCATGATCAACATCTCGATGAAGGGTACTACTGAATGGAACATCACACTCTCTTTGAATAAGGGCCCGGCCTGTAGTGCCATTTTCCGCAAAACCCCCAATAAAATCAAAAGCTTTGTGACGCTATGTGTATACTTTCTGTGGGAAGCCAACAACTGCTTCATAACAAAGGAGGAGGTGATCGACTCCGTTGATAGCTCGATGGGGCTTTTCTTCCGGGGCGATTTGGTAGACGGCAGAAATTTTGTCTTTAGAGACTCCGGTCTCCCAAGGAAGAGGAGACCTATCCATCTGAGTAGCCCAATACATGGATGCAAGATCAAGCCAGTGATAGGGCCATTCAAGAGACTCCTGGAGGTCAGGATCGATGAGCTGCGAGAAAAAGGCGCGGTCGAAGGAGGGGTTTTGGCAGATAAAGATCGCTTTTTCTCGATGCACCTGATATTCTGTGAAATCGGCGAGGATTCTCTTTTTGATTTCCTCGGGTGAGATCCCCTGGGAAACTTTCTCCCAGGTGATTCCATTCACTTTAAGGCTATTTGGGTCTGCTCGCTGCCAGATCTCCTTGGGCTGGGCAACCATCGATTCAAAAGACAAAAGCTCTTTGCCTGAGAGGAGGTCGACCATCTTGTAGGCCAGCTCCAGGACAGAGTGCTTGAACGGATTGAGCCCACTGGTTTCCGTGTCTAAAAAAATTCCTAGCATAGAAAATTCCTACAAATCGGCTAACTTATCATTCATTGGTTGATTTTTCAATGAAAATATACTATTCGTGAAAGTATGGAATTTGAAACAGGAATGAGCAGCGAGTCGCGTGCAGCCGTAGCAGGGGCTCTATCAAAGCTCTTAGCAGACACCTATACAGTTTATCTGAAAACTCAAAATTTTCATTGGAATATTTCAGGGATTGAGTTTTACCCTCTTCATATCCTCTCACAAAAACAATACGAGGAGATGGCTGAGGCGGTCGACGAGATTGCTGAGCGAGTCCGGGCCCTTGGATTTTTTGTTGAGGGGTCTATGGAGGCTTTCTTAAACCTTTCTTCAGTTGAAGAAGATCATAAAATTCACCCTAAGCATATTCTTCTTGAGCATCTAATCAAAGCTCATGAGGTGGTGATTCGAGAAGCTAGATCCTTAGGGAAACTAGCTGAAAAGCACGAGGATCATGCAACTGTTGATCTGATCGGACGGCGCCTTGGGGCTCATGAGCAGATGGTCTGGATGCTCCGATCGACTCTCTAGAACCCAATCGTTGAGGGAAACCCCCATCTGTGATATTCTTGACGCTATGGCATTATCAATTCAAAAATTTCGTGAAATTGTCTTCCAACTCCTGTATAGTCGTGATTTTAAGATCGATGACATAGAGGGGATGGTTCCAATGCTGATGCGTCAGCTCACCGTTCCTAAGCGCGCAGCAGCTTCAGCTCAGCAAAGGGCGGGGGAGATCTGGGAAAAGCGTCAAGAGCTGGACCAGAAGATCAATGCAAATATTGAAGGGTATGAAGAAGATCGGGTACTTCGTGTTGAAAGAGCGATTCTTCGTCTTGGAGCTTATGAGCTTCTTGAAAAGGCAGTGCCCCCTAAAGTTGCAATCTCCGAAGCGACGCGCCTTGCACGGAAGTTTGCCACAAAAGAAAGTAGCGCTTTTGTCAATGCGGTCCTAGATTCGATATTTACCTCGAGTGAGCATGAAACCCTTTCAAAAGAACCAGCCCCTCTCTGAGTACTCCACCTTCGGAATTGGAGGAAAAGCCCGCCTCTTTACATCTGTTGACTCTATCGAAGAGCTCCAAAAAGTCCTTAAGTATTGCCATGAGTATCAGGTCCCTTTTTTGGTTATAGGAAAAGGATCGAATTTTCTTTTTGACGATCAGGGATTTGATGGTCTGGTCATTCAAAATAAGATATCCTTTTGCAAATTTCGAGAAGATGGCGTCGAAGTTGGAGCTTGGTATAGCTTTTCTCTATTGGGGAGCCAGACAGCCCGAAAAGGGTTTTCTGGACTCGAGTTTGCCTCTGGCATTCCCGGCAGCGTTGGAGGTGCCGTGTTCATGAATGCTGGAGCCTGTGGAAGTGAGGTGTGTAATGTGATCGAAGAGGTGGTGGCGATTGACCCGGAGGGGAATCTCCACCACCTAAAGAAGGGGGATCTTCAGTTTTCTTACAGGTGGAGCTGTTTTCATGAAAATCGATGGGTGGTTGCTGCCGCCTCTTTCCGTCTTACTCGTTCTAGAGATGCTCGAGAAAAACAGCTTTCCATCCTTGAAAAAAGAATGAAGAGCCAGCCCTACAGCGAAAAATCATGCGGATGTGTCTTCCGCAATCCTAAGGAGGAGTCTGCGGGAGCTTTGATTGAGCGGTGTGGACTCAAAGGAGCCAAAAGGGGAGGGGCAGAAGTTTCCACTCTTCATGCAAATTTCATCATCAATACCGGCGGGGCGAGCGCTGAAGATGTACGCTCTTTAGCAGAATATGTGAAACAGCAGGTCAAAGAGCAGAAGGGGATAGAACTAGAAATGGAGTTGAGGTCCGTTGTTTCGAGCTGACTTACATTGTCATTCTACCTGTTCAGATGGGACCTTAAGTCCTGTCGAAATTGTTGAGCTTGCAAAAGAACGAGGCCTTTCAGGCCTTTCTATCACAGATCACGACTGCATTGACGCCTATGAAACAGCTATCCCGGCTGCGAAAAAGGCAGGCATCCGACTTGGAAACGGAGTCGAGTTTTCATCTGTTGATCAGAGAGTCAGTGTTCACGTGCTTGGTTATGACTTTGATTTGGAAGACAAAGGAATCGCAGACTTTTGTCGAAGACACATCGAAAGGCGAAAGGATCGAAATCACAAGATTTTTGAGAAACTCAAAAGTCATGGAATGGAAATCAACCCTGAAAAGCTCGAAGAAAAGATGGAAGAAGGAAGGCCTGTTGGAAGACCTCATATTGCGCAGGCGCTCATGGAAAAAGGGTATGTCTCTGATGTCAAAGAGGCTTTTTATAAGTGGATTGGCGATGGAAAGCCGTGCTATGACCCAGGCTTTTCTATTTCGACCGATGAGACTATTGCAGTGATCCATAATGCTGGAGGAAAAGCTTTCATTGCCCACCCTCACCTGATGCGTCGCCCCCAGATTGTGACCGATCTTTTAAAAAAGCCATTCGATGGCATCGAAGGCTACTATTCCAAATGCTCCCCAGATAGAGAAGCGAGGTGGGTTCGTGTAGCCAAAGAGAGAAATCTTCTTATTTCAGGCGGCTCGGACTTTCATGGGGCGATTAAACCGGCCATTGCTCTTGGATGTTCATGGGTTGGTCAAGAAATGTTCGGGAAGATTTTCCAAAGAGCGTTATGACACAGTTCGATGAATTCCTGCGTGAGATTTTCGCTTTGCGCACCCAGAAAAAAGACACGATTGGTCCAATCCGAGCGAGTCTTAAAAAGCTGGGTAATCCTCATCTAGCCTATCCGACGATCCATGTTGCTGGAACAAACGGAAAAGGACAAGTATGCACAAAAATCGCCGCTGCTCTTACAAAGTCGGGGTATACGACCTCTCTTTTTACCTCTCCCCATCTTTTTGATTATGAAGAGCGCATCCAAATTGATGGTCGGATGATCTCGAAAGACAAGGTGCTCCAGCTCTATGAGCAAATAAAGAGGCTCGATGCCCCGCGTAATTTTTTTCAGATCACAACACTGATCGCTTTTTGCTACTTTGCAGAAGAAAATGTGGATGTGGCCGTCATTGAAGCGGGGCTGGGCGGCCTCTACGATTCAACCAATGTAGTTACTCCTCTCCTTTCAGTGATTACATCCATTGGCTTTGACCACACAGATATGCTAGGAGAAACCATTGAAGAAATCGCCTTTCAAAAAGCAGGAGTAATCAAACCAAAAACTCCAGTGGTATTAGGTCCCTCATCTCAACAGCCTCTTTTGCTGAGCCGAGCAGAAAAGCTCTCAGCTCCTGCTTATCTTGTTGAGGAAAAGCCCCAGTTTCCTTGGGAAGAAAATAGAGCAATTGCGAAGAAAGCTCTCGGAGTTTTAAGCACGCATTTTACTCTTTCGAAAGAGGCAATTACCCAAGGAATAGACACTTCCCCTAGATGCCGTTTTGAAAAGCGGGGGGATGTTATCTACGATGTGGCCCATAATGTGCCAGGCTTTGCGCGGCTAAAAAGTGCACTTAGCCATCTTTATCCCAACTACACTTTCCGTTTTGTCGTAGGGATAGCAAAGGGAAAAGATCTCAAAGGGTGTTTGAAGGAAATTGAAACAATTGCCTCACATATTCACTATATTGAAACCTCACCCTTTGCAGAGTGCGGCTATCAATTTAGTTGCTCGGTGTCAAAAGAACAGAGCATAGAAAAAGGGATGGAAGCTGCTCTTAAAACGCGGTCCAACACAGAGATCGTTGTAGTCTCTGGAAGCTTTCTTTTAATGAAAAGAGCGATTGATCAAGCTTCCAAAGTATGAAATATCCCTTTGCTCTCGGTGAGGAGAACAGCCTCATCGAGATCGGGGTTGCCTCCAGCTAGCTCCATGAGCAGATGAGCAAGCTCCTCTGCGTCATCTGATGCAGCTTCGATTTGGTCGATCTGGCTATTCGATAACCGAGGCTTCAAAAATTGGAGTTGGAGAAGCGCTTCGCCTTTTTTCCTCTTCCGAAAGAGGTTGGCAATTTCACACATTTCCATGGCAATCTCTGCATCCATCGGGTCGGCGAACGTCTCGATCTGGTTCAACGCTTCCCTTAAGAGCCCTCTAAGCAATTGAAATCGCTGCAGCTGCTCTGTAGAAACCTTCCCTTTTGTAGAAAGAATCTCATTGCTATGCTCCACCATTTTTTTAGCCAGGTCGATCACTTTGCGGTTTTTCATCGAAGGGCAGCGCGTCGTGTAAATAAACTGAATGTTATGCTTCAATTGATCCACTTTCTGTGCTAGGTGTCCTACTTCGCCTTTCTCAAATTGGTGGGAGAGATCAAGCGCTTGCTCAGAAATATCTGTGATCTGATGTTTTTCAAACCCTTCTTCAACGATTCGATATAAAGAGACAATTTGTTTTTCAACGGCATCCATTGGATTCGATTGCCCAAGTACAAAAATTGTCTTGGCAGCGCCATTGCGAAGAGACTCGAGAGAAACTTGCGCCTTTTCAAGCTCTTGATGGAGCTCGACCCTCAGGTCAGGCGTGATTCTTTCTTCTTCTGTTGTTTTTTGGATCTCTTGAACTTTTTGGCTGATTAAGCAAAAATTTTGGAAAACTGTTTCGTCTATTTGTGACATAATGACAAAACCCCCTCTTTTATCTGTCTTTAGTATATCATCTTTAAGTATTCTTAACAAACTCTTGATGATAAGATAACAATATATATGAACTGGTGCTGAAGCTTAGTTGTTAAAATAATTACTTTACATAATTTTTTTTTGAATCAAAAAAAGAGATGGAGATTGTTTGCGGTTTTTCCACTGATGAAAGCAAACACTCCATATATGTGGAGGGAGGTTTTGTGCAAATTGCCCGATCGCCTTTTCCTCCTTTTCACCCTCGGGATGCCCAGGGTAGCAAGTGATGCTTAGAGCTCCTCCGGGGACAAGAAGGCTGAGACCATTAGAGATGCTTTTTAAAGTGGTATCTGTCTGGGTCGTCAAGTCTTTGTTTCCACCTGGTAAATATCCTAAGTTATAGACAATAAGAGGGATAGGGTAATTACTTGCGAGTAAGGGGAAGGTTTCATGGCTCTGGCAAAAAAGGTGCACTTTTTCTAGGTCGGCTTTAGCCTCCTTAAGAAGACTTCTGGTGATCTGGAGAGCATTTTCCTGGATGTCGAGCCCAATTACTCCATCAGCTGCCTGTGCTAGGAAAAGGGTATCATGTCCGTTACCACAGGTCGCATCGATTGCCCAACCTCCTTGTTTTAAGATTTCTTCCCAATACTTATGGGCAAGGTCGAGGTGGGATTGAAATTGAGAAAAAGTAGGACGTCCTTGGTATTTAACTCGTTTATAACTAGTCATTTGAGATTTATTCCTTTTCTTTTAAACTCATCCTTTCCTAAATTTCCTATCCAGTGTACACTTATATGGAATTTGTGGGGTATTAGCTCAGTTGGTTAGAGCGCCACGTTGACATCGTGGAGGTCAGCTGTTCGAGTCAGCTATACCCCATCATTCATGCGTCATGAATTTTAAAAGCAAAACATCTCTTCAGCAAAGGACAGCCCATTTGCTCGCATCGCTGATCGAGCAAATGTTCCCTCAGGCCCGCATTGGGCAAGTGGGGATTGACCGTTTGGGTTACTTCTGTGAATTCACCTACAGTGGCTCGTTTGATACCTCTGTTCTTGAGATGGTGGAAAGAGAGCTAAAAAGTCTTGTTAAGACAGCGGAGCCCTTTAAATTGTACGAAATGGTTCCTGTTTGTGCAAAAGTTTTTTTAGAACGCTATGGAAAAGACGACCTTGCTTCTATGGTGCCGGGGGGAAAAGCCCCTCTTCAGGTCATTCAACTCAATTCCTACTGCTCGATCCCTCAGGAGCCGTTGACAGAAGGGGACTTCTCAAATTTTGTTTCGCTGCTCTCATTTTCTCAAGAAAATGAAATGGTGCGAATGCACGGGGTGGCGCACAATACCCAGGAAGAGCAAAAAGCCTTTTTAAAAGCCTATCGTAACTATCAGAACCATTCTCATCAAACAATTGCTGAAGAGATGAATCTTTACTCAGTCACACCTCAAGGGACCTTTTGGCACCCAAAGGGGGTTTTGCTCAAACAACGTCTTCTTGAAAAGTGGCGAGCGTTTTTATGCGACAGGGGATTTGAAGAGGTCGAGATTCCAATAGGTTTAGAAAAAAACTATTTAAAAGAGACAACGCGAAAAGCGATTTTTTCGTTAAGAGAGGGTAAGAGAGATTGGGTATTTTCGGATAATCTATTTACTTCCTTGCAAACTCTTTCTGAATTTACTAAAATTTTTGATGTTGAGACAAAGTGGATTCTTATCTCATCAGGGCCGAAAAAAGAGGTGTCGAAACTTAAGCAAGCCCTTAAACTTAGTAAGATTGAGGCAGAGGTAATCGAAGAAGGGGGGTGGAATCCTCGTATTGAGGCCCGTTTTATCGACTCGTTGGGGCGCCTTTGGGAAGGGCCACAGATTGAGTTAAGAAAAGAAGGAATCTTTTTCAGCTTATTTGGCGAGGTAGATCGTTTAATAGCTCTTCTTCTTGAAAAAGGGCTTCCGTTTTGGCTCTCTCCTGAGCAGGCGCATTTGATTTCGTTTGAGGGGGCAGATGCTAAGGAGCTGACTGAGATCCTCGAAGAATTAAATGTTCGCTTTAAGCACGATCAAAAAAGGGCCCCTTTGAAAGAAAAAATCCATAGGGCATTGCGTATGAAAGTTCCTTATGTTATTGTATTTGGAAGACAGGAAGAAAAAGAAAAGGAAATATCGATCCGAACCTATGGTTCTAAACGAGAAAATAAGATGAAAATCGAAGATTTGAAACATTTCTTACTAAGCAGGAAAACAGAAGTTTGAGAGTCAATAGGCAGATCCGCGCTCCTAAAGTGCGGGTGATCGATAAAGAAGGAAAGCAAGCAGGAATTTTAACAATCCAGGAAGCGACAGCTCTAGCTGAAGCATCCAATCTTGATCTAGTTGAAATTGCACCCAATGCGGAACCTCCAGTTTGCAAAATCATTGATTACGGAAAATTTCGTTACCAACAAACGAAGAAAGAACGAGAAAATAAAAAAGCACAACACCAGGTTAAAATCAAAGAGGTAAAGGTCAAGCCCAATACCGATGAACACGATTTGCAGGTCAAACTTGGCCGCGCTCGTGAATTCATTGAGAAGGGAAACAAAGTGCGCCTCACTTGTATGTTTCGGGGAAGAGAAATGGCTCACCCAGAGATAGGCAGGCGGGTGATCCAACGAATGATTGATGCTCTTTCGGACATTGCAACTGCGGAAGCTTTCCCCAAGCAGATGGGAAGAAGCCTATCAGTGACAATTGCCCCTGGTGGAAAAAAGACAAAGGAGAAACCACGTGAAAGTCAAGATGAAGCCGAAAAAGGCGGTAAAAGCTCGGTTTAAAGTGACCGGCACCGGCAAGTTGATGCGCCGACGTCCTGGTAAGCGACACATTCTTACGAAAAAATCATCAAACCGTAAGCGCCGTTTGAATAAAGATGCTGTTGTGGATAAAGTGCACACCAAAAGCTACTCTCGATTGATGGGTGTATAAGATTTAAAAGGAGAATATTCATGACAAGAGCAAAAAATGCAGTAGCAAGACATCGGAAGCGTAAGCGGCTTATGAAACTGGCTAAAGGTTTTGTAGGAGATCGTAAGAATCACATCCGACTTACCAAAGATGCGGTGATGTCGGCCTTAGCGTTCAGCACTCGCCACAGAAAACTGCGTAAAAGAGAATTTCGTAGACTTTGGACAACTCGTCTTTCTGTAGCGGCGAAGATCCATGGGATTTCATACAGTAAAATGATTCATGGTCTGAATAAAGCAGGTTGTACACTGAATCGAAAAGTCCTTTCTGAGATGTCAATTCACGATCCAGAAAGCTTTGCACTCGTTGTCGCTGAAGCGAAAAAAGCACTCGCCTAAACCTCAGTCATTAGGCTGAAATTTCATATTCTGGGGAAGAGCCTTCTTCCCCACAACTCTAGAGAACCTGCCAGTGGAAGAAAAAGTCGTTTCCCTCAAAAAATCATTTCAAGAAGACCTAAAGCAGGTAAAACAATCTAAAGATATAGACCTTCTCAAGATCAAGTATCTTGGAAAAAAAGGGCCTGTTCAGGCTTTAATGGTATCTCTTCGAGATGTAGCTCCTGAAGCTCGTCCCCAAATGGGAAAAGTGATCAATGAACTGAAAAGTGAAATCAGCCATCTTTGTGAGCAGGCTCTAACCTCCTTTGCACAGATTGAAGAGAAAGAGCGGTTTGAAGCAGAGAAACTCGACATCACACTCCCTGGGCGCAGAAATCACCTAGGAAGACTTCACCCCATTCGGAAAATGCTTCGCGAGGTGATTGACATCTTCGTCGGAATGGGATTTTCAGTGCAGTGTGGACCTGAGATCGACTCAGATTGGTACAATTTCGAAGGACTCAACTATCCAGCCGATCATCCGGCTCGAGATATGCAAGACACCTTCTATGTAAGTGAGCATTTCTTGCTTCGATCACAAACTTCCAACGTACAGCTTCGAACAATGGAAGGGCACAATCCTCCGATTCGAATCATTGCTCCTGGCACCGTCTTCCGTAACGAAAACATCTCCGCTCGCTCCCACGTCTTTTTCCACCAGGTAGAGGGATTCTATGTAGATCGAAACGTCTCTTTTGCCGATCTGTTTTCTACAATGGAAGAGTTCTGGAGCAAGCTTCTCAAAAAGCACATCAAAGCACGCTTCCGCCCCAGTTACTTCCCCTTCGTGGAGCCTGGACTTGAAGTTGACCTCGAGTGTACAGCGTGTGATGGAAAGGGTTGTCGCCTTTGCAAACAGAGCGGCTGGCTTGAAGTGTGTGGCGCTGGGATGGTTCATCCCGAAGTGCTCAAAAATGGGGGGATCGATCCTCACAAGTATTCGGGCTTTGCCTGGGGCCTTGGGATCGAGCGGCTTGCGATGCTTCGCTATGGGATAGGGGACATTCGGATGTTCACCGAGAATGACATGCGACTCTTATCTCAGTTCTAAAGACTTCTGCTTCGAAGCCAAGAAGCTTTGTGCTTCTTTGCCAAGCACCTTCTAAAAGCCCTGCTTTTCTACAGACATTTTTTATAAACGTAGGAACATCCCACCTCTGCTCCTTTGCAACTTGAGGTAAGATCAATCCCTTTTCAATGATCAATCCATGCCTGCCCACTTCAATCTCGTCGCGTTGAATTGTTTTTGGGGGAGTGATAAGAGAAAGTTCGATCATAAGCCGAGCTATTTCGTCTTCTGTAATCAAGTCATATCGAGAGTCTTGGCAAGCTGCTAGGGCGCACTCTTTGACAAGCTGATCAAGAGGCTTTGTGGGAAACGGATCTCCCATGCAACCTCGCATTTGTTCATCAACTTTTAGAGTCACAAAAAGGCCTATTGTTTTTCGTATTGGTGAAGTGACCACATCCCTTTTTTCTATTGCGGAACGAGCAATTTGAAGAAGGTCATCTATTTCAGCTTTAGAAAGCAGCTCCATTAGTTTCTGAGAGGCTCCTTAGGTGAGTAGAGTGCCAGTTTGGTCCATGGTTCTTTGCGCAGGCGCAAGGAGAAGGCAACCGCATTGCAACTTCCGTAAAAACAGATAATTGCCCAGTAGAAGGGAGGAGAAAGCCCAAGCCATACCATAAAAAGGCTGACGGGAAGAAGTCCACACAGCCATGCAGTGATTGCGTTGGTCCACATTACATACTGGGTATCTTCGGCTGCGCTTAAAAGGCCAACAGAGATCCAAGAAAATCCATCGACAAAAAAATAGACCCAGATCCCAAGAGCTGTGATACGGATCATTGAAAGGAGCTCTTCAGAAGCAGGAGCATCTGTAATGAACTGCTTTGCTAAAAATTCTGGGAAGCCAAGAAAAAGAACACCAAGGGGAATCGATAAGAGGATAAGGAGCTTGATGGCTGAGCGCCATGCCCTCCACACATTTGAAAAGAACTTGGCTCCAATATTATTGGAAGCAATGGTGGTGACTGCCTTTTGGATTCCCTCGAAGAAAAAAGAGACAAGAAGATAAAAGCTCTGTCCGATGGCAGCAATGGTGAGATGGAGTTCGCTGATCCCTGCCATCATTCGAACAGTGATTGCCCATGCACACCATTCAATTGTATGACCAATTGCAGTCGGAACTCCTACTTTTAGACAGCGTAAAAAGAGGGGTAGCTCAAACTTCCAGTTTGAGGTGCCATAGGTATTTCGGTAGCGGGGGCTTAAAAAAACAAGCAAAAGACCCAGAACATGAACCCCTTCCGAGATGCTTGTTCCAATGGCGGCTCCCTTGGTGCCCATTGCAGGACAGATTCCGTCGATTCCGAAGATAAGGATCGGATCGAGAATGAGATTTAGTAAGTTGGTAACGATGGCCATGGTCATCACAAGGCGAGCCTTTCCTATCCCGACAAAGAAGCCAGCAAGGGCGGCGACTGCAGGGATAAAAAGAGCAAAGTAGAGAGTCCATTGAAAATAGGGAAGTCCATGATCTACATAGTGGTAGGCAGGTAGAAGAAGAGGTCCGGCCCAAATAGCAAGAGGGATAAAGACGATAGGGGTAGCAGCAGAAAGCCAGAGCATCTGCCAAGCAGGGCTAGCTGCCCGTTTGTGCTCAGAAGCTCCATTGAACTGACCAACAAACACCTCTGCAATAGCTGTGATCAGCTCAAAGCTAAAAACAGTGACTGCAATGATCAGACTTGCGGCAGCAATCGCATTCATTGCAGCTGTCGAGTATTTTGCCAAAAATAGACGGTCTGCAAACATCATCATGTTGGCAGAGAGAAGAGAGAGGATCATTGGGAGGGAGAGGCTCCACACCTCCCGAACGCTTCCGGGTCGAAATCTGGTCAGTTGAATCTTCATCAGATAGTCTTAAATATGGCTTGTTCAAGCAATTAGTTCAATTCGAATCGTTCATATTGTGGCCAAAAGCTACATTTTGAAAAGTTATTTTTTTGAGATTGCAAATGACTTGGAAATAAGGCATCCTCTACTCACAAATAAACCAAAAACCAAGATATAGTAGATGTCAACCTCATCAGTATCCAATTCAAATACCTACACATCCTTTAGTCCAGATCAAATCATAGGCGGAAAGCATATACACCTAATTGCCCAAGGTGAAGGCTTTAGTGATGCAGCAAAGGATGCCACATTGTGGATGTTACAAGGAAATGATGCTCATCGATGTGCAGCGAAACGTATTTTTGAATTCCTATAGAAAAGGGTGAAGAAGTCGATAATGTGGCTGATTGCGCACAGGAGCTATTATCTTCTTCTGATACAGAGACGCATAAGAGAGGGCTAGTTCTTTTAGCTGATCTTGTCCATAGAGGCCATTGCATTGATTCTGCACCATCTTTTGCTGCTATGGCAGTTTTAGATAGCAATTGGGTAGTTCGCAAAATTGCCCTTTCCCTTTTTGAGTCTCTTTTTAAACTGGGAAGAGGATTTGACGAAGCCTCGGATGCCCGCGAGAAGATGAATAAAATTGGCGAAAAAGAATACTTGATTGATGCAGAGAGTTTAGGCGAACTAATCTCAACATCCAAGATCACACTCGAGACTGAAAGGGAAGATAGATAAAGTTTTTATAGAGAAGGAAAGCTATGCCTTTCAAATCCCTTCGAGGCAAACTGGTTTGCCTCGATTCTATTTAAAGGAAACCATCGGAAGAGGAGGGATTCGAACCCCCGGTTGGTTGCCCAACTTCTGTTTTCAAGACAGACGCATTCGGCCACTCTGCCACTCTTCCAAACAACGATAGTATACGCAGAACTTAGGTTATCGTTCAACATAAGATTCTCTTATAAAAGAGAGATTGGTGATCGCTATATATTTTGTAGACCATCTCATCGCGGCGTTGTTGAAAAAATCTTCTCTTAAGAAGTGGCCTCTAGGCGCAAAAAACTTCGTTTTGCACTTTACCCCGGCAAGAAGCTTTTTTTAAGACCCATCTTTGAATCTTCACTCCTCGACCAACTCTATCGAGTTCCTCTAGTCGGTTATCTTCAAATCTGGATGTTTAAAAACTTCTTAGACGGGCAATAGCTGCCAATATGGGGTATTTGAAAATAAACTAGGCAAGAAAAACCTATCAGGAGAGCTTAAAGTGAGCAGTGATAACTTCGGGGCTCTTATCACTCGGCTTGAGTGTAAAGCCTTCGCGAGTGAGCATTTTCTCCATCGCCACGTTTTCTTTGAGAATGTTAGCGCGCAGCGTTTTGAGCTTCTCTTTTCTTGCCATATCAATAGACACTTTTAGTAATTTGGTGCCAAGGCCCATTTTTTGCTTTTCATCGATAAGGATGAGCTTGATGTCGGCAATGGGTAAAGGGAAGAGCTTGCGTAAGCGAGCCGCTCCGAAGATCTTGCCACCTGCTTCGGCTAGCAGAAGGATCTCTCGATCGTAGTCGGCATGACAAATCCGGATCATTCGCTCATGGCTCGTCCTCTCTTCAAAGGGCATTTCTTCGAAGTAGCGCGCTTTGACAGTCCTTGCTGAAACATTTTGATGGAACTCGACCAAAAGGGGCTCGTCTTCAGGTCGTGCAGGTCGAATGGTGACTCTCTCTCCATTGTTGAGGGTGGCCGAGGTGATGTACTGACTTGGGTAGGGGCGGATGACTGGGCCAGCCACTGGCTGTTTAGAGAGGACGATGCGCGCATCAAGAGCGATCAATTGGTCTTCTGAAGCAAGGAGTGGGTTGATGTCACACTCTTTGATGTTCGGATGGGTGACGGCAAGCTGGGAAAACGCAATGAGAACCTTTTCAAGTTTGTTAAAATCGATCGCTTTTTGCCCTCGCACTCCTTGAAGAGCGTGGTAGATTTTTGTTTGGCTCATGAGTCTTTTCGCAAGGGTTGCATTGAAGGGGGGGAGGCCAAGGGTACTGTCTTTGTAGACTTCCACGAGTTTACCTCCTGTCCCAAAAAGGATGACGGGGCCAAACTGGACGTCGATCGTGCTCCCCATGATGATCTCATATCCATCGAGGGAGATCATCTGTTGGACGGTCACTCCCATGAAGTGCTCTTTCCCGACTTTTTCACCGACAGATGCCTCGATTTGAGTAAAGGCGGCTTCAACCGATGCGTTGTCTTTTAAGTTGAGAATCACTCCTCCCACATCACTCTTATGAGTGATCGTCTCCGAATGGAGCTTGAGCACGACTGGATAGCCCATTTTCTCAGCGGCTGCAACGGATTCTTGGGGAGTTGTTGCGATCACGGTTTGCACGGTAGGGATACCATAGGCCGCTAGCACTTTTTTCGACTCTTCTTCGGTGAGAAGCTCTCGATTGCTCTTCAGCGCTGCTTGGATGATCGATTCTGTCTTTTCAATCCGCTCTTGAACAGTTTTGATATCTTCTCGAATCTCTGGAGTCTCATATAGAGCTTGCAGAGCATAATTTTCTTTCCACATCAGGGCAAAGGTCTTGCTTGCACTATCTGGGTACTCAAAAGTGGGAATTCCTAAGTCACTAAGGATTTCGATCCCTTTTTCTACTTGAGTGCCTCCCATCCAGCTGGCAAGGAGGGGTTTGTCAAAGAGGCTTACGTAGGGCGCTAGCGCTTCTGCTGTTCCCGTTTCATCGGTCATGTCTTGGGGGGAGAGAACGGCTAAAATCCCATCAATGTTGGGGTCTTTTGCCACCACTTCAATCGCTTTGGCATACCGGTCTGGCCCTGCATCTCCAAGCAGATCCACGGGATTGGCATGGCTCCAAGCAGGGGGGAGAAAAGAGCTCAGTTCATTGATCGATTTGAGGGAAAGCTCGGCAATCTCTGCTCCGTATCTGCTAGCAGCGTCTGTTGCCAGTACAGCGGGGCCTCCTGCATTGGTTAGGATGGCAAGGCGTGGGCCTTTTGGAGTTGGTTGCTTTGCAAGCACCTCGGCCATATCAAATAGCTCTCCAATCTCATCGACACGTAAGACCCCGACTCTGCCCATCGCCGCATCAAAGACCTCGTCGCTTCCAGCTAGAGATCCAGTATGAGAGGCAGCTGCTTTTGCAGCCGCTTCGGTCCTTCCTGCCTTGATCACGATGATCGGCTTGTTGAGGACAACTTCTCTTGCTGCGGAGAGGAAGGCTTTGGCATCTCCTATCGTCTCCATGTACATCAAGATACTCTTTGTGTTTGGATCCCTTCCCAAATAATCAATCAGATCTCCCCAATGGATATCGGCCATCGATCCAATCGAGACAAAGGCGCTAAAACCGATTTTCTGCTTCAAGCTCCAGTCGAGTACTGCGGTGCACATCGCGCCAGATTGGCTGATGAAGGCGATATTCCCTTTAAGGGCCATCGTCGCTGCAAAGGTGGCGTTGAAATTGACAAGGGGGTTCATAATCCCTAAACAGTTGGGGCCTACGATTCGGATATTTGCTTTTCTTGCCCGCTTGAGTACCTCATTTTCAAGGGCAAGGCCCTCAGGCCCAAGCTCTTTGAATCCCGCTGAGATGATGATCACTCCCTTCACGTTTTTTGCAGCGCATTGATCGATGAGGTCGGGAACTGTTTTTGCAGGTGTAATGATCACGGCAAGCTCAGGGCTGTCTTCAACTTTTAAGATGGAAGGGTAGCAGGGGAGGTTAAAGAGGTTCTCGTACTTTGGATTGATCGGGTAGATTTTCCCACCAAATTTCCCTAAGACAAGGTTTTGTAAGAGGGTATTTCCCACTGAGCCAGGTGTTTTGGTAGCACCGATGATAGCCACGCTCTTTGGCTGAAAAAAAGGCTCAAGAGGGTGCTTATCCTCTTGTAGGAACTCATGAGAAGGGTCAATATTTAGCTTTGCCATATCAATTTTCACATTGAATCATTTCAAATAAAATTGCTAGGGGGATCAATGATGGTGCTTTTTGTATCCTTTGTGATGTCTATAGTAGTAGCCTCGTCTTCCATAGTAGCGGTAGGGGTAGTAATAGCGCCTGCCATAGTAGGGGTAATAGTAGCGACGGCCATAAGGATAGCACCCATAGCGTCTACCATAGTAGCCGTAATAAGGGCCGTAACTATAGCCAGGAGGGCAATGGGGTGGATAGGAATAGTACCCCCCATAAGGGTAGACCTGAACGCGGATCCCAACTGGCTCGATCTCAGCCACATCTTGCTCTGCTGGAGAGATAAGTAGTAGTAGAAAGCTAAATAAATTAATTAAAGCCATATTTCCCTCTTTTAATTTTATTATATTACTATTTCTTTTTAGTAATAAACAAAAAAAAAGGGGGGGGGAGATTGTTAATTAAATTGAGAAATATTTCCGTCTAGATTGGATGGTATAGTTAACCAAACCTTTCCAATTCTCTTTATTGACGTACTTTAAGACGGTTTCTTCATCAAGTTGAAGAGTTTTTGCAAACCCTTTGTACATTTTCGGGATGCTTTCTGATTGAAACTGAAAGTTATCTACTTGCTTGTCTATGAACTGTACCCATGGGTTTTCTTCTCCTACAACACTACAACCCCAGCCAATCAATCTGCTTTGGCATGTACTATGAAAATTGGCTACGGAAGTTGTGAGCTCTTTCGAAAGGAAAAGAAAAGTCAGCAGTTCTAGGGGATGGTGAGGGGTTTTCCCCAGCTGTATTTGTAGATTTTTGATAGTCGAATAGTTGGCAAGCCAAAACCGGACTCCTCCACCCCCCATGTATTTGAAGAAGAGTTTGTGGGTAAGCTCATACGCTTTTTTGTTGCGAAATTCGATTTTTCCTAACTCATTTGTTACGAATAAAAGCTCTTCAAAGATGTCCTCGCTAGGCGGTTGTGAGTTTTCGTCTCTAGTGGGTAGTTGAGGGGTATAGGAGATGGGCACTTCGGTTTCTTTGCTCTTGGTTGGAAAAATCCATGATGCGAGATAAGAAAAGACGGAGACAAGTGCAGAGACAATGCCACTTCCGATGGCGCTTAAGTGCCCTAGAAGCCCCGGGCTTTCATTACTATCTGCTGAAGAGAGAGTAGAGTTTGTGTCAGTACTTAGAGGGGTGTTTGAAAACTCAGTTGCAGCATGCACAATAGCGATAGGGTGAGAGACGGGGTCGATCATGGCTTCTCCAATTTTTTTGAAAAAGATAGAATTTTAGCTTTTTTTTTGCAATTCGTTTAGCATGTCGGGCATGTCTTTGGATCTGATGATGTTCTTTCTTTTTCTCGCCGGTCTGTTCTATTTTGGCTTGAGAAAAAGCAAAAAGGTAGCTAGTGAAGAGGGATATCTTTTAGCAGATCGCAACACCTCGCTCTTCTCTCTCACGGCTACACTGGTCATGACCGAGCTCAATACAGCGACACTCCTTGCTTTCTCATCGCTGGGATACCTGGCAGGTGGTTGGGCGATGAGACTTCCTTGCATTTTTTTAATTGGTCTTTTATTCTATGCACTGACCGTTGCAAAAAAATGGAAAGAGTTTGATCGAACCTCTGTAGCTAGCTTCTTCTCAGAGCGCTATGGCAAAGGAATCGGCATTTTCGCAAGTATTGCTCTTCTGCTTGGCATGGTGGGCTTTAGCGCGGCATATGTTCAATCTATCTACCTTCTTTTCACGCCGATCTTTCCAAATTTAAGCCCCTGGCTGCTAAGTGGAGTCCTTGTAGCCACTGTCCTTGTTCTTGTTGTGCGAGGAGGGCTGATCTCAATCATTCGGACCGATGTATTTACCTTTCTGATTGCGATCGTATTTTTCCCTCTGATGGCCTACTTTTCCTATCGCTCTTCTTTTGGTGAAGCCACTTTGAGTGAAAACCCCCAATTAGTTCTGCCTTTTAAATTTGTCCTTTCTCTCATCGTATTGACCATGTTTACCTACATTCTAGCTCCTTGGTATGGGCAGAAGATTTTTGCCGCTCGCTCAAAAAAGGTGGCGTATCTTTCGGTGATCTTTTCAGCTGTGATTGTCTTTTTACTTTATGGAATGGGAGTGATGACCACTTGGTTTTTTCGAGAAAATGGGGGTGTGGCTCCTTCGAGTGAGCAGGCTCTTCCTTTTGCAATAAGCGCCACTCTTCCGGTAGGGCTTCGTGGTTTGGGATATGGGATCTTATTTGCCGCTTCGGCAACTACCCTTACGGGTGTTTGGAGCGCAATGTCCTCTCTGGTTATTGGCGATTTTTTCTCAAACAGTGAAAATAAAGGACCTCGAAGGGGAGTCACACTCACCATTTTGTTTGCCCTCACCTCCTTTTTTTTAGCCAACCTGCTTGTCGATAAAGTTTTTGATAAACTTATTTTAGCCAACATCCCCGTTGCCGCCCTTTCATTTGCTCTGCTTGGGGGATTTTACTGGAAAAAAGCTTCTTCTGCTGGGGCTTATGTGAGCATGATCGTTGGATGGGGCTGGGCTCTATTTTGTTACTTCTACTATGGAGTGGAAGGTGGGTATATTTGGTATTGGGCAATGGGTGGGATTCCTGCCGTATTTATTACGGGGGCTCTTTCTTCTATATTGTTTCCTAATAAAAGTATTGTTTATTACTATTAACTATTGATTTTTATTTGTTGTTTGTATATTATTCTCTCTAAATTACCTCAAGGAGGAAGAAATGCAACAACAAAAAACTTCAAAAAAATCTTGGAAAAAATGGATGTTGATTCTTACTGCTTTCGCCATCACTAGTGGCACTCTTTTTAATTTTGTTTGTGTCGATTGCGATAAAAAAGTGCAAAATGCATCAAATTGGGAAGCCTATTCTCCTGCAGATGAGCGGTTTCAGGTACAGTTCCCCGCTGATCCAGAAGAAAAGGCAGAAGAGATTGCCGTTGCAAACAAAACATTACAGTATCAAGAGTACAAGGCAGAAGCTAAAGACACTGAGTACAAGGTAAGCTATATTGATTTCCCAGGGATCTGGAAGATGGTTGGTTCAAAAAAGCTATTAACAAAGTCATTTGATGCTCTTCTTGATCAAGAAGACGGTGTGGAAGAAGTGCTCCACAGTGAACTGACAAACCATCATGGAAACCCTTCTCTGAATTACCACTTCAAGCAAGCAGGGAAAGAGGTAAAGGGGCGTTTGGTGATTGTAGGCAATACGCTTTACCGGCTTGTTGTGAGCTATCCAAAGGCTGTAGCTGAGAAAATCGATTCGGAGAGTTTTCTCAACTCGTTTCAAGCAATGGGATAAAATTTGGTTGCATCAATCTAAATTTTTAGGTTAAATTGGTTCCTTAAAAATTTAAGGAGCCTTTTTTATGGGTCACGTTTCTGCGATTTCACCCTCAGCGACATCAACAATCTTTGCTTCCGATTTTCTCTCCTTTGAGTTAGAGCTTCCCGGTGGGATACAAGCCGATTCAATCCGAGCTTATATTGCTGAAGAAAAGCCAAATGGTGATGTTCGTACTCATGCGAAATTTGCAGCAAAGCCGAGTGAGGGGATCCCTTCATACCGAGTCAATAGAGGTTTGATTGCGCCAGGGCGCTATCTGTTTGTCTTTGCGTTTCGCAATAAAGAGATCGTTGCATCCATGAATGTTGAATCTAGAGAGCTGCTGAGGATGGGTTCTACGATTCAATTACAAAGAAAACAGGATTAAAGAGCTTTCCCTTCTTCACGTTTTGCCTTTTCTAGAGAGAGTAGATCGACGCAATAGTCAGTCGCTGTTTCGAATAACTCTTTGCCAGAAACTTCGTAGGCTTTTGCGGTATAAGGGTCTCTGATGTAGAAATTATCTCCATCAAACTGGTCAATCACGATCCAGTGTCCTGAAAATTCTTTGTTGCCTAGGAAAAAGATCACGGGCTGTTTGATTTTTGACAATTGCTCTTTCAGAAAGCTTATAGCCTCATCGGCTGTTTCATGTTTTTTGGGGTTCTTTATTTTTATCAGCCGAAGTTTGTGTGCTTTTAGGTTTATTTTAGTATTCCCAAAATCTTCTAATTGATCAAGTGTAGTCCCTCCAAATGAAGCATACTGAGTCCAAAACTTCTTAGATAAACCAGAGTCTGTTGCCTTTACTCCCCAAGAGGACTCAGGAATTTGACTTGTATAGAGCATGAGTAACGAGGTTGCTCCACAACTAGTTTCCCTTGTTTGTCTGATAATATAATGAGTTTTTCCGTTAGGTGCTTTATATGCTCCAGTAAAATGGGCCAGTCCATTGAGTATGTAGGGGGCAAAATTTATCTGCTGTGGGATTGGCTTTTGAAAAACACTTTCTTTGCGAAATATTGGTCCTAATTTAGTAGGTGCATGAGGCTGGGTGACGCCAAAAGGTCTTCCCGCAAATTCGGGGGTTGATTCGTCAGGAGTGGCTGCTGAGGCAAAAGGAGTTAGAGGGGATAAAGCTCGTGTGGGTAGAGGAGTTGCAGGGGAACTTGATAGCGCTGGAGTAGGGGGCTCTTGTCGAGGGGATATATTAATTGGAGGTGTGTTTTCTTCCTCTTCCCGCAAGGCCTTTTGAGCTAATCGGGCAGCCAGGGACGCAGGTGCAGAGTTCACAAGGGGCTTCTGGGGGGACTTCTGGGGGCTTGGAGAAGGATTGAAAAAAGACAGTGTTTTGGAGGTGTTTTGTATAGGGCTATATGGTGAACTGCTCATAATGATCCTTTTTTATTAAAATCCTTTTTATGTTTTATCATATCTCGTGGTTTTTTTTCAAACTTAATTAAATTATATAATCATTTTGGTAAGATTAATTTGGAGTTTACAAAGTAGAGGTTATTTCTTGCTTTTGGTATTACAGGATATCGTCAGCGATCTGCTCACGCACTCGCTTCATATACTCCACCATGAAATGGAGATTATGGATCGAGGCGAGGGTTAGAGCCGTAAGCTCTTTGGCTTTGAACAGGTGGTGGAGATAGGCGAGGCTAAATTTGCTGCAGGTGGGGCATGTGCACCCCTTTTCGATGGGGCTAAAACGGTTAACTTGCTTAGCTTGAGTTAGTTTGATAGGTCCGTCGAAAGTAAGTGCTACTCCATGACGGGCAGCTCGTGTGGGATAGGAGCTATCAAAGGTGTCTACGCCCAGTTTCACTCCCATATCGATTGATTCAAGATCGCCCATGCCCAGTAGGTGGTTGGGCTTTTCTTTAGGCAGGAGGGGAAGGGTGTGGCGTAAGATGGTTTCCATTTCGCCCTTATTTTTGCCCATGCTTCCCCCAATCGCATATCCGTCAAAGGATAGGTTTGTGAGATAGTGGGCGCTTTCAGCGCGCATGTCTAGATCGATTCCTCCATGCACGACGCCGTAGATGGCTTGGTTATTGGGATTTTTATGGTGGGCATCTAAAGAGCGCTTCTCCCATCTATGAGTCCTCGCTAGAGAGGCTTTGAGCGCATCTTTTTGGATGTGGTAGGGAGGCAGCTCATCAAAGGGGATAATGATGTCTGCGCCGAGATCTTTTTGCGCTTGAATCGAGCTTTCGGGAGTGAGAAGCACCTTTGATCCGTCTCGATAGGAGCGGAAGAGAACGCCTTCTTCGGAGATTTTCTTGACCAGCTCACCGTTTGATTTGGTTCCCTTGCTTTTGAGCTCATCGGCTACAGAGCCGTAGGCCAAACTGAATACCTGAAAGCCCCCCGAGTCGGTGATGATGGGAAGGTCTCGGTGGATGAAGGAGTGGAGGCCACCCGCTTCTTTCACCACTTTTGTGCCGGGCTGGAGCAGGAGGTGATAAGTGTTGCAAAACATCAGCTGGAGGCCAATATCGGTCACGTCTCGTTGATCGAGAGACTTGATGGTTCCATTGGTTCCAACGGCGACAAAGTTGGGAGTATCAATCACTCCATGGGGGGTGTGAATTTTGCCTACCCGTGCTGAGGAGCGTTTGGATGTATGAAGAACTTCAAACTTAAACTGTGTCATGCCTTTCGAACCTTCGGAAAAGAGTCATCAGCGGCCCAAGGGCAAGAACCATTGCCGCCTTGAGAAGGAAGCTTACGATGATGACGTGGCTTAAGTTGGACACTAGACCGTAGAGTCCTATGAAGCTAAACAAGATCGTATCAAATAGTTGAGAAATCGATAGGGATAGCGTGCTCCGCAGTGGAAATCGCGAACGGGGCAGGAGCTTTGAGATCCAGGCAAATAAGCGCAAATCGAGTTGTTGGATGGCAAAAAAGACAATGAGCGAGGAAAAGAGGAGTCTTGGAGCCGGCGTCAAAAGAAAGAGGTAAGCAAAATGAGCCTTGTCGTGAGGGCTTGGATGAAACCCAAGGTGGATCTGAGAGAGGGCGACGAAGCAAACCATGAAGAAAAAGCAGATATAGGTCGCTTTTTTAGCAGCTTCTTTTCCATGAAACTCACGAAGGAGGTTAAGACTCAAGATGCTCCCAATGGCATAGGCGTCACTGCTGGTCACCTCGAAGGCAAACAGGGTGATTTGTTTTAGGACAAATAGGTTGGCCATCAGGGCAAGGAGGGTGACGGCGCAAGTAAGAGCCCCTTTCCCAAAGCGGAAGGCGCCGTAACAAAGTCCAAAGACCAAAAGAAGCTGATAGAGGAGATTTGTCTCGTTCACTTTGGGAATGATACCCGAAACGGGGCAAAATGGGAAGGGGAGAGCTGAAGAGAAAAAAACAATTATTTTTTTAGGTGTCCGACCATTTCTAGATCAGCCTGCAATTGATGGGAGGGGAGCTGGAGATTGGCAAAATGGCCTGGATCGATCTCCCATCCTGCTTTGAACCTCTCAAGCAAAAGAGACTTTGTACAATTTTTTGTAGAGAGCTTTAGCTCGATGCACTTAGCGCTTGGGTAAAAAAGGCCCACTGCATCAGCAGGAGAGTTTTGATGCCAATTGCTGATCATTTCATTGGGGTTTTCCATTTCACTTTGCCAAAGCGCAGCTTTGAGATCTTTTTTTCGATAGAGACTCAGGCGAAGGGAGGCAGGGCTGTTCCAATCATCTCTTCCTTCTTTAAATTGCCACGCATGGGTGGTTTGAAGAGAAGTCGAGAGAGGTAGAGGTTGGTATCGACTTAAATCGGCGCTATAGCTTAGCTCTAGATGGTGGGCGTAGAAAAGGCCGTAGGCTCCTGTTTGCTCAACAAGGTCTATCCCCTCACTGAGATTGATTTGTTCAGTTAGAACAAGGTTGTCTTTTGCAAGGAGGATATAGGGGCTTTCCAAAGGGTTTTGAAAGAGCAATTTCTTGCACAGTGGGGCGAATTTTTTTTCTTTTTGGTCGACAAACAATGTATTTGGAGATTCCCACTTCAGTTTTTGATAGCCTTGCTCGTAGTCGGAGTCAGATGCCTGGTAAAGCACCGTTATTTTATTGAGTCCTACCATGTGGCGATCGATCGATGTAAGCAGGGTGGCAAGTTGGAGTGGGTTGTCTTTTGAAAAGATGACCAGGTCTGCTTTTTTTGAGCTTGGAATATGACGCGGAAGCTCTTTGAGTGGCGCATATTGCGGGGCTCTTTGCACTGCTTCAGCGCAAAGAATACTTTGGTGGGGGTGGAAAGGCTCGCTTTCTATCCGTAGGCAAAGGGGCTGCTTTAGAAGCTCAGCATGATCCTTTGCCATCTCCAGCAGGGGAAAAAGAACCACCTGGTCGATAGCCTCTTGAAAAAAGTGGCCGCGGAAAAAGAGGCTTTTAAGCTCGATCTCTTTGAAAAGGGACGCATAGAAGGTGGGGAGCGGGGGAAGCGAATGAGTCTTTTTGCGCGATACGGGGAGGGTTTCTTCCCAAGGCAAGCGATAGTCGGGGTAGGTTAACCCTCCGCCAAGAGTGAGCCAAACTTGTGGGCTGGCATATACCTGGTTGAGGTGAGTAAGCACCTGCTCATGGGCAAAGAAGTCGTCTCCACGTAGCCAGATGATGATGTCCTGATCTTTGCACTTGTGGATCTCTGTGTAGAGGCTTGCAAGGGTTCCTTCATGGGTTGGGTGGCTGACTAAGGTAGTCTTACTTTTCGCATCGAGCTGCTCAAGGAGTGTATCTACTCTGCTTAGAGTGGCATCATTCGAGCCGTCGTCGATATAGATGACTTTGTAGTTATGGTAGTGCTGGGAAAAAACGGAGCGGAGGTTTTTCTCCACATGCAGTGCGTTGTTATATGAGGGGATGATGATGATAAATGACTTTTCTTCGACGACAGGATAGAAAGGGGCGCTTTTTTTCGAAACGCGGCAATAAGTAAATGCGCAAACACCTCCAATGCAAAAGAGAATAAGGAGGATCGATCGAAGTTTCATTCAGGCTTTAACCCATTTTGATCGGAATTTTTTTCGGGGTGCTCTGTTTGGTTTTAGAGAAAGCGACTTTCAAAATCCCATTGCTGCAAGTGGCATCAGGTTCTTTGGATTCATCAATGTCTCCAGGGACTGCAATTCGGTAGGAGAAGGAGCTGATCGCTTTGCGGTAGTATTTTTTCTTTTTGTCCTCGCTTTCTTCTTTCTTATCGGCCTTGATCCAAAGAACTCCCTTATCAAAGATCATATCGATCTCTTCAATTTTGATTCCAGGAAGGGCTGCTTCGATGTAGACATGCTGGTCATCTTCATATACGGTCAGGCCTGAGGGGCTTGTAAACTCGTGAAAATCCCAGTCGTCATCCACATTTTCAAAAAGAGAGAAAGGAAATCTAGGACGAGCGTAATGTTTTTTTTCTTCTGTCATTTTGACCTCCAACTGATCTCACCCAATACTATTGAATTTCCGATTCTAGATCAATCACTGTTTGGATTTTTTCATCGAGAAATTCAGAGAGCTCAGGGTGGTATTTTTTCACCCAGTGGCTCAATTTTCGCGTCTCTAAAAGAAAGGCGCGGCGCCTTTCTATGGAAGACTGGAGTTTTGGATCGATGGAGAAAGAGCCTAGGTCGAGCTCAATAGCATCGGCTCCGATAAAGCCAAAGTTGCGCTTGCGAGGGTCGTGGTTACTAATTCCTTTTTCGTAGCGGTAGGCGATCAAATCAACAAGAGAGCCAAGGCGCAGTTTGGCAGCATCTACCTCTTCTATTTCCATAAGGCTTGTCAAGGTTGGATAGGCAAGAGTAGCCCCTTTTTGAAGAGCAAAAGGTAGGATGTTGGGATCGATTTTATGGGCGATTCCGATGGGGTCATAGATCGTGATTTTTGTATTCCAATGGGATGCTCGATTGAGCTGGAGGTGGATCAGTCCGGTCTTACTTGCAAACTGCTCATAGGCAATTTTACAACTTGTAAAGAACTGATCCCGCTTGCGTTTACGGGAAGAGCGCAAATAGGAAGTGAATGGATGAAGAAATGTGGGGGTGGGTATCATGTCAAGCCAGCTTCTTTCTCGCATATGGTGATTTTTAAAGAACTTGAGCACAGTCTTTCGATCGTCTGAGATGAAGACGTAGCTCTCTCCTCCACTGGCTAAAAAAGTGTAGGGCTGCCTGAGGAGTTTTTCAATTTCAGCCGTATCGTGGCAAGTGGCCCCTACGTCCCAGCGAGGGCTTGAGATGTGGTCGGAGAAGATTTTATGGAGCCGAAACCCATGAGTTTTTTTATGGCAAAATCGCTCCAAAGAGATGAAAAGAACCAAAAAAAGGAGGATTTTGAGGGTAAACTTACTCATAGTGGATCACCTTTTCCAAAACAGCTTGATCAACTTTTCGATTATGTTTAGAGATCCACTGTTTAATTGCAACTACTTGTGCATTGAAGACCTGATCGTAGGAACCTTCGATTTTTTTAAAGGAACCAAGGTCAATCTCAACGACGTTGCTATCTAAGATGCCAAAGTTTCGATAGGGGACAGGGTCTTGGTTGATCACGCCTTTTTTGCACCTGTGTTTGATGGCTGCTACAATCAAGTCTGCCATGGTCTCATCAAACGAGGTGATCAGCTCTGCGCGCTTTTGAAGAACAAAAGGGGCATTGTTTAAGTCGAGAGTGTGTAACACCCCAATTTTATCGTAGAGAGTGACTGTAGGGTAGGAGGTTTTGCAGGGGGATAGGCGAAGAGCATAAACTCCTGTTTCTTTCGATAGGGGGTTAAGAGCAATCTGAGCGCTCGAAAAAATATTAGTCATCCGCTCTCGTCGTTTTTCCAGAGTTTTTTCTCTCCACTTGTGAAGGAAGGAGGGCAGTGGAGCTTGTTTCAAAATTCGAGAGCTTGGCCACATGTGGTAGTGTTTGAACAGTTTCAAGACGGTTTGGTTGTCTTCAGAGACAAAGGCGTAAAACTGGGCGCCACTTCCCAAAAAGTAAAAGGGTTTTTCAAGTACCTCATGAGGAGGAGGGCTTTGATGGGTAGACTCTACGGCTTCGACGGCATCAAACAAGGTTTTTTCAACCCGAAACCCATCGGTCTGGCTCCGAGTGAACCTCTCGACTCCGACCAGGAGAATGAGAAAGAGGAGGGGTTTAATAAGTTTCAATTGCTTCATCGACATAAGGGGCTAGGGGAGGGTAGTTTTCTTCAAGCCAGTGTTTCAGGCTCAAGGTGATTTTTTTTAGCTCGGGTTTTTTCTTAAAATTCATTGCAGGGTCCATTGAGAAGGGACCGATATCAATCTGCATGGGCTCATCCCCGATAAACCCAAAGTTCGTTCGAATGAGAGGGTCGCGATCCGCGATGCCTCGATCCATTTTCAAGGCGAGTAGAGAGATGAGCTTTTCGATGGCCCTCTTTGCTTTTTCTTCGTCATTTTCTGCCATACAACTTGCCAAATAGGGGTAGACAAGCGTCGCTTTTTTTTGAAGGACAAACCCAAGTTTATCGGCATCGAGGGTGTGGGTGATTCCTAAAGGATCTGTGACAGAAAGAGTTCCTAGAGAGGCTTCCCTTTCTTCGGGGTGAAAGTAGAGGATGCCCGCCTCATTTTCGAGTAGGCTATTTGCAAGATCATAGCTTTCAAACGTCATTTGGAGCTTCTTTTTAAGATAGCCAATCCGTTTGTGTTTCCACTCTTTCAAAGAGCCAATGGGGGGAATTTTTTGTAGGAATTGGATCTTTTTTTGGTATCGGTTGTTGAACAATTTAAGAACGGTTGTTTGATCTTCCCCAAGAAAACAAAAGCTTTGCAGGCCCCGCCCAAAATAGGTGAATTTCTGATTGAGAAGAGCTCTCTGGTCGGGTCTTGCGATTTGGATTGTAGATGAGGAGAGAGAAGAGGTGTTGCCCCGCACCTTTTCGATCCGAAACCCCTTCGTCTTATGGTGACAAAATCGCGCAGTCCCCCAAACCACTAGAAGAAAGCAGACGCTGACAAAAATCTTTTTCTTCATAAAACGTCCTCGATTTGCTCTTGGAGGTGATCGTAAAGATCAGGTGAGAGCTCTGCAAGATGCTCACCGAGCCTGTGGGTGATTTTGAGAAGGTCTTGTTTTTGCACTGCTTTGCTTTTGCGCCGCTCATCTTTTTTCAGCCTTCCCACGTCGATCAAGATCGCCTGATTGTCAACAAATCCAAAGTTTCGGTGGATCTTCGCATCCTCATCAAAGATTCCCCTGTCACACCTTTGGGTTACAAGGTTGCAGATTGAATCGACCGCTTCTTTTGCTTCCTCCATCTTATTTTGCTCTACAAGATGGTCAATGTAGTCGTAGGGGAGCTCAGCCCGCTTTTGGAGAATGAAGTGGATCTTATCTAGGTCAATTTGGTGCTCAATATTGAGTCGATCAACAATGCGAGCTGTTGTCTTTAAGTGATGACTCGACTGGAGATGAACACCAATGAGACCACACTCCTCTTTTAGCTCTTCGAAGGCGATCTTATAGCTATTGTAGTCTCTCTCGAGTTTTTCAAGGCGTCTAATTCTTTGCTGCTCGAGCTTCTCTGCTAATTTTCCTTTCAGGGGGAGGTGGGCTAAAAGAGGATGGAGACGGCGCAGGTGATGCTTGAAGAGCTTGAGCACGTGCTGTCCATCTTCAGAGACAAACGCATAGCACTGCCCTCCAGCTCCCAGATAAACGAAGCGCTGATCACAGATCTGTTTCAGCTGGGGGATCTCATTTTCTGCCACAAGCCATCTGCCATCTTCAGGATGGTGGCTTATGATCTTGGTCAGTGCAAACCCATCTGTCTGCGCGTTGCAAAATTTGGGGAGGTAATAGATGGTTAGCGTAAGCAAAATGGCTTTGATAAACGGGGACATTAAAGCATGGCCTCCCGACGCTTCTCATAAAAGTAGGGAGCAAGTGTTGGATGTTTTTCCTCGATCCAGTCGCCAAACGGAGCAGTGATCTTGAGAAGCTCGTTATTATGCCCTGTGCTTGTTTTCATCTCTTCACAGAGCACAAACCGGCCCACATCGATCTTGATTGCTTTATCTTTTAGAAAGCCGCAGTTTGTTGCAATATCGGGATCTCGATCTCTCAGTCCCATCTTAGCCCGCTCAGAGATGAGGGAAAACACACTTGCAATCGCCTCCTTAGCCTTTTCGATCTCTCCACTTTCGATCAATCGATTAATTCGACCATGCACAGTGTCGGCCCGTTTTTGGACAATGAAGTCAAATTTGTCGAGCTCGACTGTGTGCTTGATGCCGATAGAGTCTGTCATTTCAAGGGCTATGTTCAAGTCATCCGTTCGATGAAGGTGGACGTAGAGAAGGCCACTTAAATGCTGAAGTTTTTCAAAAGCTGTTTTGTAGCTGAAAAAATCTCGCTTGAGTTTGTCATCCCGTTTGAAGTTTCGTTTATCGCGGTAGCGGTGCAAAAATTTGGGGAGGGGGACGAGATTGAGGAGTTTGGAGCGCTTGTAAATGCGCTGCTCAAAAAATTTCACCACATAGTTGCCGTCCGCGCTTAAAAAAACATAGGTTTGAGCTCCCCTGCGAAAATAAGAGTAGGGCTGGCTGAGCGCTAAGGTAAGCTCTACGCTTTCCTCTGGCAAGAGCGCGCGTATAGAGTCGTCTTCTTTATATGGGCGATTGGAAGAGATACCTAAAATGGTGAATCGATCGGTCTGCTTGCGAGAAAAAAAAGAGATAAACACCACTGCTGCGATCATCAGACACAGGCGGATTGCACTATCATAGGACCTTATCGATAAATGCGGCATATTCCTCTTCTAAGTGTTTTGACAGCTCTGGGTATTTTTGGCTCAGCCAGTGGCGTAAATCCTCCTTTGACTCAGCCACCCTTCTTACTGAGCATCGACTGTTTGAGGAAAACGAGCCGCCATCCATCTGAATCGGCTCATTTCCGACAAAGCCAAAGTTTTTGACCAAATTAGGGTCCTTGTCACCAATCCCTTTTTGTGCTGTCTTCTCTATGAGATCAAAAAGCTGTGACAAAGCCTTTGCTGCTTTTTTCCTGTCTCCCCTAGCCATTAGCTCCTCAACCTTCTCGGTTACACTCATAGCTTTTATCTGGAGAACAAACGGGTATTTTTTTGTGTCTATTGTATGCTCGATTCCCAGTTTGTCAACAATTTGAATGGTTTTGGCCTCTAAAAGACTTTCTCCAAAATGAGTGCCAACCAGCCCCGTCTCTTCCTTCAGCTCAGCGTATGCAAGTTGGTAGCTGTCGATTGCTTTTATTAGATCAGAGCGTGCTTTTTCCCGTTTTTTTTCAAGCGTCTGTGTGGGGAGAAGATTCAACATGTTGAGGCGCGAGGCGCGAAAAAATTTAAGGACATAGTTGCCATCTTCAGAGACAAAGACATAACACTGCCCACCTTTTGCAAGATAGAAAAAGCGCTGAGAAAGCAGAGACTCATCAAAAGAGGGGCTGTTTTTTTCGACGATCTGAGTCGAGAGCTTATTGATGGCAAACCCATCGGTCTGACTTTGTGCAAACTGAGATGTTGCATAGATACCCAATGCAAAGAGAAGTGGTTTGATCACTTGCAAGCGGTTTCTCCTTTCTTCACTTCTGCCAATAAATGCTCAGATAGCTCGGGAGCAAAAGAGTTTAGCCACTTGCAAAGCCGGTCGGTGATGCGGATGAGATCATCGCGATAGACAGCTTCGTCTTTTCTGGTAAAGTCGATCGAGAACCGGCCAATATCGAATTGGATCGGTTGCGTATTGATGAAGCCAAAGTTGGTCTTTAGGTCGGGGTTCTTGTCGTAGACGCCGAGTTTGGAGCGCTTTTCAAGGAGGTTGATTAGATTTGTCAGCGCTTGTTTTGCTTTATCTTTTTCCCCGCATCTTACCCATCTCTCAAGCGTAGGATAGAGCAAATCTGCCTTTTTCTGGAGGACAAAGGCGACTTTATCGAGATCGATCTGTTGCTTCACTCCAATCTTGTCGTAAAGGGTGATCGTTTTTCCAAAGCCGCTGGTGGGATCTAGGTGGAGGAAAAGAAGCCCCGTTTCTTTGCGCAAAAGCCCGCCTGCGAGCCGATAGGAAGCAAACTCCTTATCGAGTCGTGTCTTTCTTTTGCTAACCGTTGCGCTCAAGCGCTCCTTCCACTGTTTTGGCAATACAAAGGCGATCGGCTCTAGAGGGTGATTTGCTTTACCTTGGCGAAAAAATTTGAGAACATAGTGGCCATCTTCTGAGGCAAAGGCATAGGCCTGTGCTCCCTTTCCCAGATAAAAGAAAGGCTGGTCAAGCACTTTTTCAAGCATGAGGGGAGGGGTTGTGGTTGCTACCTTCATTTGCTTAGGAAATAAAATCCGATTTTGAGAAAAGCCGTCTGTTTGGGACTGGCAGAATCGGTAGAGAAAAAATACGCTGCAAAGAGCAAGGAAAGTAAAAGCAACTTTTTTAATCGACAAGTTTCGCCTGCATTTTATTTAGCTCTTTGGTATCATACCACCCCAATATGGCAAGTGCAACGACAGAAATCCCTCCTCCTCAGGCGCCTCTCCCCTATATAGAGCTAAAGCCTCTTCCTGCTCCTATGGAGCAGTACCCAACGGTAATGAAAGTGCTCAAACTGGCCGCAATAGTCCTCTTATCGATCGCGCTTTTTGCGTGGGTTGGATTTGCTCTAACGCTTTTGGTGGGAAGCTCGCTGAAAGTAGGCCTTATTTGTGGCGGCTTTGTTGGAGCCATTGCGGGCGGATATTTTGGCTGGACGATTCCAACTAATACAAAGACAGATCAGTATCGGCTCGCCACGCTTAAGCAACTTAGGCCCCTGTTTGAAAGTGACCCAAGAGCGCTTGAAATTTTCAAAAGGATGCAAACGAATTGGTTCGCAAAGGGGCTCAATCGCTTTGAGCAGACCTATCACAACACGCTTTTGCATAAAGACCTCACGGTGATTACTGAAAAGGCAAAGACAAACAGGTCTGATGTGCAAAGAGTGTGGAAAATCTTCCTGGACAATCTCCATGGTCAAGAGGTGGTCAATGCCGATCAGAGAGTAGTCACTCTCGACCTATCCTATGAGCTCTTAAGACTAGAAGGACAAATGCCCCAGATGGAGTCACAGGTCTATGCCCATCCTAACCTTCCTCCAGATGAAGAGCTCGATCAGATCGCCGCGATCCAAGATGTGTGTTTTGGGCAACCGTATGTGGCAACGAAAGCGTTTCTCAAACAGAAGCTTTCAGAAAGCGACCAAACCCTTTGCATCGTTATCAAAGATCCGGACCGAAATAAAGTGGTTGGTTTTGCCTATACTTGCCTTATAAATGGTGAACTCACTCTAGGGGGTATTGCCCGTGATCCTGGGGCTGTATGTAAGATGCCTGGCCCTGCTGGCCAACCAGATATTTCGATGGGCAAGCACTTGATTGAAGAGATCCAGAAAAGAATGATCCCAGAGCAGGTGCTTCGTCTGCACGTGCGAGAGAGCAATTATAGCGCGATTGGTCTCTACCAAAGATGTGGCTTTCAACTAGGAGAGAAAGTCGAAGATTACTACAAAAAACATCCCGCTGAAGGCGCCTATCCGATGGTCTACCAAAAGCCTGCTGCTCAGCTACTTGCACAGACAGGGGCTTAGTTTTTCTTTCTACCGGACACAAATTTAATTGTATGAAAAAACTCGTTGAGCATGGATGATATTCCCCTGATTCTAACAAACTTAGGAGAATCTAGGAACCATTTCTCGGCAGTAAAATAGTTTTTATAGATTGAAAATTAAAAATTTTTATTTTAAAATATTTATAAAACAAGGATTGATTTTTTTATGATTTCAAATCAAAACAAAGAATGTCCAATTTGCAGGGAAAAGATCGTTGGTCAAACCCTAATTGTTTGCCCCAACCCCAAAATGAATCATAACTACCATGAAGGGTGCTTGGAAAAATGGGCAAAATGCTCAATACGTTCTGGTGGTACCAGTTTGGAAAAAGGCTTCAAATGTCTGATGTGTACGTCTAATTTTAATTTAAAAATCTCCCCTTTTTCCGATTGGATCAAAAAATATGGTCCGGAATATCGAAGAGAGCGGGATAACATGCAACGTTGTGGTCGAGCTGTTTCAACTATCGGTTTGTTCTTGTTCGGATCTAGCTTTTCTTATGGAGTTGCTATTTTGCAAGGAGATCAAGAAGCTTCTCCATTAATGGCTTCAGCTGCGCTTTGCGTAGGAGTTGTTGGATGGTTTGTTTTATCAAAAGGGGCCGAAATTTATGTAGAGGCGGGTGGTATGCCTCCCGGTGAGCGGCATCAAGAATAGTATTCTACAAACTTAATTTACCCGAATTGTTTTGTGAACGTCGTTGAAGAGTCCCGGCTCTACTTCGTTCTTTTCATTGAGCAGCTCGAGATGGATCTTATGCTCGCCGCTCTTTAAACCATAGATATAATAGGGGACCCACATGGTGAGGATCCTTACAACATCATCATTGATGGTGATTCTTACCTTATATCCGTCTCTAGAGAGCTGCACATTTGAAAGGTAGAAGTCCAGAAGGATAGGCTTTCCTTCCCGGTAGGAGACCCGCTCTTGGGGCTCATTGTAGGTGAGATAGGGGCCTTTGAGATCCACATCTTGATCTCCCTTCTTTGTGTTGACATAGAAGAGGTGGGCATCAAAGCATCCCTCTTGTTTAAGGCTTTCTCCGTAAGAGCGAATGGGGAAGGCGCGAATTGCATGCACTCCAGATGAGAGGCTAAAGGGGATTTGTTTGTTGAGGGTTAGGTTAAAGAACACGTTGTTTTGATCGAGGGTATCTACAAACGAGAGATAGATCTCAAATGGGTCGAACGTATCGATGATCACCCGAAGGCTCTGCCCGTTGGGGTCATTCCAGATCTGCTTTCTTCGGTCAAAGGAGCTTTGTGTTCCAACGGGATATCCATCGAGTCGAACCTGTACTTCCATTCGGCTTTGAGACAGCACTTCTCCTCTACTAGGAAAGATAATATTAGTCTCCACATTGTCTGGCTCAGGGGTAGGGCGAACGGGGATGATCCGAATATCTGTTGGGTTGGGTTTGGTTGGAGCAAACTCTGCTCCACTCAAGGGAGACAGGAGTAAGGTTGTAAGGAGGCCGATCAAAATCTTCTTCATAACTTAATCCTATATCTTCATCTAAATAATTGTCCAATTTTTTAATAGTTAATTGCGTATTTAATTTAATTGTTATAATAATTGAATATACGGAAAGATAGTTAAGGAAATAGAATTATGCCCCTTGGCAGGAAAAAAGAAGAGCTCTCAGTCATGGAGGCGATCGACGCTCTCTCCAATATGGCGGAGATAGACCTTGTAGCTACGGCGCAAGCGATGCCTGAAGGAGGAGAGACTTCGATCGATTGGTGTGACCCTAAAAGCGCCATCATGAACGAGCCGCTGATCAAAGAGGTGTTTCGAGTCATCCATCGCTATTTGCAGAATATGGTTCGAAACGAGATGGCATCACTGGCCGATCCGAAGACGCTGAAGGGGATTCAGGCTATTTTACTGATCGCTGATGAAGCAGTAAATAAGATGGACCAGTACGTGGCTATCTATCCCGAAAAATACCATCCGATCTCTAAGCTAAAAGAGTATACAGATCTAAAGAAGTACTATGAGCAACAAATCTTAAGGCAATTGCCTAAATCCCTTGAGATCCCAGAAGACTGGGAAGAGGGATTTACAGAGGGTGGAGGTGTAGGCATCCTTACACTCCAACAAGTGCGTGAGGATCAAAACTATGAGCTCTTCTTCATCAAGGATGAAAAGGGGGAGTTTTTCTTCTCGACGAAGCTTCTGCGCCATATTCGCCTCATTGGAAACATTGAAGAGCTGATCCGGATGGTGGAGGGGGATGACCCACTTCTAAAGATCGAAGAGTTTTACGATTGGGAGATGTATGAGGGAGCCAAAGAGGTTCTCCAGAGGCTCACCCCTCTTCTCGATCCATTTTATAAGAAGGCGATGAAGGAGAAAGAGCGCCCCTATGTAGGCGACCTCAACAAGGCTGTGATGGCTCTTCGTATGGCGTCGAGCCCAAAGAATCTGATGGAAAATAAGGCCTTTAAGTCTTGTCTTGAGTACTACGGTGATTTCCACTTTTTCTTGCGAAGGGCAATGAAGACTCCTGGGTATCTACAATTGGTGAATGAGGAGGGGAAAGATCCTTTTTCGAGAACTCTTAGACAACTCACCCATGCTTTTTGCGGCTACTTTTTCTTGCGCACAGAGCCTCGAAAAGAGGCGCTTAAGCTGATCGATGCGCTCATCGATGAAGGAAGTTCCATTCGGGGAGGAAAAAGCAATGAAAAGGCGCAGGCAAAGGAACTGCAGCTTTGGGTGGATCTTTGTGATCAGGATCAGAGCCTTCGCAAAGTGCTTACCCACTATCCAAATGGCCCCATAATGAAGACGCTCAGCATCTTCCGCGAAGAGATGGAATATGAGGGGTATGATCCCCTGCTGCATCAAAATTTTCCGGCTCAGCTTTTTTCGTTTGAACAGGGTGATTTCCACGTGACGCTCATTCGTCTTCCCTCTCCCACGATGCAGCGGACGATCAAAAGAGCAGAGATCGTCTCTGAGTTCAAAGGGTTTTTGCACTTCTATCAGAAAGAGATCAAGCCCGACAAGCATCTGCTCATTAGCTTAGAAGAGGCGAGGAGCTGGAACAACCAGGCGCGCGCGCATGCTTTAGAAGAGCTTGCGCAGGATCCGGCATTTGCGCCAGTGTTTAATCTTGGCAGATTCCCCAAGGATACAGATTTTTACTTCCAAGAAGGAGAGTATGCTCAAGTGGGGGGCGCTCCGGTGTTTATGGAGCAGCTTTTCGCTCAAGTGATGGGGAAGGCGTCATGTGGCTTTTTATTTCCCAAAGCCGTTCAAGAAAAAGAGCTTTTGGACTTCTCTAAAAAGGCAATAGATCAAGTTCATAAGCTGTTCTTTGACGGCAAAACAAGCCTCATGCAAGGTGAGCGTCTTGACTTTATTGAGATCTTCTATCAGCTTCTGACTCTAAAACTCATCGAACTGACCGGTTGCGACTCGATTAGCTTCACTTGTAGAGATGGGCTCGATAAGGCGGCAGCTCAAAATGCCCTCTTCTTTGGTTTCTTGCGGCTTCTTAAAACCGAGCGCCCCTTTGAGCAAGAGGAGAAAGACCTCCTCTTTTGGGCCCTTTATAGCCCCGCCCTTCTAAACCGAGAAAGAGCGATTAAGCAGAAGCGTTTTACTCGGGTCGTATCAGCTTTAAAGACAGCCCACCAAGGGTTTCTAAAGCACCACAAGAAGGCTCATACTGAGCTGTCCAAGCTCTACAAGAAGTTCTCAGTTTCTTTCGATCTTCACTTGTGAACACTAGTTCAGACTCAAATCTTCGGGGATCATGGAAAGAGTTGCGTACTTGCCACCCATCTCACGCAGAACGGTTTGCCACACCTTCTCAGGTGGTGTCTCAAAGACGTGTTTGGAAGCGCCTGGCGCTAAGAACCAGTTTCCCCCTAAAAATTCCCGCTCTAGATCGCCGGCGCTCCAGCCAGTATAGCCAAAACAGAGGCGAATGCTAGGACCATTGATATCAGCAATCGCCTCTTGCAGAAACTGTAGGTCCCCACCAAGATAGACTCCATCACAGATTTTGAGCGCTTGGTCTTGAAGGGCATCAGACGAGTGGACAAGCATCATCTGGTTGGGCTGGATCGGGCCTCCAGCTCGAGTTGCAACGCTAGGATTGGCCTGGTTCTTCAGGTCGACAAGATCTTCAGGAAGCTCGATGTCAAAGGGCTTATTGATGATGAGGCCGAAGGATCCATTAGGGGTGTGTTCACAGATGAGGACGACGCTACGAAAATAGATCCCTGCATCAATTTCGGGGCTTGCGATGAGGAAGCTCCCTTTATTGAGTTCTGAGTAAGGGGCATGGTCCATGGTCAGTTCCCTGCTGCGTCTTGCAGCTGTTGGTTGTAGAGGCGAAGGTTTTCTGAAAGCTCGTCTGCTTTTCGCATCAGCTCTGCAAAGTCTCTTTGAAACTCGCGAGACTTTAAGATCTGTTCTTTTTTCGGAGATTCGCTGGCTTTTTCAATGGTCATGGACAGGCGAGCCATTGAGGTGTTGATATCATCTACTTCCCGCTCAAAGTAGTTGCGGAAGCTTTGTGGACTCTCAAGGGCGTTGAGTGAACTCATTCTCTGGACGCGCGTTCGCTGCCACTGTTTGTCCAAGTGGAAGAGGATTCCATAGTGGTTGAGGTCATTCATCAAGCTATTGGCTTTGGTCATGATGGCGTTGAGCTGCAAATAGAGGTCTTTGTCTACCATGAGCTTGCCAAGGGTTCCCTTGCCTTGCTCTAGGTCTTGAGAGAGGGCTTCAAGGCTTGCCATCACGGCACCGATGTTCTCAAAGGTGTGTTTTGATTCAAGCTCATCGATTGTGTAGTGGATTTTGGTCAGAGTGTTACTAAACTCATTCGTCCCATGTTGGATATCATGGATCAAGCCCGTTGCATTGACCGATGCAATCGCTTGGTCAAATTCTTCTAGAGCAGCGCCTGCAGCTCGAACGGTAGTAGCTACTTCTTCTCCATGGTCTCTTATCCAAGAGCTCACCTGTTTGAAGGTCTCTTCCATATTGGCGGCAAGGTCAGAGAAGTCGAGAAGGGCATTTTGCAAGGTATCTACTGAATCTGCATAGACCGGGTGGGATTCAATAGGGGTTGGAGTGACTCCATTCGGGGGCGCTTTGGGAGTGATTCCAATGGATTTTTCGCCAAGAAGACCCGTTGATTGGATGGAGATCTCATCAGTGTTGTAGACGGTCACGCTTGAGTCAAGGTGGAGGGTGAGCTCGTAGAAATAGACTCTGCCGAGCTGATCGGTAGGTTGATTTCTCGCATTTTCAATCTCTTGAAGGGCAACCACTTCTCCGACGGGTTTTCCGGCAAAGAGGACGCGAGTTCCTACGCTAAGGCTTCCAATGTCTGAGAAGCGCACGTAGATGGTTTGTTTCCCATCACCAATTGTAGGCTTCATAAAGAGAATCACTGTAACGACCAGGGAAAGGGCGGTGAGAGAAAAAATCCCCACAAGCATGTTTTTAATAGTGGTATTCATTTGGCTCTCCTCGGAGCTACGGTCAAGGTTTTCTTCAAAAAACCGATGATCGGGTCATCTATCTCCATAAAGGTTTTGGGGTCTCCAATGCAAGCGATTTTCCCATCACGAAGAAGGGCAAGGCGATCTCCTACGTAAAGAGCAGACGGGAGGTCGTGAGTAACGACCACGCTCGTTGCTTTGAGCTCTTTTTGGGTTTTGACGATCAGCTCATTGATCTGGTGGGAGGTAATTGGATCAAGGCCTGTTGTTGGCTCATCATACAAAAGGATCTTCGGTCGATAGACGATGAGCCGAGCAAGAGCAGCCCTTTTGCGCATTCCACCCGAGAGTTCACTGGGCATCTTTTTTTGAGTGCCCGCAAGCCCAACCATCTCAAGGGCATGGTCGACCCTGTCCTTGATCTCGGTCTTCGATGCGCGATTTCCCGTATTTGGGCAGGCGTGTTCGGTTAAGTAGAAGGCGGTGTTTTCAGCAACGGTCATTGAGTCAAAAAGGGCTCCTCCTTGAAAGAGCATGCCCATCTTTTTCACAGCCCGAAATAGGGGTGGGCCACTAAGCTTTGTTAGGTCTTGTCCATCTACTTCTACTCGTCCCCGGTCAGGCTGGGTGATTCCGATAATGTGGCGAAGAAGAACGCTTTTACCGACGCCCGAGGGGCCTAAGACGACAAGGGTTTCTCCTTGCATAATATCGACGCTAAGCCCTCGAAGCACAGAGGAATTTTTGAACCTTTTGTGAAGGTCTCGGATTTTGATCATATCATCATCCTTAGAGTGTTGAGAGCGATCGTCAGGATGAAGTTAGCCAGCAAAATTGCGCAGTAGCAGATCACAACGCTATGTGTTGTGCTTCTGCCAACACCTTCAGCCCCACCAGTGGTTTGCATCCCTCGGTAGCATGAGATAGTCATGATGAGCGCCCCAAATAGAAAAGCTTTGACATTTCCGGAGAAAAAATCGAACAGATTGAGGTGGATGGGCATCGGGTCAATGTAGGAGGCGGGTGACATGCCAAAGAAATAGACAGAGATGACATAGCCACCAACCACACCCATTACAGTGCTAAAAAGAGTAAGAAAAGGCATCATCGCCATGCCAGCAATAAGTCTTGGAGCAACTAGATAGCGGTTAGGGTTGACGGCCATTGTGCGCAGCGCATCGATCTGCTCACTTACCTGCATGGTTCCCAGCTCTGCACAGATGGCAGCGCCGACTCTTCCGGTCACCATAAATGCGGTAAGCACAGGGCCCAGCTCGGTCATCATCGCTTTACCCACCATCAGGCCTGTTACTCCCGTCATCCCTCTGCCTTCAAGCTGGTAGAACGCTTGGGCAGCTAAAACAAGGCCTGTGAAAACACCGGTGATAGCAACGACGGCAAACGAGCCTACTCCAATGTTGTACATCTGCTTAAGGATAAGTCGGAATTTGGGGGGGCGCCAGAAGGAGGCTTTGATTGTGTCGACCAGTAGTTGAAGATACTCACCAACAGCCACCAAAAAATGGAGGCGAAAGAGGTTGATCCACCGATCAATCTTCTGTTGGCGCGAGAGGAGTTTTTCTTCCATACTAATTCCTAAGAGGCTCCCGAGAGAGCCTCTTAATTCTCAGTTTAGAGTAAAGAGAGTTTCAGGTCAAAAAAGAGGATTACCCACCTGCTGCAGAGGCGGCACGTCTAGTCGTTTCAGCTCTGAGTTGGAGCAATTGAAGGACCATTTGCTTCATCTCTTTTTCAAGCTCGCCCATGGAGCGTTGCTTCTCTTTTTCCATGGCAATGGTTTGTTGGAAGACCGATTTTTTATGCTGGGGCTCGATCATATACGACTGCTCAAGGCTTGTTGTCCCTGAGACCGCAGTCTGCACATAACTGGCGAGGGCAGCTGCATTTTGAGTCTCAGCTCCTAAGATTGTGGGCCCTCCAATGAGGATGGCAGCTTGCGCTGCAAATCCCAGTCCATAGGTAGTTCCTATTAGAGATTGATACCAAACTTCGTCCTCAACAGACTCTTGGATCTCTGCCATTTTTTTGTGCATTCGCTCTGATTCGAGGAAGCGGAGCTCAGAGATAAGAGGGCGGATCGTGGCGTATGCTTCCAAAAGGGCTGCTTGGGCAGAGCGCACGGTTTTCCTTGGCTTCTTCGCTTCTGAAGGGGTTGATTGGATCATTTCAATGAGCTGCTCGATCTTTTGGAGTTCATCTGCAGAGGAGGCGATGCCAGCTACAGCTGCTAAATCGATAGGAGCTTCTTTTCCATGTGCCCTTGCAAAGGCATGTGCTGGAGAAATGGGAGCTGCTCCTCCCATTGAAATCGCACGTTTCTTCAAAGCAGATGCGTCTGGATCAGAGATGGGCTCTTTCCAAGGATTGTGACTAAACACGGCGCGATCCACTGTTTCCATGTGTTTATGAGTTTCTCCGTATTGAACAAACACTGGATCTAGGGTTTTTTTTGAGTCGAGGGACTGTAATTGGTCTACTTTGTTCATAGGTTACACCTTCCTTTATACTACTTGTTGCGTGATTTGAATCCCTCTGCGGGTTGAATTGACAATTTGCGCAGCCAGTTCCATAATCGCAGATTGGCTCTCTGCGAACTCTTGCATCTCTTCCATCGCATTTTGGATATGCATTTTAGCCCACTGTCCCTTATTTTGCAAAAGGGAAAGGTCGGCCTGGGTCCAGCTCTGCTTTGATCTGAAGTGGGAGTTTGTTAGTGCAGTGCCAGCTTGGGCAAGGCTAGCAGCAGTGTTTAGAACCGAGATAAACTCTCCCATAGGAGTAAGTCCTCCTATGTACCAAGCGCCGCACGTCCCTGCAATTCCAAGCGCTGTCGAAGTAATTCCAAAAGCGGCAGGGAGGTATGTGAGGAGTTTTTTTTCTAGTTCTTGGTCTTCGCCAGCCACCTCATGAGCAAGATAGCTCCATACATCAGCGTGCTTGAATACGATATTGGTCACAGACATGACTCCAGCTGTAATCAGCATTCCACCAACAAGAGGCGAGGAGGTGGTGGCAATGGTGTAGCCAAAGACCGAGGAGATGCCTCCGAGGATCATGTTGCCGAGATCTTCTAAAAAGCTCCATAAACCCACTTGCTTGGAAAGAGCAAGAGCCTCTTCTTGCACTTTCGCTTCTTCGAGAGTGAATTCTCTCATTTTCGCAGCAAGCGCCTCGACCCGCTTTTTTTGCATTTGGGATACCTCCTTTCCGAGCTTCTCAAGGCACCGTACCATTTCGATCAGGTGGGGGACCGGGTTTGTTTTCAGTTTTTTCTCTTCTTCGACATGCTTAGGATCTTTGGGCTTCTCAAGAGTTGGCTTAGACGGCTCGTAGTTTTGGGTAGCTACCGCGTTTGCTTTTGCAATCGATGAACTCACTAGGAGATTTTCGGTTGCAAAGGGAGTGGGTGGTGAAAGTGCTCGCACTTTCTCAATACTGGGCGAAGAATGGAGAAATATCCTCTGGTTTTTATCAATCAGACCCATTTTCTTCTCTCTGTATGCGTTTGGTAACGAGGTTGATCTTGGCAAATAGAGCGTCGCTTTCTTTTGAGTGAGCAAGGGCAAGTCTCAGCGCTTTTTGCGCCTCTTCTTTATCTCCACAGGAGAGGAGGCATTCGGCGGCATGGAAATGAGCTTCTGCAAGCTCAGGGTTGATGAGTGAGAGAACAGCCCATGCGTGGAGCGCTTCAGTATACCGCTTTCCCATCTGCTCTGCACTGGCAAGACCTTTCCAGAACCTTGGTTCAAAGGGGTCGTGAAAGATTAGATGAGTGAAGAGTCCCGCTGCTTTTTTGTAGTCGCCCCCTTCATAAAGTCCAAAAGCGGCTGCGTAGATCGTTTCAATCTCTTCAGCGCCAAACGGAGCCATTGCTTCAATCTGCTCTTTCAAGGGAGCGAGCAGCGAGTTTTTTTCTTTTATGATCTCTTCGAGATAAGCCATTAGTGCGCTCGTTGGATGTTGCTATTGATATGCCGAATCGATTGGTTTGCCTCTTTCACCATCGTTGCCACAATCTCAACAATTTCGTTAGTCTCGTATTGCTTTTGGGTGATCTCGGTCATTTTTTGTTGGATGGTCGGGGAGATGAATCGGTTGATGTGTTGATTGACCCGTTCTGTCAATTGGGTGAGCTTTTCTCCCTTCCATTCGTATGTGCCAGTCTCAAAGAGGTGGGAAGTGTCCTCGTTTTCTCGGATGGCATCGACAATCGCCATTTTTTCCGGGTCATTTCTCCAGTCGACGCGATTTGAGTCGTCAGTGGCGTTTGAAAGATGGGATAGGAGCTGCTGGAGCTGAGCTAAATCATCGGTGAGCTTAGTAAGCTCGCTGTGAATGTCGTTAATATCACCAATCATCTGGGTTTCTTTTGCAGCGAAGCATTCGATCGCTTCTCTTGCGGGGTTGTATCCAAGTTTAAGGTCCATATAATTCTCCTTTTTCGCCGCCGGCACAACAAGTTTAAAAGGAGCAGGAATTTTTGGCAAATGTCTAGTAATGGTGATGCCACTTAAGGGAGAATTTGCCTTGCTGGTCCTCGTTCACCTCGGCCTGGAGATGGATTCCCTTTTTAAGCTCGACTTCAACGCTAGCTTTACGCGATTCAGCCCCTTGGGATACGGTTAGCAATACGCCTCGCATGAGGTACTTTCCGATTTGGAGGGAGATCTTACCTGGATCATTCTCAGAGGTGATCAGAGTGAGGCGATCCATCCCCAGCGTTTTCCTTACCCGCTCGAGAATATCGGGGGCTGAGCCTCCTGAGAGAGAAAGGACTGTTTGTGCTACCTGGAGCGCTTGAACAGCAGAAACTTCCGAAAAGTCCTTATTGAATAGAATCTGGGCGAGCAGCGAGCTTACAGGAAGCTGAGGACTTGACTGGAAAGTGAGCTTTGGCCCGCTTAAGGGGCCGCGCAGCAGAGCTGTGACATTCACATCGGGCAGATCACAGGTGCCGCTTAAGGAGATGTAGGCTGAAGGGGTGGGGCTCGCTGTGAAGATCATCTCTCCTTGAGATAGGTTGAACACCTTTCCTGAAAAAATATACTCTCCCTTCACAAGCTGAAGTTTTCCTTCCGCTGCAATGTCAATGTAGGTGCCGCTTAAGTGGAGCTTGCCTTGCAGCTCCGACTGAAGCCCCTTTCCTTCGACATACGCGTTTCCTGGCACTTCAAGGTCGAGGTCGAGCAGCATAGGAGAGACAGTGGGTGGAGAAAGCTTCTTGCGGACCAGCTTTTCAGGTGGATTGATGAAGGTGATCGGCAGCTCAGGCAATACTGCGGGGAGCTCATCGGGAATGCGGAAGGTGGCCTTTGCTACTTTAAGATTTCCTTTTGCCGTCGATCCAAAGCGGTCTCCTGTGATGGTAAGGTTTCCATCGAACGTCCCGGAGATGGTATCAAAAGAGATGGCGCTTAGCTGATTTAAAGTTGCATTCAAGGTGAAGGGGAAGTGGTTTTTCTTGCTCAAAAGAAAAGAGCCCTTAGCTTCTGCTGTCCCGCCGCCTTTGTCTTTTGCAAAAAGATTTGTGATTTTGAAGCAGGCACCGTTTGCTTCTGCTGTCGCAAAAACTTCTTGCAACTCAGTACCCGTATATTCGTTCTCGTAGCGGCCGTCTTGAAGTTCAAGGGTGCCTTGAAGGTGGGGGGTCTTTGCCGTTTTTGAGAGAAAGAGGTGGGATGAAAGCCAGCCTTCGATGCGATGAGCCCCAATATTGATGAACTGGAACAAATCTTCGAGTCGCCCTTCTGCTAAAAGCTCGCCAGATAGGGGTTTGTCGAGTGCAATGCCGATCTTCAGCGGGTAGTGGCTGTACTGGATCGGGACGCTTGCAAAAGCTTGGAGGAATTGCCCCCCTTGCGCTTTTACTTCTGTGTGTATTTGAGCTCGATCCCCAGACAGGTGCATCTGCAGCGATCCTTTGGATGCTAGGCTTTGTGCGCCATCTTCAGAGTGAATATAGGCGCGCTTTAAAGAGAGGTTGCAGCTTCCTTGGAGGTGGTTTTCCCAGGCGACTAAGTCGATGTCAAATGAACTTGTTCCATCGAGAGAGAAGTTTTTTTGGGGAAGGGAAAGCAGTGCTAAGGGAAATGCCTCTCCTTTGATTTTGATGAGTGAGCTGGTGGGAGTGAGATCAATGCGTGAGAAGAGATGCCCCTGCCCAATGTCGAGCGAGAAGTTGCTCATTTTGCACTGATTTAAGTTCCACTCTAAAGAGAAGGGCTCACAAAGAGAAAACGCCTTTTTGCAGGCAAATCCTTCTAAGGTGTCCATATTTAAAAAGATCCCTTTATCGCGCTGTTGCCATTCTCCGCTGCCCTCAATGTGGAGGGGGGCTTTCCAGCTCCCTTCTGCAATGAAAGAAAAGGGAGAAAAAGTAGGCTCGAGATTGGAGGTAAGCTGAACCGATACAAACTCAGCGTCAGGTAAGACGATGTGCTGCCCTTCAATTGAGCATTCCCCTTGAATGTTCCCAAATAAGTCGTATAGGTTGCACTCCAAAGTGAGCGCCTTTGAATTCATCTCGTAGATTCCAAACTCTTCTAACTCCAATTGGCATAAAAGGTCTTGGAATGAGGCAAATGACTTGAAAATGAGTTTGCCCCCTACTCTTCCCTTCAGATAGGTTTCTGGGAAGAAAGGGCGGAGCACTTTGAGATCAAGGCATTGGGCCAGAAGGGTTCCTTCCATGCATCCAATTTTTGGATCGAGATCAAATTTTCCGTAGAAGTCGATCTCTTCACCCCACAGGTGGAAATCTTCGATCGAGACCCACCGGTCTTTTGGATTGAAAAGGAAGGAAAACTCACTTATCAGGGGCAAGTCGATAGGCCCCCCGGTTAAAGAGCCAGTTCCATTCCATTTGTCGAGAGTTTTACTAGCTTCAACAAAGAACTTTCCATTTTCAAACGGGATATCGCCCAAGATGAGGTCTTGAGTTTGACACTGAAGCTGTGCATTTGTTTTTGAAAGCTCAGCAGTTCCCATCACGCTGCCAATCCCAGGAATCAATGGGAAGATTCCTACGTCAGATAGATAGAAGGTAAGATTCCCTTTTTCGAGGGCTAGGTCGGGGCTTAGCTTTCCTTCCATTTGGAGATGCAGCCCATCGCCCTCAGCGAGAAAATGGGTGAGTTTGATCGATTTTTTCTGTTGCAAATCGATCCAAAACGTGGCTTTTGCGTTGAAGGGGATTTCTCCATATTTGCCCCCAGAGACTTTGCAATAGGTGCATTCGATGTGCTTTTTCCGCAGAGGGAAAATTGAAAGGCGAAGTTTGAGCGAGTCAAAAGTAAGATTTGGCTGGTGATTGGTAAAGGAGCAGGATACGTCCGAGAGGGTCCACTCGAAAGGGAGTCTCCCTTGGATTTTTTCAATCTGGAGCTGAAGCCCCCTCTTGCTTGCCTCTTTGACAAGGTATCCTTTGACTTTCTCCTTTGCAAACGGAGTCTGGAGAAAGAGGAGCGACCCAAAGAGGGTGAAGAAGGCGACAAGAATAGCTGTGACGAAGGCGCGCATTAAAAAGTTTGTCCTAAACTAACAAAAATCCACCAGTGGGGATCGATCCCTTCTCTCCGGTTAAGAGGAAAAGCCAAATCGAGGCGAAGCGGGCCAAGAAAAGAGTAGTAACGTAGACCAATCCCAGCAGACTTGCGCCATTTTCCCTTCCAGTTGGGGAGTTGATCTAAGTATACATTACCCAGGTCAAAAAAGGGGACAATTCCAAAACATTGTCCAAAACGAAATCTGGGTTCGACGGTATAAAAGACGGCCGACCTTCCCCCAATGGGCTTGTCATCCTCATTCAAAGGCGATACAGTATAGAATTTATAGCCGCGCAAATGCTCCTCCGAACCTCCAAAAAATCTTTTGGGTACGGGGACACTGCCCAGCCCGTTGCTGAAGATCGAGCCGATCGTGATCCTTTGGGCAAGGATGAGTCGATCTTCTCCCCAAATGGGGAGGTAGGTAGCAAAGGAGAGTTGCTGCCGATAGTAGTAGTCTGAAGCGTCTTTGATATTCACCGTTGGGACAGCCCGATAATCGAGTCTTGCTCCCCCCGAGGGGTTGAGAAAATCATGGACATTGGTCCATCGGAAAGTGAGGGGGGCTTCAAATAGGAGAAAGTTTCCATTGTCGACGCTGCTTGTGACCATGAGGTACTCGAGTTTTCCTCCAAACGAGAAGAAAAAAGTAGGGTCTACCTGCCAGTCAAATCGGTTGAGAACACTGTAGGACTGGAGGTGGTAGGGTTTGATCGTTTCATGGAAAGCTTGGGCCAAGACCATGTAGCTTTGCCCCTCTTTGTACAAATCAGGGATGAGGTAGGAGATGAGTCCCGAGTGGCTTCTCTGCGCGATATCGGCTTGGAACGAGAACCGACGACCCATTCCTCCCACATTTCGGTTTTCCCAACCAAGGGATGCTCCACCACCAAAAGTAGTTTGGAAGCTCGCCCCCAAGCTGATGCTCTTGTGCTTGGTCTCAGCTACCTCCAACTTAAGAGGGAGCTCTTCCAATTCATTGAGCGTTTTTCCATGGGTAATGAAGGCTGAACTGAAAAGCCCCGTCTCCATTAGCGCTTGCTGGGTCCGATCGACTAGAGAACTATTGTACCTTTCCCCATGCTGCCAAGCAATCTTTTTTTTAATCAGCTCTTCTTTTACAGAGATATTTCCTTCAATCGAAGTGACTCCAAAATGGGAAAGAGGCCCCGTATCTAGTCTTAGGGTAATTGCGACAGTTTTGGTCTTTCCATCTGCGATGATCTCCCGACCTTCGATGGTAGCGAGGGGGTAGCCCCTCTCCGAAAGCAGGTTAAGAGCAGAGAGTTCACTATCTAGAATCTTTTGTGTGTTAGCAGGGTCGCCTATCTCAAGGCAGAGGCCCTCACACTCGATCTCTTTTGGAGAGAAAGCTGAGGAACTTATAGAACCTTTTAGATGGACTGAAAGCGAGGCGATTCGATAGAGTGGTCCTGGGTGGATTTGAAGGATAACGCAGTAGTCAAAATGGTCCTCTTCAATCGTCACATCGATCTCTGCTTCAAAATACCCAAGGGCTTGGAGAGCTTTGATCAGCCCAGGGATATCTGACTCAGCACGAAATCGCAGAGCATTGAGGGAGGCAGGTTCTTTTTTTCTAAGGGCGACAAGTTGAGAAAGGGAGCGTAGAGTTTTGAGCGCCTGTGGGTCATCCATTCCCTCAAATTGGACGGAATAGGGGATCCCCTCTCCCCAAGCGGCTGCGGGGAGAACGACCATCCATCCAATCTTCTTCCAAATTTTTCTCATGCCCATCCCCTGATAATGATGGAGAGATAAGCACTAAAAATCAACGGGAAGAAAACCAGTGAAAACCGGTGGAATTTTTTTCATAGGTTATATACAATATGCCCCGTTCAAAAAAGCGGTATTCAATATGGCATCCTCAGTAAACTTCAGCTGGCTCCCCTCAATTTGGTCTCCTCTTCCCGTAATGAAAGGTCCCAATGACAAGGTGGAAGGAGATTTTGCCCTCATTGACCTTACAAAGCAATATGCCAATGGTGAGAGCAGGGTGAAGAGATTCGTGATGGAGATTTCCACTGGGGATCTCTACAACGGCAATGATGAGCCCATGGTGATCTCTGCCAAGGCAATTGGAGTTTTTGTTGGATCTTTCTTCTATGCCCTAATTCTAATGACCTCCAACGCAGTCAAAATTGGACTAGATCTTACATCAATTTTTTGGCGAGGGATTCCTCAGCTCTATTTTGACTTTCGCGTTAAGGGATTGATCGCTTCGATAGGAAATTTCTTTGCCAGAGCAATTTGCACAGTTCCCACTGAAATCGGAGAGGACATCATCCGGATCATACGGGCTCCGTTTTACGCCCTTGCCATGCAAGCCGCTTCGGTCTACATGCTTGTGGCTCCACTAGAGGGAAGAGTATGGATTTCAGATATTGAGACCCGCTGGCGTGATGGAGCCACTTACAAAGATGATCTTTTATATCAAAATGGGTTGAGAGCAAGCAATGCTAGTGGTTACCCATTTAGAGAATTTGTCTCAGAGGTTGCTAAGGGAAAAATCTACTTCCTTGCGTGGTGCATGCTGAAGAGAGGCAACATCAATGATGTGAATGAGCGAGCTGAAGTGTATACCTGGGCAAAGGTATAACTATAAACGCTATAGAAAAACGAACAATTCAAGAGAGTAGGTGATCGTATGTCAAGTCAAGCAGTTTCTAGTGGGCAAAACAATACAGACTGGGTTCTAGGGACATTTCATCAGAGAGGTCCTAGTGGTGAATTTATAATGAATGGCAAACCACTTCTTCAGGCGCAAAAGGAAAAGTTCGAGTATTTATTGAATAAAGCAACGGGAGAAATTTTTCATCCCATCACGAGGCAGGAGGCAGTTGAAAAGGCAAAAGAAATCGCCAAGTGGAACGTGGTATTTGGACTCGCTTCCTCAGTAGCAAACGTTTGGCTGAAAGACTTTCATGCCTTTCAAGAGCGCAAGCCTAAAAGCTTAACAGGAGACCTAAGATATGCTGCAGTTGGAACGGGTGCTATCTTGATGGGACTCGGCGTCTCTAGCTTAGGATCTACCATTTCAAAAATCACCCTACTTGGGGTTGGGTTTGGATTTGGCCATCTTTTGGGCAAAGGAGTGGGAATGTGTTTGAAATCACCTTCTCAAGTACAGAATCAATTGGCAGTCGGAGCGGGTGCAGTCACTCTAACAGTGACGGCTGGCTATCTAGGACTGCTAGGATATACAGCTTTTCAAACCGCTTTTCAAATGACTAAACTTGGGCTGGGATTTGGATTGGGCTACGCAGCAGGGGCTATTGGAAGTAATCATCTGAAATTAGATCCTGAAATTCAACAACATTTGAACTTTATGGGTGGCGCTCTAGGTTTAGGGGTATCTACTTGGCTGTTTTGGAATTCTCTTTCTCCTTGCCAATTGATAGGTGATTTTTCGCCTATTCCACTTATTTATCTGGGCTATCTCTCGAGCTGTTTTTTTGGAACCCTTTTTCTTCCTGGCCCAAAACCTCATCCAAATGAGGAGGAAGTTTATATTCCAGCTACAAGAAAAAAGGAATGTGAGCTCAACGTTCAAAAATCTTTTCAGTTTGCAAAAAACTCTTATGAGCTTCTTACTCAAGCCAATGCGCAACCGTTTAAGACACTGCTTGAGCTCAATCGATTGGATGGTGAACCTAAGGAGTCAACGCTTTCGTGGAGACAGGTGCGAAAAGAAATGAGTCTAGGGGAGCTCTTTGAGGCGTTTGTTTACAGAGGGAAAAAAGTTGCAATCACAAAATCAGAAGGGTTCTTTTCGATTGGAAAAAAAGATCAGCGAACGGGTCAATCTTTCCGGTTTCAAAAAGTGGCTGAGAGGCCCGTACAATAACCTTAGAAGGTGATGATGACAGGGATATTTTCTAAATTTTTTGATTCCTCGGCTCAAGCCCTTGAGTTTTGTAGCCGCCATCTTCGCAATGCTTCAGAGTCGCCGGTGATTCAAGAGGGGAGAGGGGCCTGCTTTGATTTTTGGAAATGGGCAGGAAATGGTCTTTCAAAGCACTGGCGTCAAGAAGTTCCTCCTGCGTGGTCAGAAGGAAGCGATTGGTGTCATCAGACTATTGCTGATAAGACTTATCTGTGCCACAAGCAATCAAGGGCCTTTTATAAACCCTATCAACCAGACTGGGGAGCTGTTGCTTGTCTCCAACTGGGGCTGAGTGTCATTCCGGTTGCTATTAGCTCATCTGTATACCACCTATCGATGGGAGTCTGTGAGCAGTGCATGGCTGTTTTACAGATCAAAAGTAAGTATCAGGAAGGCAAAGAAAAAAGAGACTTTAATAGGGCGCGGTTTGTCCGCTTGGAAGTGATGCGGCTCATCCCTAGCGCTGATGGCCGGTGCGTTAAAGCAGTGACAAGTTTGGCGGCAGGTGTTGCCACTGTTTTTGCTTCCCTGTATGGCCTCTATAACCCACTCGATTCAAAGCTTACTCTTTTATCAATTCGGGAAAGATGGCTTGGCAGGTATAAAATTCCTTCTAAAGAGTTGCAAAGCAAGTGGGAAACGTTAAGCGTATGTCAAACGGCGATTGGCTATTTGAATGGGTCTCTTTCACTTTATCATGCATATGGAATTGAGCCTTTAGGATACTTAAGAGCTGCTCAAAAATCATCACCTCCTTTTAGAATACCGTCTTCTCCAGAAGTGTCTGACTCTGAAGAGGACGATGAAGGGGAAAAAATGGCAGGAGAGAGAGAGCCGCTCTTAAAAGAGGAAGGGAAACGAGGGGGTGATGGAGTAGCCCTGGGATCTGTACTCAGTGAGCCACTTAGGCAATCTGTTAAAGAACCAGGATCTCAACCTGGGGAAATTGAGACAGGAAAAGACTCAGATATAGACGACGAGGCTTTAGTCGAGATCTGATCCGAAGTGCTCTCCACCAGTAATGGGACGCACCTCGAGCTGAGACTCAGAGACTACCACTTTTTTCCCATCAATATCGATTAGATATAAAGCTGATTTGGCGCTCAAAGGGCGTCGCTCTAAGATTTTGATCGATCTGCCTGTATTCATCTGTTTTATGCGACTGTGAGAGACGCGGCGGAGCATCCAGACCGATAAAACGATGAGAGCGACAAGCCCCAGAAGGGTAAGCATCATTTTGACAAAGGCCCCTTTATAGGAAACAGGAGCTTCTTCAACATTTTCAAAAAGATCAAATCCTTCACCTACTTTTTCTTGTTTAGTTTGAGATTTTTCTTTAGATTCCTGTCCATAAGAGAGGGTAGATATAGCCATAAAAAGGACACAAAAGATCCTGATAAAGATTTTAGACCTCTGTAAACCACACTTTTTCATTCCTTGGCCGGCTGGTGCTTTGATCGCTTTGTTTTCCTCCTCTGCCATAGCGCTTTGGCTATGCCTGTCGTCGTTCAAACTAAGCTCTCTTTGCCTCGCTTGCCCAATCAGTAAAAAATCGTTGTGTACAGAGGTCTTTGACATGAACTCTCTCCTAAATAGATACAATATTGTTTTGGACGATGACAAATTTCTCGATTTACTACAACCCTAGCTCTGTTCTTTTTTCTCAAAATAGGGGATACTAGGAACATGTCGTCAAAAGGAATCATTGCATTTGATATTGATGGGACCCTTACCCATCGGCTCGACACCATCGACCCAAGGGTGGTATCGATGCTAGAGCGTCTTGTCGCCTCCAACTGGCAGGTGGCCCTATTTACAGGGCGCACCTTTTCATTTGCTCAAAGAATTATTAAAAATTTTCATTTCCCCTACCTTCTTGCCGTGCAAAATGGAGCCGATCTTCTTGAGATGCCCAACAAGAAGCTAATTAGGCGCTGCTATCTTAATCAGAAAGTACTCCCTCTTCTGGAAGAGGCCTCTAAGAAAGAAGCTGAGGATTTCATCATTTTTTCGGGGATTGACCATGGAGATTTTTGCTATTTTCGCTCGGATCGATTTTCTTCAAAGATGCGAGAGTACTTAAAGATCCGAGAAAGCCTTTCCGAGGCTCCCTGGAGAAACGGAGAGTTTTCATTTGATCCAGAAGACACCTTCCCCTTGATTAACACTTTTGGCTTGAAAACGGCAATGGAGCGGATCCAGAAAAAGATTCAATCTCTTGATGGGGTAGAAGTTTCGATGATTAAAGACCCCGTGGACCCAATCTACTATCTCAACTCGATCACCCACCACCAAGCGAATAAAGGGGAGGCCCTTAGGTTTGCAAGAGACCACTATAAAGCTCTGTTAGTGATCGCGGCGGGAGATGAGCAAAACGATCTCAAAATGTTGAAAGAGGCAGACCTATCCATTGTGATCGAGGATGCTCCACCTCCTCTTTTGAAGATTGCCGATATATTAGCAAAAACTCCAGAAAAGCTGGGAATCATTGATGCTGTAGAGGAGGCGATTTCCCGTGCACGCCGCTGATCAGGCCTTGAGCGTGGGCCGCGCTTTTCAAAAAGAGCAGACAAAGATGATCCACTACTGCCACCAAAGCAAGGATCGAGTCACTCACGATACGATTCCCACTTTGGAAAATGGACTCTTTGCGCTTGCCCTTTTTCGGACAAGGCTTAAAGAGGAGATCCTCGAGGGAAAGGCCCTTCTTGAGAAAATCCTAAACTTTGAAGTGGAGGGCAACTTTCCGGTTTACTTGCATGAGTACCCCCATTTAAGTGACTCTTTTTTGGGACTCCGTCTTCTTCCCGTCCTTTTCTGGGTTCGAAGAGATTTTGCGCATATCTTAGGAGAGTTAAAAGAAAAGATCGATGGAGCGATCGAGAGGATTTTATCGCACCTTCCAAAAGAGCTCCCAAGGTGGGCGAAGTTTCGGCTTGAAGCATTAGAGGGAAAAGTAGGCGAGCTTCCCGATACTGAGTGGGGTCTTTCCGAGGCGCTCATCTCACTTCAAATTGCTGAAGGGTGTGGAGCTGCTATTGGGGAGGCAATGGCAAAGATTGCGCTACTTTGGGAGCCCGATCTTCAGCTCTATACCGGCTCCTCGACTCGAAGATATCAGCGACGAAATACAGTGGCTCCTACTGTCTTTGGTCTATATCTCTCCCACTTCGCCAAAAATCCAATCAAAACAGGTGAGCCCCATCCCCTGTTTTTATATGGAGCACTCGTGCGCCCTATCAAAACAGCGCTAACCTTTCAAAAAAGGCAGAGTCCCTTTATCCAGTTTACCCCTGAGGGTGAGTGTCCTCTATTCATTGGGTTCAGGGGAGATCAGATCACCCACTCTTTCGTCTTGGCTAAAAAGCATTTGCACGTCGAAAAAGAGGGGGAGCTTCTCATAATTCGCCTGCCTAACGAATTGCCGGACGATGAAGAGAAAAGCTATGAAGTCAACTTCTTTCTCAACCACCACGAAGACCACCAACTGTTTGTGAATGGCAAAAAAGCGACCGTCTTTCAAGAGGAAGACAGGGTGGAGATCCGATCAAAAAGCCTCACCCTTCGTTTAAGGTTGCTTGAGGGAGAAGGAATCTTTTTTGGTCATCTGATGCGAGGGAATCGCCCCTCCCAGCTCAGTTGCAGAGGAGAGGCTCAATTTGCCGCCTACGACTGGCGCATTGCCCTTCGGACGGTGAAAAGGGAAGAAGTCTCTACTATACGGGTGCAGATTCAGGTGGAGCAAGAGCTGGAGAGTCCACAGCCACTCCCATCGCATGCATCCCATTGTCTACATACACAATAGATCCAGTTACAGCCTTTGAAAGGCCGCAGCAAAGATAGAGTGCCGTATTGCCCACATCTTCTGCTGCCATCTCTCTTTGGAGAGGAGCATTATTGAATCCGTAGTTGATCATCTGATCGATGAAGCCGATCGCTCGTGCTGCCCGACTGCCCAAGGCTCCCGCAGAGATCGTATTGATCCTGATTCCCCATTTGCGGCCCGCTTCAAAAGCAAGGGTGCGGGTGTCACTTTCAAGCGCAGCTTTTGCAGAGCTCATCCCCCCGCCATACCCAGGGACAGCTTTTTCAGAAGCCATGTAGGTAAGAGAAACGACAGAGCCGCCTTTATTCATGATCGGCCCAAAGCGAGCAATCATGCTCACAAGAGAGTACGATGAGGAGCTAATGGCTGCTAAATAGCCATTGCGAGACGTTTCGAGAAGAGGCTTTTTTACCTCAGGGCCATTGGCAAGAGAATGGATCAGGATATCGATCTTTCCAAAGTCTTGCTCGACTTGAGAGGCTACCTCAGAGATAGTGTAGCCAGAAGCTGCTTGATAGCGCTTGTTTTCTTTGATCTCGTTAGGGACATCTTCGGGAGTGTCAAAGCTCGCATCAAGTGCATAAACTTTCGCAAACTCGAGCATCTGCCCATTTGAAAGTTGGCGCGATTGATCGAATTTACCCGATGCAAAAGAAGTATTAAAAATTTTGAGGATAGGGGTCCACGTGCCGACAAGGATCTCACAACCAGCTTCTGCTAAAGATTTTGCGATGGCCCAGCCATATCCTTGGTCATCGCCGATACCAGCAATGAATGCTCTTTTGCCTTTCAAATTGATTTTTTGCATACCTTTCCTCGCTTCTTAGTGTTGCAAGGAGATATGTATACCACAATTTGTTACTTTTTTCCACCCATCATGAGCCGTTTCCACCCCTCAGCGGTAAGAATCTTTTTGAATCCACTCGTCCTCTTGGCAGAAGGAGCCTTCCTTCTCGCAGAAGGTTTAGCAGCTTTTTTAGCCGTTGTTTTCCGAGCTGTTTTCTTGCCAGCGGCTGCTTTTTTCGCTGTTTTCTTAGCAGAAGGAGCTTTTTTCTTTGCAGTTGTCTTTTTTGCCGCTGTTTTACGGGTAGATGCTTTTTTTCTTATAGCCATTTTTTGAATTCTCCGAGAAATGTTTTTATATAACTTAGTCTATCTCCGTATTTTCGTCAGGTCAAGTCTTTTTTTTAATCTAGATTTAGATACAATTAGGAACATGAAATTCGAAAAATTAGAGACGTTTGAGAGGAATGTGAAAGACTCCTTCCCAAACCACCTTTCACCGATCTACCTCATCGTATCTCCTCAAGAGGGGGAAAGGAAGAAGATTCTTGGTTCGCTCACAACCCTTTGGGAAAAAGAATGTGATCTTCAAAGGTCACCGAATCTTTTATCAGCTCTTTTCCATGTTCGAAGCGGTTCGCTCTTTTCTCAGAAAATGGCCGCTGTCTTTGAAACAAACGAGATCCTTACTAAAGATGAGATCAAGGCGCTGATTGAATATGCGAAGCAGCCTAGCCCCGTTGGATATTTACTCCTTGCCCTTTCTTCGGCAAAGCAGGCAAAAGAGCTCTACCAAAAAGGAAAACAGGAAGTGGTGTTTCTCGATCTCTCTTCAGAAAAACCGTGGGAAGAAGAGAGTAGGCGCAAGAAATGGATTGTGCAGAAGGTGATCGCCTCAAAAAAGAAAATCTCCCCTCAAGCAGTAGAGCTACTCGCCGCGTCTTTTCCGGCCAATCGACTCCTTCTTGACCAAGAGCTGAATAAGCTTCTCTGCTATCTAGGCGAGCGCGAGACTATCGAGCAAAACGATGTGATCGCTCTTTGCAGCCCCATTAGTGAGCAGAATCTATTCCACATGGCAAGGGACCTTGTCTGGAGACGATTTTCGAAAGTGCCAAGTCGATGTGAGCTTTCCCTTCTGCTTCCCCTAGTGGGGCAGCTACGCTATCAGTTGGAGCTAGGACTAAAGATGATTTCTTCGATTCAACGAGGGGAGGGACAAGAGCAAATGGCAAAGCGATTTGCGATGCTCAGGCCAAAGGCGCTTGCAGAGTATGCACAAGTTGTTAGAGCACGAAAACAAGCATTCTTTAAAGAGGGGCTAAAACGCCTTTTTGCTTTGGAGTATGGTATCAAAACGAGCCGCTCCAAGCCGGAAGTGCTCTTCACACAATTTTGCGCCCATATGGAGGGGATGAAAAGATAATGAAAGGAAAACTACTCGTTCTCCCCAACCTATTGAATAAGGAAGCCCATCACGAGCTTTTCTTATCTTCAAGTGTGGATAAAGCAGTCAGCACGATGCAAGGACTCATTGCAGAGAGTGAAAAAGAGGCAAGGGCCTATCTCAAGCGGTTCACCTTCCCAGACGGTCGCACTTTTCGAGACATTCCCATAGAGCTGTTTAATGAACACACCCAAGAAGTAGATGAACTCTTAGATCCACTCAAAAAAGGGGAGTGCTGGGGACTCATCTCCGATGCGGGGCTCCCCATCCTAGCCGATCCAGGCCATCAGCTTGTGCGCCGCGCCTACCACCTTGGAATACGAGTGCACGCCTTTATCGGCCCTTCGAGCCTCGTTCAAGCTCTCCTGCTTTCTGGGCTGCCTGCCCAGCGGTTTGCGTTTCACGGATATCTTCCGCGCTCACCAAAGGATTGGCTTAAAAGCATAGAGGCTCGTTCTGAAGAGGAGCACGCCACACAGGTCTTCATCGAGGCTCCCTATCGCAATGAGAAGCTCCTAGCCACCTTGCTGGAGACACTCCATCCCAAGACCCTCCTCTGCATTGCTTGGGACTTAACTCTTCCAACTCAAGGGGTTGAAACTCACCCCGTAAGTGCTTGGAAGAGAAGGACTTTGCCCAGCCTCCATAAAAAGCCCGCCGTCTTTCTTCTCAATGCTTCTGTTTAAGCATTGAAGATAAGTGGGTTAGTGAAATAACTCTTCCTAAAATGGAAATACAACTACGTTCTCCAACACATCGGTTAAAATAATAATTTTATAAATCTTTGGATTGATCCCTTTTGATTCTTTGATTTCGATCTTGTTAACTTACAATAGTTTAACCTTGTACGGTGCCATTCGGTTACAATTTTCAGGCGCTTTTTTAGTTTAATTAAATTAAATATTTAAATATAATAAAGGAATATTAAGTATTTAATTTGCAAGGTTGATATGGGCTTATCACAAACAAAACAGTCTTCTACACTGCTACCTTCAGAAATGGAATGGAGCTGGACAGCAAGATCAAAGACCCCTAAGTGTGATTTTGTTGAGAGTGTAATTAAGGGGATTTTTATAGTCGGCGGCGTTGCCTTGGGGTTTATGTATTGCCAGCTTTTTTGCCTACTGCTCTTGCATTTGGGGTTGGTTTAGCGATAGGAGCGTTTTTAGGATCTGCAGCTTCATCAGTTTTTAGACGTTTGGTTACAGCTCAATGTGATAAGGGTTATTTACAAACACAAATTGATCAAGGTAAGTTCTGGAGAAGGGAAATTGTTAAAGGGGTTGCGTTTACTGCGGGGGCTTTTGTAGCTGGAGTTGTCCCGATAGTTGCATTTGGAAAGCCGGCATTAACTGCGATAAAAATTCTTAAGCTTACAGGAGCAGCTATAGGTTGTTATGTAGGTACAGCTGCTACAATTAGGATTACCCACGATTGGTTCTTTGACAAAGCTTTTCAACTACAAAAAATTAGTAACGATAATTTTAAAAATTTTATTGAACAATTTATTAACGATGCTAAAAGATACAATTGTAAGAGAATATTAGTGGCAGAGTTACAGAATTCCTTGTTTTTTGTCCCAGGTTTTATTCCTGCACCATTTGCTAAGGGAATTTCAGCTCTTTATTTCGGATTGTCATCAGCGTTTGTGGTTGGTGTTAACTGGTTCAATTTCAAACCAAAACCAAAGGCAGTAACTTCAAGACAAGTTCAAGAACAAACTCAAGAACAGACCCCAAAACCGGCCCCACAACAGGCTCAAAAACAGACCCCAAAAACGGACCGAAGCTGGGTGCCTAAAGGTAAAGATCAAGAAGATATAAATACACCCAAAAAGGTTGATCGTACTTCTCAAAATTCAAATTGGGATGAACAAAGTCGAAGAGATGAAACATCGTTCAATAGTTTGGAGTAGTTTGGGGTTATGATTGTAAAGCCACTCTTCATAAAAAAAGCCCGGCTCCCTCTTGGTGAGTCGGGCTTTTTTTTGCTCTGAAAAAGAGCTGATTAGTTTTGGATGCCAGATAGGTTGACGACATTCCATAACTCTCTTGCAAAAACTTCTTTTTGCTTTCTGTTCATGGAGCCTGTTTCATATCTTTCTGAATAGCTGATCATCACAACGCCAATGTCAACGCGCAATGCTTGAAGACGCATCATTTCACTCATGTTTGGGATTACCTCACCATAGTAATCATTCGTGGGGCCATCATAACTGTATTGAGTTAACCCATGCGGGTTTCTTCGTGGCTGATGAAAAACCGACTGCTCGACAAACTTTCCGTGGTCTGTATCGAAGCTGTTTTTGATTTTTCGTACACACTCTCCAGGCTGGTTAGAATCGATGAAGCTTACCGTAAACAGTTTTGTCCAGTTATAAAGAGATTCCCCTTCAGGGACAAAATAGTAGATCTCATCGTCTGATGAGACTTGGGTAAATCCTTCCGGAACTTGGACAGGCAATTGTTTGGCTGGCCCTCTTCCTTGGGTGATGCTAAAGGTCATGAAGGTGTTGTCTTCCTTGCCTGCGGCAAAACCGTAGTTTTCAACAGCAACAACTGAGAGCAACAGTGCTACAAAAAGTGTGACTGATTTTTGGATCATGATCGACTCCTCGTTTTAAATAATGTTAATCGCTGCAGGAGGTTATCAAAAAGGGGGCGGGGTATCAAGAAATATTTAGCCCTTTAGCAATAATTTTTGCAAATTGAGACCGTTGTATAAGTGCTTTCAGCGATCGGATGTAGATTTTTTAATCGAAATTTTTGTCTGGAGTTTGAAGGCAGCTCCAATTGAGCTGTCGAAAGATGAAGATAAAATTCTGGCAAAAAAGATCAATTCGCAGCGCTGCAATGAGTTATACTATGCTCTCAAAAATATCAGATGAGCTCTACTGCAACGCTATCGTAGAAGAGAAACCCTTTATCAGTGAGTTTGCACCGCTTTTCATCTTTTTCTAAGTATCCTTGTTTGGCGAGTTTTTCTAGTTTTTGTTTTGTATTGAGGGGAAGAGAAAAAGAGGAGAGGTCGACCCCTTCAACAAGTCGCAGCTCAATGGCGAGTCTTTCGTGGACGTTTTGAGGGTAGGCGAGAGTTTCTACAAAATCGCAGGGGGAGAGGCTTGTTTCTAATGCTTTCACATACTTTTTAAGGTGAGCTACATTTCTTTTGCGACTTCCCTCATAGTAGCTAAAAGCGGAAGGGCCGAGTCCAAAAAAGGGGCGCCCTGTCCAGTAGCCGGTATTATGGCGTGATGCAAATCCGTCTTTTGCAAAGGCAGACACTTCATAGCGCTTGAGCCCCAAGGCTTCCAAAGAGCAGACGGCAGCTTTGAGCATGGCAAAGCTGTCTTCATCGCTTGGGAGCTCTAAGGTGTTTTTCTTTTTCCAAAAGGGGGTATGTGGCTCGATGGTTAGGTTGTAGAGGGAGAGGTGGGAAATGGGAAGGCTCTTGAGTGAATGAAGGGTTTGATCAAAGCTTTCAACCGATTGGCGGGGCAGATCATACATCAAATCAATCGAGATATTTTCGATCCCAGCCTGGAAGGTTTCTTTGATTGCTGACGATGCCTTATTTGCACAGTGATCTCTTCCAATGAGAATAAGCGACTCATCAACGAGAGACTGGACTCCAAGGCTGACTCGATTGATGCCAGTCTCCTTGTAGGCGCTCATCATCTCTTGGGTGACGTCTTCAGGGTTGGCTTCAAGGGTGATCTCGCAATCTGGGGCGACTTGGCAAGTATCATAAACTCGATCGATCAACTCTCCAATGGGAGCAGAGCCAAATAGGGAAGGGGTTCCTCCTCCAAAATAGATCGAGACAATTTCATAGCTTTGAAGGATTGGTTTAAGGCTAGCAAGTTCAAGTTCTAGCCCTCTTTTTAGGAGGGCATGATACTCTTTTTTATTGGGCAGAACAAAGAAGTGGCAGTAGGGGCACTTTTTATTGCAAAAGGGGATGTGAAAATAAAGACTAAGTGGGGGATTACCACTCATCTTCGTCTGGATTTTCTAGGACTCCACGTTTCCAGCGGTTCTTATCGCTAAACGGGTCGTCATCATCCTCATAAGTGAGTGTAGGGGCCTCTTCTTCCGTAGTTTCTGTCGTGTTAGCTGTAGTTGTCGAGGCTTCTCCTGTCCCAGTTGATGTTCCAGAATCAAAAGACTCGGTCTCTTGGTCGAATCCCTCTTCGGTCACCCCTTCGTCAGCAGCGGTCATTTCGGGCATGCTTTGAGGTTGTTGGTAGGTGGCTCGGGGGGCTCTTTTGGGGGGAGTATACTCTTCGACTTCACCATTTTCCTTAAGGAAACGGAGTCTTTTGATCTCATCATCGATCTTTTTTTGAATCGATTCAATCTCTTCTTCGTGCTTCGCGATGTCTTTTTTCGGGACAAGTCCCAATTTGAGCCAGTGTTCTAGATCGTGAAGCTCATTTTCTAGTTTTTTTAAACGTTCACTCTTTAGGTTCATATTTCTCCTAACTAAAGGGATGTGAAGATCAATTTACTTGAAATTCGGATAAAAACCTAGAGGAAATTTAGGAAAGCCTCTGATTTTATTTGGCTCTTGTCTTTTGTATGGTATAAGAAAAATTTATGGGACAAGAATATCCGCCGTATGCCAACCTGGCTAACCTCAAAATGCTCGAGCACCTCTATGAAAAATGGACGAGCGATCCAGAATCTGTGGATACGTCATGGCAGAATTTTTTTGAGGGGATGGAGCTGGCAACCGCTTTGCCTAAAGCTCTTCCTCATAGAAGGGAGAGCGCCGATCTTCGGGTCTTTTCCCTGATCAATGCCTATCGAATCTTTGGTCACCTCATGGCTCACTGCAATCCAATTGCAGAGGCTCCCCCTACCTTGCCGCCAGAGCTCAAGCTAGAAAATTTTGGTCTTTCGGAAAAAGAGTTAGACACTCCTTTTCCCACAGCAGGTCTGTTAGAAAAAGAGGAGGCGTCGCTACGTGAGATCCTCGATCTATTGCAAAAAACGTATTGCAGGTCGATCGGCATTGAGTACATGGACCTTGGCTCGATAGAGATTGAAAAGTGGGTTCAAAATCAGATCGAGCCCTATTTTCCCACGCATCTACAGAATGATGAGAGGGTAAAGATCTTGAAACAGCTCAATGAGGCTGAAGGGTTCGAAACTTTTTTACATACAAAGTATGTTGGGCAGAAGCGGTTTTCCTTAGAAGGAGCCGAGACGTGCATTCCAGTGCTCCATGCGATCCTTCAAACAGGGGGAGAAGTTGGGGTGAGTGATGTGGTCCTTGGAATGGCCCATCGTGGACGACTCAACGTGCTTGCGAACATCATGGGGAAATCGTACGGCTATATTTTTGAAGAGTTTGAAGACCATTTCACTCCCGATCTTTCTGAGTCGACAGGGGATGTGAAATACCACATGGGCTTTGCAGCCACCTACGAAACGAAGGGGGGGAAGAAGCTCCAAGTTATCTTAGCTGCCAATCCAAGCCATCTTGAAGCAGTAGGGCCCGTTGTTGAAGGGGGAGCCCGGGCAACTCAGGAGCAAAAAAAGCCAAAGCAGTCTAGGCAAGAAGTGCTTCCAATCCAAATCCATGGGGATGCCGCCCTTGCTGGGCAGGGGGTAGTTTACGAGACGCTTTCTTTCTCAAGGCTGAGTGGGTATGGAACCAAAGGGACCATCCACATTGTCATCAACAACCAAATTGGTTTCACCGCTCTTCCTAAAGACAGCCGATCAACGAGGTATTGCACCGACATTGCAAAGGCGTTTTCTGCGCCGGTTCTTCATGTGAATGCAGAAGACCCAGAAGCTTGCGTTGCCGCTGCGCGCCTTGCGATGAAATTACGTCAACAATTTGGGTGTGATGTGTTCATTGATCTGATGGGATATCGCAAGTATGGCCATAATGAAAGTGATGAACCCAGCTTTACACAACCTGTTCTCTATGAAGAAATCCGGGCAAAGAAGACAATTCGGCAGATCTATCGAGACCATTTGCTAGAAACAGGTGTGATCGATAAGCCGCGCGCTGACGAGATTGAAAGTACTTTTAAGCAAAACCTCACTTCTTCAATGGAGTCGATTAAATCGAAAGTCCCTCCGTCCCACGAAATGGAGCGGCGAAAAAAAGGGAAGGATCTTGCTTCTCTATTTGAACCTTTCAAAACAAGCGTCGATCTCGAAAGACTTGTAGAGCTAGGCAACGCAGTGTCAAAGATTCCAGAAGGGGTAAACCTGCATCCCAAAGTGAAACGACTCCTCACTGACCGGCAAAAGATGGTTAGCCAGCTGCCGGATGCTCCTTTGGTCGACTGGGGGATGGGTGAGATGTTAGCTTACGGAAGCCTATGCACAGAAGGGGTGCATGTGCGGCTTTCAGGTCAAGATTCACGGCGTGGCACCTTTTCACATCGGCATGCGGTCTATGTCGATCAGATCACTTCCGCCCACTTCTTTCCACTATCCCATCTAAAAGAGGGGCAGGCCCCTTGCGATGTGTTCAACTCACCCCTTTCAGAGTATGCAGTACTCGGCTTTGAATTTGGGTATAGCCTTCTCTATCCAAATTCACTCGTTTTATGGGAAGCTCAGTTTGGCGACTTTGCCAATGGAGCTCAGATTGTGATAGACCAGTTTCTGGCAACAGCTGAGATGAAATGGGGGCATAGTTGCAATCTCACTTGTCTTCTCCCCCATGGATATGAGGGGATGGGACCCGAGCATTCATCGGCTCGCATAGAGAGATTTCTGCAACTTTGTGCCGACGAAAACATGATATTGGCTAATTGCACCACTCCAGCTCAGCTCTTTCATCTTTTGCGAAGACAAGCTCTTCACCCAATGAAAAAACCGCTCGTCGTCTTCACTCCCAAAGCACTTCTTCGCGCCCCCCAGTGTAGGAGCCCACTTTCCGCTTTTGTGGATTCTAATTTTGAAGAGGTGATGGATGATCCAACGCCGCCTGAAAACCCCGAAAGGCTTCTTTTGTGCAGTGGGAAAATCTACTATGACTTAGTTAAAGAGAGGGAGAAAAGAAACAGATCCGATGTGATTGTACGCATCGAACAGCTCTATCCACTCCATGAGCCAAAACTTGAGAAAATTTTCAGCCAGTATGCTAGCGTTAAAGAATGTATCTATGTGCAAGAAGAGCCCAAAAACATGGGTGCGTGGCCGTTTTTGCGTTCAAGAATCGTGAGGCTTTTAAAGGGAAGGGTGCCGCTTAGGTATGTAACTCGTCCCCGAGCAGCTTCTCCCGCAGCAGGCTCTCATGCTCTCCATGCCATTGAGCGAGAGGAGATGATGAAACAACTCTACCCTGAAGGACAAACACCATGAAAATAGAAATCAAAGTCCCCTCGGCAGGGGAGTCTGTTTCTGAAGCGACTGTTAGCCAAATTCTCAAACCCAGTGGAAGCTTTGTCAAAGCCGATGAAGAGATTCTCGAGCTTGAAACGGAAAAAGTGAATCAAGTCGTTTATTCTCCTGGAGAAGGGGAACTGACTCTGAGTGTACAGCTAGATGATGTAGTGACCATTGGCCAAGTGGTTGGGCATGTAGACACCGACAAAAAAGGGGCGGCTTCAGAAGCTGCGCCACCTTCTACTCCGGCACCGGCTCCAGAGTCTGCACCAGAGTCTGCACCGGCCCCTGCTCGAGCAGTAGAAGAAAAAAAAGCTCCAGCTCCTGCTGCAGATAAACCCTCTGCCCGAGAGATGGCCCCTGATTTCATCGCAAAAATGCAAGAGGAGCCAAAAACATCACCTCCACCTTTAGCTCCAACCCAAGAAGTGGCTAAAGCGCCCCCTTCAGCATTGAAAGCGCGAGATGATGAAGGGGCTACAACACGCAAACGGATGAGTGGACTGCGTAAAACGATTGCCAAACGACTCGTTGCCGCCAAAAATGAGACAGCGATGCTCACCACCTTTAACGAGGTGGACATGTCCAACATCATGGAGATCCGTTCTCGCGAGCAGGAAGGGTTTGTGAAGCGCAATGGGGTAAAACTTGGGTTCATGTCCTTTTTCGTGAAAGCAGCTGTTGCCGCTTTAAAAGAGTACCCGGAAGTCAATTCAATCATTGACGGAGAAGAGATTGTTACTTACCTAACTCAGGATATTTGCATTGCCGTTTCAACAGAGAAGGGATTGATGGTTCCTGTGATGCGAGGATGTGATGAGAAAAACTTTGGACAGATTGAGACAGAGATAGGCGCTTATGCAAAACGGGCAAGAGAGGGGAGTCTTTCCATCGACGATATGAAAGGGGGAAGCTTCACCATCACCAATGGAGGCGTCTTCGGTTCAATGCTCTCGACTCCGATTCTCAACCCTCCGCAAAGCGCCATCTTGGGGATGCACACCATTGTGAAAAGGCCTGTTGTGATCAAAGACCAAATTGTGATTCGACCGATCATGTACTTGGCCCTAAGCTATGATCATCGGGTTGTGGATGGGCGAGAAGCAATCCAGTTCCTTGTACATATGAAAGGCAGCTTAGAAGAGCCAACCCGAATGTTGATCGATTTGTGAGGAAATAATGGCAGAAAAATTTGATGTGATCGTGATTGGGAGTGGGCCTGGTGGATACGTGGCCGCGATTCGATGTGCCCAGCTGGGACTAAAGACAGCATGCATAGAGAAGGGGGAACTAGGGGGGACATGTCTCAACGTTGGTTGCATCCCGTCAAAAGCGCTTCTCCATTCATCAGAACTGGTCTATCAGCTCTCACATCAGATGGAAGACCATGGGATAAATGTTGAGAGTGCCACGTTTGAGTTTGAAGAGATGATGAAGCGAAAAGCTTCCATTGTCTCCAACTTTAACCAAGGAGTTGGAGCTCTTTTAAGAAAAAACAAAGTGATCCAGTATCAGGGGATTGGATCACTCGTCTCCCCGACTGAGGTAAAAGTAGAAGGAGAAAAAAAACAAGAAATCGAAGCGGACAACTATATCCTCGCTACTGGCTCAGAGCCGATCACTCTACCCTTTCTGCCCATTGATGAGAAACGAATCATCACGTCTACAGGCGCACTTTCACTCCCTGATATTCCCAAAAAACTCCTTGTGATTGGAGCAGGAGTGATCGGAGTTGAGCTAGGCTCTGTCTATAGTAGGCTAGGATCAGAGGTCACCTTTATCGAGTTCCTTCCAAAAATCTGCCCCACCCTTGATGCAACCCTATCGAAGAGCTTCCAAGCCATTTTAGAAAAGCAAGGGCTCACCTTCCACTTAAGTAGCAAAGTAGTATCAGCAGATATTCAGCCAGAAGAGATCACCCTTTCCGTGGAGAAAGAGGGAGAAAACCTCTCCTTCATTGGAGATGTTGTCTTATGCTGCATTGGAAGACGCCCCTATACCAGTGGGCTCGGCGTTGAAAATGTAGGGATTGAGCTTGATGAGAAAGGATTTATCCCTATTAACAACCGGTTCCAGACAAAACAGCCCAATGTTTATGCGATTGGAGACATTGTTAACGGTCCGATGCTCGCTCATAAAGCATCAGAAGAAGGAGTTGCTGTTGCCGAGATCATTGCTGGAGAAAATCCATGCATTTCCTATATGGCTATCCCCAATGTTGTCTATACAGAGCCAGAAGTGGCTTCTGTTGGACTAACCGAAGAAGAGGCAAAACGACTTGGACTTCCGATCAAGACCGGCTCCTTTCCCTTTAAGACAAATTCACGAGCAAAGTGCACAGGGCAAGAAGAGGGGCTTGTAAAAATCGTCTCAGATGCAAAAACCGATACCCTGGTTGGGGTTCATATTTTGGGGTCTCATGCCTCAGAGATCATTGGAGAAGCAGCTGTTGCGATCCAGAAGAAGATGACCACTCTCGAGCTTGCAAACACGCCTCATGCTCATCCCACACTCTCAGAAGCCGTCAAAGAAGCGGCCCTGGCTCTCCACAACCGCGCCATCCACCGTTAACTGCGTCGGCTTTGACTCATCTTTTTCACCCGGTCATCGCTCCGTGTTATTCACACTGCAGCTCTTCCCATTCAAAAAATCTGAGGAGCCTCCTTGTTAATAGGTAAATGCGTCGGCTAAAACTCAATCGTCGAGCTATGGAAGGTCTAGGCGTTAGCGAGCTTTTTAGATACAAGATTTGTGAAGAGGGCCATATGTTTACATATGGGTGATGAACAAAGCGAAAGTAGG
>Ga0180437_10000404_pt1 | contig 84867 bp, 74 predicted proteins | sample SS_ome_4_FD_132410 | JGI IMG/M metagenome (GOLD analysis project Ga0180437, IMG submission 132410) | Hypersaline lake sediment archaeal communities from the Salton Sea, California, USA - SS_3_D_1 metaG | ecosystem: Environmental > Aquatic > Non-marine Saline and Alkaline > Hypersaline >...
CCTGGGGGGATGGCTCAGCCTGGGCTGCCCTTGACTTTGCTCCCCCCGGGGAAGATGTTGGCTGCATCAAGAGCGATAACTGGGTGGTGGCCCTGGCGGATGGTATGATCACGCGTGCAGGGGATGGCGCAGTTATCCAGGATCTGGATGGTGACGGGTTGGAACAAACCGGTTGGGTAATCCTGTATATGCACATTGCGACCCGCGACCGGATCGAACCCAACACACATGTACTCGCTGGTCAACCAATCGGATACCCGTCCTGCGAGGGTGGCATATCAAGCGGAACACACGTACACATCGCCAGGCGGTATAATGGGGAGTGGATTCCCGCCGACCAGGAAGTGCCGCTTATTCTGGACCGCTGGGTTTCAGTAGGATCTGGCGAAGAGTATGACGGGTACCTGGAGCGGGGAAGGAATCAGGTCGAAGCTTACGCTGGACGATCGCCTGAGAACATCGTTTCGCGGTAAGACAAAATTCATATGAATCTCAAGCAGAACGGCCTCACTGCCTTCCTGCTGCTGGCTGGTTTGTGCACTGCATGCGCCTCCAGCGGCTACTGGATTCCGCCAAGCTCTCCTCATAATCCGGCTGATCCGGATGTTATCCTTATCGAAGAATTATCACCCCCAGCGCCAACCATACCCACAGAACAGGACGAATTTATCCCTATTAAGCCAGATTCGGACGACGAAGAGCCGCTAAATATTGGGGCAGGGTACAATCCCACCCCCGTTCCCTCAATAAACAATGAGGCGGATATCCTTTCCCAGGAACAATCCCCACCTGATGACCAGAGCCAACCTGTGGGGCAATCTTATCCACAAACAGGCGATCCAAACCCTCCAACAGAAATCGTTGTCGTTGATTCTTCACCCATACTTTATTACGCCCAGGCTGCTGACAGTCTGCCTGCAGTAGCCGTTCGTTTTGGGGTGGAACCCGCCGAGATAAGCTCCAACCAGGAAATACCCCAAACAGGTTTTATTAACCCAGGCCAACTCCTGATAATCCCGCCCAAATTGGGTGAGACCACCTCATCCGAAAAACTGCTGCCCGACAGCGAGGTTGTCTTTTCACCCTCAGGGGTCAATTTCGATATTGATGACTTTGTAAACCAGGCTGGCGGATACCTGAGCGACCATAAAGATTACACCCGTGCTACCGGTACGCTCTCAGCTGCTCAAATAGTACTTCACGCAGCGAAGGAAAATTCCATCAACCCGCGTTTACTGCTGGCACTGATCGAATACCACAGCGGTTTGATATACGGGCAACCAGCCACCAGAGAGGCTGGTCTATACCCGCTGGGGGTAGAAATCGAAACTGAAAGATACCTGTACAACCAGCTTGTCTGGACATTGAACCAGCTCTCGATAGGCTATTATGCCTATCGAGAAGGGCGCTTAACAGAAATTAATTTCAAAGATGGAAGCAGCGCCCGGCTGGCGCCGGACCTGAATGCCGGTACAGCCGCACTGCAGTATTATTTCGCCCAGTTTTTCGATAAACAGGAGTGGACTGAGGCGCTCTACTCAGATGACGGTTTTATCAGCCTCTATAAGCGTATGTATGGCGATCCGTGGGAGCGAGCACAGGCAGTTGAACCGCTCTACCCAATGTCTGCCCACCAGCCGCCATTGATCCTGCCTTTTGAGCGTAATTGGACCTGGAGTTTAACCGGTGGGCCGCACGGCGCCTGGGAGCGGGACGGCGCTTATGCTGCTCTTGATTTTGGTCCCGGGATCCAGACCTCCGGCTGCGTCGAATCCGGCGCATGGGTGCTGGCTGCCGCGGATGGTCTGGTTGTTCGCACTGGACCCGGACTGGTTGTCCTGGATCTGGATGGCGACGGACATGAAAGTACGGGGTGGGTTCTGATATACTTACATGTCGCCAGCGATGACCGCATCCCACTCGGCGAGTGGGTTGCAACTGGCGATAAACTTGGCCACCCTTCCTGCGAAGGCGGTCACTCAACCGGTACACACCTGCATATCGCCCGAAAATACAACGGCGAATGGGTCCCTGCTGACGGACCGCTGCCATTCAATCTCGGTGGCTGGATAGCCCATAATGGGGAAGAAGCATATAAAGGAACCCTCACTCGCGCAGGTCAAACCGTGACCGCCTGTACCTGCAGCAATGCCAGTTCATTTATCACCCGCGGCGATAATGATCCCTAGATCCAAATTCACAAGAGCTATACTATACAAAACGAGCCTGCTTACCCCAATCGTCCTGCCTCTCCTGTTGTTTTGCTCTTTAACAATAAACAGCGAGGCATCCGCCAGAGGGCTACCAGCACCAGTTCAAACTCCAGCGGCAAATGATGACGATAATGAACCCAGCACCCATCGCTCTTATCGCGAATATACTGCCCAATCCGGAGATGCCATCCAGGCAGTCGCTTCCCGCTTTAGAATCGCAGCGGAAAGTATAACCTCTCCCGAACCGCTCGAAGAGGATGGCTTGCTCGCTCCCGGCCAGCTTTTATTCATTCCAGTTGGCGGAGAGCCTCTCCAACCCGGAGAAAAGCTGGTTGATATAAGAGGTTTGATGCCCGACAGCGAGGTCATTTATGGCCCATCTTCAGTTGATTTTGATGTCAACCAGTACCTGATGGATGCCGGAGGTTACCTGTCCACCTACAATGAATACCTGGGCACAACCGGCTGGACCAGCGCGGCTGACATTATTTCCAGGATTGCTCTGGAAAACTCAGTCAATCCGCGTTTACTGCTGGCGCTGCTAGAATACGAATGCGGTTGCGTGCTTGGACAACAACAGGGCGGTCTCGACGAAGGATACGTGCTAGGAGTGGAGGAATACCAGCACCGCTGGTTGTACAGACAATTGGGATGGGCGGTGAACGAATTATCAAAGGGATACTACGGCTGGCGCACCGGTGAACTTAGCGGGATTTCCATGCCAAATGGTATAATTTTACGCCCTTTACCCGATTCGAATTCTGGCAGTGTATCCATATTATATTATTTTGCCAGCCTGGCATCCCAGTATGCCCTCCAGAAAATTCCCGTAATGCAGCGTCCCCTGATGGATTCAATTAAAGTAGAAAATGACTGGCAGGATGCAATCGACCAAGAGAATGGCTTTTTTGATCTTTACGAGCGGATGTTTGGCGATCCCTGGGAGCGTGCAAATTTTTCTGAACCGCTCTTTCCTGAGGGGACCCGCCAGCCCAAGCTCGATCTTCCATTTGAGCCGGGGTACGTATGGAGTTTTACCAGCGGTCCCCATAAAGCCTGGCAAACTGAAGGCGCAATTGCAGCTCTGGACTTCGCCCCATCTTCCAAACACAGCGGTTGCGTCTTTTCTAAGGCCTTGGTAACCGCAGCGGCCGATGGTCCGGTTGTTCGCATTGGAGATGGGTATGTTATCCAGGATCTTGAAGGAATTGACCCTGAAGGGTTTAAAATTCAAAGCGACTACCGGGAACAGACCGGTTGGGCATTGCTGTACATGCACATCCAAACCGAAGATAAAGTCCCTGAGGGAACTTACCTGATGGCTGGCGATCCTGTCGGCCACCCATCCTGTGAGGGTGGCCCGGCAACCGGCACCCATCTGCATATCGCCCGCAAATTTAACGGGGAATGGATCCCGGCGGATGGTCCTTTACCCTTTGTTTTGGGCGGATGGAGAGCCCATGCCGGTGATGAGCCTTATGAAGGCACTCTCACAAAAGACGGCCGGACTGTAATCGCCCATCCGTGGGGTTCCTATGACACGCTGGTATGGCACAGCGCGGATATAGACCTGCCGGTATATGGATCCAAACCGGCAAAATCTGAGAGCCCAAATGATAAAAATGACCGGTAACAATCTCCGGCAACTACATCTGATTAATTTTTCGGTCTTAATTCTGCTGGCTGCCGGATTGTTATCCGCATGCCAGGCGCAGGGAGCGCCAATCTCTTCCGGGGCTGGATTGCTGAGCGAAGAACAGATCCAGGAGCTTGATTCCGGAGGGAAAGCGCCTCTCCAGTCTTCCTTTGACGGCGAGATCACTACTTTTCCCAAACGGCCTCTTTTTACTCCGGGGGAACTGGTTGAATACACTGCCCAGAGCGGCGATACGCTGCCTCTTCTGGCTTCTCGATTCAACACCTCCGTAGAGGAAATCCTGGAAGCCAATCCTTTTATTCCTGAATCGGCCACCACCATGCCGCCCGGCATGCCCATGGAGATTCCGGTTTATTACCTTCCGCTGTGGGGGACACCTTACCAGATCCTGCCCGACCGCCTGTTTGTAAATGGACCCGCCCAGGTAGACTTCGATACAGCCCAGTTTATCTCCCAGCAACCGGGCTGGCTGAAAAATTATAAAACCTTTGCCAGCAAAGCCAACCGGGATGGAGCAGAGATTGTTGACCTGGTAGCCCGGAACTACAGCGTAAGCCCGAAGATGCTGCTGGCATTACTAGAATACCAGGCTGGCGCCCTGTCGCAGCCAGTACTGCCGCCGGAAATGGAGGATTACCCGCTTGGTTTTCCGGACTGGGAACATAAAGGGGTATATCTGCAGTTGGTCTGGGCTGCTAATCTATTAAACAACGGTTTTTACAGGTACCGAACCATGGACCTGAAGGAACTGGAATTCAGCGATGGGCGCATCGAACGGATAGATCCCTGGCAGAATGCCGCAACAGTTGCCCTGCACAATTATTTCAACACGGTTTTCGAATATGATGATTACGCGGTTGCGGTTGCGCCGGAAGGATTTGCGCAGCAATATAATGAACTGTTCGGCGATCCCTGGGAGAATCCTGAACCTCACATACCCGGAAGCCTGACTCAGCCCCAGTTTATCCTGCCCTTTGAACCTGGCGAGGTCTGGGCACTCACCAGTGGACCCCATTCCGGTTGGGGAGAAAACGATCCCCTGGCAGCTCTGGATTTTGCCCCACCTTCTGTCAGAGGTGGATGCGTCCAGAGCGATATCTGGGCAACTGCGGTAGCGCCGGGAATCGTTGTCCGTTCTGACCAGGGCGTCGTTATGCTGGACCTGGACGGCGATGGAGATGAGAGAACCGGGTGGAATATTCTTTATCTTCACATCGAAACCAGGGACAGAGCACTGCTCGGCGAACAACTGGAACAGGGGGCCAGAATCGGCCATCCTTCCTGCGAAGGAGGCACCAGTACAGGCACCCATATCCATTTAGCGCGCAAATATAACGGCGAATGGATGCCTGCAGAGGGGATTTTGGGGTATAACCTGGAAGGCTGGTCCGCCCACAACGGCAGTGAACCATATCTGGGTACCCTGACAAGGGGCAGCCAGACTGTTACCGCCTGCACCTGCTCTAATGCAGCCAGTTTTATCAAAAGTGACCGCCCTGCTGAAACTGGCGAAATGCAGGGAAACTATTGAGCAGTTACAACTGGTCCCGGCCAGTTTTCATATTCAATCGTTAACTTACTGCTTCGAACAGCCCACACCAACCAATCCCCGGGTAGGAGTAGTTCAATTTCCCCGTAACAACCTCTCAGAATATTGAGTTTATTACCGAATTGAAGATATCCAAATTGAATATCAATTATATTGATATTAATTTCTTTTTTTATAATATTTCCACTTGACATTATTTATTTTTATGATATCATTTTCAATATTTCTAATATTGAGGAGGTGAACTTTGAAAGAAATGCCGGCAGAATGCCCTATTTGCGGCGGGGTTATTATAATAACCCGCTTCACCTGCGCTGACTGCGACACTACCATTGAAAGCCGTTTCGCTGGAGGTCCGTTCAGCCAGCTTAATAAAGAGCAGTTAAATTTCGTGGAGACTTTTGTGCGTTGTGAAGGGAAAATCTCGCGCATGGAAGGCGAGATCGGTCTTTCTTACCCGACCATCCGCAGCCGATTACACGAAATCATCCGCGCACTCGGCTATGAACCCGGCGTCAGCGACGGGATTCAGGTGCCTACGGAAGAGGAAAGGCAGCGGATCCTCGAAGATCTTGATGAAGGATTGATCAACGTGGATGAAGCCATTCAAATGTTAAAAGAATTCACTGTTTGATATAAATAAATATAATAAGGAGTTCAGATATGACCACAAATGAAGAGCGTTTAAGGATCTTAAGAATGGTAAATGAGGGAAAAATCAACGCAGAGCAGGGCGCGCAACTTCTGTCAGCGCTGGACGAAAACCAAAAGGAAAGGGAGAAACCAAAATCGGTAAAATCAGCCTCAGACAGCCGGACCCTGCGAGTTCGTGTAACCGATATGCATACGGGAAAACCGAAAGCCACTGTCAACCTTCCGCTCGGGTTGGTAGGTGCGGGTTTAAATATCGCATCCCATTATGTGCCGGATGTGGCATTCGACAAATTGCTTGACTCCATAAAAGCCGGGGTGGACGGTAAGCTGATCGATGTGATCGATGAGGAAGACGGCGAGCACGTCGAGATTTTCATCGACTGAGGCGGCATGCCAATCTTAAGGCCAATCCGAATGCTCACTGGAATGCCCGGTTTCCTGTCCTTCTGGATTGGACAGGTGATATCACTTCTGGGCACCAGCATGTCGCTGTTTGGATTGACAATCTGGGCATACGAAATCACCGGGTCCGCCACTGCACTCGCTCTGGTTGGATTCTTCTTTGTAACCCCATTGCTGATAATCAGTCCGGTCGCCGGCGCGCTGGTTGACCGGTCAAACCGTAAATTCATGATGATAATCAGTGACCTGGCCTCCGGATTAGCGACCATCGTCATCCTGACACTTTACCTTTCCGGAAAACTTGAAATCTGGCACCTGTACATCGCCGGGGCGTTTTCAGGGGCATTCCAGGCGTTCCAGTGGCCGGCATTTTCCGCCGCGATTACCACTATGCTTCCCAAAGAGCAGTACGGGCGCGCCAACGGTTTAATGTCGCTGGCGGAAACCGGTTCCGGCATTTTCGCACCCCTGCTGGCAGGCGCACTGCTGGGTTTCATCGGACTGGCAGGCATTCTGCTGGCTGACATTGCCACCTTTATCTTCGCCATCGCAGCCCTGCTGATAGTTGATGTCCCCCAACCGGAAACCAGCCAGGTCGGGCAGGAAGCACACGGCAGCCTGTGGAAAGAATCGGTGTTTGGATTCTCGTATATTCTCAAAAGACCCAGTCTGCTAGGGCTGCAAATTGTGTTCATGCTGGGAAATTTTATTACCGGCATCCCGCTTGCTATCATTGCGCCGATGATCCTTGCCCATACCAACAACAACGAAATCACATATGGCACGATAAGTTCTGTTGGAGCTGCGGGAGGCTTGATCGGCGGAATTGTGATGAGCGCCTGGGGTGGACCCACTCCGAAAATTCACGGTGTCCTGGGGGGGTGGGCGCTATCTAGCCTGTTTGGTTCAATTCTGATGGGTCTGGGGCAGAGCCTGCCTGTATGGGCAGTTGCCAGCTTAATTGCCGGTTTTATCGTGCCGATTTTAAACGGTTCCAACCAAGCGATCTGGCAAGCCAAAGTAGCGCCAGACGTCCAGGGACGGGTTTTTTCAATCCGGCGGCTGATCGCCTGGTTTGTCACCCCTCTAGCAATGCTGATCGCCGGTCCGCTGGCCGATTTTATTATGGAGCCAGCCATCCAATCTGGAGGTGCATTCGCACAGGCAGTGTACCCACTGGTCGGCGACAGCCCCGGCGCAGGAATGTCTTTCATTTTCATTCTGGGAGGGATCGGAGGGTTACTGGTCGCGATTTGGGGTTATGCGACACCTGCAATCCGGGATATTGAGATTATCATGCCTGATTATGATACCCAGGCTGAAGCCGACCCGGAGTTAGCACCCTCCACAACATAAAATAGGCTGGCGTAATGGCCAGGAGATAGTGAATTTCATTTCACCTAACTTAGTCTATCTCCTTCGCACACAGTATTACAAGGTGAATATTTCTATCCTTCAATTTCTATCTGAGGTTGATATACCCCGCTAACAACACGGAGAGGAGACTCTTCGCCCTGATCTTCAAATATTGTATAAGAGAGTTCGATCGGCATGATCTTTCCAAGCATAGCCTGAGCAGGGCAGTAGCGCGTCGCGGATAGTTCAACCGAGCGCACCAAGGCTTCCTGATCCACCCTAACCCCGGTCACCAGGTACTCTACAACCGCTTTTGTAAAGACGGTTGGGTATTCCTTTGCCCTGTCTACGTGAACCCTGACCTCAAAAGCGGTAATCTCCTGTCGTTTCTTTCGCATAATGGAAACGACATCCATCCCGGTGCAACCCGCCAGTCCAATTGCAAATAATTCCATAGGGCGGAATCCATTCTCATCCCCTCCAGCACTTCGACTTCCATCCAGCGGTAGGCTGTATCCACTATCGGCTGTGCCGTCAAAAGCAAGTTTTTCTTTCCAGATTACTTTCGCATCCATTCCTGATTTACCATTATGCCAGCGCAGTTAGAATTTCGGTCAAAAGCTGTTGTTCGGGCACTGCCCCGACTACTGTACCAGCGCCGGAATTGATTGTGGTCTGGGGAACCCCGCTGACGCCAAACCGCTGAGAAAGTTCCGGAAATTCCATCGCTTCAACCATTTCTGCCTGCACCATCTCGCTCTCAAGAGCCATCTGGTAAGCTGTGACAACCGCACGCGGACAGTAAGGGCAGGTCGGGGTTACGAACACCTGCAGCAGGACAGGTTCCTTTATTTCGTGTAACTGTCGGCGAGTTTCACCACTCAATCTGGAATCACGGCCAGATACCAGGATCAAAGCCTCAATGAAAGAACTGAATTCATGCCCGGATGGTATCCCTGCAAATCGCACACCGTAATCAAGCAACCTGTCTGCATCTCTCCCTGCGATAACAAGCCCGGGTGTTTTATCGATATTATATTCACGGGCGACAGCCGGGTTATCAGCTATGTCATAAACGGCAAACCCCAGTTTATCCGAAAGCCCAGCTACTTCACCTACAAGTTGAAGCGTATCGCCGCAGTATTCACATTCCTCCCGGGTTCCAAAAAACAGGATATCCACCTGTTTTTCCATGTTTTCCAGAGCCTTTTCTACCTGAGTCTGGATATCTTCATTCAACAACCTTGTTTCCATCTGTTAAACTCTCCTAGTTCCTGTTTCCACGATCCTCACGGGACCGGTGTATCTTTCTATCAGGTAAAACAGCCTCCAAGGGAATAGCCGCAATTTTTACAGGCCAGGTTCAGGAGCCCGTTGTATTCCAGTTGAGTCTGGCCGCATTTCGGGCAGGTGCTGCCAGCCCGTATCTCCGGGATCCCGCCCGATCCTTTCATTACCGGGAGTTCCATCCCCAGAGCAAGGTACAATTCACGGTCATTCCTGGTCCAACCATCCCGAATTTTCCCGTTTATGGGCTGCAGTGGTTTTTGCCCGGCAAAATTTAAATCTGCGGTCACATTTCCTTCTTTACAATCCACTTTCTGCAGCCTGAAATGTATAAATGTGTGTTTTGTAATTCAACAAAAATATCCCGGTTTTTCCTGTGACGCTTTTACCTTAGATGATATTACTGATTAAAGGTTACAGCAGAGCTATTCCTCCTGAGAGGTTATCGACAAGTGCCTGCTCAGTAAATGTGACAATAGGATTAAGAAGGAATCTTTGGATGGAATTTTCAATATAACAGAATAAAATAACTCCCATTTCTAATTCCCCTCCGAATCATAGCGACCTGTTAACCTTTCAGATAGTCTTCCAGTTCCAGTTTTTTATACAACCGCTTTTTTACATCAACTGGTAACTCCTGCTGATGGGCAGTTTCATGGTAAAGATATACAGTTTTCTCGAGTGTATTGACAACAACCCTGCAATCTTCACAGTCCTTCAGATGGCGGTCAATCTCATCGCATATTGACTGGTTTAGCTCACCATCAATATAATCTGACAGAGAATTGAGCAGATGCCGGCAGTTATGGCTTTTCTTCATCATCATCCACCCCCATTTGCCGGGATGGTTTCCGCCATCCGGTCCAGAAAATAACCGGTTAAATTCTCCCTGAGCCTCAACCTGGCGCGTGACAGGCGGGTTTTTACCGCGGTTTCACTCAATTCTAAAACCTCAGCTGTTTCGCGAGTCGAAAGACCTTCTATATCTCTGAGTAAAAAAACCATCCGCAGGCTGTGGGGCAGCATCTCAACTGCCTCGTTCAGGTAATGCCTGGTTTCGGCTGACATCAGTTCTTCTTCCGGCATACAACACCAATCCACAATTTGGAGCGGCTCCATTTCTCCTTGCGCCATTTCCAGGGGTTCATCAATCGAAAGCGGGGCAGCTTTACCCTTACGCTTGCGCAGTATCATCAATGCTTCGTTGGTAGCGATTCGGTATAACCAGGTCGACAAGCTTGAACGCCCGTCGAAATTTGGAAGGGCTTTATAAGCTTTGATAAATGTCTCCTGGAGCACATCTTCAGCATCCTGTTCTACACCAAGCATTTTCAGCGCCAGACGATAAACAACAGCCGAGTGGGTCTCAACCATCCGGGCAAACTCGGATTTGTCGCCTTTGCGAAGTAATTCAAGTGAAAGTTCTGTTGAAGAACCGCTGGACTTATACATTTAGATGCGTTTTGTAAGTAATAGTGTCAAATTTTTCCGAAACAACCCGGCTGCCCTGGAAAAACTATGCTCTGCTTTCCTCAATTATATATGAAACCAATCCAATTGACTTTGTTATGCCAGGGGAGGCAACTGGTTCGATGTCCATCTTCCCCGATTATTCCTCTTTTAGATGCTAAAATAACAGAATGCCGTTAATTACCCTGCTGACCGACTTCGGACTGAAAGACGGTAATGTCGCCGCGATGAAGGGCGTTATCCACAATATCGCGCCAGAAACCCACCTGATCGATATCAGCCACGATATCCGCCCACAGAATATCCCTGAGGCGGCGCTTATACTTTCACGCTCCGCGCCTTTCTTCCCGACCGGCACCATCCACCTTGTGGTTGTCGATCCGGGAGTTGGCACCGACCGCCGTCCTATTGGCGTTCAGCTTGGGGGCCAGTACTTCATAGGGCCGGACAATGGGGTAATTTCGATGCTTCTCAAACTGGTTGAGGCCTCGAATCTGAAAGTTTCTTTTGTCCATCTGAATAAGCCGGGGTTCTGGCTTCCGCAGGTCAGCGATGTCTTTCACGGAAGGGACATCTTCGCCCCCTGCGCAGCCCACCTGGCAATAGGCATCACACTTGATGAACTGGGGGAAAGGATAACGAATATCATCCGTCTGGACTTTCCGGAACCCATACTGAAGAAATACGGATATACAGGGGAAGTGATCCACATTGATCATTTTGGCAATATCTCCTCCAACATCCGGTTTGAACACCTCCAGGGCAAAAAAGTATTAAATGTACATCTTTGTGGTTGTGAGATCAACCGGATAGTCAAAACATTTGGTGAGGGAAATCAGGGCGAATTGGTGGCTCTGTTCGGCAGCACCGGGAATTTAATCGTCTCGGTTGTCAACGGCAGTGCTGCCGAGCGTTTGCAGGCCAATGTTGGCGATATGTTTGAAGTCTTTATAGAGAGAGGGTGAATTGATCCGGGAACCCGCCATTTATGTAGATAATCTTTCATTCCGCTATCGCGACCGGGAAGAACTGGCAATCCGCGATATATCGTTTGAAATCTCACCCGGCGAACTGGTATTACTGGCTGGTGCCAGCGGGTCTGGAAAAACAACCCTGATCAGGTGTATCAACGGCCTGACACCGCGCAGTTATAAAGGGGAATTGCACGGGACCATCAAGGTGATGGGCCAGGAAACATGTGAATTAAAACTTGCCCAGATCTCACAGATGGTCGGGACTGTGCTTCAGGATCCTGAAAGGCAGATTCTTGGAACCCGAGTAATTAATGAGGTCGCCTTCGGTCTTGAGAACCTGAATCTCCCGAGGGAAGAGATCATCGAAAGGGTGGATATTGCGCTGGAATATTTGAACATACTCGAACTGCGCGAGCGTGAGACGTTCAGCCTGTCGGGCGGGGAGAAACAGAAGATCGCGCTGGCTGGTATCCTGGCGATGCGCCCCAGCATACTCCTTCTGGATGAACCCCTGGCCAGTCTTGACCCGGCCAGCGCTCAGGGTACACTTGCATTGGTACGGCGCCTAAAAGACGAAGGTCTGACTGTCTTGCTGGTAGAGCACCGGGTTGAAGATGTGCTAAATATCCACCCTGACAGGGTAATGTTCATGGCTGATGGGGAACTTCGTTACCTCGGAACGGTAGAGGGGTTAAATAAAGTGGTGGATTATACCGAAATAAAGATGCCTGCGCCGGTCATCATCTCTCGAGCAGCAGATAACCCGCCCCCGGCCGAAGTCATATTTACGCCCGCAGAACCTGCGGACACTAGTGAATGGGCAACGCCTGAAAAACCTGCGCTGGTCAGCTTTGAAAACGTGGGTTTTGAGTATCAAAGCAATATGCCGGTCCTGAAGGACATAAATCTGGATATCCACCGGGGCGATGTTATAGCTGTTCTGGGTCCGAACGGCGCCGGTAAAACAACCCTTGTAAAGCATGCGATAGGGTTATTGAAACCAAAACAGGGTCATGTTTGGGTAAACGGCATGGACAGCCACAAGATCAGCGTCGCAAAGATCGCAAGCACACTGGGTTATGTCTTCCAGAGTCCCAGCCATATGCTGTTCGCCCCAACAGTGAAAGAGGAGCTTTCCTTTGGACCCAAAAACCTGGGGCATGACCCGCAAATGATAGAAAAGGAGGTGAAAGAGGCAATAAAAATCGTCAATCTGGAAGGAAGAGAGCAAGACCCACCGCTGGCGCTTTCCTTCGGGCAGCAGAAAAGAGTAAGCATCGCCGCAGTCCTTGCAATGCGCTCCCGGATCCTGGTCATGGATGAACCTACTGCAGGTCAGGACTATAAAAATTACATGGATTTTATGGATGCTATCCTGCAGCTTCCGAATTTTGAGGCGATTCTATTCATCACCCATGACACAGATCTGGCAGTAATTTATTCCAACCGGGTGCTTTTGGTGAATGACGGTCTGCTGGTCGCTGATGGCCCTCCACATGAGGTCCTGAACGATTTTGAACTGTTAAAGGCCTCCCGGGTTGTACCGACATCCCTGCTGCAGGCAAACCTGGATATGTACCCAAAGACACACCGCTTTATGCGGGCGGAAGCGCTGGCCCATTTTTGAGTTATATATAAACAACCAGAATCAATTATTATTAAATTCTTACTAAGTCTAGGAGAAAAAATGGACAAAACAATGCGTAATATAATCCTTTTCCTGCTGGCTGTTCTGGCCTTTTTTGCTTTGATCATCTACCTCGGAGGATCTTTGAACGAAAGCCTGCAGCTAGATGAAACCGCATTAATGCGATTCGTATTTGTGATCATAGGGATGCTGATCGTGTTTGCGGTTTACTGGTTTACCCGCGAAAATGATATCTGGGAAGTTGGAACGCGGGAGGTTGTTTACATGGCCATCGGCGCTGCGCTTTACGCGATCTTCTCATATCTGTTTAACGGCACTGTTTTCGCTGTCCCCTCTGTCAGCCAGGTCGCGTTGAGACCCGCGATCTGTATCCCGATGTTTTTCGGGTACGCTTTTGGACCGGTTGTCGGCTTTTTCACCGGCGCGGTGGGCAACATGTTCGGCGATGCATTAACCGGGTTTGGATTGTCTCCCCAGTGGAGCATCGGCAACGGGCTGGTCGGTTTCATCTCCGGTCTTGTCTGGCTTTTCCCGGACAAGAAAAAATCTATTGACCGGGTGCTGGTCATCAGCGGTGTGATCGCCCTGCTGGCCACCCTCATCTATTTCGCCTGGCCAACGATTGAGAATATGCTCTTCTTTGACGTCCCGGCCGGTATATTTGGGGATGCCCAGATCAGCCTGGTAGCAGGCATTTCAATCGCAATCGGTTTTGTGCTTGTATTGATCGCATACCTGTTGTTCAAGAAAAATATCGAAATCGCAGCCGCGGTTGTCTGGAGTATGCTTGGCAACCTTTTAGGCATCCTGTTTGCGGCGTTATCGGATATCTGGATCAACGGGTTTTCTTTCCCGGTCGCAATCGTGGGAGAGTACATCCCGGCTGCGGGTCCGAACCTGATATTCGCGGCAATCCTGGTTCCCCTTCTGGTGGCTGCATACGCAGCAGTACAGCGCCAGTCAGGAAGGTAATTTAGTTTGGATAGTGTGCAGGGTTTCACCCCTGCACACTTATTCAACAGGTTATGTTAGTCACGTGGCGCTATCGAGACCGTAATTCATTCATCCAGCGGTTTGACACCCGCGCCTGGTTGATCTTCTACCTCTGCTTTTTATTCTCGATTCTACAGTTCTGGGACCTGCGGTATCTGGCATTCTTTTTTCTCATCGCTGTGCTTTCATTAATCCTGTCACGCATCCAGCTCAAGGAGATGTACCGCGCCCTGATCTTTATTGGCGGGTTTATCACTGTATTTGCCTTCCTTACTTTTCTGACCGGGCGGGGCGGTATGGAAGTATATACCGAAGAACATGTCATTAATAAAATTTCCGTTCCATTTTCTATTTTTGGCTGGGTTCCAACGCTTACAATCACCATAGAGCGTATATTTTTTGCTATCAGCCAGTTTTTCAGGGTATTCAGCATCGCAATTATGACGATAATCATTCCGTATTCAATGAACCCTGCGCTCTACGGGGTTACATTCCGGGGCCTGGGAATGCCGGATAAATTTGCCTATGCGATGGATCTAACAATGCGCTTCATCCCTACTTTCGGGCGAGATTTCCAGTACACATATGATGCCCAGCGGGCGCGCGGATACGAACTAGAAAATCTGCGCGGCGGCCTGATTGAACAGGTGCGCAAAATGGCTCCCCTTATCGTACCGGTCACAATCCACGCCATCATTGGCAGCGAGGATATTATCGATGCAATGGACCTGCGGGCATTTGGAATCGGGCCACGCACCTGGCTGATAAAACTGCATTACCGATACCGGGATTACTTTTTAATCGTTTTTTCAGTCATTATGCTGGTTGTTTCAATCAGCTTAGCCCTGTTCGGTTTCGGGAAGTTCTTCGTCCCATAGGGGTGGATCGAGAGTTTAGGAATTTAATAATAGGTCCATTTCTAACCTGCCGATCCGCAATTTTCTCAAAGTCTTTCAGATTCTATTTATGAACGACATCCTCGACCATCAACTCATTGCGCCGGACGGTATTGTTGTTATCGGCGCGTCCCAGAACCCCGAAAAACTTGGTTACGGTCTTGCCCGCAACCTCATCCAGAGTGACTACAAAGGCGGGGTGCATTTTGTCAACCCAAAAGGAGGCCGGCTATTCGACTTACCGGTTTATACAAGCGTAAAACTTGTGCCTGATCCGGTGGATCTGGCGGCGATACTAGTCCCAGCCCCTGTTATCCCCCGGGTGTTACAGGAATGCGGGCAGCGGGGGATAAAATTTGCCATTCTTAACTCGGGTGGATTTTCAGAAACCGGCCCAGAAGGAAAACATCTTGAGGAAAAGTGTCTTAAAACAGCCGGCAGATTCGGGATGCGACTGCTGGGGCCGAACAGTGTCGGCATCCTTGATACCCACCTTCCGCTCAACCTGACCTTCTTACCGCCGCCGGAACCTCTGCCAGGGAATGTGGCCTTTATTTCCCAATCAGGGGCGTTATGCGCATCTGTGATCGACTGGGCGCGCGAATCCGAATTTGGTTTATCCATGCTTATAAGCCTGGGAAATCAGATCGATTTTAATGAAACTCACGCCCTCCAACAAGTTGCAGAAGACCCAAACAGCCGGGTGATCTCACTCTATCTCGAGAGTTTCAAGGATGGGGGGAGGTTTACTAGAATTGCCGGAGAGATATCGCTGCGCAAGCCAGTTGTTGCATTAAAAACTGGCAGGTTCCAATCCGGACAAGACGCAATTGCATCCCACACTGGCGCTCTGGCGGGAAATGAAAGCGCATTTGCCGCCGCATTCCGGCGATCAGGCGTATTGCAGGCAGAATCGATTGAAGAAATTTTCGACTGGTCGCAGGCCCTAGCCTGGTGTTCACAATCAAGTGAAGGCAACATGGCGGTGCTGACCAATGCCGGCGGTCCGGGGGTAACTGCTGCGGATGCACTTGAAAAAGAAGGATTGTCTCTAACCAAATTAAAGAAAAGCACCATACAAAGCCTTAAAAAAATCCTGCCGCCCGCTGCCAGCCTCTCGAACCCGGTCGATATGCTCGCTTCGGGTTCTCCGAAACAGTATTCGCGCTGTCTTGAAGTTTTATTAAATGACAGCGGCGTCCAGAGCGTACTTGTAATCCTGGTCCCGCCGCCGATGTTTCCCTCCGCTTCTGTTGCCGGCGCAGTAATCCCAGTAATCCAAAAAACGGATAAACCGGTGATAATCTCAGTTATGGGGGCAGAGTCTGTTAGGGAGGCGGTTTCGCATTTCCGGGCCGCTCGCATCCCCGCTTATCGTTTTCCCGAGAAGGCTGCCTCAGCGCTGTCTGTCCTTAACCGCAGGGCACGATTTTTAGCCCAGCCCAGGCTTGAGCCATTGACCTTCCAGGATGTCCAAAAAGCCGCCGCCCGGAAAGTACTGCTCAACTACCCGCAACAGGATTCGGGAGGCTGGCTCCCCTATTCCGCAGTCGCCCAGATCTTGGAATGCTACGGCATACAGTCCGTGAGAACCGAAATTGCTAGCTCGCTCGACCAGGCTAAACGGTCTGCCAGTCAGCTGGGATACCCTGTCGCGCTGAAAGGATATTCCCCGGATCTCTCCCATAAATCAGATGCGGGTGGGGTCAAACTTGATATTTCAAATGAGCAGGATCTCACGGAAGCATACCTGCAGATAACCGAATCAATAAAAATTTACCACCCGGAATTCAAGCTCGAGGGTATGATGGTCCAGCCGATGGTTTCAGAAGGTCAGGAGGTGATTGTTGGAGCGGTTCGCGACCCGCATTTCGGGCCGCTCGTTATGTTTGGAAGCGGGGGAGTGCAAACGGAGGCAATAAAGGACGTTTCTTTCTCCCTGGCACCAGCAACAGAAAAAGAGGCCGAATACATGCTGGAGAACACCTGGGCAGGTAAAAAACTGAGCGTCTACCGCCAGATGAACCCGCCTGACAGGCAGGCTGTAAAAGATGCTATCCTGCGTTTAGCCCAATTGATCGCAGAGATACCGCAAATTGATCAAATTGAAATAAACCCCCTGGTCGTTTTAAGTAAAGGGAAAGGGACGGCCGCACTGGATGTCAGAGCAAAAATAACCTCAGGATGATTAGGAGTTATATTCCGCCCGCATTCGATATCTATATTGTGATTTCAAATGCCTTTCTGACGATTGAAACCAGACACTGTAATCCCCCCTCCAATGGTTCCAGATAAATAAACTCACCGTGAGTATGGGCTCCCGCCCCTCTAGTAATGCCAATACAAACAGCCGGCAATCCCCGGCTCAGCGGGATATTTGCGTCGGTAGAACCGATGGCCATGTTGGGATTAATGCCAATCTTCAGAAGTTCGCGCCTGGCAAGCTGGACCAGAGGGTGGTCGATAGAGAGAGCTCCAACTGGCCGGCTGCCAATTAATTGCTGCTCAATATTAACCCCGGGGATTTTTGCCTCCTCCAGAATCCGTTCCACATGGGCGACCAGCCCGGCCAGGGTCTGTTCGCCCTCCGAACGCAGATCCAATTCCATCTGAGCATGACCAGCAATTGTATTAACGCTTGTCCCACCCGAAACCACACCGACGTTGATAGATGTACGCGGGGTATCTGGCAAGGGCATCCCGGTCAATTTCACAATCAACTTAGCGAGTTCATGGATGGCGGATGGTTTTCCATAATCCACCCAGGAATGACCCCCAGGTCCGGTTATTTCGATGCGGTAACGCTCAACACCAAGAGCCCGGTAGTAAATCTGGCCAAGAGCCATCCCCTCCAGAATAAGGTAGGCAGTCACATCACCGTTAAAATGATCGACAACTGCCCGCATGCCGCGCAGATCGCCCAAACCTTCCTCGCCTACGTTCGCCACCAGCCAGACATCCCCGGGTAAGCTGGTTACCTGCTCACCCGAAACCTTTTTAATGCTTTCCTGTTCTGCCAATGTCCATACCAATCCAAACAGCCCCGCCACCCCAATCGAATTATCTCCTATCCCTGGGCCATAAATCCGATTCGCTTCCCTGCGAAGGCTTATATCCGCTTCCATAGGAAAGACTGTGTCCAGATGGGCTGTGACAACCAGCGGTTTTGCACTGCTGTTCCCTGGAAGCCTGGCGAATACATCCCCGATTTCATCGATGTAAACATCGCATAACCCCTCGTTGATAAACTTCTCTTTTACAAATCCAGCTCTTCTGCTCTCTTTAAATACTGGCGCGGGGATTTGTTGGATTTTTTCAGCCAGTTCAACCACACGGGTTGCTGTTCCGGTGGGCATAATTTATACCTTCCTTACTGATTGGCGGACAGCATCCAGCCTCGCCTGCGGCAATCCCGGGAGGACATCAAAAGAAAATTCGGGCCGGTAACCTTCGACCGCAATGGAGGCGGATATATTCCCAAACAGGGTCGCTTCAAGCGGGTCGAAAGTACGCCGGTATCCTGCCATAAACCCGCCGCAAAACGCATCGCCTGCGCCAGCGGGGTTTTCAACTTTTGAAGGATACGATGGTACCTCCCAGCGAGTTTTGCTGGCGGCATCATATAGAAGTTGGCCGCGTTCGCCGCATTTAACAACAATCAATTCACAATTATAAGCCGCCAGTGCTTCCGCCATTTCCCAGACATCCTCGCTTCTCCCCTGGAATAAATATCGAATTTCCTCCTCAGCTGGCAAAAATGCTGTCAAACCCGTCAGAAGTGAAGGCACATCATTCCAGAAAGTGGGATTCATATATCCTGGCGATGGATCAAGCGTGACTGTAGTAAATTCCGATTTTCTCAACAAAGCCGGAAACAAACTATGGGTCAGAAAATCAACCGGACAGACATGAATAGCCCCGGCTGTCTCGTATTCGGTCGGAATATCCTCCTCTCGCAGTGAATAAGGCTTGAGCTCAATCCGGCTGTCAATCGGCTCCTCTGCAAACTCATAACCCAGCAGTGCTTTTGGAAAAGACAATCCATGTCGCGCAAAATGGGAAATAGGATTTTCACGAGTGTAATTTCTTGAATCGCTGTATGCCTTAAAAGAACGGACATCCATTGGTTCCGGCAGTAACTGAACGCCGCTCATATCCAAACCGCGCTCAGAAAAATGGTCTATCCATTTCTGGGGGTAGTCTTCTCCCACCCTGGCCAGAATTCCGGGCGGCGGCACAGGCTCCCAGACAACATAGCCTGCTCCCGCATACAAAACGTTTCCCCCGGAGACATCTATCAGGTTCTTTCCAGATGGGTAAATAACAAAATCCCTGGTAAGCCTTCCAGCGAAGAGGGTTTTAGGCGATGAGCGTTCCACAGCCCAGATTATAAGTCAAATTCAGAAGCGCCTGTTTAATCTAACCGAAATCAGACATTTTCCTTCCTGCGGGAAGCCAATGCAAGAAATACATCCTCGAGCGAAGGTTCAACAGGCTCCAGCCTGAAATCCTGCAGGCCAATTTGCTCCAGGCTGCTCTGAAAAATTTCTTCGTTGACATCCTCCGGAGTAATCGCACGAAGGTGGTCGCTCGCCAAACCAGCCCTTAGAACGCACGGGCAATCAGTTAACGCCTTTAAAGCCAAAATCAGGTTCAGGCTGTCTTTAATATCTTTTCCCCCCTGGTCTGTCTTTATTATCACGTCCCAGGCGTTTCCCACCAGGGCATGCTTTTTTAATGAGGCAGGGGTATCCAGGGCTAAGAGCTGCCCATCGCGCATGATTCCCACCCTGCCGCAGTATTCAGCCTCATCCATATAGTGGGTTGTAACAAGGGCAGTCGCCCCTTGCCCGACATATTCGTAAATCAAATCCCAGAACGCCCGGCGCGCGGTCGGGTCCACCCCGCTTGTAGGTTCATCCAGAAACAATATAGGTGGTTTATGGACAATCGCAGTTCCCAGAGCAAGCCGCTGTCTCCATCCGGTCGAGAGCTGGTTAACCTGCTGTTTATACACCTTGTTGAGTCCGGTCAGTTCAAGAACCTCAGCTATTCTTTCCTTTTGCTTTACACCGTAAATTCCGGAATAAAAAGCAAGATTCTCAAATACAGTCAACTCCTGGTACAGCGAAAATTTTTGGGACATGTAACCGCTTTTTGATCTGACCAGTTCAGATTGTTGGACCGAGTCGTATCCCAGTATCCTGGCGCTGCCGCTCGATGGAAGCAAAAGACCCAGAAGCATCCGGATGGTAGTGGTTTTTCCAGAACCATTTGGTCCGAGATAACCTACAACCTCGCCCTGATGTACCTTAAAAGTCACATTATCAACAGCCAGGAAATCCCCGAAATAACGGGTCAGCCCATCCGTCTCAATAACAGGTGAATAAGGTAAATGGTTCATCCAAAATCCCGGGAGAAATTCATAAAAACATCTTCCAGCTGGGGGGAAATTACACCCAACGAGAGGATCTGGCCTCCCTGTAATTTAATTTGGTTTTCCAACAGTGCTATGGCTTCACCGGTTTTGCCTGCCTTTACCCTTAAATGCAGCCGGTCTCCGAACACCTGTACGTCTTCAACAACCTGGCACTCTTTCGCGATTCGCCTCAACAGAGGCAGAGGCGACCCTGATAATTCGATGATCCTTTCAGCAAGACTCTGCTGCAATTCCGAGGGGGTACCCTGTTCAACCAATCTGCCGTGCAGCATAAAGCCGATTCTGGTGCACCGGGCGGCTTCATCCATGTAAGGCGTGCTGACAAATACAGCCGTGCCTTCAGCCGGGTTATCTTCGCGTGTCACCAGGCGGATGATCAACTGCCAGAAATCCTGGCGGGTAACCGGGTCCACACCGGTTGTGGGCTCATCCAGCAGCAGCACACGTGGGTGGTGAACCAGGGCGGCCGCCAAACCCAATTTTTGTTTCATCCCTCCCGAGAGATAACCAGCTCTGCGGTGGATATATTCTGCCAGACCTACAAAATCCAGGATTTGCATGCAGCTTCCAAGCCAATCTGAACGTGCCTGGCCGCGAACTTCAGCAAAAAACCGGATGTTTTCCAGAACCGTCAGTTCTTCATACATGGAAAAACGCTGCGGCATGTATCCAATCTGAGAACGCGCCATTTCCGGGTCGCGGATCAAATCATAACCGCCCAGAAAGATCTGGGGGTCTTCGCCTTCAGGAAGTTTGTCCGGCAAATAAGCTCCACACAGCAGGCGCATTATTGTGGTTTTGCCGGCTCCATCAGGTCCAACAAGGCCAAAAATCTCGCCGGAACTGACCCCAAAGCTAACATCACGGACTGCCCAAAACTCGCCAAAAGACCTTGAAAGATTGCGCGCCTCGATTAATACGCCCATAAATTAATCTCCGAAAAACACATCCGCAGGCATCCCGGGTTTTAATTTATCGCCTTCATAAAGGATGGATAGCTCCACTGCAAATACCGTTGACTGGCGGCCTTCCCTGGTTTGAACATTGCGCGGCGTGAACTCAGCCTGATCTGCAACATGGTTCACCTGCGCTCCGAATACTTCTCCGGGAAAAGAATCCACAAATACATCAGCTTCCTGGCCCAGGAAAATATTTCCGTATCTATCCTCGGGGACATATACGGTTATGGTTAGCTGATCAAGCTGCCCGATTGACATAACCGGGGTCCCAGCCTGGATCACCTCACCCGACTGAACATTTTTACTGATAACCACGCCTGTGACAGGCGCATAAATGTTCAGTTTTTCTAACTGCACGTCGATGAGATCAAGCTCAGCCTCCACCTGTGAAATCGCTGACTGTACCTGGTTTAATCTCGCCCCTGCCTGGTCTATCCCTACGCGTGCTTGCTGGACGGCGTCTTCAGCCTGTCTGGGGGTGACTTTAATCGCTTTGATTCTGGCCTCCAGAACAGCGACTTCATCAGGGTCGGGACCCTCCGCCAGATCCTCCAGGTCCTGCAGAGCCTGGTCCTGGTTTGCGAGCGCTTTTTCAAGCTCCGTCTCGTATTCCAGCCTGCGGACAGCTGAATCGTAATCGCTCTGGGCTTCTTCCAGCGCTTCTTTCAGATCCTGTCGGGTAGCGTCGCTGCTCGACTTATATTTATACGGTTCAAAATTAGCCCTGGCTCTGTCCAATCTTTCTTTCATTACTACAACAGCATCCATGGCGCTTAAGCTCTGCTGGTTGGTAGGCACACTAAAATTATCCAGCTGGTACTGGGCTTCTCTCACAGCCCGATTGGAAGTTGCCACAGTTCTAAGCGCTTCGCCTTTGGATACTGCGTGGATTTCATATAACTTTTCAAGCGCCTGCTGGGCCGAAAGCAGTTCGACATCTGTGCTGGCCTGAACTGCAACTGCGTTCGTCTCTGCAGCCTTTAACGAGGCTTCCGCCATCGCGAGTTCCGTCTGAGCTGTAGCTAAATTTGCCCGTGAGGTTTCGAGGGAAGCGGCTGCCCTCTGGTACTGGGACTGCAGCAGGATATCGTCCATCCGGAGCAGTAACTCCCCCTCTTTCACTGTGTCTCCTTTTTCGACCAGAACCTGCACAACTCTTCCGGATTGTTCCGGCGCAACCAGTACTTCAACCACTTCGATATAACCGGAGGCTTCAATGCGCCCATCATTCAAATCAGCACTGCCAAATAGCCAGTACAGCGTCCCGGCAAGAACAATAACTATTAAAACGATTATGGGCACAACCTGCTTAATTCGTCCGTGCATCAGAACCTCCATCACGATACAGGAAATTGCGAATATTTATAATAAATTGATCTGCCGGCACTAATCCAGCCTTTTTCTAAACCGCATCACAGCCGCAGTCATCAAAATCGCCCCAAAAAATGCCAGAGCGATTACTTCCCTGGTCAAAGCCAATAATCCAATATCTTTTAACATGAGTGAGCGGATAATTACCAGGTAATATCGCAAAGGAATCAGGAGAGAAATCCACTGCAGCACCGGCGGCATGGCTTCAAGCGGAAAGAAAACCCCGGAAAGGAATAAAGCTGGAAGGAGAGTCATCCAGACAATTAACATGGCTTCCTGCTGGGTGCGCGCCAGGGTTGAAGCGAATAATCCAATACCCAAGCTTGACAACAGGAACAGGGCTGACAGCGTTAGAATCAGACCCAGGCTTCCCCGGACGGGCACCCCAAACCAATAGTGACCAATAGCAAGCACTTCGACCATATTCAGAAACGCCAGAACCGCATACGGCAGCAGTTTGCCAACGATCAATTCCCATGGACGGATTGGAGTTACAATCAACTGCTCAATCGTCCCGCGCTCTCGCTCGCGAACGATAGCGGTCGCGGTTAATATCGAAGTTAATGCATACAGGATTAATGCGATAACGCCCGGGATCATGTAGTAAGAACTGACCAGGTCCGGGTTGTACCAGACCTGGGAGCGCACCAATACTGGAGGCATCAATACATTCGACAACCCGACCCGCGCCAAGCGTTCCTCAAGAATCGCTGTGGCGTGCTCCTGTCCGATCAATTGGGCGGATGAAAGCGCTGTTGAGGCGACTGCCGGATCGCTTCCGTCGAGGATAAACAGAACTTCAGCCGAGCCGCTGGTCCGGATTTGGTTGGTGTAGTCGGGGGGGATCACCAATCCAGCCCGAGCATCACCGCCGTCTATCAAACTGCGAAGTTCATCCTCTGAATCGACTTCGAATTTCAATGCAAAATAATCGGCTGTACGGTAAGCGTCCAATAATTGACGCGCGGCCGGCCCCCGATCCTGGTCGTATACCGCCATCGTAACATTACGGACATCATTGGTGGCAGCATAACCCAGCAGGAATAACTGCATGATCGGCATGATAAGCACCAGGGTCAGGGTGCGCGGATCCCGGATGATCTGCAAAAATTCTTTACGGATTAAAGATCTAAGGCGGGAATTTATCATTTTTCGGCTTCTCTTCAAATATTAACACTATCATTGAGAATTCCATGCAGGTATATACTCACGAAATACTCGAGGGCGTTCTCTCGCATTTCTTCAGGAGCCTGTTTTGTAAAGATTATTTCAGTGATCAAAAAAGAAAAGAACAATCCAAAAAAAGTGCGGATCAACATCATCGGCGGAATTGAGCGAAGTCTCCCCTGGTCCAACTCCATCAGCCGTTCTACGATCTCAAGTTGGTACGGTCTCAATAAAGATGCCAATTCGCCAATATGCTGGCTATTGAACTCTACAACCTCAATGAACATCAGATTTATAAAATCAGGACGGTCACCCAGCGCCAGGACCATTTGATGGATCGCATTGCTCACGACCTGCTCAACTGTTTCCCCTTCAGCGGACAATAAAGCAGGCATCACATCATGGTAAGGGTGGTAGTGAAGAAAAACATCTCTGAAAACCTGCTCTTTGCTGTCGAAATGATTGTAAAGGCCCCCCAGCGCGATCCCAGCATCGCTGGCGATCTGGCGCATCGATGTGCCGTGGTAACCCTGCTGCACAAACAAATTATAGGCTGCCCGGATGATTTCCTGCCCCTTACTTCCGGGTTTTTTATTATTATCAACAGGCATAATTTATGTGTACAATCATTTATGAACGAACGTTCGTTCTTAATTATAAAATATTTTTAGAACGTGTCAAGCGGAGCAACCCTTTTTACAGTTCCTTAATGAATGGTTGGTTGATCTGGGAGATTTTCAGGTCAAGCAGCGCCTGTAATTCTTTTGCAGTTTTATGGGTAGAATAAAGGTTGTTCAACTCCTCCGGATCATTCTGTAAATCATAAAATTCGTATCCATGCGGAGCCCCTTTATAGCCTATATAGCGGATCAATTTATGCTGGTCTTGAAACAGGACGACCGAGGCTTTTGTGAGCGGTTCAAACACAGAATTAGATTTAGCTTCAAGCGCGTAGGTCGGCCGGTTTGAGGGCATATCTTTGCCAAATCCAGGCAATACGGTTCCTTCACACCATCCGGGCACCTGCAAACCAGCAATGCGCAGCAGGGTAGGCAGCAGATCGACGGTATTGGTGAATGTGTAAAAATCCCTGCGGGCGCGGTTGCCCGGCACTGAGATAAACAGCGGTATTCGCAGTAATGGCTCGAAAACCATCCGGGTGGAGTGTCCTCTCATGCCGCGCTCAAACATCTCGCCGTGGTCAGAGGTGAATATCACATACGAATTCTCCATCAACCCACTTGACTCCAGGAAATCGAACAGACGCCCTACCTGAACGTCAAGGTTTGCTATAAACCGGTCGTAATCCCTGCGCGAGTTGTTCAGACTCCCCTGCGGGATCGTTTTAGATAATTGATGGACGGGCTTCTCTATTGGTTCCCATTCGTCATTAAATAATTCGATGTAATCCCTGTGTGGCCGGTAGGGGCTGTGCGGAGGGATAAAATGGAGATAAGCCAGGAAAGGGGAGACCCAATTGCCCATGGAATGGATCACTCCATCAATTACCTGATCTAAAGCAAAGATGAGTTTCGTTTTCGGTTGTCTGGGAAATCCCAGAGGGTACTGGTCCCGGAATTTCCTCTTTGCGAAAACCAGATTTACAGCGGATATAAAATCGGTTGCCGGAGAAAGAAACAATGACCCACTGGTCTCGTCCTGGTCGAACAGAAAATCATCCAGGCTGCCCATAGCGTAATAGGAATCCTTCCGGGTAAAATTATCATAAAAGGTGCCGCCGGCAAGCGAAAAACTACCCAGGGGTAGATAGCGGTCCAGGAATGGGGAAAACTGACGCAGGAAAGTATCCGCGTACAGATTCTGGGTATACGCCACTTGGTTAAACTTTGATTTCAACAAACCAAACATGTTGCCAGGTGCGAGTTTTTCATTCACCCGGTTTCCGAATGCAAAGGCGCGGTGACTCCATGGATATGTCCCCGTAAGGAATGAAGCAGTGCTGGGAGTAGTGAAGTTGCCGGCTGAATGGTGGTTGTGATACACAAATGATCTGTCCGCAAACCTGGCCAGGTTTGGACTGGTATCGCGCTGGTAACTGTAGGTCGTCAGATGCAATGCGGATAATGCGTCAAAGAGGATGACAATCACATTGTTTTTCTGTGAATTATTCCCGGAAGCTCCAACTAAGGCAGTATTAAAACCAGCCAGACTATGGACAATTGGAGAAAATGCCATTGTGGCTGACAGCTTTAAAAAATCACGGCGATTCATGGTTGTTTTCTAAATAACCAATTGAATAAAAATCTCTAAAAGATGTTACGTATAAGCACTATACACAAAGATATAAGGCCAATCGGAGCGTATATCCAGGCAAAAATTACCATCCGGTCTGCAAGTGAATCCACTAAATCTTCAATCTGCTGGTATCGGCGTAAAAGGAATGAGCCAGCTAACAGGATAATCAATAATGATAGCATGAAAATTAACAGCCACCCTAGAGGTTCCTGTAGATTAGCAAATTCATATCCGGGGGTAATAAACTTCAGAATCAAAGCCCAGATCGTGCAGATAGTAATGACCAAGCTTCCCTGGGCGACGAAATGTGCCCTGAAGAATTTTCCGGGCAGGATAAAATTTATCAGCAGGATAAATCCAAACAGCAGCAGGCACTCAATCAGGGCAACCGCAAACACATACGAAGCCAGAAAAAAAATGTCAGTGGTGGAGTGGGAATTTAACCAGCTGGGAATCTGGAACAGCATCCGGAAGGTTGTGAAGGAAAAAACAATAAATAATATCAGGGAAAAAACTGGCAGGGATTCCTGGCTGTTTGGAAATTTTGAGGGCAATTTTATACGACCTGTATTCTTGCTCATCGGACCGCGTCACTTTTCGGATATCACATAACGCAGTTTACCAGATGGGTCATTAGGAATACTGTCCACTAAGTTAATGATAATCGTTGACCCTTCCAGATTTTTTCTGACAGCATCACGGATGAACTCCTCCTGTGCAGGGCCAAATGATTCATCCCTGGGAATAACTTTCAACTCAAAAAGGTCGGGTTCTTTCTGGGTAAACTGGAACTTCTTTACTCCACCAACATATTGGATCAGGTGGTGGAAGTAATAACAGTAGACGACTCTACCGCTCGCCAGCCTGATTGTATCCTGGCTGCGCCCAATCAGACCTTTTAGTAAGCCAAAACCCAGGCCAAGCGAACACTCGTGACCTATTTCCACATCCCTGACCAGATCATTGTGATTGTAACGGATGATTGGAAATCCCCAGTTGTCCAGGTTGGTCACAACCACTTCTCCAAATTCATCCTCAGGGTTTGACCTGATGACTTCCACAATCACCCCGTCGTCCATTGTGTGCAAAGCCCCACAGGGATGGCTGTAGGCGATCACCCCTGCCTCGGTACTGCCAAATTCGTTCGCAACCGGGCACCCGAATGTACTGGTAATTATTTCTTCCTGCCATTCATGCAAAGATTCACCCGTGGTTACAACCAGTGTCAGGTTGGCTTCCCTGCCGTTGTAACCCTGCTGGTTAACAAATTCCGCCAAAAATGAAAACGCGGAAGGGAACCCAAACAGGCATTTTGGGGAAAACGCAAGGATACTGTCCCAGAGACCCTGCATAATTTCAGGAGTCATTGAGTAACCTGAAAAAAGCAATCTGTTCATCAGCCTGTGACGGAGCGGCGTAAATATTTTTTCATTCAGGATATTTCTCCAACCTCTTTTAAAGGTCATTCCCATTCTCATTGTACGGATTTGTCTGTCCCCCAGGCCAATGCCCCACCACTCTGAAGCACGGATGCGGCTGACGTTCGCCCGCAAAGCGGCTCGTTGACTCGCCATCATCGTCAGCGGTTTTCCGGTTGATCCGCTGGTTGGTACAGGATAAAGGCTTGAATCGGGTCTTGTAGAAAATAATAACCTGGCATTTTCGCGCAGCGAATCTTTTGTCAATACAGGGATATTCGTAAAATCATCCCAGGTTTTTATGTCCCCTGGTTCAATCCCTGCACTTTTAAATATATTCTTGTAGTACTGAACCGTTTCATTGGCATGCATGATCAGTGCGGAAACCTTGCGTAACTGAAGGTCTCGTCGTTCATCACTGCTGAGGAATTGGAATTTCACCGCCTCATTCATGGCACGGTGGAAATCCCGACCCTGCAGCCTTTGCGCAAGTGGGTATAACCAGTACTTGAGGATGGGTGCGTAGTAGTCGTTTCTTGACAAGGATTCTTTCAAACCGGACAGTTCAGGGTAAATACCCAAAACAGTATTTTACCGCAGTGGGCGAGTTCTTTACCCCAATCGGTTGAATCCTATGATTTCCCAGAAATTGCAGGAATTATTGATTGGTTTCGCCCCTATTGAATTGTTTTTGTCTCATTTAATGGTCATGACAGGTTGGACAACTTCTATTCAACAGGTAGTTATTATCTATATCATACTTTAGGGAGAACGACCGCGATTTTTTTGGATCGCACCAGACATACTGGTTGGGATACCAATCAGGTGGTTAACAGGATACGCGCCCGATTTCAGTATTAAGAATCAGAAGGATTAAATCCCGCCTTTTCTCTCTTAAATTGAAACCAATTAAAAAGCAGCCACCATAGACTCATCCACTTTATTCGAGCAGGATATTTTCGCCCTTCTTCTTGAATGTCTCTAAAATGCTTGGGCTGCACACTTTTATATTCCTTCATCACCTCGCTCCGGCGGGTTTTTAGCATAACCTCTTCAAAATATAACGTCCTCATGGTAATTTCCTCCAGTAAACAAATATCTTCAAAAGCGACCCTTTCGTTAGCCACTATTATTATTGGAGTGGCATTCCAAGAGTCATCAATTAATTTGTTTACAACCAGTATAGCCAGCAGGCGTCTTTAATAAGTTCAGGCAGGCGTCCCAAAACCGTTCCAGTTTTTAATTTGCGCGTGGAATTCAATCTGTTGAAACCAGCTCAATATTTAATAAGATCAAATTAGATTGAAGTATAAATAACCAGGAGGAAGCAATATATGGAAGGCTGCCCAGCTCAACCGGACTAATTAGCTAGGAAAATTTAGAATATCCGGAGATATTTAATCATCTACATGAAAGGCAGTGAAATTCCCCACAAATACCAAATTGGGGAGCAATTCTACCAATTTCGCAGAAATGAATTCAGAAGATTATTTGGTTTCAGAATCAAAATTGAACAAACAAGAAATTAAGGAGATAAATTGTCAAAAAGGGTTGCGAAATTACCCAAGTTTGAGATGCGCTTATCGGAATAGATCTATTTTTTATGTTTGAAGATTCTGCTATCCAAAAGTTTGGATCCCCCAGAACTCCATAGAAAAGATATGACTGGATCTAATCACCAATTTTTGGGGATAAATCTTGATTGAACCGTGCAGATACCGACTTGTGAATCAAGAATAGATAAGGCATACCCATATTTGTTTCCACAAGTGAATTCACGATTAAAGGCATGATCTCGGGAGGACGGATTCCAGTAATAAGCAGGATAAATTCCCAACTGAACTGTACACCAATACCGATCGCCAACAACCACAGCAGGTTTACACGCTCAATTCCAGTTTCTCCTGAACGAAGGTTTTGAATTATCAGGTAAAGATAGCCAGCAAACAGTATTATTGCCATTATTCCGTGATAGGCTGAGGTCGTTCTGTAAATTGATATTTCCTGCCAGTTATTACCCAAATTTTGGCTTAGAAGAGCTACAGCAATCCAACCAATGATTGGCAGAAGCGACCATTCAACCCAAAATCGATCACGGTCGAGCAAGAGCCAGATCCAGGCGAAATTTGTCAGACCATAGCTGAAGCTAAGCCACATTAAAAACCATAAAGGATCAGCCCCTTCAATTACCCGCGAACCAAGGGCTCGGTAGAAAATACCATAGTCGACCAGAAAATAAATCAGGCCTCCCGTAATGCCAGCCAGTACTGCGAGCCGTCTTTTCGTTATGACCAGGATGAGCGCATAGATAATCAGCCAGATAACATCCAGGTAGATATAAAGAGCATTAAAAGTCCTCGCTGCGATCAATTCCATAACATTTTTTCTTTATCTGACATGGTCATAATCTGTAAAATCAAATTTCACCAACCTTGGCAGACTCTTTCCTAAGTCGCTCAGAAATATCAAATTATCTCCAATACCAGGTTTTTGGTTTGAAGTTTGTTAGATTATTTAGTCAACTTTACACCAAATTTGACCCGGTTTTTCATTCAATTGAGCCAAGCAGTATGATCACTCCATCTTCAATTTCAATTTCCTGGATACAGGCATTTTCAGACTTTTCATGCAAAAGATCCAATAGGATTCCATTTACCATAGCTTTTATGCCTTCTTTGCCATTATCCGGCAAATCAAACATACCGACGGAGGATGAAGTAATGGTAACTTCCGGCTCGCATGAATCCGCGGATAGTGCAAGAATCACTTCAAGCGGCAAAGTAAATCCCATTTGGGTTACCTGGGAGCGAATCTCCATTGTATTGTTTCTTAGTACAACCGTATTATCCTCCATAACAGCTTCTTCATTTGAGCTCATTCCTTTATCAACAATTTCAGTCAGCTCTTCCTGTGTGATCTGCAATTTAAATGTTTCTTCTGATTGCGCAGGAGTTGGTGAGTCTTCCGGGGTGGTTGTGTTTGTTGGCTTAAGGGGTCTGGTTGGTGTATTTGATGGTTCTGGTGGAATTTCCGTCTCACTAGTTCCTTCTATCATCTCTGAATCTGCTTCTGAAAGGGTTATTTCTATTACTTCTGTCTCTGTTGACGCAATTAATGGCGGTTCAGGGCTGCACGAAAAGAGCCCAATCCAGAAGGATATACAACAAAATGCCAGTGCTGCACGGGAGTAATTCGAATATTTCATGACATTTTCCTATTTTACGAATTATTTTAAGGATAAATTCCCGATAGATGACTAAGTACACAATCCGTTATAAGCCTAATTACCAGCTTCACACCGACTTAATATTATGAGTATTTAATACGATGAAATTGTATACTCGTGATCCTCTGTCTCGGCTAATTGTTTGAGGATTTCACCAGCATGTGAAACCCATTTCAGCCCAATATCATTCGCCAGTGGAATGTCATACTGGGCCCGTCCGTACACGATCCCCAATACATTCGGTTCCCAATTGTGAACTGCCTGAACCGAAGTCCAGTAGAAATCAACAATCCTTTGATCTCCTTTCCACTGCAGTCTTTTGTCGGTCATTGTAAGCCTGCCAGCGCCAATGGCTTCCCGTTCAGCCCCAATGTGCTGGCCCGCGGGTTGGATTTTTGGCGCCTCCTGTTCTTGCCAGTCCTCAAACAGCTGATTCGGTTTATGAGGTTTCAACAGCGCCCCATCTATCTGAAGATACGCTTCTTCCCCTTCCACCAGATCGATGTCTTCAACCGGGACCGGCACCGGTTTGAAACCTTCTTTCATTACCGCATTCCATCTGGACAGCGGCATATCCAATCCAACCAGTTCCGGAGCGCCTTCAACAACCCGCATCCGAAAATCATGGTATGGGACTCGCTCAAATTCCCAGACCGTGCGGCACGACTGGCAGCGGACAAACTCCTGCCGGAACCAGGGCCTTTCGTGGTCAAGTGCATCGTACGCTTTACATACCGGGCAGCGCCAGAGCAGCAGTGACACCCGCCGTTTGGAAAGCGGGTAGCTCTTCGGGTTGACAGGCCATTTATCAGGGTGCACCAATTCCAAGGGCGGGCTGATCTGGGGAACCGCATCAAGCGCTTCCCCGTTTTGTTTTACCTGCCCAACCCAGCCCGAAACGCCCCCTTCCCCATAGCTGAGCCGGTCAAATACCTCCGATATCTTCTCTGTCGCCTCGACCAGTTCGTCGTCTGTTACGTTTTCCATCGGTCCTTCTGAAAGATATAGTGGGTCTCCCACCCTGACTGCTAACCGTCCCCGCATGGAAGGATAAATCTGCCAGGAAGGCCAGTTTTCATACGCACCCATCGTGCAGATCGCCGGAATAATGGGCGCCCCGCTGTGCAGCGCCAGCCAGGCGGATGATTTCCCAAGCGGCACCGGCAGCCCGTCCCAGGTCCCGATCCCTTCCGGGTTCATCAATATCAGCCCCCCACTTTGCAGGCAGCGCACTCCTTCGAGCAGATACAGCGCCTGTTTTCCGGCAGCATGTGGGGTTAAGGGACGGATTTGGATTGGCAATCCATACCTATCCCTTATTTTAAACGCAAAATCGAAATAGCCGAAGGCGAATAATTGGTCGCGCATGTATGCCTGCAGGGGTGTTGGGGGATCTCTGAACACCATTGGAACGATCGTCCGAATGGCGATATAGCCGGAAGGAAACATGCCCATCAGGGAGGGCTCCTTCATACAAAAGATTCCCGGACCTTCAGAAGGCAGCTTCTCCGGATTCTCAACATGGAACCCGTAAAGCAAACGAAAGATAAAAACAATTAAATACCAGGGAGCGAGTATCACTCGAAAGAGCATTCGCGCTGCCAGAGACAAGCCTGATTTTTGTTCTTCTTCCGCCATTATTCCTCCTCGCTCTCTAGCTAGATTACAGTTGTCGCAAAAGTTTCCGGCGGCAATCTATCCAAACTGGTTGATGCTTGATTATATATCGTTTTCCAGTTTTGTTAATAATGCATTAAGTAAACGGGATAGAAAAAATAGTCCGGTGATAATGGATACTCGTGAAATTCTGGCACGGATAAAAGCTCAAGGATTTCACCTGCAGTTGTTGTCCCTCTTTATCGAAACCAAAATGCTGCAGTGGGGTTTTCTCCATTGTATAGTTTTAATCATTTAATATCAAATCAAACAGAATAATGGAATTATGACAGTCGTTGTTACCGGAGCAAGCGGTCATGTGGGTGCAAATCTGGTGCGTGCTCTGCTCGACCAAGGTCGCAAAGTGCGCGTACTGGTACATAAAGACCGGCGCGGCTTCGAAGGATTGGATGTTGAAGAAATTCAAGGAAATGTGCTCGATACTGAATCTCTCGAGCGCGCTTTTCAAAATGTTGAGGTTGTTTACCACATGGCAGTCTATATCACTCTCCAGATGGATGAGTGGCCGATGTGCAAAGCAATCAATGTGGATGGGACCAGAAATGTGGTAAACGCATGTTTGAAGACAGGTGTGCAGCGTTTAATCCATGGCAGTTCAATCAATGCTTTAAGTCAGGATCCAAAGGATACTCTAATTGACGAAACCCGTTCGTTAGTCAATTCTGAGCAATATCCGCCTTATGATCGCTCAAAAGCTGCCGCAGAAAGAGAAATCGAGCGTGGTGTGGGTAACGGTTTGGATGCGGTGATCTTAAATATCACCGGGGTGCTTGGTCCCTTTGACTTCAGGCCTTCCAATTCCGGAAAACTTATTATTGATTATATTCATCGTAAAGTGCCTGCGGTTGTTACCGGCGGGACTGACTGGGTGGATGTGCGCGATGTTGTTTTTGGAGCGCTGCAGGCTGAGAAACACGCTCATGCAGGTTCAAAATACCTGTTATCCGGGCATTGGATCCCATTGTATGACTTCGGTCGGCTGGTTGAACAGGTTACAGGAATCAAGGCGCCTCGAATTGTGGTCCCGATGTGGCTGGCTCGTTTTGGGGTACCCTTTGTTAATTTGTATGGTCGCCTGACGAATTCTAACCCGCGTTTCACGACGATTTCATTGAATGCGCTTGAGAGCCACCGCAACATCAGCCACGATAAAGCGTCTGATGAATTGGATTACCATCCGCGACCATTAAAAGAAACGGTTAAGGATACCATCCGTTGGTTTGATGAGAATGGGTATCTAGCCCGGCCAGTTAAGTATCAATAAATCAAAATTATTCTATTTTGCTGCCTTCAATTATTAATCGTGGGACAAAGTAGGGATAATGTGACATTGGTGGATAAATTCCCAGAATTTTAGTCGCTACGGATTTAATCTATGTTAAAGTATTCACAATTTAATGTTAAAAACAGTATTGACATGAGTTAAGAAATTTCGTATAATCATTAAATATTTTTAATATTGAAGGAAAACAGATCGTTCTGGAGGAAATAATGAAGAAAGCACTTCTCATTCTTATCGCAGCAATACTGGTTTCATCACTGGTGCTGGCCTCTGGTCCAGCGCTGAGGGTAGTGCGCCTGACCGTAATTAACAAGTCTGGCAATGAAATCTACATGAGGCTGGAGGGCTCGGATGTCGGCAAGCAGTTCTATTACCTGACCATCCCGGCTGGGACCAAGACCTCCCCTACTGTCAGGGTGTTTACGGTCGTTGAAGATGTCTACAAACGAACCACAACTTACGGTGCAGGCAAATACAAGTACTGCTACGGTATGACCAGCGTCGGTCAACTGGTTATGGCAAGCAACAACCGCCTAACCTTCACTCCCTGCCAATATAACCCCCCCTCCCGCAATGTACAGTATTGTTACATCCCAGCACTTGGAGGAGTAGTTGATCCAAGTATTTGCAACCAGTTATCAGCTCCTTTAATAACCCTCCAGGAACCGAATTACGGCGAGCCCACCATGGAGAAAGTGGTTTTCTCACAATTTGTAAGCCTCTTCTATGGGACACAAGACTGGCAAAGCCGGGAATTAATGGCCCAGGACGACTGGAGGGATCGGCGCGAGTTCCGTCTTAATGTGAATTGGAAGCGCGGTTGCGGTTTCGGCACCTATTTGTTCTGGTATTACGGCACGACCCGGTTCCCCCAGAGGGGCCTCTGCCGCTGGCGATACCTTTACGACTATGAACATGAAGGTTCATTGAGGTAAGTATCTAACATTAAACTAATATCAACAAAAGAAGCCTTGAAAATATCAAGGCTTTTTTTATTTAGTTTGAAGAAATTTATATAAGTAAACGATAGCAACTCAAATTAAGTATCGAGGACTTCCATTGTCTCGATTATTGTTCGAACCCGCTGGCTCATATCCTCAATGCCATCGTATGAAATGTCGTGCACAACTTCACCATCACTCAAAAATACAACCCTATCAGCGTAGGCTGCTGCCCGGGCATCATGGGTCACAACAACGATGGTCTGCCCCAGTTCATCGCAGGATCGGCGAAGCAGATCCATAATCGCCTTGCCGGTCTTGGAGTCCAAGTTGCCGGTCGGTTCATCAGCAAGCACAATAGCAGGATCGGTAATCAAAGCTCTGGCAATCGCCACTCTTTGCTGCTCTCCACCTGATAACTGGTCGGGTTTATGGTTGGCGCGATCTGATAGTCCTACCAGTTCAAGCGCTGCATCAATCTTTTCGCGGTACTTGCGCAAGCTTTTGCCGTCAATAATCAGCGGCAGGGAGACATTCTCTTTCGCGGTGAGTGTTGGCAGCAGGTTGAAAAACTGGAAGATAAAACCTACATTGTGCCGGCGAGCCAGTGTAGCTTGTTTGTCGTTTAATGCCGCGAGCGGTTGGCCCGCGAGCGTGATATCCCCTTCGGATGGTTTATCAAGTCCGCCAAGCAGGTGGAGCAGCGTAGATTTCCCGCTTCCTGAAGGCCCCATCAGAGCTACAAAGTCGCCCTTTTTTACCTCGAAATCAATCCCCATCAGTGCATTTACCACGTGTTCGCCCAGATCGTATTTCTTCTTTAGAGATTTAGCCTTTAGAATGCCGGGTGAATCCCCCTCTTTTTCTACTTGCACTTGAATATCTCGCTCCACTTCAAAGTTTAGTTGTACTTGTTCTTCACTTCGTGTTTTCTCTAAGGTTTCTACATGGCGAGAATCAATCACGGTTTTACTACTCATATTGAATCGCCTCCACAATATTGATGCCTGCTGCTCTTCGGGCTGGCCATATCGCAGCAATCTGCGAGACGAGCAGGGAGATTAGTATACCAATTAAAATTCCTTGAACAGGCACCACATAAACCAGGTCATATCCCATCATAGACATAAGAGAAGTTAACAACATCCAGGATAGGAACAGGCCAAAAGCCAGCCCAAGACCGCCTCCTATAATCCCCATCATTAAAGATTCGGCTAAAATCATTTTTCCGATTTGCCAGCGGGTCATTCCAAGCCCGCGCAGCATTCCGATTTCCTGAGTTCTTTCCAGTACATTCATCGTCAGGGTATTGATCACTCCCAGGGAGGCAACGATCATACCAATTATCGCCATGGCATCAAACAACGAAAAAGAATTGGTTATCAACTGGTTTCCCTCTTCTTTGACTGCCTGATTGGTTTCAATTGTTAAGTTACGGCGTTTGCCATAAACAAAGTCAATCGCCTCTTGGACGGCATTGACGGAATAGCCGGGTTCAACATCGACCAAAAAGTTTGACACATCGTCAAGTCCAAAATATCGTTTTGCCACCCGCCAGGAGCCTTCTACCACCATCCCGTTTCTTACATAATCGGTTACTACAGCGGCAATTTCAAAGTCCCTCGGACCCCACTTGGTCTGCAGTTGAATTGTATCACCCTGGCTGAGGTTGTATCTTTCAGAAAGGATAGTGGTAATAAAGACAGAATCCCGGGAAGCGAGCAAATCATACAAATAATCGGGGTCGCCCTGGTTGGCTGCAAACGCGAATGAGGTCACTTTTGAATGGGTTACAGGGTCTACCGCTGTAAACTGCAGCACTTCCTTTTTTCCGTTCGGAGGGATAAAATTCACATCTACATACCCCATCGGAGTAACTTCGGCTACTCCTTCTACTGATCTTAATTGTCCCCCAAGCCTTTCCTGCATGGGTACAGTCGAGAAAACATAAAGATCCCCGCCTATAAAGTATTCCTGCCACTGCTCAATATCATTTTTAAACGAATCGGACAGGGCTTGCAGAGTCAATAACATCGCCACGCCCACCATCAGGGCAGCCACTGTCAGGGTGGTCCTGATTTTCGCCCTCTGCACATTGCTGCTACCGAGCTGACCTTCCCCGCTGAAGAAAGCCCGAATAAACGGGCGCGCAGTTCGCTCCCAGTATGTAACCGTCCCCGGAATTATCAGGGTAGCTCCCATAAAAAGGAAGAAAACCGTGCTCATCGCAAATGCCTGCCCTATGTCCCCTTTGATCGGGTTAAAGAACAGCAGGTAAATAGAGAGCAATATCAAGATCAATCCCAAAATCCAGCCCTTAGTGATGACCCAGCCCTCTTTTGAACTTCCGCGAATTCGAAGCGCTTCAAGCGGTGAAATTCTGCCTGCCTGTCGAGCGGGGAGATAAGCCGCTACCAGTGTCGCAATTATGCCAATAAGCATGGCTATAATCACTCCATCCGGTGAAACGGTAACCTCCTTTACTGGCTGCCCAAAAAGCGCCTCCATAAGCCGGATGAGACCCCGAGAAAGAAACACACCAAAACCAACACCAATAATAGCTCCGATTAATCCTAGGATAATTGCTTCGATTAAGATCTGTACGGTCACCTGACCGCGTGTCATTCCGATCGTTCTCATCATTCCAATTTCACGGGTGCGTTCGACAACGGTCATGGAAAAGGCGTTATAGATAAGAAATATACCCACAAAAATCGCGATCGCACTGAAAAAATTAAGACCCATCGTGAGAAGATCTAGCATCTGGTTCACTCGCTCCCCCTGCATCGCCGGAAAGATGACGGAGTAATCCTCCCCTATCCGGTCTTGAATCGCATCTTTCAGCGCATTCAGTTCTACTGAGTTACTTAATTCATCTATTGCGACAATATCAATTTGGGTGTACTCGCCTTCCCGGTTGAAGAGCCTCTGGGCGGTTCTGAGCGGGATTGCGCCAAAAGAGCCGTTGTTTAATAACCCCGCGCCGTCCTTGGAGATTATCCCAACAATCCGAAAAGTTTCAACTCCATCAGGCGATAATATCTCAATCCTGTCATTCAAACCCAGTTTCTTGTCGTTTGCATATTCCTGAACCAGGACAATTTCAAGGGTATTCAGATCCTCGGAAAGGAATTTACCTTCCACGAGGTTATATTCGCGGACCGACCTTTCTAATTTTGGGTTCACCCCGAAAATTTGAAGCTGGCTGGGTCCCGCGTTCACAAAATTTACATCATATTCCTGCGGATCCACATCATCAGCCAAAGCTGCAAATTCCTGGATAGAAGGGACTGCTGCTTTCACTCCCGGAAAATCAGTAATTCGATACAGAATCTTTTCCCGGAACCCCTCGTTATCAAGATCGGAATTAAGCATAATCAGGTCCGCGTTGCCAGAAGTTTCCGTGAACAACTTGGTCAGCGCGGTAAGCGTGCTTGCATTGGTGATTCGGATCGATAGGATCATGGCAACACCCAGCATAATGCCAAAAACGGTCAGCAAAGACCGTGAAGGTCTGGCAGTTATGGATCGTATCGCTAGGCTTAGTCTCCGGAACATTGGTTATCTACTTTTGGATATCATTTTGATTCTGCGTTTCTCCCTGCTATTGGGAGAACTGATTCTACCATCGCTTCTAATCCCATTTATCTAAATTAGATAAGATTTTTTCTCTTCACAGTTTGATTCGAACTGAATGACAATATTTTTGGATTAATTGCCCAATATCTCTTAACGAATTATACCCATTAGATGGAAAAATTAACAATCAGTTTATAATTTCGCAGAGTTTAAAAATTGTGCCTTCGCATGCCAGCCAGAATTCCCCCAGATCTTTTTCGAGTTAAAATGAAAGCGATGCTGATTTTGAAAAATAATCCGGCTTCTTTACCTGCAAGCCTTTTAGAAATATTGAATTAATATGGCCAGGAAAAGACCTTGTTACCGGAAAAACATCCTGGAATTATTCGTTCAATGCCTCTTCTCGCAGAATCTTCTTCTGGATTTTGCCCATTTTATTGAGAGGGAATTGTTCAACAAAACGGATTTCGTCCGGTATCTTATATCCCGCGATTTTTCCCCGGCAGTATTCCACCACTTCCACATCCGTCATCTGCTCCCCTTCAAATAACTGCACGTAGGCGCGCGCTTTCTCGCCGCTAACCGGGCTGGGCACTCCTATCACCGCGCTTATCAAGATCTTTGGATGGGTGTTCAGGTATTTCTCAACTTCGGAGGGATAGATATTCTGGGCACCGCGGATGATGACGTCTTTCTTGCGGTCCAGGATCCTCAGATATCCATTTCCATCCAGGCTGCCAATGTCACCGGTAAAGTAAAAACCTAATTCATCAAACGCATCTTTCGTTTTCGCCTGGTCGTTGAAATAGCCCAACATAAGGCCAGGAGAACGGACCGCGATCTCACCGGGCTGGTTTAACGGCAGTTCGTTACGGTCATCATCTAAAATTTTCAGCTCAACCCCGAGGGCTGCCCTGCCAACTGTGGAAAGCTGCAGCTCAACAGGGTCATCAGCCGTTAACCGGCTGATAATGCCCGCCTCGGTCATCGCATAGGTGTTGATGTAGTCACAACCCAGGCGGTCCTTGATGGACTGCACCAGTTCCGGCGATGCCATCGACCCGCCAGTCATGACCTCACGCAGCGTGGACAGGTCATACTGATCGAAATCTTTTACGTTCAGTATTATTTGTATCATTGTGGGTGCAACGTTAATTTTGCTGACCTTCTCGCTCTGAATGATGTTCAAGACTTCGGCGGGGTTAAACCGCTGGGTGAACACCAGCTTGTCCCCTTTCAGAATCGATTCGATTGTTATCCCTACCCCGGCGGCATTAAACAGCGGCATTTGGAGCAATCTGGTATCTACAACATCTTTATCGGCGTCTGCCAGCCATATGGCGTACTTGTTGAGCATGATTTTGTGTGTATGGACTGTACCTTTAGGAAGACCTGTCGTGCCGGATGTGTAAAGAATGCAGGCGATGTCATCCGGGTTAACCGGAATAGGTTTCAGAATCTCCGGGTCAGTCCTGAGCAAATCGCTTAACGGCACCACGCTGTTATTTAAAACTGAACCCCAGACGAAAACAGTCTCAAATTCCGGCAGATCAGCTTTGAGCTGGTCGAACATTGCCAGGTAATCAAAGCCCCGCAACTCTCCAACCGTTATGACCCCTTTTGCATTACAATCCCCCAGGATGTGCTCCATCTCAAAAGACCTCATATCCGGGTTAAGGGGTACAAAAGACGCTCCAATTTTCATTAGAGCAAAAAATGCATAAATGTTTTCCGCACAGGTCGGCAGGTTTATCCCGACCCTGTCACCCTTCCCAATTCCATGCCGCTGCAAGCCAGCCGCTAGCGCATTAACTTTACTCTGGAATTGGAGATATGTGTCCCGGGTTTCCCCAAAGACAAGAGCCTCCCCCTGATGGTTTATCTTCACTGACTCATTTAGTACCTGATTGACTGTGAGATTTTCAAATTCAGTGAACATGGGATTCCTCGCGATTTGGTTATGTCGAATGTTATTTTTTATCCCTGATTCAAAAGAATACCGGAATGATTAATAATCACACCGCGATTTTTTTGTAAATCGAAATCAGCAATAATAACATTACAAAATTTTATGGCGCAAACCACATTTTACCTTAAGAAAAAATAAGCTGAGATCGAGTTTCCCATAAAAAATAATGGACATAATCAGGAAAGATAACAAGTATTTGACCTAAGATTAAAAAAGAATTAGAATTTAGATGTACGATCAAGTGGGATGGATTACGCCTATAAACCTAATTACACAATTCGAGGAGGAACATGGAATGCGAATCACAAAGGTTACACAGCTAATAGTAAGTCTTTTAATTATTCTTGGTGTTTTATTGAGTGCTTGCGCTCAAGCGGTGGAAACAGAGGCACCCCTTGAGGAGCCGGTAGTAGAAGAACCAGCTGCCGAAGAGCCAGCAGTTGAAGAGCCAGCCTCTGAAGAACCAGTAGCAGGGGAACTGACAAAAATCCGGTTTGCCGCCTTTACTGGTGAAGAAACGGTGCCAATTTATGTTGCCCAGCAGGAAGGTATTCTTGCCAAGCACGGGGTAGAAGCCGATATTATCCCGGTTGCTTCCGCCCAGGAAAAAGACCAGCTCATAGCGGTTGGTGAAGCTGATTGCGAGCAAGGAGAACTGCTGACAGTAATAACTGCTAATCAGGACGAAATAATTAAACAAAATCTCTTTATTTCCATCCAACCAAGCGAGACCCACCCAAAATTCACTATCCTGGTGGCTGGAAACAGTGGGATTGAAAGCCTGGAGGACTTAAAAGGCGTTGAAATCGGCACCTCAGAAAACAGCATTGTTGAATATATAACCACCCGAATCCTGGAGAGAAACGGGTTTTCAAAGGAGGACATTAAGTATCTCAGCGTCCCCCGCATTCCGGACCGTATGGCTCTCATCCAGAGTGGGGAATTAAAAGCGGGATCGATGCAGTCATCCCTCGCTGAAATGGCAGTCCAGCAAGGCGCTGTAATCATTGCAGATGACAGCAAATATCCGGAAATAACCCAGATGACATGGGCATGCAGGAAAGATTTTATAGATGCAAATCCGGAAGCGGTCAGGGGATTTATCGCCGCGATTGCTGAAGCAGTTGAGATAATAAACAAAGATCCCCAAGCATATAAAGCTCTTGCTGTTGAAAACAACCTTATACCCGTGCCGCTGCAAGAAATTTATGTGATGCCAGTATTCCCGATGCCGGCGGTTCCTACCCGGGAAGGTTTTGAGGATGTCTACCAGTGGGCGCTTGAAAGGGGTATCGTCACGAACGAAAATATCGCCTATGAGGATACCATCCGGCCGGAACTTCTTCCGTAAGCTGTCTTATGAATTGAAGCAGTTTATTCGACGAAAAACGATGTGCTAAATTGGAAAACTAGAAATTAGTTCAAACGCATTCGGTTTATATCTATTTTAACTGACCACATCAGCCTTATGCCGAAGGGCAAACATGAAATGAACCCTTAGCCTAATTGCTGATGTGGTTTTTATTTAACAAGTGTTTACAACTCCAATAAGCAGGGAGTGCAAGGCTTGGAATGGCTGAATTTATTCCGGATTAGATTCAGAAAACCGCCAGTTTATTCCCCTTTATGAGATTCTTCCCGCAGTATCTTCTTCTGGATTTTTCCCATTTTGTTCAGGGGAAATTGCTCGACAAAGCGGATTTCTTCAGGGATTTTATAGCCAGCGATTGCCCCCCGGCAGTATTCGACAACTTCGATGTCTGTCATTTGTTCCCCTTCGATTAACTGCACGTAGGCGCGCACCTTCTCGCCGCTGACCGGGCTGGGTACCCCTATCACCGCGCTCATCTGGATCTTCGGATGGGTGTTGAGAAAGTTCTCAACTTCTGAGGGGTAGATATTCTGCGCCCCGCGGATGATCACATCCTTCTTGCGGTCCAGGATCCTCAGATATCCATTTTCATCCAGGCTGCCAATGTCCCCGGTGTGGTAATAGCCGTCTTTGTCGACCGCCTCTTTCGTTTTGACCTGGTCGTTGAAATAGCCCAGCATAAGACTTGGAGAACGGACCGCGATTTCCCCTGGCTGGTTGAAGGAAAGTTCGTTACGGTTATCGTCCACAATTTTTACCTCCACTCCGCTCAGCGGCCTGCCAACAGTGGTGAACTGCAGCTCCAGCGGGTCATCATGCGAAAGCCGGCTTACGATAGCCGCCTCAGTCATCGCATAAACATTGATGTAATCGCATCCCATGCGTTCTTTTAGCGCCTGCACAAGCTCCGGCAAAGCCATCGATCCACCGGTGATTACAACCCGCAGATGGGGCAGATTTTGCGGGTTGAATTCTTCAGAATTCAACATCAGTTTTATCATAGTGGGCGCACAATCCAGGATGCTCACCTTTTCCTTTTTCGTTATTTCCAAAATATCAGCGGGTGTAAAGCGCTGCATAAGCACCAATTTATCCCCTTTCAGGATCGTCTGGAAGGTAATATTTACACCGGCTGAATTAAAAAGCGGCATCGGGGTCAAGCGGGTTTGGACTGAATCTTTATATATCCAATCCTGGCTTATCGCGAATTGATTGAGGACTACCTGGTGCGAATGCACAGTACCTTTTGGGAGACCGGTGGTGCCGGAGGTATACAGAATGCAGGCAATATCATCCGGGTGTACCTGCACCAGCCTCAGGTCATTTGGGTCATTTTCGAATAATTCTTTCAATGGAACGGCGCCGTCCTTTGAATGCGAGCCCAAACCAAAGATTGTTTTAAAATCCGGCAGGTCAATTTTAATCTGGTCAAACATGGCGAGATAGTCAAATCCCCTCATTTCAGGGATCGTAATAACCGCTTTCGCATTAGAGTCGCCCAGGATATGTTTCATCTCGAACGAGCGCAGGTCTGGATTTAAAGGCACAAAAGAAGCTCCAATTTTGTTCAACGCAAAAAACGCATAGACGTTTTCCGGACAGGTCGGAAGGTTGATCCCGACCTTATCTCCGTTCTGAATCCCATGCCGCTGCAAACCGGCGGCAAGCGTATCCACTTTAGCCTGGAACCGCTGGAAAGTATCCCGGGTCTCTCCAAAAACAAAAGCCTCCCCGTGGGGGTTTTCTTTTACCGCTGAATCCAGGACCTGCGGGACTGTGAGATTTGAAAATTCAGTGAACATTAGGATCCTCTTTTTTTTATGATTGATAATTTATTTACCCACATCCTCCTGGAAATCAAAAGTAACTTTTATCCAGTCTGTGAATACAGGTTTTTTATCTGGACGGGTAGATATTTTACTAAATAAGCCGGCTTGTGAATGTCAAATTTTACACCAAACATAACAGGTCGTGAAAGATTATTCCAAAATAATAGAACAATACTGTATAAATATGGTCGTAATAGGTTTTTTATGTTGACCTATATCCGTTACCATGTTAAAATCCCCAACTCACCGTCTAAAAATACAAGACCAAAAAGATATTATTAGGAGGAAACAAAGATGAAAATCCGCAAATTTCTGGTTCTGTTACTATATTTATTGATTGTATCGGTTGTTTTCTTGAGCGCCTGTGCTCAATCAGCTGAAACTGAACTCCCACCGCAGGAACCAGCCGCAGAGGAGCCAACATCCGAAGAACCAACTGCTGAGGAACCAGCCGCTGAGGAGCTGACAAAGATCCGGATGGCTGTGCTTCCGGTATTGGAACTAACCCCAATTTACGTTGCCATGCAAGAAGGGATAATGGCAAAGAACGGAATAGAAGTTGAGATGATCCCGGTTGCCTCCGGACAGGAAAAAGACCAGCTTTTAGCAATCGCCGAAGCTGACTGCGGCCAGGCTGAACACCTGTCGGTTATCCTTTCAAACCAGGAGGAAATTACACAACAGAATATAACCGGCTCATTTCTTTCCAGCGAGTCGCACCCAATTTTCTCCATCATTGCAGGCGCAAACAGTGGGATTGAAAGCATGGAAGACTTAAAAGGTGTAGAAATAGGCACATCCGAAGCAACAGTAAACGAATATGTAGCCACACGCATTTTGCAGAATAATGGATTCTCGGATGAAGATATCAAATACCTCGCGGTCCCCCGCATTCCAGACCGCATGGCTCTTCTCGAAAACGGAGAACTCAAAGCAGCATCGCTTCCGACCCATCTTGGTTTAATGGTTGTGCAAACACAGGGTGCAAAAATAATTGCTGATGACGGCCAATACCCAGGGCTAATGGAAGCCACATGGTCATGCCGCAAAGAATTCATTGATGAAAACCCCGAAGCGATTAAAGGGTTTGTCGCCGCAATTGGGGAAGCGGTTGAGATCATAAATGAAGACCCGCAAAAATTTAAGGGCCTTGCGATCGAAAACGGTATGATCCCCGGACCGATTGTAGAGACCTACGTCATGCCGACATTTCCTGCCCCGTTTGTTCCCAGCGAGGAAGCGTTCATGGACACCTACCAGTGGGCGATCGAAAGAGGTCTCGTCAGCAATGAAAATATCGCCTTCGAGGATACCGTGAGGCCTGAATTTATCCCTTAACCCCGTTTGTTTTCAGGATCAAGTTCATGATTTGGATCAAGTCAATTGGCAAGTTAATTTTTCCCACCCAAATAACCTGCTGAGTAATTTTTAACATTCAAACCACATCAGTTTTTCCTTTCTGGCAATTCAAGGAGGGATATCTGCCTAAAAGCTGATGTGGTTTGTCTTAAAACCAGCATTGACAAATGCAGGCCAAGAGCACTTGGATTGATTTATTTTTAATTGTTTCCGGAACGGTTTTCTGGAACTGCCAGTTTGTTTCTCTTAGGGCAATTCTTCCCGCAGAATCTTTTTCTGGATTTTCCCCATTTTATTGAGGGGGAATTTTTCCACAAACCGGATCTCTTCCGGAATTTTATACCCGGCGATTTTTCCACGGCAGTATTCAACCACATCCACATCCGTCATCTGCTCACCATCAAATAACTGTACATAGGCGCGCGCTTTCTCGCCGCTGATCGGGTTGGGGACACCTATCACCGCGCTCAACTTTATCTTCGGGTGAGTGTTCAGGTAGTTTTCAATTTCAGATGGGTAGATATTCTGCGCCCCACGAATGATCACGTCTTTTTTTCGATCCAGGATCCTCAGATAACCGTTTTCACCCAGGCTGCCAATATCCCCGGTATAGTAAAAACCATCTTCATCGAATGCCTGCTGTGTTTTAGCCTGGTCGTTGAAATAGCCCAGCATAAGACCCGGGGAATGCACAGCGATCTCGCCGGGCTGGTTGAACGGCACCTCCTTGCGGTCTTCATCCATAATTTTTACCGCAACGCCGGTCAGCGGTTTTCCAACCGTGGAGAGCTGCAGTTCAAGCGGATCGCCGGGTAAGAGCCTGCTGACAATGCTTGCTTCGGTCATCGCATAGGTGTTGATGTAATCACATTCCAGGCGTTCCCTTATCGCCTGCACAAGCTCCGGCAAAGCCATCGACCCGCCTGTGCCGATAACTCGCAGGTGCGGCAAGTTGTGCTTGTTGAAAACATCAGAATTTAATAAAACTTTGACCATTGTGGGCGCACAATCGAGATTGGTTACCTTCTCCCTTGCGATGAGTCTTAACATTTCTTCAGGGTTGAAGCGTTCAATAAGGACTAACTTATCGCCTTTCAGAATTGTCAGCATGGATATATCGACGCCAACGGCATTGAAAAGCGGCATTGGTGTTAGTCTAGTTAGTTCTAAATTTTCATCCCTACCATCCTGACTGAGGACAAACCGGTTTAAAACTATCCTGTGCGAGTTGACGGTGCCTTTCGGTAGACCTGTTGTTCCTGAAGTATACAGAATACATGCAATATCATCCGGAGTGACAGGTTCTGGATTCAGACGCCCAGGATCAGTCCTGAGTAAATCTCCTACCAGCAGCGCTCCTTCCATCCTATTCGATCCCCAAACAAAGACGGTTCTGAAATCCGGCAGTTCAGTTTGGATCTGGTCAAACATGGTCAGATAGTCAAAACCCCTCATTTCAGTGACCGTGATGACCGCTTTTGCATTAGAGTCTCCCAGGATATGCTTCATCTCGAACAAGCGCAGGTCGGGGTTGAGAGGGACAAACGAAGCCCCAATCTTAAGCAGGGCGAAAAATGCATAAACGTTCTCCGGACAGGTGGGAAGGTTGATTCCGACCTTATCGCCCTTCCTGATTCTATTATGCTGCAAACCTGCCGCAAACGCATTAACTTTCGCCAAGAACTGCTGGTATGTATCCCGGGTCTCACCAAAAACAAATACTTCCTTGTCGGGGTACCTCTTTACTATCTCTTCCAGAACATTATTGACTGTTGCATTTTCAAATTCAGCAAACATGGGTGTCCTCGTTATGAGTGGTGGAGTGATTGTTTTATCCATATTCACCAGGCGAGAAGAAGTCGTTTCTAATCAACCCATGAAAATAGATTGTAAACCTGGGCGAACAAATTTTTACCTTAGAAAGTAGACTGGCGTAAACATGATTTTACCCCGATAAAATGTTGGTGACTGAAAGTCATTTCCAAATTCATCAAAGGTTCAAGTTGACCAATAGTTGTTAGAATGCTAAAATCCTTCAAGGGTTATTTCTGGTCAAATCCCCTATAACCAAATACACAAAATCAGGAGGAATCGAAGATGAAAATCAGAAAATTTCCACAACTGCTACTTTATTTGTTGATTGTAATGGCGGTTATCTTGAGCGCCTGTGCTCAAACCGCTGAAACTGAACCCCAACCGGAGGAACCAGCCGCAGAAGAGCCAGCAGCCGAGGAGCCTGCTGCGGAGGATCAAGCTCCCGGTGAGCTGACAAAAATCCGGCTTGCCGCACTGCCTGTATTGGAGTTAACCCCGGTATATCTCGCCCAACAAGAGGGCTTATTTGCTAAGCACGGGGTAGAAATAGACGTTATCCCAACCGCGTCCGGTCAAGAGAAAGACCAGCTCTTAGCGATTGCCGAAGCGGACTGCGGTCAGGGTGAGCATCTGTCGATCTTGCTTACGAACCAGGAAGAAATTGTGATGCAGAGTGTCGTTGGAACATACTACCCAACCGAGTCACACCCAGTTTTTTCCATTATCGCAGGAGCCAACAGCGGGATCGAAAGCCTGGATCAGTTGAAGGGCGTGGAAATCGCGACTTCGGAAGACACTATCAACGAGTATGATGCCGTTCGAATCCTGCAATATAACGGGTTTTCGGATGAAGATATCAAGTTCCTGGGCGTGCCCCGCATTCCGGACCGCCTTGCTCTTCTCGAGAGCGGGGAATTAAAAGCGGCACAAATGCCAACCCATCTGGGTTTAATGGTCGTGCAAACGCAGGGCGCGAAAATCCTGGCTGATGACGGAAAATACCCGCAGTTAATTGAGGCGACCTGGATGTGCCGGAAAGATTTTATCGATGAGAATACCGAAGCTATTCAGGGTTTCGTCGCTGCAATCGCGGAAGCGGTTGAGATCATAAATGAAGACCCCCAAAAATTTAAAGGCATCGCGATCGAAAACAACCTGATCCCCAAACCGATTGTGGAAACCTACGTCATGCCGGATTTTCCTCTCCCATTTGTCCCTAGTGAGGAATCTTTTTTGGATGTCTACCAGTGGGCGCTCGAAAGGGGACTCCTCAGCAATGAAAATATCGCTTATGAGGATACCGTCAGGCCTGAATTTGTACCCTAACCCAAGTTGTATGCAAAATAGCCCTCAGATTGAAAGCAATTAGCCTGATAAATAAATAATATTAAATCTAAAAGCCGCTTGATTGATTTTTGATAAAACCAGCCACACCAGTGTTATTATTGAGGGCGAAACCAACATATCTGCTTCACCCTAACACTGGTGTGGTTGTATTATCGGTTCTGGAAATGAAATGGTTTTTGCGGATTCTGGTTTTTTAATAATGAGAAATTTACGGATTGGACATTAAGGGATTTTATAAATGAAACGGAGCAAAATCTTAATTGCTGCAATTGTAATCCTTGTATTTTGGCAGGTGTTTGCGATGGTTATTGACCTGCCTATGGCGCCGACATCGATAGAGATATTTTCCGCGTTTTTTGATGGGCTGATTAATGGCGATTTATTCATCCATTTCATGTGGAGCTTGTTCCGAGTGCTCGCCAGCACCATCCTTGCGATCCTGATTGCGGCACCGCTCGGGATGATTTTAGGGCAATCCAAGAGGCTGGATAACTTTTTCTCTCCTGCAATCTATATGCTTTATCCCATTCCGAAAGTGGTATTTGTGCCGGTGGTGCTGCTCTTCTTCGGAATAGGTAATTTCCCTAAGATCCTGATCATTTTTATAATCTTATTTTTCCAGATTCTTGTCCTTGTGCGGGATTATGCCGCTGGGCTTCCCCCTGAATTGATCTACAGTGTGCGCAGCCTGGGCGCAGGGAGGCTAGGTTTGTTCTGGTATGTCTACCTAAAAGGCAGTCTGCCAGCGGTCCTAACCGCTCTTAGACAGTCAATAGGTACTGCAGTCGCTGTTCTGTACGTGGCAGAATTGTTTGCCACCCGCGAGGGATTGGGATATTACATTTTTATGAACGGAAGCAGTCGTTTTGATTACCCCGCCATGTTTGCAGGCATTGTCGCATTGAGTATCATGGGTGTAATACTTTACTTTACAACTGAGGATCTGGAAAAGTTGTTGACGCCCTGGATTAACCGTAAATCTTAATTTAAAAGACTGCTAGCCTTAGTAAGGCGAGAAGGTACATTTGTGCCCGTCAAGGTCAGCAGCTTTTTTTATAATAGAGCCAATATAAGTCAACCATTTCAATCCAGCTTCGTTCCCCAATGGAAATTGATAACGAGCGCTGCCGTAGTTGATGCCTAACGAAAATGGCCCGGGCAAGTGATGAACAGCTGTCACGGTTGACCAGTTGAAATATAATTCTCGTCCCTGATTCCGCCAGATTAACCTTTGATCTGATAATAAGATTTTTCCTCTACCAAAATCTTCCCACACCCCGTATTTGGATCCCCCACGCGGTTTCGAGGCAGGGGCTTCTTTTTCCTCCCAGCCGTCAAACAAATAACTTGGAGTGTTTACCAGCAGCTGAAACCGGTCATTTTCCATATAAAACAGTTCGCCCTCTCGCAATTCTTCATCCTTGATCGCAATGGGTTCCGGCGAAAAACCTTCTTTCATCTTTTCATACCAGAGCGACAGCGGCATATCCAGCCCGAGCAGCTCAGGGTCGCCATCAATCACTGCCAATCTAAAATCATGAGAGAAGATCCGCTTGACCTCCCATTTGGTACCACAAGCCTGGCAGTTGACCTCACCCTTACCGAACCAGCTGTCCCGGTGGACGATGGAATCATTGGATTTACAGACCGGGCAGCGCCACAAAAGCAGCCCAATGCCGCGCTGGATTGATTCGTCCTTTTTATAATTGAAGGTCCATTGATCCTGAGGTATTAAGGTCTGTGGCCGCTTCAGCTCAATATTTTCATCTACTACTTCCCCATTCTTACGAACCGGGCCTGCCCAGCCCTTAACACCTTCGTCTCCATAAGCAATTTTTTCATATATTTCGTAAATGCGTTCGTTGGCGGCCTGCAGGTCCGCGTTCGTTATCTGGTCTATGGGCTCTTCAGTCAGTTTAAACGGCTCGCCCACCTTTATGGATAAATCACCGTTCAAGTACGGCCGCTTACGCCAGGAAGGCCAGATATCAAATGCCCCTATTGTGCAAAGCGCCGGATAAATAGGCGCTGCGCTGTGGAGCCCTAGCCAGGCTAATGATTGACCAATCGTTATCGGCAGTCCGTCCCAGCGTGAAGCACCCTCCGGGTTTAACATAGCAACCCCCCCCTTATTTAATGCCCTGAGACCTTCCAGCAAATCCAACGCCATCATTCCGGCGGAATGGGGGATTAAACCGCGCAGTTTAACATCCCATCCATATCTTTCTAAAATCGCGTTGATATAGTTGATATACTGATTTTCGAACAGCCGGTCCATCATATAGGCAACTGTAGGCACCGAAGGGTGCTTGGATATTTGCGGCAGCAGCACCTTTATGGCGACATTGCCAGTTGAAAAAATGGCAACAATGGAGGGTTCTTTCAGTGTCAGGATAAAAGGCGCTTCTCTGGGTAATTTCTCAGGGTTTTCGATCCGGAATCTATAAATCAGGCGGAAGAAAAAGACGATAATATACCAGGGAGCAATAAATACTGTTTTAACTAACCAGGCTTCGAACCTTATCCACCAGGATTTCTTCGTCTCGGTCAATTCACATCCTCCTCAAAAACTATATTGTATTCAATCTTGTAGATTGAAAGAATTTTTATTATATACCACTGTAAATTACATTTCCTTAATATTTTCTTCATAAAGGAAGTAAAATACAGACCCAATTGGATATAATGAAGAAAAAATTCTCACTCGTGATATAATCATATTGTTATTAACAAATTATGAATAAGGTATTATTTGTTTAAAAATAACTTAACCCCAAAAACGGTAAGATATTATGGCGAATATAAGAAGCGAGATTTATAACAGGGTGATATTGAAAAATGGACAAAAGGTTCAGGAGTCTATTGACCAGAAAGCGAATTCGCTGGATGCAATGGTCCGCTTAGAAAATATTTCCTTTGCTTATGATAGTAAAACATTCATCTACAAAGATTTTGATTGGAAGGTGCAGAGAGGAGAAGCCTGGGCGATTCTGGGTCCTTCCGGTTGCGGGAAGACAACCATACTCTACCTGCTTGCAGGGGTATTTTTCCCCAACGATGGAAGAATTCTCATTGATGGGACTCAAATCGACAAGCCGCGTATGCGCACCGGTTTAATCCTTCAGGATCACGGCTTGCTCCCGTGGAATACCGTCCGCCAAAACGTTGAACTGGGGATAAAACTTCGAAAACTCTACGGACTCAATGGAAGAAAACCGGATGAGAATTGTCATATTGTCGATTCATGGCTAGAAAGTCTGGGGATTGACCATGTCCAGGACCATTTTCCAGGTCAGGTGTCCGTGGGACAGCGCCAGCGTGTCGCAATCGCACGTTCTTTAGTGCTTGACCCGGATCTATTGTTGATGGATGAACCATTTTCATCATTGGATGCACCCACGCGGGAGAGCCTACAAAACTTAACCACCCAACTTTGGGTTGAACAAAATTTGACCATGATAATTGTCACCCACGCTATCGAGGAAGCCGTTCTACTTGGGAAAAAGATACTGCTGCTCGGCCACCCGCCAAATTCGAATCCAGTCATTATTGACAACCCAAAGGCGAATACAAAAAGTTTTCGATCCGATCCAGAATACCACAGCTTGTGCCGTGACCTTCGTCAACAAATGGATGATAATTCGAATGGGAACGGGAAAGAAACGCAAGAATTATAGTTCCCAACCTCATGGTACCATCTGGAACGCGATTTAAAGACCCGATTCTCACATTAATTTAGATCTGAAGGACAAAGAGGACGTATTTAGAGTTGAAGTAATTAATTTGTTTTTAGGAGAAAATTCTAATGGATGAGGCTGCACAACAATTCAATAACTTTGATGAATTCAAGGGGTTCATCGCTGAAGTTTTACTGGTGCCTGAAGAAAAGCTAACCCCTGAAACATCATTCGCAGATGACCTTTATGTTGATTCATTAAAATTGGTGGAAATGGCGTTAAGAATTGAGCAGCTTGGCGTAACCATCCCGACCGAGTCCTACTGGGAAATCCATACAGTAGGCGAGGCTTTTGAAGCTTATAAAAACCACAGCAACGCCGGGACTTGAGCAGGGAAAATTTAGCGGCTTTTTGTTCAAAATTTTAGTCTAATAAAAAAGCCCACCTATTGAGATTACATAAATATTATTCGGTTGTAGAAGAACTGAGATTTCCCTTCCACAAACGCAAGTTATGGCTGAAATAATGCGAACTCGCCATAATCATACTGCCGCCAACGCTGATTATCCAAACCGCAATTAATGTCGGGGGAAATGGCGCTTTTGCATTCATAATCATCCCGAAAATTATCATCCCTATCGCAATTAAATGTTCCTGCCAGGTCTGGAAGGCAAACAGGCAAACTGTCCCTTCTTTGTAGTTCTTGATTCGATTAATATTTCTAAAAACAATCCGCTTAAAAACAATGAAATATGAAACGGCAACTCCAATAAGACATCCCAGAATCAATACATATAATGGTAGTACGGCTTGGTTTTCTTGAAAGGGAAAAAGAAACCCGAATCCTGTGTAGCATAAATTGATTCCAATAGCAGTCCAGAAAAGACCTGCAAAGGTAAAAAGCCAGTTCCTCGGGACGGCAGGTTTAAGTAGCGCAATGCGATTCATTAAATGCAGTAAAGCAATATGGGCTTAAACGTTCTAGAGCTTGTGGAATAAAAATACCCTCAGTGGTCCTTAAAGTGAATCTCCGGAGAGATGTTGACCGAGTGATGAACATTCATTCTTTACGGAGACTCGGCTACCCTCCCGTCACTTTCAATATCCACAAACGCGGTCATTCCCCAGCGCAGGCCAGCCGGTGCCTCGTCCATCAACACAATGACTTTGTAATTCACCCCGGAACCCTCTGAAGCCTTCGGCGCAATTTTGTTTACTGTCCCGGTTAGTTCCAGACCTGGAAACGCGTCAAATGTGATCTGTGCTTTATCGCCAATTTCAATCAAGGCGGTGTCCATTTCGCTCATATCGGTGGTCTCAATTTGGAGGTGTTCTAAATCACCCAGCAGGACAACCGCCTTACCAGGACCGACATATTCATTGGTGTTCACGTCAACTTCAGTGACGGTTCCAGAAAAAGGTGCCAATAATTCGAGATCATCGAGAGCAGCTACTGATGCCTGAAGCTGGGATTTAGCGGTTTTCAGGCGTGCTTCTGCGAGAGCAAGTTCAGCAGGATCTGGACCTTCAGAATACAGAGCATAATCATCCCTGGCTTCTTGCAGGTTGTCCTTAGCAATCTGCAATGCAATTTCGTACTCAACCCTATTCACTGCTGAGTTGTAATCAGTCTCAGCCTCATCCAGTTCGTCCTGGAGGTCTTTTTTGGTCTCATCAGTATCCAGCCTGTTTTTATAAGGCTCATATCTATCCCACACTTCATCCCGGATTTCCTTCATCAGGTCAAGCGCTTCCATTTTTTCCAGGTCTTTTTGATTGGCTGGCATGGTAAATTGTTTATCGAGCTGGTACTGGGCATCCTGGACTTCAATTGTATATTGCGAGATCCTTTGAAGAGCTTCCATCTGTTGGTCATCGTTGTTGTCATAGAGGTCATCAAGATCTTTTTGGGCGGATTCAACATCAAATTCAGCCGAGGCAATAGAGGCTTCCAGGTCTTCTTTTCCCTTCAACCGAACAAGCACTTGCCCCTCTTCCACACTATCCCCTTCGGAGACAAGCACCTCTTCCACAACACCGGCGACAGACATACTGAGAGATGACCATTCTGCCGGAACTACCTCACCGGTAGCGCTTATAGTCGGTACAATATCATCAAACAGGATCGGTTTCTCAGTTGGCGTTGCCTGTGAAGGTATCATGGATGTTATTTCTGACGGCAGACTTTCACATCCGGCAGCCAAAAGTAAAATTGCTATTATGGCTGCGATCAAAGAATAAATGTCATTTTTTTTCTGCATTACAAGTCCTCCGGACTCTAATTTTGGTCTTGATTCAACCGTAAAACTGTTACAAAAATTTACAATTCAATATACTGGAACACAGTGATAATTTTATCATTCGAATGGGGCAGAACAGGTCACTTTTCGATTGTCGCTGGCAACCGCATAATCCTCAGCAATAAGCTCACCTTGATAGAATATCTGGCATTTAATTTCTGAATCATCCCTGAGATCCTGGTATTTGGCTTCCAAAAACAAGGATGCCCCGCTGGTAAAACCGGCGAATCTTTGGCAGAATGGGACCCGGCGCAATTCCTGCCAGAAAGTAAGTTCTCTGTCTATCCACGATACATATATTTCTTCTGTCCTTTTACCAGTGACCAGATAGATAACCTTATCGCCTCCCCCGTAGCATATTGTTCTGCTGTCAATAATCGGGGTATTTTCAACTGTTGGGGTCATACTTGGTTCCGGCGATTTTGTTAGTGTCGGGGTATCTGTTAGTATGGTTGTATTGGTTGGGATTGGAGAAGTTGTCATTGTTGGAGCAATTGTCATCAAAGGTGATAGGGTTGCTGTAGCAATTTGATCCTGATAATTTTTTGAATCATTACCTGCCTTCAATAATGAGCAGGCGCTAATTAAGATAATTGTGATTGGTATTATGCTCAGTAATTTAATTCTTTTCATTTCAATGTCGAAGCAGCCCGGATATTATACATTTTAATGGAGGTTTTCGGAAAGCAATCCCTACCAGAGAATTAAGATTATCATACCGGGGTTAATCCTTGCGAACTTCCTGTTTGTGTAATACCTCTTGACAATAAATGCTAACTAATATATTGTTAACAAATCCGTATTTGTTAGGTTATCCTTTATGCAGATGTACGGATAATTATAAACTTAACTTGACAGAAGTTAAGATATTGTTATAATTATGTTATTGAAAAAAAAGTTATTATTGCAAAATATTTTAAATAAGGTTAATAAATATGATAAAAATTAACAAATTAGTGTTACTGCTTATCGCTGTAATCCTAGTTTCGTTATTATTATCAGCCTCAGATTTCCCAAACAGGTTGGTCAGACTCACCGTCATCAATAAATCGGGGAACGAAATATTTATGAGGCTTCAAAGCATCGATCCCGAAAGGCACAGGTTCTATTACCTGACTATTCCAGCAGGTACAAAGACAGAACCTCATGTAAAACAATTCACAATTGCTGAAGATCTCTACTACAGGACAACCTATTATGGTCCTGGCAAATACATGAATTGCTTTGGGGCTGTGAATGCTGGCGAACTGATAATGGACGGAAATATCCGCCTGAATTTCCAACCCTGCTTTTCGATACCTACCCGCAGGATAGAAAACATCATGGATTTCGCCAACTTCGACTGGCAGAGCATAGACTGGGAGGATATGGGTCTGGAGGACACGGATTGGGAGAGCATAGACTGGGAGAACATGGATTGGAGCAGTATGCAAGACATGTTCGGTAATAATAAAGATGTGAATATCGGGGAACCTAAACAAGAGAAAGTTATCTACTGGGACTGGCAAAAGGAATGGAAAAAAAGGCAGGAAGAGGCATTAGAAGAAATGTCCTTTGGCAGTTTCCTCCCTGCGGGCTTACCGGATGAGCTTACAGACCTGATCATGGAAATGCTTGGAATTAATATGGAAGTAAAAGAATGTCAAATGTGCTGGTACCGCTACCAGTACTACACAGAGAAAGAGCAAGATACCCACATTCCAGGACCGGATTCACAGCCGAAATAAGATTTTGTTGAATTCACTTAACTAGACAAAAAAACGAGGCTCTGTCTGATAACAAAGCCTCGTTTTTCTTAATTTGTCTCCACTTTGTTACCTGATATTAGGATGATAATGCTAAATCCACAACTTCGGATAATGATAGTAAACTAGCTTTTTGTGTTATTTTAATCATTCGTAAAATTTAATAATTTGCTGGATCATGAAATTGAAATAATAATACTATTCTCCAATCTCAACGTACAAATTGTTTTCATCTGCGCTTACCTGGACAACATTCAGAGTTGTATTGGCCAGTGTACCAGAAATCAACCCATTGATTTGGTCCTGCATTTCATTTTCTACAGCAGCTAGTGGTTGCTGGACAACCTGAGTTGGTATGTTAAATCCGACAATCTCAAGCTCTGATATATTCACCAGAATTTCTCCACCCTCCACAATTACTTCAATGGAAGCGGTCACAGGGAACTTTATTCCAAAAAATCTTGGGTATAAGGTCACAAGTGCCAGATTTGGCGGTTTTAGATCCAGATACATTTCCGAGTACAGTGGATCATTATTCATCTCTTCGGAGACCATCTGATTAATAAACGACTCTTTTATTATGATCTGGATTTCATGGTCTTGGGAAGATAGCAGTTCAGGCATGGTGTTACTGTAATTATTCAGGAGAAAGAAAAATAGAGCTGATCCCACCCCCAGAATTAAACCAATCCCAAAACCTGCAAAAAAAACTGCTGTTCTTCTACCGCTGGATTTATTCATAAATCTGCACCTTTGCTGTTAATAATCGCATACCGTACTTATTAAAATCGGTATAGTGGTTGTTATTTGGAATTATCGCCCTTTTAATACTCTTGCCAGCAATCTGTCTTGTACTTGAACAGGCAACAACTCCATAAGTTCTCGCCTCCTCTCAGGTAGAACCGGGTAAGCGATTTTCGGACTGGGGGTCGTCAGCGCCTCGAGGATAACTTTTGCAACAATAATCGGATCCTTTGCCTTCTCCGACTCATCTCTGACGGTATGCTTCAGGCTGTTGAGCAGGTTTTGGAAATAATATGATTCATCTGCAGCTCTACTGAAACTGGATTCGAGGTTTCTGGTCATATCCGATTTAAACGGTCCAGGTTGAATTTTAATCACATGCACATCGAAAAGCATCAACTCTCGCCGCAGCGAATCGCTGTATGCCTCAACTGCATGTTTGCTCATTGCATACGGTCCATTAAATGGGGCCCCGGTTTGGCGGCCAACTTCTGAGCTTATATTTAAAATCCTTCCCTTGCGCTTATGGATTAGGGGAAAGAAAGTCCTGTTAACCCGGTACATTCCCATGACATTTACATTAAGAACTTGGAAAAGCGTATCTTCGCTGATCTCAATAAGCGAGCCGGGTGCAAAGACACCCGCGAAGTTTACTATCCCATCAAGCCCATCGGTCTGCTCCGAAATGACATTAAAGCCACTTTCTATCGATGTCTGCTCGGTAACATCCATAAAAATCGGGAACACGTTTTCGGTTCCCGTAAATTTTGACAAGACCGCTTTATCGCTGTCAACCGCGTATACTTCCCAACCATTTTCAGCCAGGTAAAGGGATGCCGTGCTGCCGAGGCCTCCAGAAGCTCCTGTTATAAGAACATTTTTTTGTGTCATAAAACCTCATTTTCTGCTCCAAATGAAAAACGCAGAAACCACCAACCGATTCTTTCTTTTTGTTATAAACTGCACGTTCCAAGAAATTTGTCGAAAGTGGATACCCTCACCACAAGCCTGGAATCAATGCTTTGCGTTCAGGCGGATATTCGGGAAATCTTTTCCGGTACCACCTATGGTGCGAAAGCGCTCTGGGAATCAAATTTGCTGCAGTCCAAACAGCGAACGCCAGCCCGGCAATTGACCAGGTCGCGATCGCCCATCCAGTCCACTCAACAATCTCCCCCAGATAATTCGGGCATGATACCCATCGAAAGAGACCCCCCTGAGGGATTTTGTATCCGGTTTCTCCTGGGGCACGCAGGTTCCGAAGGATTCGATCTGAGAGAATATTAGTAACGAAACCTGCGGCAAAAAGCGAAAAACCAAGAATAAAACGAATGTCGGACAACCACTCAATTTGGTAACCGCCAGAAATTGCAAAAACATAACTTCCATTAATTGTGCCGTTAATAATATTAAAAAGGAAAGCTGAAATCAAAATTGCATACGGCATCCGTTTATCTTTTATGCGCAGCGTGAATGGGTAGATAAATGACCGATAAATATAATGGGTTTCCCACATTAAAAAGAAAATTACTGCGGTCAAGGTTCGCGTATATATTCCGATCAGGAACCATGCTGCAAAGACAAATACCGCAGGCGCTTCCATAATCATCCAACCGTATTTGCTGGCGATTGTATTCTTCCAACCCCTGGGTGAGTAGCGGCCGTATGGCGCAGGAATCTTAAAAAGGATTATGAAAGCAAGAACTGCGATAACAAACCATAAGATCAAAAATAAAATAAACAGATTGTCGAAATTCATACTTGGCAGTAACAAGTTAAATGTCGTGGTTGTCTAAAAAACCATTGCTTCTGAACCAGTTTATCGTATCAGCCAAAGTCTCGTATAACGGTCGGGGGTGGTAGTCCAGTTCCCGGGTGGCCTTTTCATTATTCTGGTTTTTATTGCTCTGCAATTCGAGCAGGGTCGCCCTGGTAAGGCGAGGGGTGTTGCCTCTCAGCTTATCATAATAAGGTACAAAGGGGAGGACCAACCGGGCTAACCACATTGGTATCTGCAAACGGGGACCAGCCACTCCGGATATCTCCGCCATCATTTTAAAAAGCTCTGTGATGGAGTGCCAGTGTCCGGATAAGAGATACTGTTCGCCCGAAGGCGCCATTTTTTCAGCTCTCGTTGCTCCAATCACAACATCCCTCACATCAACAAAATCGACACCGCCGGCAATCCCGGCAGGTATTCTGCGGTTCAGGAAATCCATAATGCCTTTGCCAAAATGCGATGGTCGAAAGTCATAAGGTCCAACTATCGCGGTAGGATTAACAATAACCGCATCCAGACCTTTTGCGATACCTTTCCGGACTTCAATCTCGCCGCCCGCTTTTGACCGGTCGTATGGCGGATGTTTCTGGGACTCGACCGCGATTAATCCCCTGGTTTCATCTACCGGAAATTCCAAAGGTTTTTGTTCGAATGCAGCCAGGCTGCTGCAATGGATTAAACGCCGCACACCGGTTTGCAGGCATGCATCCACAACATTGCGTGTTCCAACCAGGTTTACCGCCCTGCAAATCGACCACTCATACATGTGAATTGAGACATAAGCTGCTAAATGGTAAACAACCACAGCTCCCTCGAATGCGCGACACAATGAATCTAGATCGCTGACATCTCCAGTAATTTCCTCAATCTCCAAGCCCTCAAGCGCACGCCGGTCTTTATAGACCAGGGCACGCACACTGCGGCCTTCATCTAACAATGTTCGCACCAGATTTGCGCCAACAAGCCCATTTGCGCCGGTCACTACAACAGTCATATCAGGAGATCGTTTCTTGTATTTTGATTGAAATTTTTATAAAAAATGATAATGTCAAAAACATAACTCCATATTTATAACCAACCCTAAATGGGCTTGGCTTGTTTTGAAAATCTGCAAATTGATAGGAAATAAACAAACTTGAAAATGGATTTTATACTAAAAGAGCCAAAAAATTCATCACATTATTTAATGCGACTTGAGCCACGGGTGATATCTGCGGGAATATCAGGTCGAAACCGTGCTCGGTGTGAGGGAATTCGACCAACACAGCAGGGACACCTTCCGACTGCAGGATCTGGTGCATCTTGCGGACAGATTGCGCCGAAACAAGGCAATCGTCACTTCCTTGAAGAATTAAAGTGGGTGGGCAATGCGGACCGACGTGATTTATCGGTGAAAGCAACTGGTACAGCTCAGGGTTTTCTTCTGGACTGGCTCCAATTATCATCGAAATATAGTTAAGAGTTTCAAAATCCCATTTATTATCTCTTTTGAAATATTCACGCCGCATCATAAATAGGCTGGTAAAAAAATCTATCGCCGCATGGTCTATCGCATTAGGTTTTTTCTGCAATTGCTCGTGATTATCCTTGTATTGGGCAATAAAATCCACCGGCGGGTAAAAAGCGACAACACCTCGCACTGTTGTATCTCCGGAATCTAATAATGGAAGGAAATCTGAGTGATTGGGTGCGTAGGCGGCGATCAAAACTAATTGCCCGCCTGCAGAACCGCCCATCAGAACAATTCTCTCAGGATTCACCCCAAAATCAGCGCTGTTCTCCTTTAACCATAAGATAGCCTGGTTGATCTCAGTCACCATATCTTTGATATCAGCCTGCGGCCAGAGAGTGTATGCGAGATCGAGCACCACATGACCCTGTCCAGCCAGATGCCGGAAAAATGTGCGCGTTCCCAGGTCTTTGTCCCCAACTCTCCATCCACTGCCGTGGGCATAGATCAGCCCCAATCCTGAGTTTGGCGTTTCCGGACTCGGTTGCCACAGGTCAGATAGCAAAGGCTTTCCTGTTTTTCCACTTTGACCAACCACCAGATTCTTCTGAAAGATTGCACCTTTTGGTGGCATCTTCACAAACGAACAACTCCGAGTTGTTAATTTAGAGCTTTGTATACTGGGAATTTGTTCCTGCCAACCCGGACCAAATGCATCATCAAATAAATCCTGCGACTTGGGAATCTTGTTTTTAAACTTTAATGAATAACCGAAGCCGAGTATACCGACTCCCGCAAGTTTCCAATCACGGCAGTTCACACCTATAATGCTTCCCAATCCACAAATCAGAGCAGTGATATTTGATAATGCTCCCGCAAATAATTTAGGAACCCATAACAAAATATTGGCTGACCGATTTTTCGATCGCAAGAAGGGAAAGATGCTCAAGAGTGCAAAAAAGAAGGTCAGGATTGAAATAATTTTTTTCATTGATACCCTTTTATTATTGCTGATATCAATACAGCACTAATCCATTTTAAATGATGTAAATAAAGAGATTTCTAAATAATCATTGATTCACTCAAGAATTAGCCAGAATTAGCAGATAATTAGATATCTGAAAAGACTTCATAAATAGAACAGACCAGTCTGCAGGGCAGTGCATTTGGTTTTTTAACAACCTGTTTGCCGGCTGTGATCTTGGATCAGAAACCAGACCGGTCTCCAGACAGAAACTAAAACCCGAAGATTGACCATGTTTCATTCCCCGGTCGGCACCCAGATATTTTTAACCTGGGTCGCTTCGTGCAGAAATTCGTGCCCCTGGCCCTGTTCAGGGTCGATCCAGTCGCGTTCGATCCCATAGTTCACCCAGGTACGCTTCATATTGGCAGCCGATTCATATTCGACATAATAACTGCCGAGAGTTGTCCCAAAATACCAGACCGAATCGACGTCTTCATGCTGGATGAGCGTTTTTGTGAGGTGGTCGCGTTCGCCTGTAACGATGTTGACCACGCCTCCCGGGACGTCGGAGGTGTCAAGCACCTGGTAAAAATCGGTAGCGCTTAGCGGATATTTCTGGCTGGGGATCATCACAACTGTATTGCCGCGTGCGATGGCGGGCCCCATTAATGAGACGAATCCCAGCAGCGGGTACTCTTCGGAGCAGGCGATGCCGATCACGCCGATGGGCTCATTAACCGCGATGGTGATGCCGCGCAGGGTAGTTTCCTGCACACTCCCGCCATACTTATCCGCCCAGGAAGCATAGGAAAACAACCTTTCCACAGCCAGGTCCACCTCAGTCTGAGCTGATTTGAGGCTGCGCCCGGTCATCTTCACAATGCGGTCTATAAATTCATCAATGCGGGCGTACAGATTCTCGGCAATAAAAAAAAGTACCTGGGAACGGTTGTAACCATGGCGCATCGCCCAGCCAGGTTTCGCCAGGTGGGCGGCATGGGCAGCTTCGACTGCGTCGCGGATATCCTTGCGGTTGCCGTCACCGACCTGACCTACGATCCTCCCTTTATGATCGAATACTGCCCGGGTGTAATTTCCATCCGGGCGAACCTGCTTACCGCCGATGTACATTTTAGGAGTGCGGTCGATATCCGGGGCATTATTGCCATCCGCTTTCTCACCTGTGGGCAGTGTTGGACGGGCAGGTGTATGTTTGTCCCAATCCGTCTGCGGATCTTCATGATCCAGGCGATTGAATTCCGGCCGCGGCCGCGCCTGCCAGGCAAAACGCAGATATTCAAACAGGCCTTCCCGGCCTCCTTCACGGCCAAATCCGCTCTCGCGGTATCCCCCAAAACCAGAGGCGGCGTCGAACAGATTTGTGCAGTTAACCCACAGCGATCCGGCTTTGATTTTGCTGGCTGCATCCAACGCCAGGTTGATGTTGTCGCTCCAAACACTGGCTGCGAGACCGTAGCGGGTATTGTTCGCCAGAGCGACCGCTTCAGCAGGGCTGCGGAAAGTAAGCGACACCAGAACCGGACCGAAAATCTCCTCCTGGACGACCTCCGCGGCTGGCTCCACATCGCTGATCAGGGTTGGCTTGTAAAAGAGCCCTCTGGCGGGCAGTTCGATATCCGGCTGGAAGAGTTTGCCGCCTTCAGCGACGCCAGTCTTTACCCAGCCGTCTACAGTATCCCATTGGGACTGGTCAACGATGGCTCCCATGTCGATGCACTTATCAAGCGGGTCTCCGACCCGCATAGTACCCATACGCCGCTTAAGTTTTTCCAGGAAACGGTCGGCAATGTTCTCCTGTACCAACAGGCGCGATCCAGCACAGCACACCTGACCCTGGTTGAACCAGATCGCATCGACCACCCCCTCGACCGCACTATCCAGGTCAGCATCTTCAAAAACGATAAAGGGAGATTTTCCGCCCAGTTCCAGGGATAGTTTTTTGCCAGAACCAGCGGTCTGGCGGCGTAAAATGCGCCCGACATCGGTTGACCCGGTGAAGGCAATCTTGTCCACGTCCGGGTGTTCGACCAGCATCGATCCGGCTTTGCTGCTTCCTGTGATCACATTCACAACCCCGGGCGGCAGTCCCGCTTCAGCGACGACTTCTGCGAACAGCAGAGCGCTGAGCCTGGTGTACGAAGCAGGTTTGAGCACGACGGTATTTCCCATCGCGATCGCCGGGGCGATCTTCCAGGCGAGCATCAACAGCGGGAAATTCCAGGGTATGATCTGCCCGATAACCCCTACCGGCTGGTAATCCTTCAGTTCAGAGTCCATCAATTGAGCCCAGCCAGCGTGGTAGTAGAAATGGCGGGCCAGCAACGGCACATCGATATCGCGCGACTCCCGGATAGGTTTGCCGTTGTCCATAGATTCGAGGACTGCCAACAGGCGGTGGTGTTTCTGGATGTTGCGGGCGATTGCGTAAAGGTAACGGGCGCGCACTATGCCAGGGGCAACACTCCAGGTATCGAAGGCTTTCCTGGCTGATTCAACAGCCAGGTTAACATCATCCTGCCCAGCCTGGGTTGTGACAGCAAGCTGCTCCCCCGTCGCCGGATTAAAACTGGGGTAGGTATCCCTGTTTTCAGGACGCACCCATTCATTGTCAATAAAAAGACCAAAATCGCGGCCGTGCTCTTCAAGCCAGGCCTCAACCACGGCTGGGGATTCGGGTGCCGGGCCGTAGTCCATTGATACGAAGATATCTGATAATTTCATATAAATCTCCAATACCGTACAATCAACTAATCACACGCTGCGTAAATCCAAGGTTCACCGCTCATCCCATCGGCATATGGTGCCTGGCGGCATAATGCCCGCTTGTGTAGTGGTAGAGCTGGCGTTCTATATCCGCCAGCAGGCTGCTGGCTCCGAAGCGGAACAGGCCTGGCTTGGTCCATTCAACACCCAGTTCCTCTTTCATGAGGGCCAGCCAGGACAGGGCTTGTTTCGCTTTGCTGATGCCGCCAGCGGGTTTGAACCCGACCTTATATCCTGTGCGGGCCAGATATTCCCGGATGGCGCGGGTCATGACCAGACCAAATTCGAGTGTGGCATTAACCGGCTCCTTGCCAGTTGATGTTTTTATAAAATCAGACCCCGCCATCATCGCTACCAGACTGGCCTGGTAGACCTGTTTCAGGGTTGCCAGTTCGCCGGTCGCAAGGATTGATTTCATATGGGCGGCCTCGCCGCAAGTTTGCCGGAACTGTTTTATCTCATGGTACAGTTCCTCCCAATTTCCAGTCAGGACAAGGGTGCGGTTAATTACAATATCGACTTCGCGCGCTCCAGACTCAACTGCCTGTTCAATTTCAGCAACCCTCTGTGGCAGAGGTGTTTGACCAGCAGGGAAACCGGTCGCCACGGAGGCGACTGGAATGCCAGAACCCTTGAGCGCTTCTACTGCATCCCTTACACGGTTTGGATAAACGCAAACCGCGCCAACAGCGATATTTTGATCTGCCATACCCAGAGAAGCCAGCATATCCGGCCGTACGGGTTGCCTGGCTTTAGCGCACAGGCGCTTTATCCTGCCCGGGGTATCATCTCCGGCAAGTGTGGTAAGGTCGATACAGGTGATGGCGCGCAGCAACCAGGCCGCCTGCCATTCCTTCTTCACCGAGCGTCGTTTGGGTATTGTATCTGCCCGCCGTTCAACCGCGCTGCGGTTAACCCGGGCAGCCATCACCCAGTCAAGATCGAGCGGCGTTCCAGGATTGCGACTGTTTTCGGAAGCCATATTAGTTTCCTTTTGCTTATTATTTCGTAAACAGACCCACAGACATTTGAATAAATTCTACCCCTGTTAATCAGGTTCCCTCACCCGTGGCGTCCAGCTCTTCCAGCGATTTCCCTTCAAAACCGGATAACGCCTGTCTTAACTGGGTCTCGGTCTCGGCAGGGACGGATGTGTAATATACATCCCCCTCGTACTTTTTCATTGTGTCCAGCGCATCCTGGGGCGTATCACCCCGTACAATTACAAACAAGGCCGAGTTTCCGGGGGAGAGTCTTGAAGTTACATCCTTGATAAATCCCTGGTCAATATCCGCTGAGACTTTTTTGCCGATCAACCTGCCTGCAACTGCTCCGATAACAAGACCCCCTACTGGAAAGAGGACGCCGCCAATCAAAAGACCCAGCATTCCACCGCCGAGGGTCCCAACCCGTTTGCCCAGGTAGGTCTCGTTTTTTATGTGCACCTTTCCGCTTTTGTCCTTATAAACTACGGCGGAATCATTCAAGTCGATCAAGTTTGCATCACGCAGGAAGTTGTGCACATTGCCGGCATCATCTTCGTGGTCAAATATTGAAACAACTATATAGGACATATAACCTCACTTTTTTTTAATAATTCAACAGATATATTCTACCAATCGAATCCACAAAAAATTAAACCAAAAAATTTTCGTTATCAATTGATTGAGTTTTCCAAAATATATCTGGCGGAACCACCATAATTGGCTGGATTACAGGACAAAAGCCACTCATAAACCGCGGGTTCTGTGATGATACAATTAGATTTCTCTTTGCACTGGATCGCTCAGGGCGCCTAAATAGAGATAACCAACAAGCTCGCTCCACACATTAATTAATTCTATATGAAATTGAGCAACCCCGCCTGGCGTATTGCAACAACTGCAGTATATTTCATTATATTTCTGGCAATTGGGATTTCAGCATCCTGGCTGGGACCTGCTCTTCCACATCTGGCGGAACATGTAAAAGCCGGGTTGAGCGCTATAAGCTTCGTCTTTATAGGCCGCTATGCAGGGGTAATGGGCGGTATTTTATTTGGTGGTCGGGCATACGACCGGGTGCGAGGGCACCCATTAATGAGCGTGATGCTTTTATCAATGGCGTTGTGCACCGCTCTGGTTCCATTTTCTGTGGCTTTATGGCAGCTTGCGGCCATTTTGTTCGTTCTCGGTTTCGCATCCGGCAATCTGGATGTGGGGGGCAATACTTTGCTGGTGTGGATCCACCGGGGGCGAGTTGGCCCGTACATGAATGGGTTGCATGTTTTCTTCGGGCTTGGTGCGATCATTACCCCAGTCTTATTTATCCGCTTACTGGTAACGGGGGGATTACGACTGCCCTTATGGATTATCTCAGGTTTCATCTTATTAACCGCCGTCTGGCTTATATTTCTAAAAAGTCCCCACCCGGAACAACCGGTTGAAAAGGATGGAACCGCGAAAGGTATACAGGTAATAATTATGTTGGTGTCTGTTTTTTTCTTCCTGTATGTGGGAGCGGAGGTCGGGATCCAATCCTGGATTTATACCTACTCAATAAAAATAGGCCTGGCAGGAGAAATTTCCGCCGCTTTTTTAAACTCGTTGTTCTGGGTTTTTGTTACCATAGGGCGATTGATTGTTATCCCCATGTATGCTCATATCCGTCCAGCCACAATCCTGGTAACTAACCTGATCGGCGGTATCGCCAGCGTCAGCCTGATCCTGCTGTTTCCGGGTTCAGAAAGCGCCCTGTGGATTGGAGTAGGGGCAGCGGGTTTATTTATGGGATCAATTTTCCCGACAACTCTTACCTTCACTGGTGATTGGATCGGAGCAACGAGCAAAATAACTAGCTGGTTCCTGGTGGGCGCCAGTTTAGGCGCAATGTCGCTGCCGTGGGCGATCGGGCAGCTGATTACAATGGCCGGGCCGGGAAGCTTTATGGCAGTTATACTCGGCGCGATGCTGGCGGCACTTGTTTTCATGTTGATCATTATTCGATTGGCCAGAAAACTTGAGATAATCCAGGGGCAGGTTTATGAAATTTGAGGATTATTTTGTTACAATATAAGCAGATAACCAGCCGAACTGAACCCTCAGGAGAGAAACCCATGAAAAAAATGCTCACAATCCTTATTATGTCCTGGTTGCTTTCGTTGTGCTTGATGGGGACTTCACCCGGTAGGGTCGGGATAATTAATGGCACAGAGGATCCCCCGTGGCCGAAGGAAGTCAATCAAGGCGAACCCACCATGGAAAAGATCTTTGTAAACTGGGGTGATCTGCAGATCGGTTCACCAACTTCAATAAACAATAGTTGGTCACAACCAGAAACATCCAATGGAATTTACTATTTTGTCAAAAACAATAATCTCTATTACTGGTTTGATTTCCCCAGCGCAAGATTTCCAAAGGTTGGATTGTGCCGCTGGCGCTACATTTACGATTCGGAACATGAGTGGTAGAGATAGCAAGGATCATCCTTTTCCCGATTTGTTCGCATAACGGCGTGTTTCCAGGATTATGGGGGAGTTTATATATATAAATACTACAAATCCTGAACCTCAAAATATCAGGTTCAGGATTTTTCTTAGTCCAGGTACTTCAGGCCTCATTGGGTCTGAATATGAGGATTGATGACAGAGGGTTTTAACCACTTGTATATTTATAAAATGAGTTGCGAGGCTGATCAAAAAATAACACTTTTGCGAAATTTTTCGATTTTATTTACTCAAAACAATCATGGTCGATATTTTTTCAAGATTGTGCTGTGAAAATTTTTCAGATAGTGGCGTGAGGGATATCCGGATATATTTTTAGGGTAGAATCTACTGGCAAGCAAGGAAACCTGGAAAAATGCATTAATCAATAATTCAAAGGTGAGTAAATGCAAGAACTGCACCCAGATTTAAACCGGATATTAATATCAAAAGAGGAAATCCAGCAGCGGGTAGCTGAAATGGCTGCCCAGATTTCGGACGACTTCAGGGATGCTGGCAGGCTGTACATTGTGGGAATCCTGAAAGGAGCTTTTATATTTCTGGCGGACCTGACCCGCAACCTTGATTTACCTCATGTAGTCGACTTTATGGCATTATCCAGTTATGGGAAATCCACAGAATCGGGCGCGGTCCGGATTTTGATGGATCTGCGGGAACCAGTAGATGGGCTGCATATTTTAATTGTCGAAGACATCGTCGACAGCGGCCAAACCCTGACATACCTGCACCGCATTTTGAAAGGCCGCAAACCCGCCTCAATCCATACCTGCGTACTGGTGAAAAAAGAAGGTCATCAGGAAGCAGTGCCGATCGATTATCTGGGCTTTTCAATACCAAAAGTTTGGGTCGTCGGGTATGGGCTTGATTACGCCGAGAAGTACCGCACACTCCCTTATGTTGCTGAATTAAAAAGCTCAGTTTATTCGGGTTGAGAGGACTGGTAATTCCACGCTTTCCAAAAGGGTGAACCTATTATTTTTCATGCTAAAATACAACCCAATGCCAACAACACAAAAAAATCCAGATGAACAACAGTCCACTGAGCCGTCTGGACAGAAACTGCCTGATCCAAATCCCGTAACTAAAAAACGCCATCATTACGAGATGGTGTGGCAGGTGTATGTGCCACTAGCTGGCGGCGTTATTCTTGTCCTGTTTTTGATGATATTAACCGTCAGCGGCTCCAACTACGCCATCAGGAAAGGCGCAGATGTTGCAATGATCTGGTTAATAACGCCTGCGCTGGTTATTTCACTCATCATTCTGGCAATAAATGCAGCCGCGATTTATGGCATTGCCCAATTAATATTTGTGCTGCCAGGATACTCCCGGATTTTACTGGATTATTTCCTTGCTGCCGGGAAAATTGTTAACAAAATGGGAAACAGGATGGTATCACCATTCTTTCAAGTGCAAACCTTTAATGCTGCCCTGCGCCAGATTGGACGCAGCCTCCGGCCAAGACGGGAGTAGCTGCCAAAGGTTTTCCCGGTGAGGTTCCCTCCCAATAAGTAACAAATTTTTTATTCTACATACAACAAATAAATAAATTGGAAAGGATTACAATGAGCGAACAGGAATTCGATATTGTGGAAGTTGAAAACTGGCAGCCGCGTGTGCTGGCAGCAGGAGCTATCCTCGGCGCCCTGGTGGGTCTGGGTGCAGCTTATTTAATGATAAACGTGAATAGGGAAGAAGGGCCGCCCAAGATCTCGGCAGGTGAAGGGGTTAAATTAGGAATTCTGGTCCTTGGATTACTGCGCAGCGTGGCTAACCTGGGAGAATAATTTCTGGTGACTGGCCTTTCCCTTGAAACTTGTATTCCCTGCCGCAAAGGAGATCCGCTAGTGGAAGAAAATGAAATCCCGGAATTAAAAGTCCAAATTCCGGAATGGGCAGTGATCGAAATTGATGGTATCAAACGGCTTGAAAGAAAATTCAAATTTAAGAATTTTATAGAAGCCCTGGAGTTCACCAACCGGGTTGGCACGCTGGCGGAGGCTGAAGACCATCACCCGGCATTGCTAACAGAATGGGGGTCAGTGACCGTCACTTGGTGGACACACAGTGTGGGAGGTCTGCACCGAAACGATTTTATAATGGCTGCCAGAACAGACGAAATCTACCGCTGACAGAAGATTAATATTTAAAAAACCAGGAATTCAGCCCAGTAAATTTTATTTGTTAAGCTGTTTGGGGGAAATTTCATCTATGGAATTATCTATTTCCCGTTTCCGATCTAACTTTCTGGCCAATGAGCAATTCCGGCATCCCACTGAGGGTCAACACCCCCCAGCACCAGTGCTGACAAACTAGCATTTGCATACAATTGAAGGAGCATCTCGAAAATCGCCCAGCATTCCCCTGCCCCTCCTGCAGTATCAGGGAAATTTGCTGGTCGTCTAGGGTGCAAATTATCCGAAAGTCACACTGGAAAACGTTGAATCAGTGCAGGGCATCCTTGATAGAATTAAAATCTTTTATTATCTGCCTGTTTTTGAAGATGAAGGTCACGGCATCCACGAGGCAAAACAAATGCACCCTTTACCTTAGGCTGTCAGCTTTCACAAAGAAACATTATCGAAAATTGTTTCCCGTTTTTCTAAGAATGAGGATGATCTTAATAAAAAATACAAGAACAAGTAATCCACTCGTGACAATAATGGGCACCCAATTAGATTTGCTCTTCAATGTTAAACTCCGATAAATTTCAATTCCCTCATAGCTGACCAAAGTTGTGTAAAGAATTGTGGATAAATTCGCTCCTTAACATTCAGGGTTTAATCCCTAGATATTCCTTCAGGCTAATGCAGCCTCACTAGTCATGACTTCAAAATTTGTTATGGTGGCGGTGATCTCAGGTGCTTCCACCAAGACCTGCATTTCCAAGTAACGATGGCAAGTGAGCCATTCTTCGGACTATTCCATCGATAGAGCCGCATCCAATCGCAAACAGCTTACCCGGTTTGGAAAGATGCGGATCACTCAACTTCGCCGCCTACCTTCTTGATGGAAATGCTCCAGCCTATTGGTCGTTCGCAACGGTTTACGGTGTAATGCTGGCAATGCAAACACTGCCGTGGTGTCTGCGATGGTTGCTTCCAGCCAGGTTGATAAATCAGGACATGTAACTGCCCGCTCATCTATCAATCTGTTAGCTCGTTTGAAGGCTCGCTTCTGGTCCGGTACATCGAACACATCCCTTAGTTGGCTTTGGGTTTGGTCTCGTGCCCTTCGAGGCACTTTGGAACCCGTGTTGCGCTGGTAGAGGTTCTGGCATCCCTGCCAAACCTGTCCTGAGCTTGCCGAAGGATCGCTTCGGGGAAGTAGCGTCTCAAAGCCATTTTTAAACCTCGATGCTCATCAGATACCACCAAATGTACAGATTGTGGATCCAGGCCTCGATCTAAAAAGTCATCAAATATAGCACTCCAGATCGCTTTTTCTTCTCCAGGTGCCACATCCATATCGATAATCTCCCGGTGCCCATGTGCGGTTATGGCCTTCACGGTTAGCACACCATCACTTTTGACTTGACCACCACATTTGGTAAATTCAGCGTATGCCTCGCGCATGTTCTCTTAGCTAGCGTCAATCACCAGAAAGGGATAGGCTTGATCCAGTGGCAGCCTGCACAACCGGTCCAGTTCCTCAACCAGTGCTTATGTCAAGCGAGAGACCTGGTCTCCTGCTGAACCCTACAATTTCTATCCGTGACAAATTCTTTAGTTTAAGCAATAATATAATATGGCAGATTAATTATTGTTAATAAAATGAATGGGAATGGGAACAAAGATTTTTCTGCATGTTCTGTACGCTTTGAAGAATTTCAAAAAGAGGCAATTATTAGTTGATGAAACGGAATAGATTTAGTCGTATAGAATTACACAAAAAAAATTCGACTATCCCCAGAAATCATATATTTACACTATTTATTCTGATTTTATTAATTTTGGTTGGTGTTTCGTGTTCACCATTTTCGGGACAAGTAACTTTTCAACCATCAGAAATAACTATTACACAACCTCCACCGCCTATTTCTTCAGTTAACTTTGCACCAACTATTACTTTCACGCCTGAACCAACGAATACGTCCACCATACAACCATCATCTACAGCAATTCTAACAAATACATCCACATTTTCACTAACAACTAATCCAACTTTTAACGTTGGAGATTACTTTAATACAGGATGTATACACTCTGATTTTTGGATTCCAAAGAATCCGAATCAGGCAAAGATAGATGAATTGGGCTGCTGGGATCTGGAACCTTTTGGGTTTTTAACAAATATGGATAGTGGGATTTCAATCAGACCGCCATTTAAAATTTTTGAATATTGGATTTATTATCCAATCTCTAATGATGCAATCAAAATTCAATGTACTGTGAAGTTTTTTAACTTAAGTAACGATTACTTTCGTTTGGGATTTTCAGGGGATAGAGAAAATCCCAACCCCATTAATTCTTTTTTATCCTACCGACAATCCGGAACTTCCGTTATCAGTGCTTCTTACAGAAATTCGTCAAATCAGATCTTAGATGTTTTATATGAAAAGCCAAAATTTCCTCACAATATTACTATCATGATGGATAAAGGTGATATAGAAATTGAGATCGATGATAAACACACTTCTCCCCCTTGGAAGGTGATCGATAGTATTCCAGAAGATAAAATGGGGTTTTGGATTGAATATTATGTAAATAACGGATTTTCATATTCATTGGATATAAATGATTGTGAATTCATCACCCAATAAATCCATCCAGTCATATCGGCTGAAAAGGAATTGGGTGAGAGAAATAAATTTTATAAATAAATCTGACAAATATTATATTCGGACCAGAATCCACAACCATGACCATATTCAATCCAAAAGGTTGAATTATTGAATTTGAGACCGTGTAAATTCAAACCTTTTCAGGACCTGCCTAGGTTGAAAAAAACTAAGCGCAAAAGAGCGCAGCCCCAAACATCACAGTAACGTTTATAAGTCTTTGCACAAAATATGGTGAAAAATAAGCGGTTTCCGCTAATATATATTTTTTTGACTTATGAAATCTATTTCATCTAAGTAGCATAAAAATGTCTGCAAAAAAGGTTGTTATTATCGGCGCTGGTTGTGCTGGTCTCTCTGCTGCTTATACTCTGCGCAAGCACGGGGCAGATGTAATTGTTTATGAAGCCACTTCCGTTGCGGGTGGACGCTGCCAGACAGAATGGGGATCAGTGATCATCACGTGGTGGACATACAATGTGGGAAGCCTGCACCGTAACGATTTTATATTGGCTGCCAGAACAGACAAAATCTACCATTGATAGAAAACTAATAAATTGAAGCAGGAATCCAGTCCAGCAATTTTTTTTGTTGGGTTTTTTGGGGGGAAATATATGCAATGGAATTCTCTAAACATTGAGCCGCGCTGCCGGGTTGGTCACGGAGAACCTGTTTGTGCGAAAGAGCTGCCACCTGCGGTTGAAATTCGCCCCGGATACCTGGTTGCATGCCATATGGCGACCATATAGCAGATACCATCGTGGAAGATCAACCCCTGCTGCAGATCATCGACCTTTATAAACAATTCCCGGTCGCGCGCGGCATCGGCGACTGGTTCAGTCGCCATACCCAGCAGGTAGTGCACGCCGTGGACGGCGTCAGTTTAACTGTCGAAAAGGGCGAAATACTGGGTCTGTGGGTGTATCGGGCTCCGGAAAAACCACGCTGGGCATGAACGTGTTGGGTTTGCAGGAGCCCACCCGCGGCAGCATTCTGTTTGATGGATACGACGTGCTCGACTGGTCGCATGGTAAGCTGGTTCCCGAAGGGGATGACAAACTCGGGATCGAAAACCTTAACCGGCGCAAGCAGATCCTGGTCCTGCGCCGCAAGGCGCAGATGGTCTTTCAGGATCCCTACGACTCGATCAATCCACGCCAGACCATTTTTGAAATCGTTTCCGAACCGCTGCAAATCCATGACCTGGGCCTGGACGCAGAAGTGAAAAAAGAACGTGTTCGTATTGCCATGGAAGACTGCGGCCTGACACCAGCTGAAAAATTCTGGAACCGCTATCCGGATTGTTTGTCCGGCGGCCAGCGCCAGCGCGTGGTGATCGCCAGCGCTTTGGTGATGGAACCGGAACTGCTGGTTACTTTACCAACCGGATCGCAGTCATGTACCTGGGCCGGATTGTAGAAATTGGTCAAACAATTGAGGTGCTTAAAGAACCGCGCCATCCCTATACACAGGCTCTGGTGTCAGTGGCCCCGGTTCCCAATCCACGCAAACGCCGCAAGCGCATAATTCTACAGGGAGAGGTACCCAATCCAATTGACATACCGGAAGGCTGCCGTTTCCAACCTCGCCGCCTTATTAAAACAGAGGAATATACCCGGTTTGACCTAACTTATGTCCAGATCTCCCCGGAGCATAAAACCGCTTGTTTAAAAATTCCAAAAGCATTTTCACCACCGATATAATAATATGGAACGTTTGATATTATTGGCGCTGAAGAACCGGCATTAAAATTGGCCGTCCTGGCAGCCGGGAAACTATGGAAAATTGTTAGCGCGGGGGCAGAGCTGAACGAGCCGGGGCAGAAATTATGCGCATCAACGAAGAGAACCCAGATGAGCTGATTGAATCGCAGGACAAACTACTGCACAGCTGTATGCCTATGTCAGAAAAGGAGTTGGTAAATAAATCCATGAATGCAGAAATTTTTTTAGATGCCCTGCTGGGGCTGCCAGTCATCGATGATGAACTCTGGCCACAAGTCTCGCCGGATGGTCGCTGGGTCGTCTGGACCTGGTTCCAGACCGGCCCGGCTGCGGATGTTTTTGCTGTCCCCAGCGACGGCTCAAGCCCTCCAGTCCGGCTTACAGATACTGACCAGGATACATTTTTTGTATCCTGGACTCGCAACAGCCAGTCAATTGTCGTCGAACAGGATCAAGACGGCGATGAGCGGGTGCAGCTTTTTCGGGTCGACCTGAACCATCCGCTGGTTATGCACCCGCTGACCGAACCGCATCCTAACTATTACATCCAGGGCGGTTTCGTGCACCCCAAAAATAACTGGCTGGTCTACGGCGCAAATGTCCACCCCCGGACCGGCCTGGAGACTGAGGAAACTTACATCTACCGCCACGACTTGACCAGTAGAGAACGTGCAGCGCTGGCGAAGCCAGAAAAGGCAGCTTATACAGTCCCAAAACTCAATTCGCTGGGAACGCATATCCTTTATGGTCGCAAAGACCTGCACCCCGCCGGGCAGCAGATATGGTTAGTGGATATAAACGGCTCAGATGACCGGGAAATTTTTAATTTCGGAGATTCAATCAAAACCTACGCAGATTGGCATCCGGATGGCAGCAGGGTGGTTTTGCTGGCGGAAACGCCCACTCACTACAAAGTCGGTATCTGGGAGTTGGGAAATTCCGCTGTACATTGGCTGGTAGATGATCCGGCTCGCGATATCCAGGCCGCCTTTGTGCCTGAAAACAGCCAGGATATTGTGATAGTGGAAGACCGGCAGGGGCGCGTTAGCAGTTCTCTATTCAACATCAACCAGATGACCGAAATCGAAATGACCGGGTATGAAGGAAATCTCATCCCGCTGGCTCCCATAACGGGTGAAAAATGGGTTGGGTTTTATTACAGCGCCCGCCAGCCAGGCGATATTGTCCAATTCGACCGGGCAGATATTTTCACCAGTACTTTTACAAGCTTCACAAGTCCGTGGAAGGCAGCAGAAATACAGCAGGAGCAACTGGCCTCCGCCGAAGATTTTAACTGGCAGTCCTCAGATGGATTAGAAATTCACGGATGGCTTTATCGCCCGTCAGGGGATTTGCACGGCACAATTGTTTATGTACACGGCGGGCCGAACTACCACAGCCGGGATTATCTAAATCCAGAAATCCAATTCCTGGTGAGCCAGGGTTTTAACGTTTTCGATCCCAATTACCGCGGCAGCACTGGTTACGGCCTGCCGTTTCAGCAGGCGATCCTGGAGGATGGCTGGGGCGGCCGGGAACAGGACGACATCCGCACCGGAATCGAAGCATTAATCCACAAAGGTATTGCTTCGCCGAACAGGATCGGGATCACAGGCACCTCATATGGGGGCTACTCGTCCTGGTGGGCAATCACCCATTTCCCGCCCGAGATTGTGGCGGCGGCAGCCCCTATCTGCGGGATGACCGACCTGGTTGTTGATTACGAAACCACCCGTCCGGATCTTCGCCCTTTCAGCATTGAGATGATGGGCGGCACACCAAAACAGGTGCCTGAACTTTACCGCCAGCGCTCACCGCTAAATTTTGTTGAAAATATCAAGGGAAAGCTTCTGATCGTCCAGGGCGCAAATGATCCCAATGTCACACCGGAAAATGTTACAACGGTGCTGGGAGCCCTTGATAGAAATAAAATCTCTTACGAACTTCTTGTTTTTGAAGATGAAGGCCACGGCATCCACAAGTTAAAAAACAAGCGCACCCTTTACCTGAGGCTGGCCGCGTTCTTCAAAGAAGCGTTCTCGTAAATCAGCCGCCAATTCGATGGAGTTGAGAAGATCGATGTTTGTATATCAGCCCCACAATCAAGAGCTAAGGATCGCTGACAGGCGGTTTATTGGACCATAATTGACCTGACCGTCCGAAAAAATAATGGGAACAAATCCGGGTACAATCCGGTTGGTTTTGGCAACTGTATAGATCTGGGAGGATGACTATAAGAGACTCAACATTCTGGAGGGTTACTTTTCCACGAGCTCTGAGCACATACGCCCTCGTAATCTTTGCAATGCTGTGGTTCGGGTTCGCTATCGCACTGGTCGTTGATCGTTATTGGTTGGACTTGCTCTGGAATTGGGTGGCGGCCTTGCCCGCCATGGCGGAGATCATAGTCTGGGTGTTGTTTCTCCCCATAATGGTGGGGCTTTGGATCTGGGAATCTTCCTGGCCAGTTCTCGTGCGCCTGTTGGCATCCGCCGGAATCGTTGTCTGGACTATCCTCGCGGTATCCAGCTTTTTGCGAGCTGTGCGCTAGGTCTGCCTTTGCGTCCCAGGCCTCAGACCAGGCAGATTATTCTTAGTGTTGAGTGTCACAACATGTGAGTTTAAATGGGGTGGAAAAATACGAACCACTTTCTGGTAAAAAGCGAATGTGTAAACTTCAATCGGGAACCACCCCCATGACCATACTCAGCCTAAAAGACCATATTGTTTCAATTTCCATTCATATAAAATACGAAACTGGATTCGGGTTGCAAATCATAGTCATTTTCTATTCCCTGCAACTTGGAATTTTTCAATCTTCGTGAATAAATTTCTCGGCATCTAAAGTCTTACCCTATCAAATCAGAATTACAAAAGGCTGTGTAAAACTTAAGCGTTTTCCTGCCTGTATTACAGCTAGATGCTCTAGATTAGGTATTCTTATCAGACATATTAAATTCCTTTAAACTAACAACTGTTAATTAACCTAAAAGTCTCTCTAATTTTTCCAACATTTTTTGTCTCACTTATTCTGACACGCTACAGCTTCTCCCCCTTTTTTTGGTAAAATCCACCGTATTCACATTGAGTTTCAGTTGCTATCAATCAATTGGATATTCAACACCCTGTATGTATTATCGTTTCATCTAGTTCATTAAAAATAGGGGAAAATACCAAATACTCCTTCAAAAAATTCCGTTCTGAACTTGTTTCTACTAAATGAATTATCCCTCATGATCAAACTCGGTAAAAATCCCCTATTGAAGTGTATAAAAAAATTCTGTCGCAATTCATTGTTGAAATTAAGCTGGTTTTAAATGTTATATCATATATACAAAAAAAGTAATCGCCTGTCATATTTCTTGCTTTTTTTTATCCTATTTATTGGATTCATTTTGAGGGTATCCGGAATAATTTCAGGAATCTGGTCCATAAACAAATACAACAAAATAAACCACCCGGATGAGTTTCGAATTGCATATTATGTTCGCGAATTTCCTAATTCTTTCCTGTGGAATACAGATTTCAGGATTCCTACATTTCTCCACCACATTATCAGTTTTGCAACACTTCCATTTTACAGATTGAAATCGGGCGACATTTACGATTTCTTACTTCGATTTGACATTATTATGATTACTGGGAGATTGTTTTCAATTTCAGCTGGAATAGGGGCCATAATCCTAACTTACCTGGTCGTGAAGAGAAATTATGACCGAAATATGGCATTTTTAGCAGCAGTCCTGCTTACATTCTCCATGTATCATGTTGTAAATTCAAGCTATCTAACTACGGATATTACTACCTCATTCTTCCTTATCCTATACATTTATTGGATTATTAGAGCCTTCCAAACAAAAACTACCAAGTATTTTGTTTTTGCAGGGGTCACCCTTGGATTACTCATAGGCACCAAGTACACTGGTGCCCTGGCGTTGATCTTTATTCCTGTTTTTATATATTTTTATGACATAAGATTAAATCCCGAGATGCCTCTTGGGAAAAGGTTGAAGAACATAGTATTCAATTGGAACTATTGGATTGTACTTATACTTGCTGTAATCATGTTTTTCCTCACCACCCCAGGTTTATTTTTACATCCTCAGGAGTTTATCGATTCAATAAAGTATCAATCTTATTGGGGAGTATCTGTGAATCAACTTCCGCGTTGGGATATCTCGATTTGGGTGTCTCAAGCTGATAAATTAATTAATACAATTGGACTCCCTTTGGCACTTGCGTTTATCGTTGGTCTAATTTACAGCATCAGCCGCCGGAATCCTGTAGAGTGGGCTGGGCTTATACTTATTTTGGTTTTCTGCTTATATTTTGGTAATTCTCTCGCTGCCAGGTACATTATCCTCATCACGCCACTAATTGCCATCTACGCCAGCTTGGCGCTCATAACTCCAATAAGAAATTCTAACCAAAGAATTCGCTGGTTCGGAATAATTTTATCGGTTGTAGTCATAAGCTACTCGGTTGTTTATTCTGTACTAGGTGCTATCTCCCGATATCCAGAAACTCGCACCCAAGCTGCTGAATTTATCGATAAGAATATCCCTTTAGGTTCGACAATAGGCTTAGGCTATACAACACCTGAATATGAACACCCAAATAGATATCCATGGATAAATTTTAGAGAAAAATTCATTTACATGGATTTTCTTGAAAGACCACAATACATAGTTATGTCTTCAACTGATTTTTAAGCTATACGTGAAGCGATTCAGAATAAGATTCTAAATTCAGATTTTAGCCTACCTGAAGAATATCATAATAAATGGTATCTTAGCTCTCCCCCTCCGCCTGATGTATTTCGGTTTCATGCTGATTTGATGCACAACGGTGGAGACGAATACGAATTGTTGAAAATATTTCAACCACGAAAATTAGCGCCAATAGATTTTCCTCCACCGATTATAGAAATATACAAACGATTGGATGAAGATTAATCGTGATGTTACCTCTTGTAGTTGCAGATGTAGAATTTCATAGTTTGTAATAAGAGTCAAGTTGAAAATAAAAAGCTTTAATTCTGAGTTGGATATCAAGTGGGGAATTATGAATTCCATATTCAATAAATAAGAAATCTACCCCCATGACCATACTCAGCCCAAAAGACCGCAGCGTTTAGTATTAATTTAAAAGATTATTTATAGTCACATTCCTTCTAGTACTCGAATTTGTGTCTCTCACAAATAACCCAATTTTTTGCCAATTTATTAATCGTATGGCATATAATCCATCTGAGCGGTTTAAACAATAATGGAAAAGTGCTCCCGGTTTTTTTGGTTTCTTGCTTTACAGGGTCTTATGTGCTTTTTATTAATGCTCATTATCCCATCTGACCCAAAGAATGCCGTTGTTTTAGGATTGTCAATTTTCCGCCTGGCTTCCGTTGGTGGGTTTCTGCTTGTGATTTTGATGCTGTTGTGGGTAGGATTACAGGTTCAGAAAAACACTAACATGGGATGGGAAGTGCAGGCTTTTATAAATGGTTCAACGACACGTATAAACCTGGCTCACAGCATAGTCTTAATAACTACGGCCGGCATTCTTGGTTCTGCCATTTTCTTTCTTGCCTGGATCAGCTTATATCCACGTTATTCAGCATACTTTTTACGTTTATCACCGGTAATTTTATTCATGTTATTAATCTGTGTTCAGGTATTTTTACGCCTGAGAGCTTATTTTTCAAATCTCTCAGATAGGATTTGCCAATTTCGGGTGAAAATCAACCAAAGTCTAAGCAAGTATAAAATTACCCTGATTTTTACTCTCATTTTATTTTTATTGTTTGGATTACTATACATCCAACTCGTGGAACGACATGCCCAGAATGTAAATATATACCCCCAGTTTAGCGACCAGGACTCATACATGGATATTGCCTTAAAAGCCTACCAATCAGGCTTCCAGTACAAAGGAGATCGAAATCGAACTCCTCTTTTTCCCTATTTGATGGCAGTATTCTACAAACCAGATATGCCAAGGGTGATTTTTTTCCGGCGAAGCCAGCAAATGAACCTGGCACTTTCTATCATCTCCCTTTCAGGCATATTTTTTATCGCAAGAAGATATATTCCAGGCGGGCAGTCACTGGTATTTACTCTCATTGCTGCAGTTAGTTTATTTGTGTACAAAGCTGGCTATGTCCAACCGGAATTGCTGTTCTATTTTTTGTTTTTTGTCAGTTTCATCTTGATGTGCAAATTGCTCTTGAAACCTAACTACTGGTTGAGTGCGGCGGTTGGCTTATCTTTAGCGTTTTCTTACCTGACGAAAGCTGCAGTTCTACCCACATTTGTTTCATTCATAATGGTATACACAGCCCAATTATTCTTTTTTTGGATAAAGAACCTCAAAAACCAGGATGAATCTAAGCCAGCAAAGGACGTTCCATACATTCGGGTTGTAAACCTTGTCGTAATGGTTGCAGCCTTCCTGGCGTTACTCTCCCCTTACCTGCTGGAAAACAAGCGCCTTTTCAGAAGTTATTTTTACAATGTAAATACAACATTTTACGCATGGTATGATTCGTGGGAGCAGGTAGAAGAAGGTACAAAATCCCACGGTGACAACATTGGGTGGCCCGACCTGCCGTCTGAACAAATCCCATCTTTAAGAAAATATCTGCAAGAACACACTCCTCAACAAATCCTCAGACGTTTCGCCAGCGGCTTTGAAGGTGAAGTGAAATTTATAATAAAACCATACAGCCGCTTCAACTATCCAGCAATATATACAATCACCGTTATTGCCTTAGGCCTTTACAATATTCGCCTGTCACTACAATTATGCAAGCGTTATTTCTTCCTGCTTATTTTTACCGGAATGTTTTTTGGAATTAACTTAATTTCGTTTGCCTGGTTTTCCCCTATTGCTGGATTCTACCTGGGACGATTTCTTTATGGATTGTACCTGCCGTTTCTTTTTTGTTTATTCGTGGCGCTGTACCAACTCGGCAAGGAGCTACAAACAATCCATTTTTTAAGCAAGCCAATCCAGGTAACCGACCTGGTATGGGTAATCCATATGATTGTATTACTTATGGTTTTCTATGAGATTTTATTCTTCACACCAAACCGGCTGGCTGTTGGATACTGGTATGGAAAGTGAATCGCGCGGGGGTCTACCTGAATTGGTAAACACCCACTTATAGACACATTTTCAGCTTAATAAGAATTCCCATGTAACCTCGCAGAAAAAAATTGGTTTTACTTTCCTGATATGAATGAGAATAATTGGCTGATTAGTGTCAAATCTTGAAAGACAGAATTTGTGGAAATTCAAGAAAAACTTATATGTCGGAATTTTTTTAACAATCAGGAATCCACCCCCATGACGATACTCGGCCCAAAAGACCGTATCTTTTATTGTCTTTTTGACTTAATTTACTTTGTAAACACAACATTGTACAAAGAGAAGTCCCCACTTTATTTAATCAACAGTATTTTTTATTTCAATTTCCTGACTTGGGTTGTGTATCCATGCACCCGCATTAATTTCGCCAGAGGTAGTTTGATATATTCGCAAATTTACAATTACAGGGCAGTCTCTAACTATGTTATTCCCTAAATTAAAAGCACCTCTACTTCTCGAAGTTTGGTAATAATTTGACTGGGTGAGAATTGTTGGCCTGGCGTTCTGCCTGCTCCCTTTGCAAACTAATCCTAAATTATCCATTGAATCAGTTTTTCGGGGGCAAGCCAGCAACATTTATAATATATTTATAAAATTAGCCTTCCTGATTCTCTGGGTTTCTGATAAACTTCGGCAACTTAACTCATGGCTCCGACCAGATGGGTCGGAGTTTTTTTGTGGAGCATTGATTTTCTATGCAAGTTACAAAATCCAATCTTCGGAATATAGCCATCATCGCCCATGTTGATCATGGAAAAACCACCCTATTGGACGGATTGCTCCGCCAGGCTGGTGTTTTCCGAGAGAACCAGCAAGTGCGCGAACGTGTGCTTGATTCGAATGAATTGGAACGAGAACGCGGGATTACCATCCTGGCAAAAAACATATCCATCCAAATAACCGATCCGAACAGCGGCGAACAAATTAAGGTCAACCTCGTCGATACGCCCGGACATGCTGATTTCGGCGGGGAAGTCGAACGCGTCCTCAACATGGTGGATGGTGTCTTGTTGTTGGTCGATGCAGCCGAAGGCCCGCGCCCACAGACCCGTTTCGTCCTGAAGAAAGCGCTGGAATTAGGCCACAAGGCTATTGTGGTGATCAATAAAATCGATCGGAAAGATGCGGACCCTGTACGGGTTTTGAACGAGACATTTGACCTTTTTATCGAGCTGGGCGCCACCGACGAACAGGCTGATTTTCCAGTGATATATACCGTTGCCACTTCCCAAAAAGCAGGTTTTACACCCCGTGTGAGTTCTGACCTTCAGCCGCTCTTTGAAACGATCCTGACAGAAATCCCCCCTCCAGTTGTGGATCCGGATGCCCCTTTGAAGATGCTGGTTACAACTCTGGACTATGACAATTATCGTGGGCAAACAGCGATCGGTAGAATTTTCGCCGGGAGAATGCACGCTGACCAACCTGTTTCAAGGCTGACCGTGCAAGGCGATAACATACCCGAAACCATCCGCTATTTATACGTCTGGGCGGGATTGGAGCGGATAGAGGTAGAAAAGGCAGAAGCAGGCGATATCGTTGCAGTTGGCGGTTTGGAGGCCATTTCGATTGGCGAAACTTTATCCGATCCTGAAAATCCGGTTGCATTGCCGACTATAACCATTGAAGAACCTACTATGCGTATGGCTTTTGAAGTCAACACCTCACCCTTCGCCGGAAAAGAGGGCCAATGGGGAACATCCCGCAAATTGCGCCAGCGTCTGTTCGACGAGTTGCGCAGCAATCTAGCGTTGAAAGTGGAAGAGACCAGCAGTTCCGACTGTTTTATTGTATCCGGGCGCGGAGAATTGCACCTGGCTATTCTGATCGAGACCATGCGGCGCGAAGGCTATGAATTCCAGGTTTCACGCCCGGAGGTCATCCTACGCAGCGGAGCAGATGGGAAAATACAGGAACCTTTCGAAGTGGTTCACATAGATACCAGCCAGGAGACAGTCGGCGCAGTGGTAGAGATGTTAGGCAAACGGCGTGGAGTAATGCAGGATATTACCGAGTCGGGCAACGGCTCTGTCCACCTGATATATTTTATTCCAACCAGAGGTATGCTGGGGTTCCGCTACCATTTATTGACAGCTACGCGCGGAATGGCGACCATGAACTGCGTCTTTAAGGGTTATGAAACAATGGTTGGCGAATTAGCCTCCCGTTCGAAGGGATCACTTGTCGCATGGGAAAATGGGGTGGCAACCACTTTCGGACTCAAAAATGCCGAAGAAAGAGGTACATTATTTATTAAACCCGGGACTGAGGTCTATGAAGGTATGGTTGTCGGGGAACACCAACGACCTGGAGACCTGGATGTAAACATCTGCAAAACCAAACACCTGACTAATATGCGCAATTCAATCCGGGATATAGATATCCGCCTTTCTCCACCGAGAGAATTAAGCCTGGACGAGTCAATTGAATACCTGGCAGATGATGAATTGTTAGAAATTACTCCCCATAATATCCGCATACGTAAACGCATTATGGATATGCACCATCGCGGTCGCCAATCAAAACAAACAAAAAAAGCATCTTTATTATCACTTGAAAGTCAGATCGGCTAATACACACGAAGCTGTAGCGACCACAACAGTTTCATCCGTTAAACACTAAACAACAGTATTCGAACCTGCCTTACCCTTGTTTTCAGGTCTGCCCCTTGGTTAAATTTCGTCACTATATCGTTTAACAGCCGGCAATAATTAACCTGAGGGAAAGTTAGACGTGGCTTATCGATAAAATTAGTGACCTGCCCCCCCAGAACTGATCCATTTTATTAGTTTGTATTGTGATTCAAGTAATATCGCGGATATCGTCAACGCTATTTGGTATCTGTTTGTGAATATCAAGTACTGATGAACAATATCATAAACCCCGATTCGAAAAATAAAAGGGAAGCCGTAAGTTGTTAGGATATTCTCCTCGAACCTGGTGCTTTCCGCAACACCTGCAAACTATAGGTTCATCCTTTATTTCTTCAGCACAATACGGATACTTTTTAATTTCGCGTTACCCCTCCTTTCACCCTTCTAATCAACCGCACAGGTATAAAATATCATAGGAAGGGTTCACCCCACACACGCAAGCGTTACAAAGAGCGAATTTACAAACAATTATTGACACACCTGAAAACTAAATTTACAGAAAAGATGTTGCACAATCTTGTGGGCATCGTACTGCGAATAGACCGCACGCGGGTTTTCCAAAGCTCTTATTTGACCACCCTCCCCGCTTTTTTTGTCACACGAAAACAGCCCTTGGAAGAGATGCAGGAACACCAGAATCCGAACCGTATCTAATTTTGATGTCGAACGTCATATATAAAGGAGTACAGGGAAAATCTATTAGACTAAAAACAACAATAAAAAAAGGAGGCAAAAGCTGATATGAAAAAGAAACTAGCACTTCTGGGACTGGTTGTATTGATTGCCCTGGTCACCGCCACGACGGCGCTGGCTAGTCACGAGAAACAATCCTTCACCATTGGCGGCTACATCACCGCTATCGGTGCTGACACGATCACAGTCCAGACGGTGAAAGGCAGTGCCACTGTGTCGGTCAACGGCGACACTATCTTCTTCAGGCGGATTTCAGACGGTGTTTTTGTGGACATCGAATTTAAAGATTTAGAATTGGGTGATTCGACCAACATAAAATACACAATTGACGATGGTGTATCTGTCGCATCCCAGGTCAAGGTGGATGTACCGCTGTATTGCGGGTGATGCCGCCGTCGCTGTAATAGCGGGTGCCCTGTGACTCATTGATAGTGCATGAACCTGCCCATCATTGACCTGCCTCCAAAAAACTGCTCTAAAAGATAAGTTAGTATTAGAACAAAAAGGAGGCAGGTCAGAATTTAATTTACTCTCAATGCACACTTAAAGAAATGGTATATTGAAAAATTATCTAAATGCTCGCCCTACTTTTCAGACACAATATCTATCATAAGAATATTAATCCCATAGTCTTGGTTATAGCTAATGCTTGATTGTATTAATGACCCCAATCCTTTGCCAATTGGTATGTTAAATGTGAGCGGTTGTTGTTGACCTGCCCTGTTACTTATACTAGACGAAAGGTAGCGAAAAGGGTAGAACAAGATCAAGTGATCACCATTCACTGATTCGTCTACCCTTTCGGTACACAGCCTGAGAACCAGGACCTTGAC